>Ga0268263_1001955_pt1 | contig 15027 bp, 9 predicted proteins | sample Biomet5_FD_190358 | JGI IMG/M metagenome (GOLD analysis project Ga0268263, IMG submission 190358) | Microbial communities from bioreactor (seeded with sewage sludge) at LBNL, California, USA - Biofuel metagenome 5 (SPAdes) (version 4) | ecosystem: Engineered > Bioreactor > Anaerobic >... | reverse complement strand
ACCTCTGCGAACATAGCGTTGTTTTTTGTTGCATTTCACCGGCAAGTACCATAATATGACACATACGTCATATGAGATAACGATATTCTGAAAGGAAGCATCCGCAGTGGAAAATGCCTTGTCACTGTTGAAACAATTCTGCCTGTTCGATTTCGTGGAGAGGAATTGCTTGAAAGCAGTCTCCCTTCTCGCCTCTGACATCCATTGGTTCGGCACCTCGGACAGGGAGGATGTCCACAGCAAGGCGGAAGCCGTCTCTTACATCAACGACGAAATAACGAAACTGCCCACTTCATATAAGATGGCGATCATCGACGAGAATTTCATGCCTACGGGAGAGGGTTGCGGCGTCGGCTTTCTCCGCATCAACCTTGAGAACAGCGACATCAAGGCGACATTCCGGATCACCTCCACCTCCAAGCTCGAAGACGGGGTGGAAAGGCTCTGCACCATGCACTTCTCCGTAGCGGACAGCGAGCAGCAAGAGGACGAGTATTTCCCGATGGAGGCGGCCAAGGAGAAAATGGCGAAAGCCAAGGAGGAGCTGGTCATGTCCTCCATGGCCGGAGGTCTCCTCGGCTGCTATCTCACGAAAGGATTCCCCTTCTACTTCGTCAACGACAGGCTGCTTGAGCATCTTGGTTATTCTGACGAAGCGGAATTTGTCAACCACATCTCCGGCTTGTTCTCCAACGTCATCCATCCGGACGACCGCACCTCCGCCTACGACTCCGTCATCCGTCAGCTTTTGGTGCGGCAGCAGTATGAGATCGACTACAGGATGCTGAAAAAGGATGGCACCGTCATATGGGTGCACGAAGTCGGCAGAACGACAAAAGACGGGAACGGCAAGGAAATCATCATCGCCGCCTGCTACGACATCACGGAGAGCCATGACAAGCAGGCGCAGCTTGACAACCTGGTCAACGCGCTACCAGGCGGTGTCGCCCTCTACAGATTGAACAGCGACGAATCCCTTGAGATCCTTTACCAATCCCGCGGAGTCTCCAAACTTTCAGGAAGGAGTCCCGAGCAGTATGCGGACCTGGTGTCCCATGGAGTCAGGAATTCCGTCTTTGCGGAAGATGGGGACAAAGTGGTGGCGGCGCTCCACAAGGCCGCGATGAGCGACGAGACCGTCTCCCTCGATTACCGCATTCCTTCCTCTGCCGGCGGCACCATCTGGATCAACGGCAGTTTCCGCCGCACCGGCATGGAAGGGGGAAAACCCATCATCCATGCGGTCTTCACCGAGATGCCCATCCTCAGGGACCTCTTGATGAATGTCACGGAGAACGCCAACGTCGCCGTCGTCGTCAGTGACGAGAAGACACACGAGCTCCTCTACATCAACCAGGAGATTTTCTCCATTCTCCATAAAAAGGACAGGGATTACGAGGGCAAACTCTGCTATCAGTACCTGCTTGGAAGAAGTGCCCCATGCCCCTTCTGCAAGAGTTTCACTATTGGGAACCAAGAGAAAAAGGAACTGTACATCGAGGAGCTGAACCGCTACTACCTCACCGAGGGGAAACTCATCAACTGGGCAGGACGGGAGGCTCATGTCGAATATCTCACCGACATCACGGATCGTGTCCTCGCGCAAAAGGAATTCACCGAGATGCTCCAGAACGTCACCTGCGGCATCCTGGTCTCGAAGACCAGCGGCATCGACGCAAGCAGCACGATCGACTACATGAACCCCGGTTTCTGCCGACTGTTCGAGGATACGGAGGAACATCTCCGCATCCGTTTCAGGAAGGACCTTTCCGATGGTTCCTGTCCTGAGGACATCCCGGTTTTCCGTCACATCAAAGAAGACATCCTGGCAAAGAAAAACCATACGGAAGGAACGATCCGCTATGCATTCCCTCAGGACAGGCAGAAATGGGTGCGCCTTGAAGTCAATCTGGTGCGTCAGACAGGAGAATCCTTCTTCACGACCTATGCGACATTCTATGACGTGACGGCCCAGGTACAGCAGGAACAGCAACTGAGGGATATCATCCACAACGTGCCGGGAGGCATCTGCCTGTACCGCTGGGATGGAAAGAAACTCATCCCGCTCATCCTGAGCGACCAGTTCTCGGCGATGCTCGGAGAGGACGCCACGCACCGCATGGAAATCGTCGACGGCATAACCTATACCAATGTCTATCAGGACGACCTTCCCGGCCTCCAGGCGGAGATCAGGAAAGCGTTCAGGGACGTGCGGCCCATCGAGTACACCTACAGGACATACAACACAAAACGGAGGGAATACCGGTGGCTCTACATGCAGGCCGTCCCCGTACGTCAGGCGGACGGGTCGCTCTTCGCCTATGTCTGCTACACCGATGTGACAAGCGAGCGTCTGATGGCGCAGAGCATCAAGGCGAACGAGCGGGCGCTCACCTGCGCCACGGACGAAGCGGGGCTTTGGTTCTGGAAATACGACATGGCGAACAACCGCGCCTACTTCAACGAACGGTGCCAGAAAGACTTCGGGCTGCCTGAGGTGCTGGACGACTATCCCGCCTCCTGGCTCGACAAGGACTTTCTCCTTCCCTCCTATCACAGCACCTATGAAACGGCTCTGAAACAGATCAAGGGAGGAGACAACCAGGCATCCTTCGAGGCGCAGATACGTTTCCAGGACGGCATCGTCCACTGGGGAGAATTCCGCTTCACCAACATCTCGGAAGAGAATGGAAAGAGGGGTCTGACCGTCTGCACAGGACGCCTTATCGACGACAAGAAAGCGCTCCAGGCGAAATACGAGATGGAGAGGCAGAAACCGTCACTCGGTGAGAGGAACCTGCTTTTCCACGCCATCTTCAATCTGGAGACGGGAAAGACATTGGAATATGAGTCGGACGTGCAGAAAAAGAAACTGACAGAAGAGTATCCGACCTTCCTGAAAATGGTCACCCATGTGATCCTCTCCGTCATTGAGAAAGATTCAAAGGAAGCGTTCTCCGGTCTCAACGACATGGCATATCTGAAGGCTCAGCAGAAGAAGGGTGCAACATCCTTCTCCCTCGACTACCGGAGGGTTGTCGGGCTGGATGCCCTCTGGGTACGGAGCATCCTCCATCTGGTGAGCGACCCGAACACGAAAACGCCGATCCTGTTCGAATACTGCTACGACATCAGCGAGCAACGCATGGCCGAGGAAGTGCTCTCCTCCTCCACGATGTACGACTACGAGCGCATCGCAAGCATCAACTTCCAGAACGGAAAGATGGTCTCCTACGGTTCCTCCTCAGGAACCACCGATTATGAAAAGGGAAGAAAGGAATATGCGGGCACAACCGTCAGGAAAGAGGACAGGGAACAATTCCTGAGCGATTCCGCTCCCGCCACCGTCATGGAAATGGTGACGGAGAAGGGTTCCTGGGTATTCACCACAAGAGTGAGAAGAAGCGATGGAACGAACGGGGTCATGAAAAGCCGTTTCGTCGCCTATGACGCCGAACACGGAATCTACATCATGACCAGGACTGACGTCACCGACCTGCTCAAAGGAGAAGAGCTGAAGAATTCCCGACTGAAAGACGCGCTTTCGGTCGCAAAGCTGGCAAATGCGGCGAAATCAAGTTTCCTTGCCGCCATGAGCCATGACATCCGCACTCCGATGAATGCCATCGTCGGCATGTGCGAACTCGCCATCGAGAACGAGGACGACAAAGCCCAGGTGCATGAAAGCCTCAGGACGATCCAGTCCTCCTCCGACCTGCTCCTCTCCCTGATCAACAACATCCTGGAGATGAGCCGCATCGAAAGCGGGAAGACGGAAGTGACGAACAAGCCTTTCTCCCTGAAAGAGGAAATCTTGAAGACGACGGAAAGCTACAGGGGCCTTGCGGACAGGAAGAGGCAGTCCTTCACCGTAAAGACGGACATCATCCATGACCGTCTGATCGGAGATGCCGGACAAGTCCACCGCGCCGTTGACAATCTGCTCTCCAACGCCATCGACTACACCCCGGAGGAAGGCGCCATCACCTATGCCATCAAGGAACTGAATTCCAGCAAGAAAGGCATTGTCCATTACCGGTTCACCGTCCAGGATACAGGTTTTGGCATTTCCAAGGACAAGCTCGACCATCTGTTCGAGCCTTTCTACCGTGGAGATTCGCCACTTACGGCGAACACCAGCGGAACAGGTCTCGGCCTTTCCATCACGAAAGCCATCGTCGACCTGAAAGGAGGGACCATCTCCGTCGACAGCAAAGAAGGGAAAGGCACGACCGTCGTCATGGAACTGCCCTTCCCTCTTGCCGAAGAGGATGCCCCGCCGGTGGACGAGAAAGCGAAGCCGATCAGCTCCTTTGACCTCAAAGGCGTGAGCGTCCTGCTCTGCGAGGACCATCCCGTCAACCAGATGGTCGCGAAGAGGCTTCTCGAGAAAGTCGGAGCGACCGTCACCATCGCGAACGACGGAAAAGAAGGACTCGACACCTTCGTCAAAAGCAAAAGCGGTACCTTCTCCGTCATCCTGATGGACATCCGCATGCCTGTCATGGACGGCAACGAGTCCGCAAGGGCGATCAGGGCAAGCGCCCATCCCCAGGCGAAGACGATCCCCATCATCGCCATGACCGCCAACGCATTCGCCGAGGATGTCCAGAAAAGCAGGGACGCAGGCATGGATGAGCACCTGGCGAAACCGCTTGTCCCGTCGGTGATCTATGAAGCCATCCTGAGGTGCATCAAGAAAAAGCAACAGGGATAACAATCCAAAGGAAAAGCAGGTAAACACGCATGCATTGAGACAGGCAATATGATGCTGCCGAAAACGACAGCATCGTGAAAACCCTTAGGACTGTTTACTACCCCAACTGAGAGACATCACTCAGCTTCTTCTTCAAATCCTCGAAACTGATGGTCGCATCAAGGTCGTCAACCTGTATCCGTTGGGACTGGATGTCAAAGAAGAATTTGGAGATATCCTCTACATCCAACGCTTTTTTCTTCCCTTTTTCATTTGTTACAGTATAGTTCTTCATCAGATGGGAAGAGAGGGCGCCTGCATTGATCAGGAAATGGTTGTCAAGTTTCTCAAAATCAGTCATATCCACGGCAAGAACTTTGCCAGCGACCGAGTAACTGTTCACCAAAAGCATCGTTCCATCGTCATCTTTCAAACTCGTCCTCTGAGAACCCGTTTTTAGATTTATCTCAATCTTTCCTGTCCCTTCCCGCTGCTGGTCTCCTTTGAACAGACCATTCAAATCGGCAAGAGAAAGATTGTAGAGTTTCGTCGTCTCATCCGAATGAATCGGCTCGACACTGAAACAGGAAGGATAGAGCAAGAAACAGACATTGGACATCATCACTTCCTGACTGTTGAACGTGCCAACAACGGAATGGACGACGTTGATTTTCTTGGTGGCGAAAACACCCCCAAGGACAACACAGTCCTCAAGATATATCTCTTCGGCGTAGATACTCCCACCAACATAACTATTTTTGAGATTGACTCTTTTCGCATTGATGTCCGAACAGAAAATCGCAGTCGTCGAGAGGGGGATACAGGAAACAGCAGCATTGGAACCAACACACTCCTTGAACAGGAGTTTCCCCTCGCAAATAGAATCTATGACGAACTCCTCTTTCGCAAACACTGCCTTGTTAAAGACGACAGGCCCATGATGGATGACAACTTTTTCCCCATAGACGGAACCAATAATCTCCACATTCCCTTCAATGACGATGCCACGTTTGAGTTCGGAACTTTTTTGTGGGATGATGTCAGACGAGACCTTGTTGTCTTTCAAAAGCAAATCCTTGTTGTCGACCTTCACATCTGTCTTTGTCATATCAAGTGTTTCCATTGTGGTCCTCCTGACTTCCATGGATATATGCGTTCCACATCTCTCCTATCCTCTTATGCACCAGGTCGTCCTTTTCTTGGGAAAGAAGTTTCTGAAACTCCGCCGTCAGTTCCATCTTGTCCTGATTCGTGTAGGAAAAGATTACTTTTCCTTCTTGCATTGCATGCAGTACCTTTTCCTCTACCTTAGGAACATTTTCCGTGTTGAAACAGGACGGAAGATAGCACTCGATGGCAGGTTGCCCTTGCACAAGAGAATCAGTTTCCAAAATAAAGACAGGAAACGAGACGACAGCTTGTGTTCCTCCATCCGAAGAGACGTACCGCTTGCATTGTCTCGACAGGTTTTTTCCAAGCCTGACAACCTTATCCAACTTTTCGATGATATTGCGAAGTTCCTTTTTCAGGGCACATACCGCAAGCATCGACTGCGTTGTATTGATGTCAACATCCATGCTTAAGACACCGGCAGTAGCCACGGTGAATCTCTCGATGAAGTTGTCATGGAATACCGTTTCAATAAGATCAAAACAGGGTTTGTTCAAACGCACCATGTCCCGTTGCAATCCATCGTCCAGCTTTTGGAACACGTCGACGTAGGTCTTCTTTATCTTATTGAAATCGCCTTCCATCCGTGTCTTCACATTTGCAAGATTATCAAGGAATTTCTTAATCTGGGGATACAAGGCCGTACACAGGTTCTGATATTCAATCATCTTCTGGGAATAAGTCGCCTTAGTGTAAGAAAGGAATCCACTAGAAAGAGAATTGGAAATCTGGTCAGCGGCCATTTTTTTTGCTTCAAGTTGTTCCTTGGTCAAATCCTCAACATCTTGTCCGACGCTATACATGCTCTGCACACATTTATCCACACTCATGTTGAATGGGTCATCGTCCACATTCACAACGACGCTAATGGGTTCTTTCCAATGGACGGTCTGCCCACCGCCCTTTTCGGATGCGGGATAAGTGACGTACAGAGAACCAGACACTTCAGAATCGAATCTTTGTTTGTATCCCATTTCGCCTACCCCTTGAACTCTTTCCAGTCCGAAGCATTGAACAGGCTAGCCATCATCTCTTGCCGTCGAGGTTCCAAAGCTGTGATTTTCTTCAGATATTCCATCTTGACACGTTCGCGATGCACCGTGTCGCAAGCAACCCAATGGTCTTCCGATCCCGTGACTTTCGATACCGTTGCTTTCATCTCGTTTTGCCCCATGTCGTTTTTCTCCGCATACGATGGAAACGATACGGAAATGATCTTGTAATCAGGATTGATAAAGGAACTTTCCTCATGGACGAGAAGGGGTGTATAGACGGAAATGCCATCGCCTTTTACAACATCTTCCTGAAGACACTGTGCCATTTGTGCCGAAACTTTTCGTGTACCTATGAGAAGCTGGTACAGGCATTGGATGATATCCGACATGGCGGTTTTCTCTTTCCCTACAACAAGCACCTGGGAAAGGGGAAGAATGTCATCGCTATACGAAATCAGTTTTCCCACATTCTTTAGCACCCGGGCATTCATCTCGTCCTTACTTTCCGATGCGATGGAATAGAGTCCCTTGTCAATCTCCTTAATCGATTGCTTGAGAGAAGTGTCGATATCATGGAATATGCGTAAATACTGTTGCGATATGGTATTGTAATCATGCTCCATTCGGTCTCTGATGGAATGCAATTCTTTCTGATACCGGTTAATGTTGATCAGATAGTTGCTTAGTTGACTTTGGAACTCAACCATTTTTTGGGACAATCCACTTTTGGTAAGCATGTAAAAGCCATAGGTAACGTTCTTACTCACCATGTCTGCGGATTGTTTTTCAGCCTCCACAAGTTGGTCATTCATCTTTTTGACTGAATTCCCAATCCTATAGACATGAGTGATGACATTCTCCACCTGTTTCGCCATCGGCTTTGTATCCACTACGACATCGAATCTTGCCATTAGTGTTGCTCCTTATCGGATGGGTCTGCCTGTTGCGATCCATCCCCTTCGGATTCCGATTCCCCACTATCCGATGGTTCTGGTTCCTGTTGTTGCTGTTCGACTGGCACCTTCCCTTCCTCTTCCTGCGTCCCATCAGGTGATTTCTGCTCTTGTGGAGTTCCTGTATCCTCTTCTGTAGAAGCTTTCACCTCTTCCGCAGGCTTCCCGATATCTGTGGCTGCAGGTTCTTCTACTTGTTCCGAAAGCCTTTGAGCCTCATCCTTCAAGTTCACCTGCATGGAATCGTATACGTCCTGTTCTACGGTCGGACGTGGGGGAAGTACTCCATATTTTGCCAAATATGGGCTGACTTTCAGTAGCCGTTGCTGCCGTTCGTCCAACGAGGTAACATCGGAGGTGGCATCTGCAACCTTTTTTGCCTCTTCAGCATAGAGATAGGCCTCATAGAACGTGACATGGGCAAACGAATCCGCCTTTGTGTCAATGTCATCCTGCAGGCGATCCATGTAGGAATCGAAATCAACCTGCTGTTGATCGAACTGCGCATTGATCTTGTCGGCGGCGATAATGGTGCTTGATTCAATTCCCTCCACACTCTTCGTCACGCCACTATCCAATGTCTTTTGCTTGTCCATGGTCTTAATCGTGTCATTGATTGCTTTCCAATTTGCATAGGCCGCATTATACCGTCCGAGAGACTCGATAATTTTTCCCTTGAGATCATCTGCAGTATCCCTGTTCCTTCCATAGAAATCCTGAGTGGCAGTATGCCAGTCCGTCACATATTTCCTCTTCTGTTCTTCAATCTTGTCATAGATCTTCCGCCGTTCGATCTTGTTCTCTTCCATCAGGTTCTCCACCAAAGGCATGAAAATCTCAGCCTGTATTTGATGAAGGCCAAAGGGAGTGGATGTGTGCGCGCCTGTCTCGTCAATCCAAGAGTTGGAGTAGAGATCAAACTTCATCAAAGAACTTTCCTTCAACTTGAAAGGTTTGTAAGACTCAGCCATATCCGTGAAATTGAAATTCATCGTCTTGACGTCAGCGATGGTTTCAGCCTCGAGTTGCGGACTGTAATTCTTGTAAGGAGACTTCAGCACATTTGCAAAGATATTGCCATTGTATTCGAGGACGGAGGAACAGCAATGCATCTTGTTCTGCAACAGGACATCCGTACTCTCCCCCAGAAACTGCATGAGATTCTCGATGGTTCCCGTCGCCGCGAGATTGTCACCGCTCTCCTGATTGTGGTAAAGGGATGTGAATACATCCAGTCGCGGTTTGAGGGAAGATACGTCGAACACATTGAGCACCGGATATTCTTCAGGAGTCTCCGTGCCACACGTCTTGAGATATTCCATATAATTCGAATTGGAACTGACAACGGGAATCGACACTTCCATGGTGTTGATGGCAGACAAGTCCTCCGTGACATTTTGAATGGAATCATTCAATTTCGTCGAATAATCATGAAGCGGCACGTCTTGCATAGAGATGGAGTCATCCGACGTATCCAATGTGGAGGAACGCTCGTCACCCTCCACGACAGGAACATTAGCAAGCTCTTCCTTCAGCTGGACAATATCCTTGACAAAACGGTCAGGATCCTTCAGGTTTTGCACCGAGAAATCGGCTTCAGGGACACTTCCGGACAAATCGACTGTGATGCTCTTTCCTTCAAAGGGAATCCTTTGGGCTACAGGAACATAGGCAACACCCATTTTCGTCACATGATAGTCCCGCCTTATTGACTTAAACCCGTTCTCCGCATCCTGAAGATTCTCGTTCCATTGTTGCATTTTTTTCTTATGTACCGCATTGTTGACGATAAAGACAATCAGAAAAACAAGAAAAAGGACTGGCCCCAATAAGAGCAGGACATTGCTGAATGGTGCGTCGTTTGCTTGCCAATAGACAAACACTGCTATCGAGACAGCAAAAGCCAAAACAAGCAGAGGAATCCAACAGAACCTCAGCTTCCTGGCGTCTTTTTTACCATTCGCAAGACATTCCTTCCATTTGGATATCTCTTTATTCGACGCATCCTCTTTCTCGATGATTGTTGTTGTAGCCTTTGAGAAATAATCATAAAGAAGTTTTGCCTCGTCTTCATAGATACTTGTCGAGTCCGGATACAGTTTTCCCTGCATGCCCAATCTCCTTTATCGTTTCATAATTCAATTGCTTCTATAGATTTTCCTTTCCGTGATCAAACCACCAAGCCGATCGGTCAGACTGGCCAGCCCATCCTTTCCCTTGAGGGAGATGTCTTCCAAAATTCCATAAATCTCCTCATCGAGTTTTTGCGCTCGTTCATCAGTACACGGCGCCAGATAACGATAGTCATCAAAAAAGCCATTGAGCCTTTTCACTGCTTCTTGGTCTTTGTTGTCATGCATCTCGACAAGGACAAGCTGAAACTTGTCCTTGACTTTCTGGAGGGGAAACACAAGTTCATTCTGCTGATGCTCGACATGACGGACGGTATCGGCACCGGTCCTCATTACGAAGAAACAAGCCAAACCGATGACCAGAAAGAGGAGTTGAAAAAGGATTTGGATTCTCAGAATAGCATGTAGCAACGGCAAGACAACACAAAAAGCGATGGAAAAAACATTATACAATGTCTGAAACTTGAAAGATGGTCCTAAAATTGCAATCCAGGAAGATGTGGAATCTCTTGCAATATCCCAAAAGACGAAAAGCCAGTTCACCCCGATGATTACAAGACCTGTCCAAAACCAAAATGTTATCTGTCCACTCCAAGGTTCATTCGCAAGAAGTGCAAAAGCCAAGACATACAACGACACAATCAAAGACATAAGGATATGAATGTAATTTCTCTTTTTCATCATGCCCCCTCGGGCGACTTTCCAAGAATGGGAATCGTCTATTGAATTTTCGTGCCACAATTTGGACAGAACCGAGTCGACGGATCAACTTTTGCACCACAAGAAGGACAGAACATGTTATTTCCAGCCATCGTCGATTCGACGGATTGCGGCAAAACAGCTCCACAACTCACGCATCGTTTCGCATGTTCGTCATTGTCAGCCTGGCACACAGGACACGGTCGATATTTGTTTCCGCAATGGGGGCAAAACTTGTTCGTCGTGGGATAACTCTTTCCACAATGGGAGCAATAGACCATTTGTCGTCCTTTTCTCGGAGGTGCCTGCTGTTCCATCTGTTGCTGGGGTACGGAGCCCTGTTCCATCATGACTCCACCCTGTGTTATCGTCGAACGCTGTTGGGGTGGCGTCATCATCGAGGAGCCAAAACCTCCGCCTCCTCCGCAAAATGCTCCCGTCATCATGGCCATTCCCAGAATTCCCATATCCGAACTGTTGCCGGCTGCCGTTCCTGCTATCTGACCCATGTTCTTCTGCTGCCAAGTATAACCTTCGACATTCTGCTTTGTCCTTTCTTTCAATCCTGAAAGAAGTTCTCGACCGAGTTCGGTATCCGTGTCGATTTCTATCTGGGTAATGTAGAAATCGTTCAAGTCAAACCCATAATCAGCCCAGAATTCAGTCATCGATGGTTTCAGTGCAGTGGCGATCTCATTGAGTTTTGACGATATCTCAGCTATGGAATATCCATTAATCTGCATGAATGATGTTATGGATGATTTGACTTTCTGCTCAACGATTCCAGAAAAATGATCCGTCAATTCCTTGTCAGTGAATTGATCAAGCGTACCAACCAGTTTCACCAGGAACTTTTCCGAATCCGCAACCTTCAACCCATAGCGACCACTTGCTTTCATGGGAACCTGTTCGAATCTAGGATCTGACACCAGACAATTGCCGAATCCCCAATCGAGATTGAGCGGCATACGCTTGTTCACAAACCATACTTCAGCGAAAAAAGGATTTTTTTTGCCAAATGGGAGTCCATACAATTCATGAAGCAATGGCAGGTTTTCCGTACTGAGCGTATGTTTTCCAGGACCGAATTTACCGACGATTTTTCCTTTTGAAAATAGGACAGCCTCCTGGGACTCATAGACCACAAGTTGTGTCAATGTTGTCAAATTCTTTTCAGGATATCTCCACGCATACACATGTTCCGGTGCATTCTCCCAAGAAACCATATTGATGAATGACATGCAAAACTCCCCCATAAACATATAAAAGTGTACCACTTATTTCCTAAAATACAAGAATTTCTGATGGTGTCGACGAATTTGTTGCAAAAGATAAGGGAAACGGGGATGGAGATTGCAGGAAAAATGTGATGTCGCCATTCAACCACAACTTCTCAAAAAATTAGGTAACGAGGCCCAAATCACCGACGAGGGGGCAAGAGAGGGCATTGAAAAGGGAGATGAGCTTCTCGCTTTTTTCCGTCGCCACCCAAGTTGATTTCCGCAACTGGATTTTCACGGTCCTGGCGTCAAGGAGGACGTCGTCGGGGGCTCCGACCTTTGCAGCGGCGCAAGCCTTGCGGAACGCGGACTCGATCCTGCCCTCGATGAGGATCAGCAGCGACAGGCCCTGCGTCACGTAATAGTCACGCATTCCCAGCGCCTCGATGCCGTCACGGTTCTTCAGGAGGTCGTAATGGTCCTCGATCCTCCAGCGTTTCTTGTAGAACTCGAAGATCTCCTGCGCCGATTCCCCCCGGAGCGACGTCCTCAGCACGAACGAGCCGAAATAGGGCTTCAGTTCCTGCAGCTTCTCCACCGTATAATCCTTCGACGTCCCGATGCGCTTGCGGAAGCAGTCCTCCTCCGCCACGCTCCTGTCCATGTCCTTGTACAGGATGACCCTGGGTCCATCCTTCCCTTGCCCCGGATCCTCGAAGAAGAAGACGGGGTCGAGCTTCCGGTCGGCCCTGTAGACGAAACTCTCCCTGTAGTCCATGCGGTCCCTTATGTCCTTGTATTCCCTCAGGTTGCAGGAGAGCGGGATGACATAGTCGCTTCCGCCCGCCACGATCTTCCCGAGGTTCTCCTCCCCGTAGAACCCGCAGTCCATGAGGAAAACCTTCCCGGGGAGGGAGAACGCGTCCAGGAAATCCCTCACGCTCGTCTTGTCCGGCATCCCGCCCGGGAACATCTTGGCGTAAAGGGGCGTGTTCATGTCCACGTCGTAGGCCATGAGGAGGTTCATCCGCATCTCGCCAGTGCCGAGGTACTTGTTCCCGTATTCCGTGAGGTCGTTCTCTCCCGAGAAGGAGGTGAAGCAGTGCCCGCCGACGCCTATGGTGCCGGCGAGGGAGAGCAGGTGGGCCTCGTAGGCCATGGGCCTCCCCTCATGGGCGCCAAGCTTGCCGAGGAGCCTCGTCGTCATGTAGCTGGACAGGGACAGTCCGGGGTACTTCCTCGACAGGTAGCTCATGGCAAGGAACCTGTCGACGTTCTTGAGCGGCTGGTATCCGTTCACGAACAGTATCAGGGCGTGCGTGTAGAGCATCGTCGCCTCGAGCGGGTCGAAGAATTCCTTGAGCGTGGAGAGCTCCCCCTTTGTCGCCTCGTAGGCGAGGGCGTACTGCCCGTACTCGAGGACCGTCCGGACGTCGCCGCCGGAATACTTCTCCCCCGGGACGAAGCCGACGCCTTCCCTGATGCATCCGATGATGTCCCCGGTCCTCACCCGCCATTTCCCGTCCTCGCACTTGACGTTCTTGCAGTCGTACACGTAGTAGCCGTTCCCGATCTTCTTCACCTGCTTGCCCTTCGGCTTCTGCGCCCTTATGTAATCCGGAACCGCGTATTTCCCCATGTCGTCACCCCTCCATAATATGGCCTATTGTTGGCCTAATACTAGCGCAAGCCGCCAGACTTTTCAACCAAGAAATGGCCGGAATTCGCGGGATTATGGCACAAAAACAAAGAAATCCGACCTTTCTGAAAGCCGGATCGTTGATTTCCATACATGCTGACGATATATGTCTGTTATTTCGAGAAATTATGGCCTAATTTTTTTTGTTGTTGTGATTCAATGATGTTTCTGTCATTCTTTGGCATCATTAATTTGACAGTGAATTTTCCACTCGAGAACAACAAGAGACTGGCAAGAAAAAAAACTTTAACGGAAACTATTCTTTCCCTATAACAAAAGGAACAAAGTTTGTCTGATTCGATAAACCTTTGACAGCCGTTCGACAAGGAGGAGTATTTGTAACTAAAGAATATCTTCCGCACCCATTCTGAACAGAGTCAATTTTCAATAGTCCAGATTAGGAAACTCGATACAATATCCTGTTCTTTCCATTATTCATGTGCAGAAAACCTTTTCATGCGTCAGATATCAGTTTTGTTTTAGAGAAGTTTTCAAAGCATCGGCAATATATTGCGCTTGAGACTTGGCTTGATATTCCATTTCATCTTTTTTGGATTGTTCTATTGCATGTAGAAGAACTTTTCCGAACCGGACAGCATTTTTGATGCCTGTAAAACAATAATTTCCAGCGATTGATTCAATCGATATGGTTTGATAATGAAAAACTTTACCCCAGAAATTGCTTGATACAACAACATTATTGATTTTGTTTAATAGGGTATCCATGATCCTAGTTTTAATCCAACCAACTTTTCCAATTACTCTTTTGAGGTAATTGCAAAAATCGGAATAAAATGTATAAGGATGCACGAAATGCCGTATGAACATGCGATTTGCGGCATCGCATAGCATTGAACCCGATCAAAAGACGGAAAAGATGGGAAAAACGGAGAATCCGGGTTGGGAAGGACATGGCTGTCCATCCCCGTCTTGCCGAGGATTCCCACCGGCTTTCCTTTTCCTTCCCGTTTCCGGTCAGGCGGCTTTCGCCTTCCTCTTTTTCTCCAGCACCATGGAGATCCTCTTTATCGTCTCAAGAAGGACGGTGAGCGAGATCTCGAAGCGCGCGGCGGCGTCCCGGTAGTAGAGCTTTCCCGGGATGAACATCCCTTTCAGCTCGCTGTTCGTCCTCTCCACCGTGGTCTGCGCCTTGTATCTTATCTTCTTCGCCTTGTCCATCTCCGGCTTCTCGTGCCCCCTCGGCGCCTTGAAGTCGATGACGGGGATCTTGCCGATGGAGCGGGAATAGGAGTCGGTGAGGCCGCTGCTGTACCCGCCGTCCATGAGGTCATAGAGGAAGACGCACCTCTTTTCGGCCATCTTGAGCAGAGGCAGGGCCACCTTGGAGTCGTGCGCCCACATAGGCCGCGGGAATCCCCCAGTCGTCGACGGCGAGGTGCGCCTTGTAGCCGACGAAATACTGGGTCTTCCCCTTGGAGTTCCTCTTTCCGGTGACCGAGCAC
>Ga0268263_1001953_pt1 | contig 15032 bp, 15 predicted proteins | sample Biomet5_FD_190358 | JGI IMG/M metagenome (GOLD analysis project Ga0268263, IMG submission 190358) | Microbial communities from bioreactor (seeded with sewage sludge) at LBNL, California, USA - Biofuel metagenome 5 (SPAdes) (version 4) | ecosystem: Engineered > Bioreactor > Anaerobic >... | reverse complement strand
AGCCCTGTCGGGACTGATCACCGGGGCGGCGGCGACGCTGTCCATGGCGGCCTCCGAGTACCTTTCGGCCAGCAGCGATGATCGCGATGACGCGCTGAAGTCATGCGTCTACACCGGCATTGCCTATTTGGTGACGGTGGTGATCCTTATTTTGCCGTATCTGTTGTTCGCCAACGACCTGTATTGGGCGGCACTGATCGTAATGCTGCTGTCGGTGGTGGCCATCATCGCCGTGTTCAACTATTACGTGGCGGTGGCCAAGGGGCTCAACTTCAAGAAACGTTTCACCCAGATGTGCACCATCAGCCTGGGCGTGGCCTTCGTGTCCTACCTAATCGGCCTGGCCTGCAAGGCTTGGCTGGGCGTCGACCTCTAAACTTTGACATGTCGCTGACAAATTGTGACATAAAACGGAAATCGGACCCCGTATCCAACGTTATATAATGTCATCGTCGATTAGCAGGAGAGCAGCCGCCGCGGCTGCTTTTTCATTGGAAAGGGTCAAAAAGATGTCAGAAAAAAAGGGTCCGCGCAGCATCAGCCGTTTCACAGTCGTCATCATCGTGGCCGTGGTCATCGCCGTCATCAACTACCTGTCCTATCCCGTCATCCTGGACATGAAGCTGGCAACGGTGGCCGTGCCCGTGGCCAAACATGATCTTGAACCATACCATCAACTGACGGCCGACGACCTGACTTACGTGCAGATGCCCAAGACGTACCTCGGCGACGCCATGCTGACCGACGGCGATGCCCTGATCGGCCTGTACGTGCGGCCCGAGCATACCGTGACGGCCGGTTCCTTCCTCTATTCCGGGGCGCTGTGCAGCGCCGAACAGCTAACGGGCCAAGTCGCCAGCGGGCTGGGGACGGACGGCATGGCGCTGTCGCTGGCGGTCGACGACCTGTCATCGACCAACGACGGCCTGCAGGCAGGCCAATTCGTGGACCTGTTCTTCACCGGTGCCAAGCAGGAGGGGGGCCTGCACAAGGCCGTAGTGGGGCTGCTGTGCGAGCACGTGGCGCTGAAGGCCGTCTACGGGCCGGACAGTGCCAAAATCGACGCCGGCGGCCATGTACGCTTCGTGGTGGTGGCCCTGAGTGCCCAGCAGCTGGACTATGTCATGCGGGCCCAGCAGATCGGGACGGTCCGACCGGTGCTGACGGATGGCGCTGGGCGGCCGGACGCCGAACCGTCAGGATACTACAGCGTGGCCCGGACGATGGCGTTCGTCGACGAGATGACCGTGTCGCTGCGGAGCCGTTGAAGATGTTCGAACTGGGTGACATCGACTTCGGAACGGTGATTACATCAATACTGCGGCAGGAAGACGTTACAGACCTGATGATATGGGACGACGAGATCTGGGTGACCGACATCCGCCGCGGTCATTATCGGATCGATCTACATGGCTGGACGGAACAGGACGTGGCTGAGATGACGGCCACTGTCAGCCGTCTGCCGCGTCAGGTCGCGCTGCGGATGAAGATGGCCTACAACGACAGCGACCCCATCCTGGACGGCGAGGGGCTGTTCCCGGGGATCGGACAGCTGCGTTTCAACGTCATCCATGAGAATCTGACCGCCACCGGTCGGCCGGCCCTGGCCATCCGCAAATCGATACACCGGTTGCGCATCGACCACGACGCCATCATCGCTACCCGCTATGCCGACGAGCGATTCTTGCAGCTGATGCAGGTGCTGGTGGACTGTGGCTGCAACATCATTATCGCCGGCGAGACCGGCAGTGGGAAGACGGAGCTTCTCCGGTACCTGGCCCGCTGGATAAGGCCCAACCAGGCCATCATCACCATCGAGGACACTTTGGAGGCTTACCTAAAGGATCTCTATCCTGATCACAACGTCCTGGCTTTGAAGGCCACCGCCGTCGTGGGCATCGGAGACCTGCTGCGGCCATGCCTCCGTCAGAACCCCGACTGGATTTGCGTCAGCGAAACCCGCGGCCGGGAGGTCAACTACCTTCTGGAGGCGGTGTCGACAGGCCATCGCCTGCTGTCGACCATCCATACCAACTCGGCAGCCAACATACCGCTGCGCATGCTTGAGATGAGCGGCATCGCCAGCCAGGACAGAGTCATGCTGTATCGCCAGATCTTCAATCACATTGACATCGGTATCTACATCTCATACCGCAATGACGATCAAGGTTCCCACCGCCGTGTCGCTGAAGTGGCGGAATTCTACCTTGGCCAGGACATGGAACCGGTGACCAACGCGCTGTACACATATGACTTCAAGGACGGCCGCATCACTTACGGCCGTCTTTCTAGTCCCAAGGTCTTCCGCAAGGCCTTCGAGAGGCAGACATCGCTTGTCAATCTGCAGGGGGTATTCGTATGAGCACTTCTTCTCTGGTTTTGTGGGACACCGTAGCCCTGATGTCCGCGGTGCTGCTGGCCGGAAGCCTGGCCGTCGGTTGGCCGAGACCTACTGTCCGTCAAAAGCCGGGTAGGATCGCAAGCCAGCATCTGTCATGGCACTTCATGCTGCGGATAACGGCGGCGGCCGCCGTCTGCGGCTTGGCTGCCAGTTGGCTGAATCCAGGCAACATTCATAACCTGGCCATCTATTTCATGGCACTGTTCTTACTGCCATACGCCTATCTGGCCAACGGCAAAGGACGCCAGGACGAACGTCAGTTCAATGATGTCATCCTGTACGCCGCTGACATGGCGATGCTGCTCAAGCAGGACGGCAATGTCTTCGTGGCACTCAACAAGGTCAGTGAGGAGGTCGGCGAGCCGCTGCGTTCCGACCTTGCTGTCATTGCCTCATCGTTAGCCGAGCCGCGGGCCGTTACGCAGACCGTTCTTGAACAGATGGCCGTCAAGTACCCGTACACGATCATCAGGCAGCTCAATATCCTTGTCATGCAGCTTCATTATGAGAGCGACATCACCGATCAGCGAATGCTGGACGCTTTCCAAGACGACATCAGCAGGCTTAGCTTCGACGTTCGCAAGAATCAGACGCGCCGCCGGGTGCTGCGCTGGCAGTACATCGGGCTGACAGCCGGATGCATCATCAGCCTGTGGCTGCTGATGGGTCAGCTGCGCGGCGCCCTTAATATGCAGGATGGCGGACACTTCAGCGACGTGATGCTATGGTTCAGCGTAGCCGTGCTGGCCATCCTGTTCTTCGTTGATCAGTATTTCAACACGCATACGACGCGGGAGTGACGGAGCCATGACCATCGAACGAATGGCCTTGTTGCTGCTGTTCGGCCTGCCGTTGGCCGTACAGCTGGCAATCTATTCCTGCTATTTGGGTCCTGAGGCCGCCAAGGACGCCGGCCGGCGGGCTGTCAGGCTTCTGGCCATGATGAAGGAGCCATGCTTGGCTGCTCTGACCGCGGAAGCCTTCGGCCCCTGCATCAGGACGTCGTCTTTCATGGCTGTCAGGATAGCCACGGCCGCGATCGTCGGGCTGGCCGTCAGCCGGCTGGCTGCCGGGATGCCAGGGCTTGCCGCGGGCGTCGCGGGGGCGGTCATCGTCTATCGGCTTTTTTATGACTATCTGCGGCTGTGCCATCAGCGCCATCTGCGTCGGCTTAACCAGCTGATGCCATACTTCATGAAGACGGTCATCTGCCTGTGCTACAACAACCCGGTCGGCAACGCGCTGCTGAAGGCGCTGGATTATGTGCCCCGTGAGTTCAGAGCCAGCATGGAAAAGCTTCTGGCAGACCTGGATGCCGACCCTAACTCGTTCATGCCTTACGAGAGCTTCATCACTGCTTATGGGCGCCGCATCAAGCACCTCGACTACTATTTCAAGTCGCTGTACCGCATTGCGCAGTCGGGCGGCAGCGAGACGGGACGTCTGCTTGATGAGCTCAACCAATCGATTAGCGACGACATTAACATCATCCGGGCCGAGAAGAACGAGGCAATCAATGCCACCGTAAGCTATCTTGGGCTTATCCCCGTTGCTTTGCTGGTGCTGGTGCTGACCTACGTTCTCATCAGCGCCGTCGACATGATATAGATATGGATCTCCCGAAGGGAGTTCACATATAGAAAGGCAGATGTCAAAGGACATCGCAGGAAATTTCATGGATAGCAGCATAAAGCAGTTCGTCACCGTCGTCATAGCCGTTCTGGTAGGTACGTTGCTCATTGCCTTCATAAACTCAGATGCCTTCAAGAATAAGGTCGAGAACGGCATCGCCAGCCAGATCGACGGCCTGGTCCAGGACGGCAACTGAGCCATGGATACGCCGGTCAAGGCCCTGGTCAACATGACGCTGGCCTTCATCGGCCTCCTACTGCTTCTAAGCTGCCTGACGTTCTTTATGGCGTACGACAACGCCACGACGGCCATGTACGGCGTCATCCAGGATCTTGAGATATACGGCAACGATCCCGAACGGGTGGCGGCGTACGCCAAGCGGTACAACACCGTCATCGACGTCCAGCCTGTCAAATCGAGCTATGGCAGCCGCTTCAGCGTCACCGTCAGCTATGACCATGTCTTCGCCTGGCTTAAATGGAACCGACGTCTGTATGTGACGGCCACCACGCGGGCTGTCGAGTTTTGAAAAGGGGGATGGCTGATGATCAAAGGCTTGCATGACGGATGGCGGAAGATGGCGCTGGCCGGGGCCGTGGTCATCAGCCTGGTCCTGGCCTCCTTTGACGCCTGGTCCATCAGGAGGCTCAGCGACAGGATTGACGCCTTGGGGACAGCGCCTGCCGACCAGGTCCCGGAACTGACTACGATGGATTATTACAAGACACATGATGTCAGCGATCGGCCACGGGCGAAGCTGTTCGACCTGTCTAAGGACCGATACCTCATATATTTTTATGCCCCAGGATGTTCAGCCTGCACTGTTGCTAATGAATATGTGGCGGCTTTCATAAAGTACGGTTTCACGCATGTGGCGGATATCTACTTCGTAGACGTCTCACGGAATCCCGAGCTTTCCGGGACGACCGAGACGCCGCAGATCGATGCTGACCATTTTACGATTGCCTATACGCCGACGCTGCTGTATTTCAAGGCGGATGGCACCATCGATTATTGCACCGGCGCTGACAAGGTGTACGAGACCTTGGATGGCTTGGTGCCGAGATAGGGGGTATGACGGATGAACAAAATGGTCATCGCTGCCGTGGTCCTGGCCCTATTGGCAGGCTGCGGCAGCCAGGCGTCCATGGACCCGGATGGTGGGAAGTCGGCGTCGCGGACTGCCTCCAGCTGCTATCAATACATCGTTGACCGTATGATGGAGCCGCAGTACTGGTCCTTTCCGCTGGAATATGCCACGGAAGACGACCGCCAGCAGGCTGCCGCCAGCTTGATCAATGGAACGGGCTGGCGTCTGACGGATGAGGAGACGGCAACCTTCACCCGCGGGTATCAGGGATTGGTGGCGCTGTGCTTCCAGAACCGCCAGGCCGTTGGCTACCAGTCCGATGGCAGCCAGTCCGATGGCATCCATTACGACCTGTCTGCCGACCAGCCTACGCGATTTCGCCTGATTGACGGGTTGCGGGCAGACATGATGACGGATGACGCATGGCTTCAGGGCTCGGGTTATGAGACGCTTCGGCAGTACATGGCGCTTGATGATCTGCGCGTGCTGTCCGTCACGGATGAGCTGTCACGGACCTTGGCTGGCTACGAAAAAGAATTCGCCGCCCACGGCTGCCCGCTGGCTGGCAAGCCGACTGGCACGCTGACCGCCTATCGTCGCCAACTCGCCCATGAGGCTGTTTTTGAAATTGGGCAGAAGACCATAGCCGCCCCTTGGCAACAGGAAGCCATCGGACTGTTGGATGATACAGACCTTGGCAGGCTGGACGACCTGGACGCGGCCTGGTACCCGACCGGCAGCTGGCGCAGCGGGCGGACGATGCCGCTCATCAGGATGGATGGCAGCCGGGGCCTCATCTTTCCCGACAACTATTATGACGTCGTCTTCGTCCGCAGCAGTTGGGCCGGACGCCCGGTCAGCGACCAGGCCGCCGACCCTTATGAAGGAGCCCGCTTTGAGCAGCTGTTCGTAGACCAGGCCTGTCGGTTCCGCCGCGGTCAGGGCTGTGTGCGGCTGGCCGACGCTGACCGTTTCCCGACGCTGTGGCAGACGTCGGGTGTCACCGTCGCCGCCGTCCGGGACCGGGCCGGATATGACCGCAGGTCGTTCTCCGCCGGACGGACGGGCTATGACGCCAGCGTCACGATGACCTTCATGTACGGTTCTGATGACGTCCAGCTGATGGCCGTCACGCTGTCGGACTGGCATCATGGTGATATCTATCTCCGTTTCGCCCAGATCTATGACGAATTCTCCCTCCAGGGGCTGACGATGCCGTTCTCAAAGGATTACGCCTGCATGTTCGTGCTATGGACAGATAAGCAGTTCCAGCGGCAGTTGGGGCTGCGCTGAGGGAGGGAAACAACAATGAGAAAAACAGCCTGCGCCCTGATGTCGGCCGCCATCGCCCTGTCATTGTCGCTGGTCATGCTCTCCGCCCGGGCCCCGATCACCATGACGCTGGACGCCGCCTCGATAACCGATCCGACCATCAGGCGTCTGATTGAGGCTATGGTGCTGTCCGAGGAGAACGGCGGCTGGGCCTTATACGTCAACAACGGCCTGATTGCCACCGCCGTCCCGCAGGGCGGCTTGGCGTCGTACGGCTTCGAGCTGGACGGGACGGTCTTCAAAGTTGAGGCCGACATCGCCGCCGCTACGGTGAACATCTCATACACTTATCCAGAGCCTTCGACCATCGACACGTTGATTGAGCTGCGTACCGTTGGCGGTGTCCAGACCCTGACGGTCTATCCGGCTGCCGCCGGTGACGACGAGCCATACGTCCTGCAGGGCCGCATCGACGGCGACCGGACGTCTTTCGACGGCCTGACGCTGACATACCGCTATCGGCAGGCCGGGGTCGATCGCACCATGGCCGTCAAGTACGGATTCAGCCTCGACATGGCAGCGGGAAGACTGTACGTGACGGCCAACGGGGAGCCATATGAAATCGTGTGCCAGACGGGCCAACAGAGTCAGAAGGTGTTCCTGGAAGTCCATGTCGATGCGCACCTGCTGGCGGTAGATTATCTGGCCAAGCTGTCATCGTATAAAGATTTCATTGGGGCCCGGGACGTCCCATATGACAGCGCAGAGATAGCCCGGATCGTTCGCAACGAGATTCTGACGCTGGTCAGCTCCCGGACGGGGCTCAGCACGACCGAATCGCTACAGGAATACATCGATTATTGGAAACGCGTCGGCAAGGAGGACTACGACCTGGCCGTCGACGGGCGTCTGCAGGTGGTGTGCCAGTGGTCCGACCAGGCCTGTGCCGAGATAAGAGCCCAGACCGGTGAGGCGGACCGTACCTACGCAGTCTTCGGCGCCAGCTACGATTTCCAGGCTCCTTACTTCTATAACACCCTGGAATACCGGTTGGCACCTGAATATGGTTCTTGGTCGGAATGGATGGATCAGGAGGAATTCAACGACCGCAACGACCTGCCGGAGCCACGTCAGACCGAACGTCAAGAATTCATGACCTATGATCTCTTCAGCGACTGGTCGGAAGCGGCATACACCTATCAGCAGGTCACGGATGACGACACCCATCGGTCCACGGTCGAATATGGCTATCGGCAGGCAGCCTGGGATGAATGGTCCGAATTCGTCCATGACGAGCAGGAGCGGGACGACTGCCAGGACGACCAGGACTGCCAGTGGCGCCAGGCTGTCATGTATAGGCGTTCGACATCCAGCTGGGGGGCGTGGTCGTCCTACTCGACAGCCGACGACCGGGTCGACTGCCGTGACGACCTGGACTGCGACTATCGGACCGCCACATTCTACGCGCGCAATACCGGCATCTGGGGATCGCTGTCGGCGTATAAATACACCGCCGCGGATGACGACTACGAGGACTGCTTGGACAGCACCGACTGTCAGGCTTCGGCAGCGACGCGATACGCCAGGGTCGCCGCCAGCCTGACCGGTACATACGGCGACTGGACAGCGTCGTGCACTGATGGCCCGGCATACCGCTGTCAGACCTATTACAAATATGCCTGCTCATTCTTGCTGGCGTCCAAGACGGTCTACAGCACGGCCCGATACGACGTCGGCACCGTCGGGCCGTGCGGCGGATCATATAAGGTAACGGCGCGAACGGCTGGCTTCCGGCAGGCCGCGGTACGTTATGCGACACCGGCTGACAGTGCCTACACAGCGACATCATGCACGGACTCCAATGGATATTTCAAATGTTTCCGCAGGACTATGTACGCCCTAAGGCAGCGTTCCTGGTCCGGCTGGTCAGGCTATTCCTATACATCCTGCTCCGACACCTCGGCGGCCGTCTCCGGCACCACGTACGCCTGCCGCGGACGTGCGGAGTATTCGTACCGCCATCGTACCTGGAGCGCCTTCGGGCCCTGGCAGCCGCAGATCTGTACCGAGGACGGCGCGACCCGCTGCCTCGACCAGAAGTTCTATTCTCTGCGCCGCCGGCAGTGGTCGGATTGGATGGGCTGGACGGAGGAAGGCCCTATGGCGTCGGGTCCTGACACCCAGACCGTGAGGCGATGGCGCTATCAGACACGTGCCTGGCTTGATCGGCTGTTTGGCGAAACGGTGCCTGTCAGCGGGGTGGCCAGGGGCAGCGCCCCTTATTATCGCTATCGCGGCTACACGATGGTCAGCAAGCAGGTCGAGGTCAGCAAGGTGGCGGCCGGCACGGAACACCTCGGCACCCGCGAGATGATGACACAGGCCCAGATCATGGAGCTGAGCAGCCGGATCGGTCAGGCGGCCGTCAGGGCCGCGATCATCCAGCAGTTGGGACCTGATCTCGACGCCTCGAACTTCGAGGCCGTTTATGGGCAGATGAAGGAACAGTATGCCGACGTCGGACGGCAGGCCAGCCAGAGATTCTTGACCAGCAAGATATTCACGCCTTACGTCTACGTCACGGACCATTGGCGGGCCACCCGGCAGCCCTTCACGGTACGTACCTTCAGCGCCGACTGGAACTTCATGCGGCAGTATGTCAGCCAGGCCGTCGGATCGGCTGTCGGGCGCCTGGTCGTTTCCATGGCTTCTCCCGGTGAGGTGGCTGTCATCTATTTCGATCCGCACGATCCTTTGGCCACCCGCGACACACTGCCTGCCAACTGGCAGGGACATAAGGAGCTGCTTGACGCCATCCGGCTGGCCGACACGTCGTCGGCCCCGGTCGTGGTTACGCTGACCGCTCAGGATGTCGCTGCCATCCAGCGCTGGCTGGCGTCTCACGGCACTGATGATCCCATCGCCTTTCTGCGTGCCTTCCGGCATGTCTTCACCAAGGTCCCGGCCGAACTGTCCTCCTTGTTAGGCGACCAGGAAGGGCAGAACTGATGGAAACTGCGGTTCATGCCCTGATCGGCACGACGGTGGTCTTCGCCCTGATGGCCATCATGTTCGACATGACAAGGCTGCGAGACGTCAAAAGGGACATCTACGAGGCCAGCCGCGCTGCTGGCCAGGACAGCCTGCTTGAACTGCGTCAGGCCATCAGCTCCGGGAAGGTGCTGACCAGCGCCCAGATGCTGCAGCATTGGCTGGTCGATTATGCTCTTCAGTCATCAGGCCATATCGATGGAGTCAAGGTCACCTTTTTAGCGCTGGGCACGGAACCGCAGTACTATCTCGTCACCATCCAGGGGACGGATAAGTACCGTTTCGTGACGGGCCTTGCTCAAAGTGAGTTTACCAGCGGAGCAATGATTGTTACTGATGATAGCGAAGCAGGCTGATTTCTGTAAATTTTCACCATTTTCTGAAACAATGTCATTGCGTTTTGAAAGCGCAGTGCTATAATATACATCAAACGTAAGTCAACGTTTTGATGGAGGGGGAAATGATGAAGAAGTTATTGTGTTTAGTTGCAGCCATAGCCATGACGTTCGGCCTCTTTGGCTGCGGTTCCGGTAATACGGCCGCGGCGACTATCAAAATCGGCATCAACACCGAGATGACTGGCGCCGTCGCCAGTTATGGCACGGCCGAGCAGCACGGCTATGACCTGGCGATCAAACTCACCAACGCCAATGGCGGTGTCCTTGGCAAGCAGATTGAGGTCGTGGAACTTGACAATAAGTCGGATTCCGCGGAATCAACCAGCGTCGCAACCAGGCTGGTTTCTGAAAAAGTTAGCCTCATCCTGGGCCCGGCGACCACCGGTGACGTCCAGGCCGAGCTGCCGGTATGCGAGGATAGCAAAATCCCGATGGTTACCCCGAGCGCGACCGGCGAGACGGTCATGATGAATGGCGACAAGGCTTATCAGTATGCCTATCGGACCTGTTTCAAGGATTCATATCAGGGCGAAATCCTGTCTAAGTTCGTCAAGAACAACCTCGGCATGAGCAACGTCGTCGTCCTGTTCGATAACAACCAGGATTACACCGTGGGCGTCAAGAACTCGTTCGTCTCCAGCTTCCAGGGCTTGGGTGGAACCGTGGTCGATACCGAGGTCTACACCTCGGGCGATACCGATTTCGCTTCCATCATCACTGCCTTCAGCGGCAAGAAATATGACGCCATCATGATTGCCGGATATTACACCGAGGCCGGCCTGATCATCAAACAGGCCCGTGCCCAGGGCATCGACTGCCCGATCGTCGGACCGGATGGCTTCGACTCGTCCGAGCTCGGCGGCATCGCCGGTGCCGATGCCTGCAACAACGTCTACTTCTCGACACACTACTCCTCGCTCGACAATTCGCAGGCCGTCGCTGATTTCGTCGCGGCCTACAAGAAGGAATACAACGAGGAACCCAATGCTTTCGCTGCCCTCGGCTATGATGCGGCGATGTTGGCTTTCGATGCCATCACCCGTGCCAATTCCACCGAGCCGGAAAAGATCAACGCGGCGCTGGCTTCGACCACATCATTCTCGGGTGTGACCGGAACGATCGCGATCAACGATGTACATGATGCCGTAAAGAGCGGTGTCATCGTCAAGCTGACCGCCGGCGTCCAGTCTGAAGTCATCCACGTCAACTGACACGACGCCGATGCATAGACAAGGGCAGGAGCGGACCTGCCCTTGTTTTTAATCTTTTCTGGAAAGGGGCGACGACAATGATTCAATTCCTGCAGCAGATCGTAAACAGCCTATCGCTGGGCAGTGTCTATGTCCTGGTGGCCTTGGGCTACACGATGGTCTATGGGATCATCCATCTGATCAACTTTGCGCATGGTGACATCTACATGGTAGGGGCGTACCTTGGATATCTGTGCATCGTACGTTTCCACATGGGGTTCGTCCCGGCGCTGCTGTGCACGATGGTCGGGACGATGGTTCTGGGCGTCATCATCGAGCGGGTGGCATACAAGCCGCTGCGCAATGCCAGCCGCATCGCGGCTCTCATCACGGCCATCGCTGTGTCGATCCTGCTGGAATATGTCGTGATGTATTTCATGGGACCTGACATCAAGACTTATTCTGCTGTTCTGCCTTCGACGATTTATCACATCGGCGATGTCGTGGTGACATTCCAGCAGATCTTGATCTTTTTGATCTCCATCGCCCTGATGATATGCCTTAACCTGTTTGTGACGCGGACCAAGACCGGCTGTGCGATGCGGGCCGTCAGCGCCGACGCCGATGCCGCGCGGTTGATGGGCATCGACGTCGACCGCACCATCTCAATCACCTTCGCCTTGGGTTCAGCCCTGGCGGGAGCGGCAGGCATCATGGTCGGCATATATTACAACACAATAAACCCGCTGATGGGCTCGACCCCGGGCATGAAAGCCTTCATCGCCGCCGTCTTCGGTGGAGTCGGCTCGATTCCTGGTGCCATGATCGGCGGTTTCGTCATCGCCTTCATCGAGACGATGGTAGGAGGCTATATCAGCTCGCTGCTGAAGGACGCCGTCGTGTATGCACTGCTGATCGTGATACTCATCTTCAAGCCTTCCGGCCTGTTGGGCGTCAATCGCCGGGAGAAGGTGTGACCATGAGGATACTAAACAAAAAGAATGCCGGATGGCTCGTAATGTGTCTGGCCATCTATGGCATCGTCGCCGTCCTGATCCAGACCGGCCTGCTGTCATCCTTCTATCAGATCACGCTGATAAACGTATGCATAAACATCGTCCTGGCAGTCTCGCTGAACCTGATCATCGGATTCACCGGACAGTTCTCCCTGGGTCATGCCGGCTTCATGTCGATCGGCGCCTATGCGACGGCTATCGTGCTGCGTATGATGCCCAACATGTACGGCCTGCTCATCGGTGCCATCGTCGGAATGATCCTGGCCGGCGTCGCCTCGCTGGCCGTCGCTATCCCGACCCTGAGGCTGCGCGGCGACTATCTGGCCATCGCGACATTGGGTTTCTCGGAGATAATCAGGATAATCATGGTCAACGGCGGTTCGCTGACCAACGGAGCTGCCGGCCTGTCCGGCATCCCCAAGCTCAATGACTGGACGATTTCGTTCGTCGCGGTGGTGCTGGCGGTGACGGTCGTGGCTAACGTCATCCGCTCCAAGGCGGGACGCAACTGCATCGCCATCCGCGATGACGAGATAGCTGCCGAGGACATGGGCGTCAACACCACGATGTACAAGACGATGGCCTTCGCCATCGGCGCCATGCTGGCCGCCTTGGCCGGCGCCATGTATGCCTCGTATTTCTATGTCATCAAGCCGTCGACGTTCAACTTCAATGCCTCTATCAACGTGCTGATCATCGTCGTATTCGGCGGCATCGGCTCGATAACCGGCAGCATCATCGGCTCGCTGGTACTGGGCGTGCTGACGACGATGCTGCAGGATCTGGCTTACCTGCGGATGATCGTCTATGCCGTGGTGCTGATCATCATCATGATTTTCAGGCCGCAGGGTCTGCTGGGCGACAGAGAGTTCTCGATGCGGACGTTCAAGAGATGGATGACGAGACGGAAGGGGACGGCGGCAGATGATAAAGCTGAAGGTTGACAACGTCAGCAAGTATTTCGGCGGCCTGACCGCCGTCGCGGATGTCAGCATGCACGTGAACGAAGGCGAGCTGGTAGGCCTCATCGGCCCCAACGGTGCCGGAAAGACGACTCTGTTCAACCTGTTGACTGGCGAGGACGAGCCCGACGAGGGCAAGATCATCTACAATGACGATCGCCGGGCCTACGAGCTCAACGGCCTCAAACCTTACAAGATAAACCAGCTGGGACTGGCCCGCACCTTCCAGAACATCCGGCTCTTCAAGAAGATGACGGTCATGGATAACGTGAAGGTGGCGGCCGGCCAGGCTGTTGACTACAACATAATCGAGGCCATCGTCCGTGATCCGCGTTTCTATAAGCAGGAGGACGTCATCGCGGCCAAAGCCGAGTCCGTAATGAAGATGATGGATATCTGGGAGCTGCGCAACGAGCTGTCCAGCGCCCTGCCATACGGACAGCAGCGGCGCGTGGAGATCGCCCGCGCCCTGGCCACCGATCCCAAGATCCTGCTGCTGGACGAGCCAGCCGCCGGCATGAACCCGCAGGAGACAAAGGACCTGATGCAGCTGGTTCGGCAGATCAAGAAGCAGTTCAAGGTTTCGGTGCTGCTGATCGAACATGACATGTCGCTGGTAATGAACCTGTGTGAGAGGATCTACGTCCTGGACTTCGGCAAGCTGATTGCCCAGGGGACGCCGGAAGAGATCAAGCACGACCCCAAGGTCATCAGCGCATATCTGGGAGGTGAGTAGGATGCTGCTGCAGATAAGGGACGTCAACGTTTACTATGGCGCAATCTACGCTCTCAAAGGCATCGACATGGACGTCGACCAGGGCGAGATCGTCACGCTGATCGGCGCCAACGGTGCCGGCAAGAGCACGCTGCTCAAGGCGATATCCGGAATCCACCGCCCCACAACGGGGACCATCCAGTTCGATGGCCATGACTGCACCAAGCTCGACGCCCGCGGCATCGTCAAGATCGGTATCACCCAGGTGCCCGAGGGGCGTCACATCTTCGCGGGTCTGACAGTTCGCGAGAACCTAGACCTAGGGGCTTACCTGCGTAACGACAGCAAGGGCATCGCGGCCGACCGCGAGAAGATATACAACCTGTTCCCGGTGCTGCGTGAAAGATCCCATCAGGACGCCTCGACGCTGTCCGGCGGCGAACAGCAGATGTTGGCGATGGGCCGGGCATTGATGGCCAGGCCGCGCCTGCTGCTGCTGGACGAGCCGTCGATGGGTCTGTCGCCGATATTGGTGCAGACCATCTTCTCCACCATCAAGAAGATCAACGAGCAGGGGACCACCATCCTGCTGATCGAGCAGAACGCCAAGATGGCCCTGTCGATCGCGGATCGCGGCTACGTCATGGAGACGGGCCATATAGTGCTGTCGGGCGCCGGCAGCGCGTTGGCTGCCAACGATGCCATCCGCAAGGCATACCTCGGAGGCTGAGACCTCGGAGCAAGCGTCGATAATCAGAGAAGAGCCGGCTTGCGCCGGCTTTTCCATGCCGCCGGGGCCGATTGAGCATCAAAAAGGGCACCCGCTTCGGGTACCCTGTGCGGCCATGTGGTATGGCCGTCAACTGTTTATCGTTGAGACATTAAGACATGTCTATGTCAACATTCGTATTTGTTTATGACGGCGCGGAATGTCTGGGCGCCGGAGGGGTCATGGTTACTGGATGTCGATGTAGTTGGCCTTGTCCTCGACCGGCTTCTCCTCCTTGGGGACGCTGACCGTCAGCACGCCGTTGTCGTACTTGGCGGCGATGGCCTTCTCGTCGACGTTGCCGACGTAGAAGCAGCGTGAGGTCTGGCCCTCGAAGCGCTCCTTGCGCAGGAAGCTCTTCTTGTGCTCCTCGCTTTCAGCCTTCTTCTCGGCGGCGATGGTCAGGTAGCCGTCCTCCAGGCTGATCTTGATGTCCTTCTTGTCATAGCCGGGCAGCTCGCAGGCGAAGACGTAGTTCTTGTCGTCCTCGGTGACGTCGGTACGCATGTCGGTGCCGTTGGCGAACAGCGGGGTGA
>Ga0268263_1001952_pt1 | contig 15032 bp, 16 predicted proteins | sample Biomet5_FD_190358 | JGI IMG/M metagenome (GOLD analysis project Ga0268263, IMG submission 190358) | Microbial communities from bioreactor (seeded with sewage sludge) at LBNL, California, USA - Biofuel metagenome 5 (SPAdes) (version 4) | ecosystem: Engineered > Bioreactor > Anaerobic >... | reverse complement strand
CTCCAATGCCAGTATCCGCCACGTTTTTACCTATGAACCCGCTTTCCGGTCCAACGACGACAGTCCCGGCATTTGAGATCAGGAACATGTATGCGCTGTTGAAGTCGCCTTTATCAAATGCGATATTCTGCAGGTCGCTCAAAGCCATATCCACGCCTGTTACAGCCACCACTTCTCCGGCGCTGTTTTTTACAGGGATTGATATCGTCGTCAGCAGCACCTGTTTGCCGGCTATTTCATACGTATAGGGGTCAAGTACAGTCTCCTGACCGGAATCTCTTGCCTGCAGATAGTAATCGCCAGCGCCAGGCGTTTCGTAATCCACCAACGCGCTCATGGAAATCTGCCCATCCGTACGGGTCCAGTAGGTGATAAACCGACCGGTCTCATCTGTCCCCTCAGTCCCTTTATTATGTTCATCCATGCCGTCAAGAGCACCCGGCTCCCAGCATGTCCACACGCCCATAATTTTATCATTGCCTTCAAGAACACTCTTCATGATATTGTTGTAGAAATCTCTCCGGCTTTCACGGCCTAAACTCTCAAACCCCTGCATGCTATGCGCCAGCGCACGTGCAGTGTCAAAAGACTCTTCCAAATTTAACTCAACAACCGCCGCATTTGCTTGTGCCAGTGAAACCATTTGGTTATCAGCACTGGTCTGGCTGGCTTGCGTGGTCAAACTGATAACCACTATGAACGCCGCCGCCATAAGAAGGGTCAGTATTGATAAGCTGATCGCTGATAGCTTTGTTCCTACAGATAAGGCCTTTTTGTTCCTTTTCATCAAGCATTCTCCTGAGTGGATTTTTATTTTGCGCAGGTCTTCAGCACGATTCCATAATCTCTTGTTCTTCGCTTTCGTCAAACAGCATTTTGCAATCCAGCAGCAGGATCACATCGTTGCTCACCTTGCCGATACCCTGCAGATATCGGTTCTTGATGCCTGTTTTATGACTCGGCGGCGGAACTACGTTTTCATCCTCGATTGATATCACTTCGGATACTTTGTCTACAATTAAACCAACTGTCATATTTTCTGTATCCACAACGATAATACAGGTTCTGTCATCATACTCGATGGCTTCCTTGTTGAATTTGAGCCTCATATCGATTACGGGAATAATCTTTCCGCGCAGGTTGACAATTCCCTTGATATACGCTACCACTTCGGGAACCTTTGTGATTGGCTGCATTCCAATAATCTCGGTTACGTACTCAATTTCTATGCCGTATACCTCATCTCCCAAGTAAAAAGTAAGATAACGGCCATGCTGGGTATCTTCCTGTTGTTCGTACAGCTCGTTTTCTGTCACTTTCATTGACTGCTCCTTCCATTGCCACAATATTTTCCTTCCGGCGCAGTTTAGCGGCCATATGGAATTCAGTGATGGCAAACATTTTTAACAAAATATTTCACTTTCTTACATCATAAGCATGCCAAATGCCTTTCACCATGATAGTTTATATAAATATTATCGGCAGGTCATATCAAACCTTTAGTCAGCAGTATGCAAACCAATACCAATAATACATGCAGGGGGTTTATCAGATGCAAAAGCATATGTTAATTATTTTGAATAACAAAAATTACTCAATAATCCTCATAAATGGACGATATAACAAGTATGATTTCTGTTTGGGATGTGAAAAAGTAATGATGTTTGATACCAACAATATGAATAAGGACCATTTGGATTTCTTTCAGGAGCTTGAAAACATTGGCGCCGGGCATGCCGCCACAGCTCTTTCCGTCATGATGGACCGTGAAATAACGCTCTGTGTCCCCCGCGCGCAGTTCTGCGAATATGGTGAGATCACCTCTATCATGCGCGGGCCGGAAAATGTGGTCGTCGGTCTGCTTGTGGGCATTTCCGATGATGTCAACGGTTTTATTTTGCTGGTGCTTGATCTGGCGGATGCGCGTATGCTGGCCAATACTGTTTTGGGGGAACCGGAAGATAAGCCAAACGAGGATACAGATTTCAACGAAATGCAGGAGTCGGCGCTTCGCGAAGTCGCCAATATATTAATAGGTTCTTATATTACGGCGATATCCACGCTGACAGGGCTGCGAATAAACGCCTCGGTGCCAGAATTGGTGGTTGATATGGCCGGTGCTATCATGAATCTTTTGCCCGCGGCATACGGTGAATACGGTGACCATGTACTTTTCCTTGAAACCAAATTTGAGGATCAGGCGCAGTGTATATATGGTCACTTCTTTCTGATACCGGATGTCGAGTCTTACAAATATATAATGGAGAAAATGGGAATCGCATAATGGCTACACATACAATTGGTATTGCAGACAAGATTGTCTCAAAAGCGCCAGATAAACTGGTAACATTGGGCCTTGGTTCCTGCGTAGGATTGGTTATCTATGATCCTTATAAAAAAGTGGGGGGGCTTGTACATATTATGCTGCCCACCGCCCCCACAAATGCTCCGGTAACCAACAAATTTAAATTTGCGGACACGGCAATTGAAGAAATGATCCGTCTTGTCTTGCAGGCGGGTGCGGCGAGGAATCAGCTTAAGGCTAAGGTTGTAGGCGGAGCCCACATGTTCAATAACTCCTATCAAACTGATGTGATGGGAATAGGGAATAGGAACGTAGATGTATGCCAGCGGGTATTGAAGGAACACCGGATACCTATAGCAGCTCAAGATACCGGCGGCAGCAGCGGGCGCTCCATCGAATTCAGCTGTGAAGATAACACTTTGCAAATTCGCACCGTTTCTCCTAAATCTGTGCGATTAATATGATTGATTTTGGTTTATTGATAGTTGGTATAAATTCTTACAATCAAAAAACAACTGGTTTTCAATAAGGAGGACTGCATATGAAAAAAGTACTTGTCGTGGATGACGCCGCATTTATGCGCGTCTCAATCAAAAACATGTTAAGCAAAAACAATTACGAGATTGTAGGAGAAGCGGAGAATGGCAGGGTCGCCATCACAAAGTATCAAGAACTCAATCCCGACATCGTAACAATGGATATCACAATGCCGGATATGGATGGCTTGGCAAGCCTTAAGGAGATATTGGCTATCAATCCTGCCGCTAATGTGATAATGGTTTCCGCGATGGGTCAGGAAAGCATGGTCCGTGAAGCCGTTCTGTCTGGTGCAAAGGGCTTCATTGTCAAACCATTTAAAGAAGATATCATACTCTCAGCGTTGCACAACCTTGATTAATATAAATGCTAAACGCGCTGGCGTGTATTCTGTCATTTGAAAGGAATTAACATGGCTAACGATTCAATATTAGATGTCTATTTATATGAAAACATGCAGTTGTTGGACAAACTCGAGTCCCTTCTGCTTGAATGTGAGAAAAGAAGCGGTTTTTCCGATGAGGATATTGCCGATATATTTCGCATCCTGCATACTGTAAAGGGATCTTCCGCGATGATGAACTTTGACAGCATCGCCAATCTTTCTCATGCGCTGGAAGACTTGTTCGATTTTCTTCGCAGCCATTCATCGCGTCAGGAAGATCATAAGAAAATCAGCGATCTTGTTTTTACGTCGCTGGATATCATCAAAGCAGAAATCTCAAAGATACAAAACAACGGGCTTCCGGATGGCGATGTTTCCGGAATCATCAGCCAGATTCGCGATTATCATCAAATATTGACCGGAAGAAAACCGGAGCCTCCTGCTGACAGTGACAAGCCCGCTTGCCAGACTCCCGGCTGCAGCCAAGAGCTCACCGGAGAAGAAAAAGGCTATAAAGCGCATGTCGTCTTTCAGCCGGACTGCAAGATGGAGAACATCCGGGCGTTGGGTTTGGTCAAATCTATTGAGTCCATGTGCGCAGCCATCGTCACCGTCCCCGCAGACTTGCTGGGCGACCACAGCGACGACGATATCATCGCAAACGGCTTTACCGTTAATATGCTATCCCTTGAATCCCAGGATGCGCTGGTCAAAAAGATACGTGAGACCTTCTTCCTTCAAACATTTGAGTTTGACGATTTAGATGCCGAAGAAACAGAAAAAATCTTTGATCTGAAAACAAACGAAACAAAAACAGTCCAGGCTAATCAGGGAACACCACCCGTCTCGGCGCCGAATAAAATACCGGAGTCTCTTGGGACAGCCAAGCAAAGTTATCTCAGCGTCAACTTAAACAAGCTTGATATGCTGATGGACATTGTCGGAGAGATCGTTATTACCGAAGCCACAGTAACCAGAAATCCCAAAGTACTTTCCCTTCACCTGGAGAGCTTTGATAAGGCGGCGCGCCAGCTCCAAAAGCTGACGGAAGAGTTGCAGGACATTGTCATGTCTATCCGAATGGTACCCGTATCGGCCACCTTCCATAAAATGGAGCGTATTGTACGCGATATGTCCAATAAATTCGACAAAAAGGCTCAGTTGGAGATTATCGGCGAGGATACCGAGCTGGACAAAAATGTTTTGGATAACTTATCCGATCCGTTGATGCATCTGATCCGCAACTCAATGGATCATGGACTTGAGCCATCGGATGAGCGCGTCAAGCTTGGCAAAGATCCGGTCGGCACAGTCCGTCTGGAGGCACGAAATTCCGGCAGCGATGTCCTGATTACGGTCAGCGATGATGGACGGGGGCTGAACAAGGATAAGCTTATTGAAAAAGGAATAGCTAAGGGTCTCATTAAAAAACCAAAATCCGAAATTACCGACAAAGAAGCCTATGCTTTAATATTTGCTCCTGGCTTTTCCACCAAGGAAAAGGTCACAGAGTTTTCGGGACGCGGCGTGGGGATGGACGTTGTCATGCGGAACATACAAAAAATCGGCGGCTCGCTCTCTGTGGATTCAACGCCCGGCCAGGGAATGTCGGTTGTCATGCAGATACCGCTGACACTAGCCATTATCGATGGCATGGAAGTCTCTGTCGGCGGCTCGCCTTATATTATTCCTCTGCTCTCCATCAGAGAGTCATTTAAACCCAAGAAGGGCGATTGCTTCGCTGACCCGGATGGCCGCGAAATGATCTACTTGCGCGGTAATTGTTATCCGATTATCCGCCTGCATGAAGCCTTCAACATCGAAACAAACATTACTGATTTCGAACAAGGTATATTGGTAACAGTGGAAACACAGTCACAAGTATATTGCCTGTTTGTGGACGAACTGGTAGGCGAACAAAAAACCGTTGTAAAACCGATTCCCGCATATATTACGAAAGCGCTCAAGTGCGTTAAGTGTATCGCAGGATGTACGATTCTGGGCGATGGGAGTATAAGCCTGATATTGGATATCAACGGATTCTTGCAAAAATAACTTAATCAGGGTAAGTATATGAGATATGTATCGACTAAGCATTTGAAGCCTGGCGATAAACTGGGAGCAGACCTGTCCACCTCGCGTAACCGTGTGCTGTTGCGCAAGGGGTGGGAGCTTTCGAACATAATGATCAAAAAGCTTGAGGTTCTGGGGTTTCAGGGTGTCTACATAGACGATAAAATTTCAGAAGGCATTATTATAAGCGATGTCATCAGTCAGGACCTGAAAAACGCAGCCCGAAATGAAATGCAGGCACTGTTGAAAACAACCGTCACCAGAATGTCAGAAAACAAATGCCCACCATTAAAAGCCTTGTGCACAACATCGTCGACGAAGTGGCACATAACCGCGATATCATGGTCAACATCATCGATATCCGTGCCTATGACGATTATACGTACAGCCACAGTTTGAACGTCGCCGTTCTATCGGTCGTTATGGGCACCATGCTTGGCCTTAACCGGAAGCAGCTGCATGACCTGACGATGGGTGCGCTGTTGCATGACACTGGAAAAATGTTTATCAAAAAGGAAATCCTCAATAAGCCCGCCCGCCTGACACCGGAGGAGTTTGAGGAAATCAAAACGCACAGCGAGCGCGGTTATCGCTACCTATGCGACCAGCTTGAAATCCCGGAGAATGCCCGCATTGTGGCGCTGCAGCATCATGAGCAGTTCAGCGGCAAGGGGTATCCCGCCGGACTGGCTAATACAGACATTCATCTTTATGGACGCATCTGCTGCGTGGCCGACGTCTACGATGCGCTGACGTCCGACAGGCCGTACCGCAAAAGCATGCTGCCTTCCGATGCGATCGAATATATCATGAGCGGCTACAGCACGCAATTTGACCCTCTCGTGGTAGATGCCCTGGCCAAGAAGATTGCCCCCTACCCCGTGGGAACTTATGTGCGTTTGAGTACCGGGCAAACGGCAATCGTCGTCCAGAACTATCTGGAAACCGGTCTGCGCCCTCGTGTCAAGCTGATCGTTAATGGAGAACCTACCGAAGATTACATCGACCTTGCCCATGATATGTCGATGCTTAACGTGACTATAAGCGGCATCGTGGAAGAATAGACCGGGCCTTGCCAAATCGCCTTTTTCACTTCCTCTTATTTTTGTTTTTCCCAGCCGGGTCTTTTTTCTGATGAAAAAATATTGTCATATAATTATTTCCTGTTGATTTCTCCCAAAAAGCGAATATACTATCTATAGAACTAATGTTCTTTTTGGGGTGAGTCATGAAACAGCGTGTTATTTTACATTCCGATATGAATAACTTTTACGCCAGCGTAGAGTGCGTACACCGTCCGGGAATACGCAACCAGCCGGTGGTGGTGGGCGGCGATGAGGAACTGCGCCATGGCATCGTACTGGCCAAAAATTATCTTGCCAAGGCCACGGGCATCCGCACAGGCGAAGCGCTCTGGCAGGCGCGTCAGAAATGCCCCGGTCTCGTCGTCCTCCCCCCCAATTATCCGCTCTATCTGCGCTACGCCAAATTTGCCCGGCAGATTTATGCGGACTATACCTCCCGCATTGAACCGTTTGGGCTGGATGAAGCGTGGCTGGATGTCAGCGGTGAAAACGGCGAACGGGTGGCTAACGAAATCCGCGAACGCATTAAACGCGAACTGGGCGTCACCGCGTCGGTGGGCGTCAGCTACAACAAAATATTCGCCAAGTTGGGTTCCGATATCAAAAAGCCGGACGCCACAACGGTGATCAGTGAAAACAACTACAAGGCGGTGGCCTGGCCTCTGCCTGTGGACGACCTGCTCTACGTGGGCCGCGCCACCCGTCAGAAGCTGCAGCGGATCGGCATCTCCACCATCGGCGAGCTGGCCCAAACGTCCGCCCCTCTGCTGCATAACCTCTTCGGCAAGGTGGGCGACGTGCTGCACGCCTTCGCAAACGGCTTCGACGATTCGCCCGTAATGCAGATGGATGAAGAATCGTTGATCAAATCCATCGGCAACTCCACCACCACTCCGCGGGATCTCATCTGCGATGAGGATGCTAAGGTCACTCTCTACGTATTGGCCGAAAGCGTTTGCGCCCGTATGCGCGAACACGGCTTTCTGTGTCGCACCGTGGCCATCTCCGTACGGGACAATGAGCTGTCCCGTTTTGAACGGCAGATGAAGCTTGAGAAGCCCTCCTGCATCTCCGGCGAGATCGCAACGGCGGCCATGTGCCTGTTCCGCCAGCACTACCACTGGCCAAGACCGGTCCGCAGCATCGGCGTACGCTGTACCGACCTTATTCCTGCCGGTATACCAATGCAGCTCTCGCTTTTCGGCGACGAGGAACACCGCCAAAAGCAGGAGGTCATCGACCGCACGGTAGACGATTTGCGGCGTCGTTTCGGCCATTTTTCAATCCAGCGCGCCACAGTACTGGCCGACGCGCCGCTCTGCGGTATCAACCCCAAAAACGATCACGTCATCCACCCCGTTGGATTTTTCAGGGACGGTATGGAGTCATGAAGGAAAGACGATATCAAAACGAGAATAAAGTCTATGTAAAGGTGGAGGCGCTTTTCTATCCGGATGGACGGCTTTACCCGGTGGCGTTTTGGTGGGAGAGCGGTCATCGCTATACCATTGATCAGGTATTGGACATCTGCCGCGCCGCCAGTCTCAAGGCGGGTGGTGTGGGGGTGCGTTACACCTGCTTGGTGCATGGACGCCAAACCTATCTGTATTATGAGGAAGACCGCTGGTTCATGGAACGGAGAGGAGCTTAGCATGTGCGGACGATATCAGATCGCGATGGAGGACGATATCATTGCGATGCGTGAAATATTGGACGAAATCAACGAGCGGTATAAGGACATACCGGAATCGGCTGCTGCGAAAACCGGGGAGATCTTCCCCACCGACACTGTTCCCGTGTTGATTCCGGGCAGCGGCAAGCCGCAGGCCATCCTGATGAAATGGGGCTTCCCGAAACCGTCCCAACAGCGCGGCGTTATCATCAACGCGCGGGCCGAAACCGCACAGGATAAGCCCACGTTTCGCTCGTCGCTTGTTTCCCGGCGGTGCGTTGTACCCACCACCGGCTTTTTCGAGTGGCGTCAGGAAAGCGGCGAAAAAAAGGCCAAGTACCTCTTCCGGCTGTCTGAAACCAAAATGCTGTATTTGGCTGGATTGTATGGCGTGTTTAAAGATGGCTCACACCCCTACAACGCCTATGTGATTCTCACCACATCCGCCAACCCGTCTGTGGCGCCGTATCACGATCGGATGCCGCTGGTGCTGATGCCAGACGATACGGCGAGATGGCTGAGCGACACGGCGTTTGCGCATGAGTACGCCCGGTGTATCTGTCCGGCGATGCTTCATGCCACCGCTGTATAGCGTTCTGTCAAGAGGTTCCGCCGGTTGCTTTTATGCTTTTTTTGCCGTATACTGCATATGTTGGGCTGTATGTTCAATTGACAGCCGCAGTCCCCGGTGCGGTTTGTAAAAGGAGATGACCAATGAAAAAAATTGCTATAATATTAAGTGTTCTGGTGTTGTTGACTGCCCTGTCCGGATGCGCCGGCAACAACGCCGCCAGCAACAGCAAACCACTCGTTGTCGCGATGGAGCTGGCCTATCCCCCGTTCGAAACCAAGGATAACAATGGTAGCCCGTCCGGTGTCAGCGTGGATTTCGCCAAGGCCTTCGGCGAATATGTTGGGCGCGAAGTCGTGATCGAAAACACCGCGTGGGACGGCCTCATCCCGTCGCTCCAGACCGGCAAAGCCGACATGGTCGTCTCGTCGATGACTATCACCGACGAACGGAAAAAAACGGTGGATTTTTCAGACCCCTATGCCAACGCGCTGCTCGCTATACTCGCAAACAAAAACTCCGGCATCAAGTCTATCGACGATTTAAATCAGGCCGGTAAAAAGGTCGCCGTCAAACAGGGCACCACCGGCGATATCTACGCGCAAAAACATTTGCAAAACGCTGAGCTCATAGAATTAACGGACGAAAGTGCCTGCGTCACCGAAGTCGTGCAGGGCAAGGCGGATGCTTTCATCTACGATCAGCTCACCATTTACCGCAACTGGAAAACCAACGAAGGCACCACGGATGCCGTGTTTATCCCCTTCCAGGACGTGGAACAGTGGGGCGTTGCGGTCAAAAAGGGAAACGCCGAACTGCTGGATCAAATCAACGCGTTCATCGCCAAGTTTAAGAGCGAGGGCGGGTTTGACAAGCTGACGGAAAAATACCTCTCCGAAGAAAAAGCCGCGTTTGACAAGCTGGGCTTTCAGTGGTTCTTCGACGTAAAATCATAAATGAAACTGCGTGACTTATTTTTATCCGATAAGAATGGAAAAACCCTGCCTCTCAAAGCAGCGTTCAATTTGTTATTGCTGACCGCGGTCATCGTCACGGTATTCTGGCTGTCGGTGGCTGCTGTCGGGGTCACATTTGACTTCAGCTTTCTCAGCCAGTTCAGCACCCGCATCGGCCAGGGTTTTCTGATGACGCTGTTGATCAGCCTTTCCAGTTTCGTGCTCAGCCTGCTGCTGGGCATCGCCAGCGCCCTCGGGCAGGGCTCGCGCATACTGGCGCTTCGTTATCTCTGCAGCCTCTACGTCAAGCTCATTCGCGGTACGCCGCTCATCATGCAGATCTATCTCTTCTTCTATATTCTCGGCACCGCCTGGGGCATCGACAACCGCTTTATCGCGGGCGTGCTGATACTTTCGTTGTTCGAAGGCGCTTACATCAGCGAAATCGTCCGCGGCAGCCTGCTGTCCATCGACGCCACGCAGTGGGAAGCCGCCAAGGCCGTAGGGTTCAGCCATAGCCAGACGCTGCGTTTCGTCGTCCTGCCTCAGATGGTGGCGCGTACGCTGCCGGCGCTTACCGGCCAGTTGGCATCCATCATCAAGGATTCGTCGCTGCTTTCCCTGATCGCGTTGATCGAACTTACCCAGACAATGCGCGAGATTATCGCGACGAATTTCAAGCTGTTCGAGTGCTATTTCCTGCTTGGCTTGCTATATCTTTGTCTGACGCTTCCTGTCGCACTGGTCACCAAGAAACTGGAGAAAAAATTCAGCTATGAAACTTGAACTCATGGGCCTGAAAAAATCATATAACGGCCAGGACGTTCTGGGCCCTGTCGATTTTTCAGACGACATTGATACGCTGGCGGTCATCGGCCCATCCGGCGGCGGCAAATCCACGCTGCTTCGTATTGTCGGCGGATTGATATCCCCCTCTGCAGGCCGGATAATACTGGACGGCGAAGAGGCCGGTCAGGACGAAAAAAGCCGGATGCTATACCGCCGCCATATCGGCTACGTGTTTCAGCAGGGCGGCCTTTTCCGCCATATGACGGCCCGGCAGAACATCACCGTCCCTCTTGTTCGCGTACACGGCCTTACGCAGGCTGAAGCGGATGGAAGGGCCGACGCGCTGCTCTCACGTTTCGGGCTGCTCGGCCAGGCGCACAAGCGGCCCCACTCTCTCTCCGGCGGCGAGCAGCAACGCATCGCCATCGCGCGCGCCATCGCGCCGCGACCCCGCCTGCTACTTCTGGACGAGCCCACCAGCGCGCTGGACCCCGAGTTCACCACCGAAGTGCTGAACATGGTGAGCGAGCTTAAAGCCGACGGCATCCGTTTCATCATTGTAACGCATGAGATGGGCTTTGCGCGCCACGCGTGCGAACACGTCGCGTTTTTGTACAGGGGACGGCTTTTGGAATATGGCGCCAGCGATACGCTGTTCTCGCACCCCCAAACGCCGGAATTTTCACGCTTTTTGGGCAAGTTGCTGGAGTGGAACATTTCCCGGACCTAACAATGAATACCCAAAGGTAAAAACAAGAAAAAGCTCTGCCGTTTACCTCATTGAGGTGCAGAGCGATTTGCCATTTTAATAATGGGTATGTTTTCTAAACCTTGGGTGGATGGGTTTTGTCGTAATAATACTGCAGGATATCCCGTCGGGTCACAATACCAATAAACAAGCCGCGGTCATCCGTTACCGGGATAAAGTTCTGGTTCATCGCCATCAGCAGCAAATCATCAATATCGGAGTTTACGTTGACCGGTACATTTTGACGGCCCTTCAATATATCCCTGACGCAGAATGTCTCACGTAAATGGTTATCGTACGCTTCATGTCCAAGTATGGCCCAAAGCAGATCACCCTCGCTCAGCGTGCCGGCGTATTCGCCATCCCGGTTGATAACGGGTATGGCAGCATAACCGTAATGCTTCATTTTCTCCAGGGCCTGACGCATTGTAGAATCATCATAGATATAGGCCAAATCAACCTTTGGCTTCAGAAAAAAAAGTATATTCATTTCATCCGTTTAAAAACTATTATTTATTAAGGTTTCCCTGTCTGTATCATAACACATTTGTCCGCTATGTATCAACATCGATATGCGATTATTCGTTCGGCATTGCATAAACTATCGTATTTCCAGAAGTTTTCACTTATGTTGGTTAAGTATACGAACGATAATATATCAGAGATGAATAATAACAGGGAAGCGATAAAATGGCTAAGTTATCTCCAAAAAACATCATGGAAGATCTTGTTGACGGCAAGTTGAACGAACTGATGCGCTCGGCAAATATGTGTTGCTGTGACCGTTGCCGCGCCGACGTCAAGGCCTTTGCCTTAAACATGCTGCCGCCCCGATATGTTGTCAGTGTCGGCGGTGATGTTTATTCGCATTTTGAGGCCATGAACATGCAGTCCCAGATCAATATTATGACAGCTATCGTCTCCGCCATACGGGTCGTTCGGGAAAATCCCCACCATGGCGAGCAGTTTGCCTGATATCGTTCATTCTCTTCCGCGTGCTTGCTTTCTAAGATATTCCGCCAGAAATCTTTCGTCCTCTATTTCCAGCCCACGTTCGCCAGCCAGTGATTCCAGATGGTGCCGGAATTCATGTCTGAGCGTGGCAGCCAGCTTTTCAGCCAGCATTTCTATTGGCAGACCCCCGTGTACCCGTATATAAGAACCATAGTAAATCGCGATGTACCTTCCCATATAGCCGCCGCTGTGGTATTCTCCCAGCACATATAAGCCTTCCGCACCACTGTGTTGATCGCGTTTTATCTCTGGCATTAGCACGATTCCACCATTGAGCTCCGCGTAAAACTCTAGAGGAAACGTCTCCGCAATCTCATCCAGCATCGTCTGCATCTCGTCGATTGAAACCATATCAGCGTTTTCTCCCTTATCGTATCGTTATAATATTATACCATATTCAAGCCGCGCCCATCCAAAACCCGACTTGCCGAATAAGAAGGCCATGAAATCTTTCAAAGTATAAACAACTGACGGGGGGTGTCCCGCGATTTGAATTAACACCTTACGCTCTTGCCTTAATAAACCTTTATGTTGAAATGCGGCTCTTTTGCAGAATACTAACATAGCAGAAATTTTGCCGGAGGAAATGATATTGGGAAAAGCCGGGCCCAAATGGAAAAAATACGTTCTTCAGCTGTATGTCCGTTTCAAAGACGACGATATCCCGTCGCTCAGTGCACAGCTTTCGTTTTATCTTTTGTTGTCCCTGTTCCCCTTTCTTCTCTTTTTACTGAATATTCTTAGCTTCACAACCGTTTCCGCGCGGGAATTCACGGAAAGCATTTCCCGCTTTTTGCCGGGTGACGTCAGCCTTTTCTTCCGCGGACTGGTAACGGAAATGCTGAACGTCAAGAGTGCCGCCCTGCTGTCAATCAGCGCGCTGGTGACGCTATGGGCCGCTTCCCGAGGCATCAACGCCATCAGCCTATGCCTCAACAAAGCATGCGATAAAGACGAAGACCGTCCTTTCTGGAAAATATCCGTTATCACGATCTTTTTTACAATATGCATGGCGGTGATGGTGATGGCCGCTCTGTTTTTTCTGATATTCGGCAGGGTCATTGGTGAGAACCTTTTTGGAGTCCTCCATGTTGAAAACGTCTTTGCGTGGTTATGGCAGGTACTAAGATATGCCGTTCCCATTGCCATCATGTTTCTGGTGTTCCTTCTGCTTTACAAATTTATTCCCAACTGCCAGCTCAGGTGGAAGGAAGTGCTCCCCGGTTCTTTGTTCTCCACATTCGGCTGGATCATCGCTTCGCTGGCTTTCTCTTTCTATATCGACAATTTCGCAGGTTATACCAGGATATACGGCAGTATCGGCGCGGTTATTATACTAATGATCTGGCTGTATATCAGCAGCATTGTTCTTCTGCTGGGCGGGGAAATCAACGCGATTCTGTCCTATTTTCGTTCCGGATCGAAGATTGATAAATATGAAAACCCATTAATCAAATGGCCTTTTCCGCTAAAACGCAAAACAAAGAGGTAGCGCTCCTTGATAACAAAACGGGCCTCTGAAAGCTTCAGAAGCCCTTGACTGCAAAACCATCGGTGTTTTTATGTCGGATAGTATTTTATATGAATATTTGCTATTTACGGTATCTCAGCACCGGCTGCCGGACGGCCCGCGCTTCGTCCATTCTTGAGAGTGCCGTCGTGTTCGGCGCGGTCTTGAGCAACTCCGGCGTGTGTTCCGCCTCGCCCGCAATGCGCAGCATGGCCTCGATGAAGCCGTCCAGCGTCTCCCTGCTCTCCGTTTCGGTGGGCTCGATCATCAGCGCCTCCTTAACGATCAGCGGAAAATACATCGTCGGCGGGTGATAGCCGTAGTCGATCAGCCGTTTGGCAATGTCCAGGCTGCTGACACCGGATATCGCCTGTCGCTTGCCGGACAGCACCGTTTCGTGCATGCAGAGGGTATCGTACGGCAGGTCATACTTCTCCTTCAGGCGGCTCTGTACATAGTTCGCGTTGAGTACGGCGTTTTCCGCCGCCTGCTTCAATCCTTCCGCTCCCATCGTCAGGATATAGGCATAAGCCTTTACCGCCACGCCAAAATTGCCATTAAACGCGCGAACCCGCCCAATGGACTGCGACCGGTCGCTATCCAGTACATAACCCGATTCCGTCTTCTCCACCACCGGTTTCGGCAGAAACGGCGTCAGGCCGGCCCGTACGCCGACAGGACCCGCGCCCGGTCCGCCTCCGCCGTGCGGCGTGCTGAACGTCTTATGCAGATTCAGATGCACCACGTCAAAACCCATATCACCGGGCCGAGCCACGCCGAGTATCGCGTTCATGTTGGCGCCGTCATAATAGAGCAGCCCGCCCGCAGCATGGACCTTGTCCGCGATCGCCCGGATATGGGTATCGAACAATCCCAGGGTGTTGGGGTTGGTCAGCATCAGTCCCGCCGTCCTGTCGTCCAGCAGCTCTGAAAGAGCCTCCAGGTCTACCATGCCCTGCGCGTCGGAACGTACGTTCACCACATCAAACCCTGCCACCGCGGCAGATGCCGGGTTGGTCCCATGCGCCGAATCCGGCACGATTATTTTGGTTCGCTGATGATCGCCCCGGCTTTCATGATACGCTTTGATGATCATCAGCCCTGTCATCTCGCCATGGGCGCCCGCCGCGGGCTGCATTGTAAACCGCTCCATGCCGGTGATCTCGGCCAGCATGCCGCCCAGTTCATACATCAGCGCCAGCGCCCCCTGCGACGCCTCATCTGGCTGGGCAGGATGCGCGTTCGCAAAGCCGGAGAGCCGGGCCAGCGTTTCGTTCATCTTGGGGTTATATTTCATCGTGCATGATCCCAAAGGATAGAACCCCGTATCCACGCCGTAATTCTTCTGCGACAGCCGCGTGAAGTGGCGCACCAGATCCACCTCGCT
>Ga0268263_1001951_pt1 | contig 15037 bp, 24 predicted proteins | sample Biomet5_FD_190358 | JGI IMG/M metagenome (GOLD analysis project Ga0268263, IMG submission 190358) | Microbial communities from bioreactor (seeded with sewage sludge) at LBNL, California, USA - Biofuel metagenome 5 (SPAdes) (version 4) | ecosystem: Engineered > Bioreactor > Anaerobic >... | reverse complement strand
TTGGCGCTTTAGCTTGACAAAACCCCTGGTTCTACCAGGGGTAGGTAAAGATACTTCCAGTATATTTAAAATAAAGAAAACCCCTGCTACAATAGTGATGGTTTAGCAGCCGCATCGCTATCGAAGAAACAGGAGGTTTTCACAAATGAAAAACGAAATAAAACACTTGTCACATTCGTCATACAGATGTCAGTATCATATCGTCTTTGCACCAAAATACAGAAGAAAAATAATATACAATCAGTTGAAAAAAGATATAGGTGAAATAATAAGAAAACTATGCAGGGAAAGGAATGTGGAAATCATCGAAGCTGAAGCTTGTCCGGATCACATTCATCTGCTTGTAAGCATTCCGCCGTATTTGAGTGTAGCACAATTCATGGGGTTTCTCAAGAGCAAGAGTACGCTAATGATTTTCGACAGGCATGCAGAGCTCAAGTACAAGTATGGTAAACGAGCATTTTGGGCAAAAGGGTATTTTGTTGATACAGTTGGAAAGAATGAAAAAGCAATCAGAGAATATATCCAAAACCAGCTTGAGGAAGATTATACTAAAGATCAAATTTCAATTAAGGAATACATTGATCCGTTCACAGGGAAAAAAGTAGACTAAAAAAGAAGCTACTTCAAGTGGCTTCCCGTGATAGCGATGCGATGTTAACCTTCAGTGCCTCCTTTGAGGGGGCTGGCCGGTGATTCCCCCTTCCAGGAGGTGAGCAAACCACCAGTTTCACTGGTGGTTATGATTTTGCAGCAAGGCGATGTGTCATACCAGTAAAAGCATTGACTTGTATTTGCTTTGCAGAAAGCAAGTCTAAAATTACGTTGCACAAAGACGAGACAGTGTCAAAACTCTCGAGTATTGACACTGCTCTGCCGAGGTAGTAATATCAAGGTATCCAATGGTGTCAAAACTTAGTGTCATAAGTAGGAGGCAATATGGTATACGGATATGCGCGCGTAAGCACAAAAGGGCAGGCCAGGGATGGAAACAGCCTTGATGCTCAGCAGCAGCAGTTAAAAGAAAATGGGGCCGAGGTAATTTTCGATGACAGTTTTACAGGTACTAAACTTGACAGACCAGAACTGGATAAACTGTTAAATATTGTTGAGCCGGGTGATACAATAGTTGTAACGAAGCTGGATCGGCTTGCACGATCCGTATCACAGGCAAGTGATCTGATCACAAAACTTATTGACAATGGCATTACGATAAATGTATTGAATCTGGGAGTACTCAGCAATTCATCAGTGAGCACTCTTATGAGGAACATTCTTTTGTCATTTGCACAGTTCGAACGTGACATGATCATTGAAAGAACTCAGGAGGGGAAGCTGATAGCGCGACAGGATCCTGATTACAGGGAGGGAAGACCGAAAAAGTTTTCCAGGCAGCAAATGAAGCACGCAGTTTCTCTGCTTGAAGAATATACCTATGGTGAGGTCGAAAAAATGACCGGCATAAGCAAGAGCACATTGATCCGCGCACGTAAATCAATGATGACGAACTGATGGGAGTGTAATAAGATGAACAAGAATATTGAAGAACTAAAATATGTGATCTTTGGAGAATGGGAAAGCCATAGGCGGGGAAGCTCAGCATGGTACTATGATACACTGTCAACCGATTATAATGCGGCACTTGCATCAGGGCTTGAGGTGATGAGCAATATAGGTAACAACATTGACTGGAGCTTTCCGTCAGAAGATGAAAAAGCCCTGAATGATGATGAAATCAGTGAACTGGATGGTGAGGAAAAATTGTGTGCCGAACTGGACAGACTGTACCTGACAAAAGCACCGACAGCGGAATACCTGAATACGCTGCATTACGACGGCATTGGCGTAGGCTTTGATTGCGAACTGATTGCGGAGGGGAAAGACATTCTTTCAAAAGCACTGCAATTCCTCGATACAGCTCAGCTGGATAACGAAAGGTACTACGAAGACGAGGATGACGGTGAGGAAAAGCAGGAAGCAGATCAGATGGTCATTGAACGGGCTAAGCAAAATCCGGATGACTATGATGCGCTGAAGGACCTGCTGGATTTGATTTCCTGGGCTATAGAGCTTAGATTCGAATACTATTAAGGATTATTGAAACAAATTGACATAATTACCAGCAATGCTATAATAGATACAAGCTACCGATAGACGGTTAGCCCAAATATGGATTAAAGAAATAACCGCATCGAAATAACCGCATCTTTGGAACAGGGCGGTTATTTCATTTATAGGCAAAAGCCAGTGGGAGATATGATATGTGCATAGCCCCCACAAATCATTTTCAAAAAACTGGTATAATATTTACACAAAGCTCTTTGCTGATGTTATAATATATACAAGCTACCGATAGACGGTTAGCCCTTGTAAAATTATTGATTATTAAAGAATAATCGCCAACTTGTTCAGGGGTGGCGGTTATTTTTTTGCATAATAATACGAGGCAATTCTGCTTGAAGAAAAAATAACTGTAACGAATATTGAAACTTCGCTGAACGATTCAATAATAATGCAAAACGTATGTATAATATGCGAGCACTAATGCGTAAGATCGTTGGAACTTCAAGCCTTGCAGAGATATCATCAGTTGATAGTTTCTTGATAATGTGGTAATATATACTAATAAAAAAGCGGTACAGCAGTTTAAACAGAGAAGAGGGTTAGAATGCCTGCATCATCATTCGATAAAGCTTTTGAAGTAAAAAGCGAAGCGGAAGCAGAAAGATTAATGAGCGTTCTAAAAAAGCCTCATAAAATCACCAGGAAATCCTCCTTCTCAGTGAAAGAACGGGAAAGGAGTGAGGAGCTCCTGAAAGAATGCATATCCCGTTCGGATGTTAGTAAGGTGCAGTGTGATGAAATGACAGATGAGGATAAAAACAGAATTGAAATGCTGAACAGCCTTTATGGCTGCAGGCATGACCTGGGCACAATAAAGACGACGGTCAGGGAACTCAATCAAATCGATGATAAGCTCTCAGACGAGTACCGTGACAAATATCATATCTTATGTCAACTGCTCGAAGACATGGGCAGTCTGCTGGATACGCTTGGCGGTCAAATCGATGCGGGAGATATTTCAGAGGATACCTTAGCGGCAATGCACGAGATCGATTACATTGAGCGCCATCCAGAATGCAAAAAAGGTTACAATAGTGGCGAAGAAATGATGAAGGACCTATTAAAAAATGAAAAAGATTAATGAAATGACAGCCAGGGAACAGGACCGGCTGTTTAGAAAACTTATCAGGGATGATCTGAAGAAGGCAAAGGAACACGGTTGGCCGATCGCGAGGTACAATGCGGAGTTGAATCTTGCTTATCGGGAATACCCTAATGGTACGCTGAAATGCGACATCGCTGATGTTGAGGCGGAATTCACTCCTGACAAGGACAAAGGCGGATTCGCTGTCAGCTTTCCGAGTTTGCCAGGCTGTCTAAGTTTCGGAGATACCCTTGAAGCTGCGGTTGCCAATGGCAGGGATGCTTTGCTGGCATGGCTGGCGGCGGCGAGTGAGGATGGCATTGCGATCCCTGATCCATTGATTGAATCACGCAATGGCGACGGCAGCATAGAAGAACTGTTTGATGACTGGGATGGATACAAAGGTGACCATGATACGGATTGGGAAGACATGGAATCGGCCGGTAACGAAAAACTGAATGGTTTTGCCTACAGAGGATACATCGGTTCAGTAGAGTGGAGCGATGATGATAAATGTTATTTTGGCAAAGTAATGAATAGTGACAATCTTATTATGTACGACGGCGATACTCTTGCAGAGCTCGAAGAAAATTTTCGTGACCTAATTGATGATGAAATACTGCTTGCGATGGTTAAAGAAAGAGTTGAGCATAACGATCCGTCAAAAAATATATCTCAGGAAGAGTTTGATAAAATGTTTGGGATCAATCCTGAAGACTACGAGAACCTGGACGATATAGAAATCGAAACTGAAACAAAAAAATGAGGTATAGCAATGAGTGAAATGTATAAAAGCATTATGGAAGGGCTGCAGGAAGCTCTTGATGATGCAAAAGGAGCAAAAAAAGCAAAAGCACAAACAAGATGCATATCTTATAAAGGCTACAGCGGAACGATCGTAAAGAATGAAACAGACAACGGGTATCATGGCGAAGTTGTTATGGATGATGAACTGATTACATTCGATGGCGAATCGCAGGAAGATATCCAGGAGTGCTTCGCGAATATGATTGACGGGTCGATAGCTTACAACGAATACTTGAAAAACCCGGAAACGCGCAGTTTCAGCGAGCTCGAAAATGAACTCGATCTTGAAGAGGATATGCAAAAGGAAAGTAAAGGTGGTTGGGATGAAGGTAAAATTTACAGGAAAAGCGAATACACTGGCATTTGAAACAGATAAAATTTATGAAGTTATGGCTATTGAAAAGGGATGGTATAGAATAATGACTGAACTTGATGAAGATTACTTGTTTCCACCAGATCAATTTAAAATAGTTGAAGAATAATAAAGCACTTTGCAGCTAAGGAAGAACGCTTTGTTAGTACCAAGACAAAAGTGCATCAAGCACTTTCGTGTCCTCATCGCTAATGAATCAAAGGAAACCAGAGGCGATTTCGCAGCCTTGCTTCGCAAGTCTGCCGGTCTTGTCTCCCCAATCGGTCGACTGCGACCCGCTCGCTGTTTGCAAGCCCACTGGGCTTGCTCACTGACGCTCGCGCACTTTCGTGTTCGAATCGCTTCCTTTGTTGCAATAAAAAATTCTGAGAGGAAATTCCTCTCAGAATTTTTTGGTGCACCAGAGGCGATTCGAACACCCGACGCACGGTTTAGGAAGCCTCACACAACCTTAGTGTTTTCAACGGTTTCGGGTTTGGGTATCTCATCGGGTATCACATGCATCAGTTTGGCTGCCTCAGTGATAGTAGATGTGTCTGCATGCGTATAGATGTTAGCAGTCATCTTGATGTCAGAGTGGCCCATCAGATACTGCGCTGTCCTGATGTCAACGCCCTGCTTCTGCAGATTCGTACAGAAAGTGTGCCTGAGACAGTACGGGACGAAGTCCTTCGCCAGCGGATAAGGGCCGACCAGTTCTCCGTCTTCGACCCTGCATCCCATGGCGATGTTCATGTCATGCTTCAGCCCTGCCCATGCGCGTTCCCACGACTTGCGGTTGAACTTATTGCCGGCCTGATTGACCGCCAGACAGTCGAAACCGCAGACGTTTTTCACCTTTTGATATAACTTATCATCGATGGGAACAAGCCGGTCTGATTTCGCCGTTTTTGTGCCGCGTATGTGCAGCATGTTATACCCGTCGATCTTTGTGATGTCTCTGCCCTGGCATCCGATCGCTTCACTTGGACGGCAGCCGCAGTAGTACATGATCAGGAAGACTGTCCGCCGATTATCCAGTTCGCAGGCTGACAGGAACGCAGCTTCTTCCACTGCTGTTATGGATCTGCGCGTCGTCTTAGTCCCGGAAGGCCTTTCCAGAGATGCAGTCGGATCAGACGTGATCAGACCGTTGGCCAGCGCTTTCCGGAAAAGGAACCGCAGAGTCATGTAGACCTCGTCAATCTGCCGCTTTGACTTGCCGGCCTGCAGGTTAAGGACTTCCTGGCAGTGGATAGGCCTGATCTTCTTGAGCTTCATCTCGCCTATTTCCTCGATGATGCAGTGGTTCATTCGGCTTTTGTATTTCGACCTGGTTATATCCTTCTGATTAGTTTTGTAGGTATCGACGCAGATGTCTGACCAGGCTTTAAGCGTCATGTCTCCATGGACCGTCAGCTGGCCCTTTTCAAGCTCCTGCTTCTTGATCACCATCTTGGTGTAGACTTCTTCCAGCGTATCGCCGTATACCTTATAGCGGCGCCCCTCAAAGGTGAAAGTCTTGCTGTGCGCGTACTTTTTCATTTGTACCGTCCTCCCATGCTCAAGGGCATAAAAACACCCTTAAAACTTGCATTTCAAGGGCTGCGATGGTACAATATCGGTGAACAGTAAGGTTGTGACCATCACAGCCGATTTGCATTAGCTCCTGCCGGCAAGCAGGAGCTTTTGCTTTATAATGATATGTTTATTATCCCCTGATGCTTCAGGTAGTCCCGTAGGAACTGCTCGTCCACTTCCAGGTATTCTGCCATTTCGTGAGGCTGCGTATAACCTTTTCCTGCAGCATCTATTACTCTGTCTATCGACAGCAGCTGATTGTACGCCCAGACACGGGCCTTGAGCTCCTGGCGCTGGTTGTTGATGTCGTGCTGATCCGTGATATCTCCGACCGTCAGCCTGCAGTGGCCTATCTCTTCAGCCAGGATGCATTTCTTCTCTGTGTCGGTCAGATCCTTGCGGATCCACACAACATTGTCGCCATAAAGCCCCTTGTTGATCATGCTGTGCTCTGTGATCTCTATCTCGCCTTCATATTTTGCTACGAGATCTTCGTATGTCATAGCCATCATCCCCCTCATGTTGATAGCTTGGATTATATCTTTTTTAGCGGCATATGTTAATGCCGTTTATTGGACTTGCTATTTATCCTTCATCACGTATCTGATGTATCTGATCCACATCGGGATAGCTTCCATCAGTGTATCGGTACTGCCTTCGACCATGTGATAGCATTCACCTGTCCTGGTTTCCTCGCTTAAGGTGTGCAGTATCTGCATGTAGACATGCTTTCCGTGAAGACCGACTTTCCCTATAGGATATCCGCCGTAATGCACATCAAGAGCCCCGGTCGACATCCTGGTGACCTGAAGCTGTTTGGTCAGTCCGTTTGCAGTCAGCTGATCCGCCAGCGCGTCAAAAAACCTTATTTCATCCTGGCTGATCTCATAGGTTTTCGATGAGCTGCAGCTGATCGGTATGGTCAAAAGGTAATGCAGCGCTGTCTCCGGTGATGATTTCTTTTTAAACAGCATACTACTCATTCTCCTTATTCCTTTTACTCTTCAGGTATGCCTTGAAGCTGTCCAGCTCTGCCTGTTCTTCCGGAGTCCAGTCATCGCCGTCATGATGCGCTGCTACTGTATGCGGTGCCCCTTCTTCGTTTAAATAACTGTAATACTGGTTTATTCGATAACTGTCTTCAGCGACAAAATCATCTAGGGTGCAGTCCAAAGCCTTAGCGATGGCCTGCATATTATCTAAAGTAGGACTTTTAGTTTCTCCATATATGATTTTATTCAAAGTACCTATAGGAATCCCTGATGCTTCTGCGAGCTCTTTGTTCCCCATATGTCTCTTTTTCATTATCAGTTTTAAATTTTTTACTCCCATTTTCTCGCCCTCCATAGCTTGATATTACACCGTTTATGGGAAAATATCAAGAAATTAATTCCGAAAACGGTAAAGATTTTTCTTGACGTATACCGCAAAAGGGATTATATTTAATTCAAGAGTTCCGTTTAAGGAACTAAGCACAAAATACAGTAAGGAGGTAAGATATGTACCACAATCTGGAGGCTGAAATGGCTAGAAACAGCATTGACGTGAATGACATAGCCAAGGCGATAGACGTGAACGAAAAGACTGTAAGGAACAAGCTCAGCGGAAAAACTAAGTTCATCTTTGATGAGACGATCATGATCAAAGACACTTTTTTCCCGGACCTTGACTTACAGTATTTGTTTGCCAAAGATTCCGGAGGTGATCAGTAATGACCAAGAAGGATCTTGTGGCCGACATGCGGCAGTACGCCGGCGGTGCCTTCATAACGCGCAAACTGTTGGCCAATTACATGGGGATCAAAGACCCCCACAACGTAGACAGGTACCTGTACGGGCTGGAATGCGTGAACGGAAAATACTATTTTATTCGCGATGTGGTTGAGTCGCTCAAGGGGAGCTGCTGCAGCTGAGAAAGGAGAAAGAAATGAGAACGAAAGTCATCGTGTCTCTGCTGTTGGCCGGTCTGGTCATGACAGCGGACATAATGAGCAGGCCTTACCTGGCCTTTGGCGGAGGGAGCCTGCTGTTCACTGCAGCTGTGGTCTACTGGGGATACCAGTGGCTGATCGGAGAGGAGGAAAACAGGTGATTTACTGCGATGAGAAAAATATACGAATCGATGGAAATGTGCAGTCTGTTATTACTGAACTAACGCTGATCATAGATCAGACACAGGTACAGTGTGAAGCAGCGGGCATGACATATGAGCGCTTTTGGACTTTGCTTTCAAAGGCACTCGGCAAAACAGAACAACTCAGAAAGGAAAATAAGAGATGAAAGCGATTAAAAAGGAGCCCGGTAAGATGCCGGAAGTCGTAGACATCGAGAACACACTGCATGCACTGCAGGCTGAGGTCGGAGGCTACATCGAGACGTTTCCGTCGATGTATCGTGACGTTATTATCATCATAAACGAAGAAGGAATGCTCAAAGGGCTGGAGCCGAACATGACGATCATGGGAGAGCCGCTCGTAGGCAACATGCTGTTTGTTGGAACCTACGGAGACGAGTTCATCGATATCCCGGATGAGCAGATTGAATTCATTATGGACGATCTGAAAGAGGAATTGACGGAACCACACATATTGACAAAGGACGATACTTATGGACTGAGCGGGTTCTGGATCTCGACGAACACTGCGCTGCCTGATCCTGAAGAGGACGGCGATGTGATCGTGTGCTACAGCGGCTGGCATGGGATAAGGACATGTTATGATCACGCGATCGGGATGGCGGACTATTATGGCAAAGACGAGGGCGGCTGGGAGATAACCGGCAACAGCACTCTGAAAGACCTGGTAGTGCACGCATGGATGCCGGCACCTGATCCATACAAAGGAGGGGAAAACTGATGGACAAGAAAACAACGGATAATCTTATGCTGATGGCCATTGCGCGAGACTTTAAAAACGATATCGACAAGGCCATGCAAAAGCTGCAGCTTATCGATAGGACCGCAGCAGGAACACCAGCCATACAGGCGGATCTCAGGGCCTATGCGAAAGAGCGCAATGACTACTGGTTCCGCTACTATTCAGAAATGGATGACATGAAATACGCGCAGTACCTTGATGATCAGATCAGCGACATATTGACGGAACTAAAAAAGGCATCTGCAGATGGACCTGCAGACACCGATGCGTAAGTTAATCAACTTACTTAATTGATCAGCTAAAGTTTACCGCAAAACGCGGTAAAAGTAAAGGAGGGTTTGATGAAACCTAGGATATATAAGGATGTCGACGGCATCGGGATCATGTTTGCTGCGCAGTATGACTCTGGAGAAGGCGCGATCATGAGGCACAGTCCGGTGACAGGAAAAAATGAAAGCGTAGCGAAACGCTTCAACTTCAGGAAAGTCAAGTACGACACCTGGGAAGATGCACAGACCGAGCTTGACAGGCTGGCGGATGAGTACGAGCTCGAGGAGATGCCGCTCGAAATAGGAGGAGAGATATGAGATTCGAAAAAGAACGTGAAACTAAGGGAGCTGTACGCTACCAGGAAGTGTCGGACAGCCCGGCAGTAGGTACGCTGTACATCAGAAAAGATCATCTGAAAGAACTGGGACTTGATGGCGCTGAAGTCATTGAGGTCGAAATAAAGAAGGGAGAAAAATAAATGGAACTTATCATCAAATTGAACGAAAACGAGGCAAGCGAAGCTATGCAGGCCGGAACGCTCCAGGAACTCGTAGCGTCAGTAGTGGCATACGAATACAAACAGTGCACTGAGGATACCGAGACACCGTCAGCGCCGGTGATGGCTGCCAAGCCTGTATACGCCGTACCGCAGGCAGCACATGCGCCGGAAGTACCTGCTGCACCTGCTCCTGCAGTACCTGCTCAGCCTGTACCTACAGCTGCACCTGCTTTCAGCCGTGACCAGCTGGCACTCGCAGCGACTCAGCTCATGGATCAGGGCAAGATGCCGGAGCTCCAGAAGGTCCTTGCAGCTATGGGAGTCAAAGCACTGACAGAACTGTCAGAGGAGAGATTCGAGGCCTTCGCTGCAGCGATCAGAGAACTGGGGGCGAAAATATGAGTCACGCACTGCTCTCACCGTCATCCGCTGCGCGCTGGATCGCATGCCCGCCGTCAGCTATTGCCGAAAGCTTCTACCCGGACTCGACGTCCGAGTATGCCGCAGAAGGCACACTGGCGCATGAGATATGCGAGCTGAAGCTCAGCGAGAAATACCTGGGCAAGGTAGTAAGGGTCGCAATGAACAGGCTGAAAAAGGAAAGCCTGTATCAGAGCGAAATGGAAGGATACACCGACCAGTACGTCGACTTCGTGACGAAGTCATACATCGCATTCGACTCCAAACCGTACATGGCCGTTGAGAAGAGGCTCGACATCAGCGAATGGGTCCCGGAAGGGTACGGAACAGGCGACTGCATCCTGATCGGCGGAAATGTGCTACACATCATCGACTTCAAGTACGGCAAGGGCGTGCCCGTATATCCAAACGGCAATCCGCAGATGATGCTGTACGCGCTGGGCGCTTACAACGCCTATAAGATACTCTATCCGATCACTATGATACGCATGAGCATCGTACAGCCGAGACTTGACAGCTTCGAGACCAGCGAGATCACTATAGTCGACCTTCTTGACTGGGCAGAGAAGACAGTAAGGCCGGCCGCAGAGCTTGCCATCAATGGCAGGGGCACAAGGGCCGCCGGAGCACACTGCAGGTTTTGCAGGGCCAAAGCACTCTGCCGCACGAGAGCGGAGTTCAACATGGCGCTTGAGCCGGCAGCCGGGAAAGACCCCGGAGCGCTGACCGCCGCAGAGGTAGGTGACTATCTCAAGAGGTCGGCTGACATAGTATCCTGGGCGAATGACCTTAAAGACTACGCCCTCACCGCATGTCTTGACGGCAAAGAGATCCCGGGCTGGAAGGCAGTCGAAGGAAGGTCGAACCGCACATGGTCCGATCAGGACGCCGCCTTCAACTTCATCATCGACCAGGGCTTTGCCAAAAAGACGAAGCTGTACGAAAAGAAACCTATAACACTTACAGCAGTCGAGAAGCTGATCGGCAAGACCGAATTCAGCCAGCTCGCTGACTACATAGTCAAGCCGCCGGGCAAACCGACTCTGGCGGAAGAATCAGACACAAGACAGGCTATCACTAACAGAACAACGGCGAAGGAAGCCTTCGCAGACAAGGAGTAACAAAATGTCATTAAAAGCAAATGAAACAGTAACAGGACAGGTAAGACTGTCATTCGTACATCTCTTCAAGCCATACGCGTATGTTCCGGGGCAGGAGGAGAAATACAGCATCACAGTGCTGGTGCCTAAGACAGACGCGGCGACCAAGCAGAGGATCGATGCGGCCATAGAAGCTGCAGCAAAACAGGGCCAGATGGAGAAGTGGGGAGGACAGAGGCCTCCTGTCATGCCGGTACCGGTATACGACGGCGACGGCGTCAGACCGTCAGACGGAGCTCCGTTCGGCGATGAGTGCAAAGGCCACTGGGTGTTCACGGCATCCAGCAAGCAGCCGGTCGAGATCGTGGACACTGCCGGCAATCCGATCATCAACGAGACAGAGGTCTACAGCGGGATGTACGCGAGAGTATGCGTGCAGTTCTATCCGTACAACTTCAACGGCAAGAAAGGCGTAGGATGCGGACTCGGCCCTGTACAGAAGCTCATGGACGGCGAACCTCTTGCCGGCAGAACATCTGCGGCAGACGCATTCGGGCAGCCGGCAGTGACAGGCGCGGTCAATCCGATCACCGGACAGCCGATGTAGCCATGAAACACTTAAGCATCGATATTGAGACTTACTCATCTGTCGACATTTCATCAGGAGGGGCGTATAAGTACGCCCTTTCTCCTGACTTTGAGATACTGCTGCTGTCATATGCAGCGGATTTCGGAGAGGTCCATCTGGTAGATCTGGCATCCGGGGAAGAACTTCCGACGGAAATCATGGAGGCGCTCACCGATCCAAGTGTGATCAAGCACGCGTATAACGCCGCTTTCGAATGGTGGTGCCTGTCGCAGATGTATGACGGAATGGATCCTATGAGCTGGGCTGACCAGTGGCACTGCACTATGCTGCATGCGCTCTACTGCGGATACCCGGCAGGACTGAAGCTCACCGGACAGGCTCTCGGACTTTCCGAGGACCAGCTGAAGAGCTCGACCGGAACACTTCTGATCAACTATTTCTGCAAACCGTGCAAGCCGTCAAAGGCCAACGGCGGAAGGACCAGGAACATGCCGCAGGACAGTCCGGAGAAATGGGAACAGTTCAAAGCCTATAACATACAGGATGTGTACGCCGAAATGGCAATAGAACAGAGGCTCACAGCGTTCCCAGTTCCTGAGGGCGTACAGGCAGGATGGGTGACAGATCTGTCCATAAACAGCTTCGGCTTCATGACGGACAGAGAGGTTGTTGACGGAGCGATAGAGGTAAGCTATGTGAAGATGGCTGAACTGATGCAGAGGATGCAGGACCTCACAGGCCTTGACAATCCCAACAGCAACGTACAGCTGGGAAAGTGGCTCATAGACCAGGGACATCCGCTGCCGGACCTGCAGAAGGGAACTGTAGCCGATGCGCTTACGTGGGACCTCCCGGACAACATCAGAACAGTGCTTGAAATACGGCAGGAAATGGCCAAGACATCGGTCACGAAATACAAGGCCATGGACGCCGCCATGTGCAGCGACGGGAGAGTGAGAGGACTGCTGCAGTACTACGGAGCAAACAGAACAGGCAGATGGGCCGGAAGGCTCGTACAGGTGCAGAACCTGCCGAGAGTATATCTTGACGCCTAGATGCTGGATCTCGCTAGAGAGCTCGTCAAGGAACGCAGGAGCGATGCCCTTGAGTACATCTACGGAAACGTGCCGGACACGCTGTCACAGCTCATACGCACTGCTTTCACGGCAGACGGGGGAAAGATCATAGTAGCGGACTTCTCTGCTATTGAGGCCCGCGTGATCGCATGGCTTGCCGGAGAAAGATGGAGGCAGGAAGCATTCAGGGACGGAAAGGACATCTACTGCGCATCAGCATCACAGATGTTCGGTGTGCCGGTCGAGAAGCACGGAGTCAACGGAGAGCTGAGGCAGAAGGGAAAAGTCGCAGAGCTGGCCCTGGGTTACCAGGGATGGACAGGCGCCATGATCAGAATGGGAGCCATCGAGAACGGGCTGAAGGAAGAGGAGCTTCCCGGCATCGTGCTCGCGTGGCGAGAGGCCAGCCCGAACATCGTAGGCATGTGGTCAGAGTTCAACACAGCCGCACTGTACGCAGTGAGGACAGGCATGGAAAAGCTGACTCACTGGTGCACGTTCAGACTTGAGACTGATCCGCTGTTCGGCAGGCAGTTCTTGACGGTGCAGCTGCCGTCAGGCAGAAAGCTCTTCTATCCGGAACCGAAGCTTAAACCTAACGACAGGAACGAGGAAGCAGTGCACTACATGTCGCTGGAAAACCATCAGTGGGTAGAGAGGTCGCTGTACGGCGGACTGATCACCGAGAACATCACGCAGGCCATCGCGAGAGACTGTCTGCAGGAAGCCATCGACAGGATCAGAAAGCTTGACGTCAAAATAGTGGCCCACGTGCACGATGAGGTTATATGCGAATACCACGGCGACGACCCTGATCAGATGTACGAGACGATGGTATCCGAAATGAGCTGTCCGATAGACTGGGCACCGGGGCTGATCCTGAATGCTGACGGATTCACGGCAGACTATTATAAGAAGGATTAAGACTATGAACAATGACAGACAAATCAAGATAAGCGCAGGAAGAAGCAGAAAGGCGACCAGCTGGCCGGTACAGTCGATGTACTGGTCAGAGTTCGTCGACAGGCTCAAAGCGCCTGTAAAAGGCACAGAGACGCTTGCACAGTATCTGAAATATCCGAAGTCGAAGCAGGATGATCTGAAGGACGTCGGCGGGTTCGTGGGCGGCGTGGTCAACGGCCAGAGGAAGGCGGGAAACGTCGCAGGGCGCGACCTGGTCACTCTTGACCTGGACAACATACCGGCCGGAGAGACCGATGGCGTGATCAGGATCCTTGAGACGCTTGGCTGTGCCTACTGCTGCTATTCAACACGCAAGCACGAACCGGTCAAGCCGAGGCTCCGCGTCATCGTACCGCTGGCATCGACCTGCGGGGCTGACGAGTATGAGCCGATAGCGAGAAAGCTGGCCGAGATGATAGGCATCGAGTTCGCTGATCAGACGACCTTCCAGGCGTCGAGGCTTATGTACTGGCCGAGCTGTTCGGCAGACAGCCAGTACATCTACAGATATGCTGACAAACCGATGGCCGATCCTAAGGGGATACTCGGCATGTATAAGGACTGGAAGGACGTGACCAGCTGGCCGCATCAGGAGAATGAAGAACTGAGCCGCATGAAGCTCGTCAAGAAGCAGGGCGATCCTGAAGAGAAGACCGGCATCATAGGCGCCTTCTGCAGGACATACGACTGCTACAGGGCCATGGAGGAGCTGATCCCGGGAGAATACCTGCCGACCGACATGGACGGCAGATTCACTTATTCGATGGGATCGACCACAGGCGGAGCTGTGATATACGAGGGAGGAAAATTCCTCTACTCGCACCATGCGACGGATCCGTGCAGCGGAAGACTGGTCAATGCTTTTGACCTGGTAAGGCTGCATAAGTTCGGCGATATGGATGAAGACGCGGAACCGGGCACGCCGACCAACCGGCTTCCGTCATCCAATGCCATGAAGGAATTGGCCGCAGGCCTTCCTGAAGTGGTGACACTGTTCAACACTGAAAGATACGAGCAGGCGCAGGAGGCTTTCAGCGAGACCGTTCCTGCAGAGGTACCCGAGGGAGATATGGACTGGATCAGGACACTGGCCAGCAATCCTAAGACGGGCGCCATCAACAATACTGTGGACAATATCGTGATCATAATCAAGAATGACCCGACGCTAAAAGGCAGGGTCGAGTTCAACGAGTTCCTTAACACCGTGCAGACGCATGGAGGTCTTCCATGGAACAGAGAGACATCAAGACGCGAATGGATGGACTACGACGACTCGGGGCTCCGCTGGTACCTTGAG
>Ga0268263_1001950_pt1 | contig 15051 bp, 13 predicted proteins | sample Biomet5_FD_190358 | JGI IMG/M metagenome (GOLD analysis project Ga0268263, IMG submission 190358) | Microbial communities from bioreactor (seeded with sewage sludge) at LBNL, California, USA - Biofuel metagenome 5 (SPAdes) (version 4) | ecosystem: Engineered > Bioreactor > Anaerobic >... | reverse complement strand
GCATTCTGTGGGTTTTGCTGGATATTCTGCTCTGCAATCTGGCCATGATTCTGGCGCAGCAGTTTCGCTTTGAAGTGCAGATTCCAGAAGTGTTTTTTCAGCGTTACGTCAACCTTGCCCCAGTAATGACACTGCTCTGTTTGCTTTCCTTCTGGGCGTTTGGCCTGTACCGTAACATGTGGCAATACGCCTCGGTGGACAGCGTGATCCCCATCGTGCTTTCCACGCTGGCGGGGGCCGTGGCCACCTACCTCTACTCGCTTCTTTGCTACGCTTTTACCCAGCCGGAAAACTACAGCCTGCTCCATCGCATGGTTTATTTACTGTATTGGGTTCTGTTGACCGTGCTGATAGGCGGTTCCCGTTTTGCCTACCGGATCATCGTTACGCACGGCATGTATCCCTTCCGCAGGGGCGAGCGCAACAGTGTGCGCCGCACCATGGTTGTCGGCGCAGGTTGGGCGGGCGCCAGCGTGATCCGGGATATGCAAAACGGCCGTTACGGCAACTCGCTGCCTGTGATTGTGGTGGACGACGATCCTTCCCGCGCAGGCGCACGCCTGAACGGGGTGCGGGTTGTCCGCGGCACCGCGCAGGTGGCGCAATACGCTGCAGATTATCAGATTGACGATATTCTTGTAGCCATTGCCACGCCGAACGGGGATTTACGACCGCTAATCGAAGCCTGCCTCGCGACCGGTTGCCGCGTCCGACGGGTTAACGCCCCGGAGGATTTGAACGAAGAAGGCGTACGCAGCGATGTGCGTGACCTGAACATCGGGGACCTGTTGGGGCGCCCCGAACAGAAGCTGAACATGACGGAAACCGCCGCGTATTTCCGCGACAAAACCGTACTGATCACCGGCGGAGGCGGCTCCATCGGCAGCGAGCTCTGCCGGCAACTGATGGCGTTTCAGCCGAAGAAAATCGTGCTGTACGACATCAGCGAAAACTATATGTACGACCTGTTTTTTGAACTACAGGAGCGGTATCCGGGAGGGTTGGACGAACGGCTGATCCTGCGCGTCGGCTCCATCGGCGACGAAGCCCGGTTATCTGAGGTCATGGCGGAACAGCACCCGGACGTAGTGCTGCACGCCGCTGCGCATAAACATGTGCCGCTGATGGAAGGTTGCCCCGCGCAGGCCGTGAAAAACAATGTGTTTGGCACATACACGGCCGCCGCCGTATCCATTCGTTATGGTGTCAGGCGATTTGTGATGATCTCCACCGATAAGGCGGTCAACCCCACCAACGTGATGGGCGCAACCAAACGGTTAGCGGAAATGGTGATTGAAGCGCTGAACGGGCAGGGAAAAACCGAGTTTACCGCCGTGCGTTTCGGTAACGTCCTGGGTTCCCACGGCAGCGTCGTTCCGCTGTTTGAGCGCCAGATCCGCGCAGGCGGCCCGGTGACCATCACCCATCCGGATATTATCCGTTATTTTATGACGATCCCGGAAGCTGCGAGCCTTGTGCTGCAAACCGCCGCCATCGCAAAAGGCGGCGAGCTGTTTGTGCTGGATATGGGCCAGCCCGTGCGTATCCGCGACCTTGCCGAGAAAATGATTCGTCTTTATGCGGCGCAGGGCGGGCAAAAGCAGGTGGAAATCCGTTATGTGGGGCTTCGCCCCGGCGAAAAGCTCTACGAGGAGCTGCTGACCGCCGACGAAAGTCTGACGCAAACGGGACTGGAAAAAATCTTGATTGCCCAGCCGGAAACCGTATCGACCGAAACGTTGGAAACAATGCTTGCCACGCTGCATCACTGTGTGGACGAAAGCGGCGATATGATGGTTTGCCTGCACGCGCTTTTACCCACCTTTCACACGCCAGACGAGGTAAACGCGCGCGCCGAAGCGGAACGCAGGGTGGAAAAAAGCCCGGAAGCGCCGGAGGAAACGCGATGAGCGACCACGAACGCTTCATGCGAATGGCGCTTGCCGAGGCGCAACAGGCCGCGCAGGAGGGGGAAATTCCCGTTGGCGCTGTCCTTGTGATGAACGGCGAAGTGATTGCCAGCGCCCATAACCGCCGGGAACAGCTCCATGATCCAACGGCGCACGCGGAGATCCTGGTTCTAAGGGCGGGAGCGGAGAAGCTGAAGGATCGCAGATTGTCACAGTGTACGCTGTATACCACGCTGGAACCCTGCCCCATGTGCGCAGGCGCGATGGTAATGGCCAAGCTGGGCGCATGCATTTTTGGCGCTTCGGACGAACGGCAGGGTTGCTGCGGCAGCGTTTACGCGCTGACCCGCGATCCCTCCTTTTTCTGGCGGCTGTCCAGCACGGGCGGATTGCTTGTGGAAGAGTCTCAGGCATTATTAAATACGTTTTTTGCCCGCCGAAGGCAGGACGACTGATCGATCTAAAGGAGTTATCAAATTGCAGATTGACGCGATCGTAACGGATCTGGACGATACATTGCTGAATGCAGAAGCCCGAATCTCTCCCTATACACTGGATGTGCTTGCCCGCGCGCAGGCAAGGGGAATCCGTGTCATTCCCGCCAGTGGGCGTGCGGCGTTCAGTATGCTTCCGTATGTGAAGCAGTTAAACACCGGGCTTCCCTACATCGCCAGCAACGGCGCGGAACTGGTAGGCCCGGATCACACGGTGCTGGAATCCGTCACCTTTTCGCCGGAGCAGGCCCGCGACATCATCCGGTATCTGAAAGCACAGGGTTTTTACACGCAGTGTTACCGGGGCGAGTCCTTCTATTTTGAAAAAGAGTGTGAAGCCAGCGCGAACTACCGCCGCTCTTCCGGAATGTTCGGGCATGCCGTGGTTGATCTGGAAGCGTTCGTCACCTTTCCGACTCCGAAAATCCTGAGCGTGCAAACGCCCGACGAGGTTGCCAGGCTATATCCACTGATCCAGAGAGTATTTCCCAACGTTGCTTTCACCGTAAGCAAACCGTACTTCTTAGAGGCGGAACCCTCCCAGGTCAGCAAGGGGGCGGCGCTTCGCAGACTGGCGGACAAGTTGAGCTTATCGCCAGAACGCACACTGGTTTTCGGCGACAGCCTGAACGACCTGCCCATGTTGGAATACGCGGTACACAGCGTGGCCATGGGCAATGCGCGCGATGAAGTGAAATCCGCGGCACGTCACGTATGCGGCACCAACGCGGAAGACGGAGTCGCCAGATTTATCGAAACGCATGTCTTGGATAATGTATCCCAAGGGAGTGATTCTCAGTGATTAAAGTCGAGGACTTTACCAAAACGCTGGAGCTTGAGGTGCTGAACCCCTCCAGTAAAGATGAAATGGATATCACCTCCACGGACCTGAACCGTCCGGGGATGCAGTTCTGCGGTTTTTATGAGTATTTCGCCTATGAGCGGCCCCAGGTCATCGGCAAGGTGGAAATGACCTATCTGGAATCGCTGGAGCCCGACAAGCGCCGCAGCGTGCTGGAAGTTTATATGAATTATAAGCTCCCCTGCATCGTCGTATGCTGGGGGATGATCCCGCCTAAAGAACTGCTGGAACTGGCCCGGCAGCATGATATCCCCGTGTTCCAGAGCAACGCGAAAACAACCAAGTTCTCCTTGCAGGCCATCATGTACCTCAACCGCTCCCTCGCGCCGCACGTAACGCGTCACGGGGTGCTGGTCGATGTGTACGGCGTCGGCGTACTGCTGACTGGCGAAAGCGGTGTGGGAAAAAGCGAGGCTGCGCTGGAACTGATCAAACGCGGGCATCAGCTGGCCGCTGACGACGTAGTGGATATCTGCCGCGTGGCGGATGACCGCCTGATTGGCGAAGCGCCTGAAATGGTGCGCCACTTCATGGAGATTCGCGGCATTGGCATCATTGACATCCGCGCCATGTACGGCGTCGGCTCGGTCATCATGTCCAAATCCATCGATATGGTGATCCACATGGAAAAATGGGATCAGAGCAAGGAATACGACCGGCTGGGACTGACGGAGGAAACCGTTACGATTCTCGGCGTAAAAGTACCCTATCAGGTTATGCCGGTTCGTCCGGGCCGCAACCTCGCCATCATCATTGAAGTCGCCGCCCGCAATCTCAGCCTTCGCAGGCTGGGGTACAGCGCAGCGCACGAGTTGGACCGCCGCCTGAATGAAATGATCGCGCAAAACAAGGATAGAGACGAATAACGGAATCCACGCCGGAGCGATTGAACCCGCCCGGCGTAATCACAGGGGGTATATGGATGGTATATTTGGGGATTGACGTCGGGGGCACGGGGATTAAAGTCGGCGTCGTTGATGCAAAAGGGACGCTGCTTGCGCAGGGAGAAACGCCCACACTGGCCGGCCGGCCTTTTACCGAGATCGTCAGGGATATGGGCGCCTGCGCGCTGAGCGTGCTGGAAAAGGGCGGCTTCACCGTCGCCGATGTGGTATCCGTTGGGGTCGGCGTGCCCGGTGTGGCAAATCAGAAAACCGGCGTGGTGGTTTTTTGTGCCAACCTTAGCTGGCACAACGAACCGCTTCGCGTGGAACTGCAAAAGTATATTGATAAACCCGTTTACATCGACAACGACGCGACCGTAGCCGGCTTTGCGGAAAGCGTTTACGGTCTGGCTTCCGGCAGCCATTCCAGCGTATTTATCACGCTGGGCACAGGCGTCGGCGGCGGCATCGTGATCGGTGGCCGACCCTGGAGCGGCTTTCACGGCGTCGGCAGCGAAATCGGCCATATGCCGATGGATATAGAGGGCGACCCCTGCAACTGCGGCAACGACGGTTGTCTGGAGCGCTATTGCAGCGCTACGGCAGTGATCCGTATGGGCAAACAGGCCGCTCTGCAGCACCCGGAAAGCAGCCTGTATAACGCCTGTGGCGGGAATGTGGACGTTATGACCGCAAAAATGGTGTTTGACTGCGCCAAAGAAGGCGATGAGGTTTCCATGAAAGTCTTCCGCCGCTATGTTAACTATCTGTGCATGGCGCTGGACAGCATCATCGCGTTTTTAGATCCAGAAGTGATCATTCTGGGCGGCGGCGTGAGCAAGGCCGGCAATTTCCTGCTGGACGCGGTTCGCGCACGCCTGAAGCGTTATATACTCTTTAAAGATCTGCCCTATTCCCGGGTGGAAATCGCACGCCTGGGTGCGGATGCCGGCATGATCGGCGCCGCGATGCTCGGCAAACAATTCGTCGAGGAGGCCTGAACCCATGGCAACCTATACCGTAGAATCCCTGTTCCGTCAACAGCCCGATCACAATCTCTCCGAATGCACCGTATCCGGTTGGGTGCGAACCGTGCGCGACAGCAAAGCGTTCGGCTTTATTGAACTGAACGATGGAACACACTTCAGGAACCTGCAGGTCGTGCTGGAAGACGGTGCGACGGAAAACTTCGCCGACGCCCTTAAAATCACGCTGGGCAGCGCCGTTCGCGCCACGGGCGAACTGCTGCTGACCCCGGATATGAAGCAACCCTTCGAATTAAAAGCGAAAAAGGTGGAACTGGTCGGCGCGTGCGACCCCAGTTATCCCCTGCAAAAAAAGCGCCACAGCTTCGAGTATCTGCGCACCATTGCTCACCTGCGTCCCCGCACCAACACATTCTACGCGGTGTTCCGTATCCGTTCGCTGGCGGCGCAGTTTATCCACGCTTTCTTTGCGGAGCGCGGCTTTGTGTACGTGCATACCCCTCTGATCACCACCAGCGACTGCGAAGGCGCGGGCGAAATGTTCCAGGTAACCACGCTGGACGTTAACCAACCTCCGCGCACGGAAAACGGTGCGGTGGACTATACTCAGGATTTCTTCGGCAAGCAGGCCAGCCTGACCGTAAGCGGCCAATTGAACGTGGAAACGTTCTGCATGGCGTTTCGCAACGTTTATACCTTCGGCCCCACCTTCCGTGCCGAAAAGAGCTACACGCCCCGGCATGCCGCCGAGTTTTGGATGATCGAGCCGGAAATCGCATTCGCCGATCTGGGCGATGATATGGCACTGGCCGAAGAAATGCTCAAATACGTCATCTCCCACGTGATGGCGGCCGCCCCGGCGGAAATGGCTTTTCTGGACAGTTTTGTGGAAAAGGGTCTGATTGAAAAGCTGAGTGCCGTGGCCGGGAGCGACTTCGCGCGCTGCACGTACACCGAAGCCGTTGACATTCTGCTTAAGAGCGGCCAGACCTTTGAATATCCCGTTTCCTGGGGAATTGACCTTCAGACCGAGCACGAGCGTTACCTGACCGAAAAGCACTTCAGCAAGCCTGTGTTCGTTTATAACTATCCCAAGGAAATCAAAGCGTTCTATATGCGCATGAACGACGACCGAAAGACAGTCGCGGCTGTGGATATGCTGGTGCCGGGCATCGGCGAACTGATCGGCGGCAGCCAGCGTGAAGAACGTCTGGATGTGCTGACCGGCCGGATTCACGAACTGGGCATGAACGAGGATCAGTATTCCTGGTATCTGGATACCCGCCGTTTTGGTACCACGCCGCACGCCGGATTCGGGTTAGGCTTCGAGCGTCTGGTAATGTACTTGACCGGTATCACCAATATCCGCGATGTGCTCCCCTTCCCCCGCACCACCGGCAGCGCCGAGTTTTAAGGAGATATGCTGATGACTGAAGCATTCCGTCGCGACATTCAGTCCATGTATATACTCGCGGAGCAGACCGATACCCTATCGCAGCTGATCCCCGCGTTATATGTCGTATTGCGCCGCAACGAAGATTCGCTGCGAGGCATCACCTACGCCTATCGGCTCACGACGATCGATACGGGGTATACCTGTACGTTTGCCCTGCAGGATGGCTCCTTCTCCGAGCTCTCTCCTCTTTCCACGGTTGATGTGACCGTAAGCGGCAAAGAAACAAACCTGTTGGCTGTTTTTCAACGGAAACAGAGCGCGACTGTCGCGCTGATGCTGAACAAGATCAAGGTCCGGGGCAGCATGTCCGCTCTGATGAAACTGGCCGAATTTCTGTAACACTCTTCTGCCTGTTTTGCTTCATCCGGCAAGCAATGAAACCGATCGGTGTTCCTTCCCAATGAGGAGAAGAGCGCCGGTCGGTTTATCTGTTTCCAGCTGGTTGATGCTCCGGCTGTTGATATGCGCGTTTTCGCATGTTTATCGCTTACAGCTCCATGCCAAATCGCAGTTCATGTCGGATCGGGATTCCATCACAGCCGGTCAGAGGAATACAGGGTTTCAATTTGCGTGAACGTTCAACCGCATTCAGATCAAATGCCTCCAAGTTCATTCCCATCTGCTGATAAAACCGAATGGCACGTGTGTTATCGTTGGTTGTGTACAGGTAAAGCCGCTTCGCGCCATTTTGGCGCGCGTTCTCAATCGCCCGTCGCATCAGCGCCTGTCCGATCCCCTCGTGCTCCCGCAGCACATACAGCGACAGCACTTCGTACGTTTCTCCATCCCTGCGGTAATGGATCGCTCCCAGTGCCGTCTGTACGGCCAGGCATACGAAACCATCGCATCCCGCCAAATCAAAAAGCGCTCCATGGACAGCAACCGAGAGGTTTCCCCATTCCTCCTGCAGCTGTACGTTCACCTGCTCGCGCAAAGCATTGTTCTCTCTTAAGGCAAAAACGGAATAAGCTTCCATGTGTACCATTCCTCATTCCTCAATCACACATGTTGGTTATCTGCTGTCGCGTGCGTTTTGCATGAATACAAACGATACATATCATGAAAATCGACTCTTTGTAGCGCCGTCAGTACTTGCATATCAGTTTAATTTGCTCCGCAATGCTTTGATTTCCTTGCATCTTCGGGTTTTCATCTTTTTACGACAGATCAGCGGGAGATTCCAATCGTTTTTTGTTCGCTTTCCCACTTGCCAGCAAAATACCTCGGGACCGGATTTCGCATTTTATATGCTTTCCCGCGTTTTCATTTTCGTTTTCCACATTTCCTCGAAATTTTGTGGAAAACCATCTTCTTTTCGAATCCATGTTCAAATATTCCACATTGTAACTTTTTCTTAACTTTTGTAACCATATTGTAAGCACATTCCCTCTATTTCCCCATATTTTTTCCACATAATCACTTGTACATCAGAGAAACATATGTTACAATACATGTGTTTAAGAATCGTTCGGTTTTTCTCCTTCATCCGTTCAATATTCCGCATGAAAGAGGCGAGTCCTATGGACAGGTCGATGCCGTATTTACTGATAGCTTTCATCGGGATGATCGTCGTCGTTTATCTGATGTTCGCAGATCGCCGCCGCGCCCGGATGCAGCGTTTAAAAGTGAAAAAACTGTATTCCTCCCCTCTGTTTGAAGTGATGCGTCCCATGTTGCGTCAGGCGCAGAAATACTCCATCGAAAGCCTGACGATCGACAAGACGGGCTTTACCATCCGGTTCCTCTTTCCTTTCGGGCATGAAACGAAATTCTGCGTAACCGATCACGGATATCCAAACCTGACAATCGACCGACAGGAAACGTTGCTGATGCTGCTGGAAGAAGTCGTGCCCAAACTGACGGCCAGCGATTGCTATTCTTTTCGTTCGGTCCGCAACCGCTTGCTGGATGGCCGTGTTGAGTACCAGTATAAATACCTGATCCAGATCGATTATAAAAACATGCTGATTCGCGCGCCTTATTACAACGGTTCGCTGCAGAGCCAGCTGTGGTAAACCATCGCCGCGGGACCCTCCTCCTGAGCCGCTGCTTTCCTTACGGACAGCAGCGGCTCCCTTTTTTGTTCGGGTTCTAAGCGTTCCATTTCATTGCAGGCTGGCGCTCCTGTCCGACGTTTTAAAATATCGAAAACTCGTTATGTTATTAACTCTTCCGTCGCTCCGAATGTCGATATGAAACGGGTATCGCTTACCGCACGCCCACCCAGATCAGTGCAGGACGTGCGGTATCGTTTGCAGAGTATTATTTCACGGCTTTCCCCTGATCAGCAACCTTCTTCATTTTCTTCGCGATCGCCTCCGGGTCGCCGAGGAAGGTTTTCTGTTTCACTTTCCCTTCCTCATCCAGTTCATACACCAGCGGGATACCGGTGGGCAAATCCACACGGCTGATCTCCTCCGGGCTCATGTCTTCCAACGTCATCATCAGCGCGCGCAGGGAGTTGCCATGCGCCGCAATCAGCACACGTTCCCCATTTTGCATTCTGGGCCAGATCATTTGTCGAAAATATGGCACCGTGCGTTCGATCGTATCCTTCAAGCTTTCCGCACGCGGCAGTTGCTCCGGCGGCACCCCACGGTACGCAGGCTGAAGAGCGGGATTTCGTTCATCCTCTGCCGCCAGTTCCGGCGGGCGAACATCGTAGGAGCGTCGCCAGAGATGTACCTGTTCTTCCCCGTAGCGCGCGGCGGTTTCCGCCTTGTTCAGCCCCTGCAGCGCACCGTAGTGCCGTTCGTTCAGCCTCCAGCTTTTTTCCACCGGAAGCCAGTCCCGGTCCATTTGCGTCAGCGCCAGATTCAGGGTATGGATTGCGCGTTTCAGGTAGGAAGTGAAGCACACGTCAAAATCCAGTCCGGCCTTCTTCATCAGCCGTCCGGCCTGTTTTGCCTCTTGCTTCCCAGTTTTGGAAAGGTCCACATCTGTCCATCCGGTAAAACGGTTGCTCAGGTTCCATTCGCTTTCCCCATGTCGCAGCAGTACCAGTTTCATTGTTTGCTTCTCCCCTTTCCGCAAGCAGGTTGATCCGGCGGTTACCCCGTGTACTCAACCGGGCCGCTTACTGGTTGTATTCGCCATATCGCCTGCCGTTCCTTCCGCTTCGAGGTTTGACAGTGTACGCCGCCTATGCTATCATCATCGGGAGTTTATACAAAGAAGGTTGTTGGATGAAAGTTCTTTTCTTTGCCCTGGATCGCCAATATCAGTTGCTTCGTCCGGAAATGGAAAAACAGGCCTGCGCCTGCCTCGGCGGTTGTTCCTATATCGACGGCCCCGCCGTGAAGCAGTTGGAAGCCGCGCTGGCGGAATACCTGCATGTAAAACACGCAATCGCCTGCGGTAACGGGACCGACGCGCTTCGTCTGGCTCTGCGTGCATGCCGCGTTCAGCCCGGCGACGAGGTGATCACAACGCCGTTCACATTCTTTGCCACAGCGGAGGCCATCGCCTCCGTCGGTGCTGTACCGGTGTTTGCCGACATTGATCCCGTGACCCTGAATATCGATCCGGCACTGGTAGAAGCTGCCGTTACGCCGCGTACGCGCGCCATTCTGCCGGTGGATATCTTTGGGTTGCCCGCTGATATGGACGCAATTAACGATATCGCGAAGCGGCATCACCTGACCGTTGTGGAGGACGCCGCGCAAGCCATCGGCGCGGAATATAAAACGCGCAAGGCGGGCACACTGGGGGATGCAGGGTGTTTCTCTTTTTATCCAACGAAGAATTTGGGTGGTTGTGGCGACGGCGGCATGATCGTAACCGATAATGATGAAATCGCAGTCTTAGCCCGCGCGTATAAAACCCACGGCAGTGGTAAAAACGGCCAGAAAGCTGCCCAACTGCTGGGTAATGCGGAGGAAGAACTGGATCTGAACGGTCAGCCGCAAGGAGATAGCCTCTACGATCCCTATAAATACTATAATTATCTGATCGGCGATAACTCCCGCCTGGATACGCTGCAGGCTGCACTTTTACTGGTAAAACTGAACCATCTGGACGAGTTTAACCGGATGCGCACGCAAAACGCGCTCCGTTACTGGGAAGGATTGAAGGATACTCCCCTTCGCCTTCCGCAGCCTCAGCCCGCAGACCTGACGCCATGCTGGCACCAGTATGCCACGATGGCGGAGGACAAACCGGCATTGCATGCCCGACTTGCTGAAGCAGGCATCGGGATCGGCGAGTTTTACCCCGTGCCTCTGCACCTGCAAAAAGCGTTCCGCTCCCTCGGCTATCAGCCGGGCAACCTTCCCAACGCGGAACGTGCCTGTAAGGAATCCATCTGCCTGCCCATTTTCCCCGAGCTTGCGCAGGAAGAAGCCGATTATATTATCCACACGATCCGTACCCATTTCGGAATGGCGTAACGGGTTAAACTCTTCGGGAAAATCCCGTTCCATCACAAACGTTTCCTGTCTCATCACCGCCGCCTGTTTTTCAGGCGGCGGCTTGCTTGTGAAAATGCACTTTCGCTCCGCGTTATATTCAGGTACGGTTACTCACCATGGAACAGTTTACGTTTTTTCCACTGCCACGAAGCACTTCCGCGCCCCAATCAAACATTCCATATAAAACCGAACGGATGCTTCGCCCTTTCTCCGTAAGGGTATACTCTACCCGTGGGGGTACCTCAGCAAACACGGCACGGGTCAGCAAACCGTCCGCTTCCAGCTCTCGCAGCTGTTGTGTCAGCATTTTTGGGGTTGCCTGCGGAATCAGCCGGTGCAGCTCACTGAAACGCAGCGTACGCGAAAGCAAATGCCACAGGATCAGCGCCTTATACTTGCCGCCGATCATTCGCAGGGTTTCCTCCACAGGGCAATTCACACCTGGGCAATGGCACTCCACCGCAACCGCCTCCCATCGCAGGATCATAAGGGATTTTCCCTGTGTTTTACCCTCCCATCATACAGTGTCGGGTGCGATAACGCAACCTATAGGCACGCTACCCAAAAGGGTACCATCTCACCAGAAAGTACGTACTTGCTTTATTACCCTCATGCGTTACAATATGTACGGAAAGTGTTTTTATTCACCTTCCAAACCCGAAAGGAGACTGACTGCTTTGAAAAAAACAGCATTTCATATCAGCGGCATGTCCTGCGCGGTTTGCGCCCAGACCATCGAGAAAAACGTGTCTCAGATGCCGGGCGTAACCCATGCCAGCCTGAATTTTGCCACTGAAACCCTGTACGTGGAACATGATCCCGCCCAAACCGGCGCTGCCGATATCGACGCGAAAGTACGGGAGCTGGGTTATACGGCCGAAGAAAAAACAGGCGTGCAGAATGTGACGATTCCGATCGGAGGCATGACCTGCGCGGCCTGCGCAACTCGCGTGCAAAAGGCAATCTGTCGGCTGCCCGGTGTGGAAAGTGCCTCCGTTAATCTGGCTACTGAAAAGGCCACCGTCGTTTATAACCCTCAGGAAACGCGCCTTTCGGATATCCGCGCAAGCATCGAAAAGGCGGGGTATCAGGCGCTGACGCCGCATACAAAAAACGCTGCCGAGGAGAACCGTGATCGGAAGCGCCGCGAAATCAACGCCATGAAAACCCGGCTTTTCCTATCCGCCCTGTTTACCCTGCCCCTTCTCTACGTCGCGATGGCACCCATGGTAGGCCTTCCGATTCCGATGGCGCTTTCGCCGATGGAACATCCCCTGCGGTACGCGCTGACCGAACTCCTGCTGACGGTGCCTGTGATTGCCGTTGGGTATCGCTTCTATACGATGGGATTCCGCTCGCTTTGGCAGCGAAGCCCCAACATGGATTCGCTGATCGCCGTCGGCACAGCGGCCTCGGTCGGCTACAGCGTATATAACCTCTTTCAGATTGCGGCGGGCAACACAATGGCCGTTCACTCGCTGTATTTTGAATCCGCCGCGGTGATCATCACCCTGATCCTGTTAGGAAAAACGCTGGAAACCATCTCCAAGGGTCGTACCGGCGATGCGGTTCAGAAGCTGATGAACCTTGCACCTAAAACCGCACTGGTGCTGCATCAGGGCAAGGAGAAGGAAATTCCTGTCGAGGAAGTGGAGATCGGCGATGTAATCATCGTCCGGCCGGGTGCGCGTATCCCGGTAGACGGAACCGTTACCGAAGGCCATACGGCGATTGACGAATCCATGCTGACCGGCGAAAGCCTGCCCGCCGAGAAAAAAGCAGGCGATACGGTTTACGCCGCTACCATCAACACCACCGGCGCCATCCGTTTCCGTGCGGAAAAGGTAGGCGACGACACGGCGCTGGCGCAGATCATCCGACTGGTGGAAGACGCGCAGGGCGCGAAAGCCCCGATCGCCAAACTGGCCGATATCGTCAGCGGATATTTTGTACCGGTTGTGATGGCAATTGCGCTGATCGCGGGGATCGCGTGGTATATCGGGACCGGCGGTGATCTCAAGTTTGCATTGACAATCTTCGTATCCGTACTGGTGATCGCCTGTCCCTGCGCATTGGGGCTGGCAACGCCGACCGCTATTATGGTAGCGACCGGAAAGGGTGCGGAATACGGTATTTTGTTTAAGAGCGGAGAGGCGCTGGAAACCGCCCACACCCTGCAAACCATCATTTTTGATAAAACCGGCACCTTGACCGAAGGCAAACCGAGCGTAACCGACGTTCTGCCCGCTGCGGGATTTACCACGGACCAATTATTGCAGATCGCCGCATCCGCCGAGAAACCGTCCGAACACTCTCTCGGGCAGGCGATCATCGCCTTCGCCGCGCGGAAGAACCTGCCGTTTCTGCAGGCAAACAGCTTCCAGGCCAAAATGGGGCGAGGCATCGAAGCCGTCGTGAATGGCCGCCGCGTCACCTCCGGCAACCGGAAGCTGATGGAAGAAACAGGCATATCGCTTGAGGCGTTTCAACCCCATGCGGAACGGCTGGCACAGGAAGGCAAAACCCCCATGTATGTTGCAGTGGACGGCCAGCTGGCCGGGCTGATCGCAGTGGCGGACGTGGTGAAACCCGGCAGTCGCGCCGCTGTGGAAAGCTTGCGCAAAATGGGCATCGACGTGGTGATGATGACCGGCGACAACCACCTCACCGCATCGGCAATCGCCAGACAGGTCGGCATTGAGCGGGTTCTATCCGAAGTGCTCCCGCAGGACAAGGCGGGCGAGGTGAAAAAGCTGCAGGCCGAAGGCCGCCGTGTCGCTATGGTGGGCGACGGAATCAACGATGCGCCCGCGCTGGCGCAGGCAAACGTCGGCATCGCCATCGGTTCTGGCACAGACGTAGCGATGGACAGCGCGGATGTCGTGCTGATGCGATCCGACCCCATGGATGTGCCCACCGCCGTGGAACTGAGCCGCCGGACCATTCGCAACATCAAGCAAAACCTTTTCTGGGCCTTCGGCTATAACACCATTGGCATTCCGATTGCCGCGGGGTTGCTCCATCTGTTCGGGGGACCGTTGCTCAATCCCATGCTGGCTGCCGCAGCCATGAGCTTAAGCTCTGTTTCAGTCGTCACCAACGCCCTGCGCTTGAAGCGCTTCCGCCCCAGCACAGAGAAAAAGCAGGGCTGACACGCCGGCAGTGTTTACACGCATAAAAGCGACCCGCGGTTCCTTTTACAGGAAGCGCGGGTCATTGATATTTCGGGTATGAAGATAGGCTATCATAGCCGGTTGGTTGGGCGGAAAAAATGGCAGGGGCAGGGCTTCCGGCGCAAAGAAGCGCAGGCAGGTGACTTCCGTTTCCTGCGGCTGTAATGTACCGCGATAGCTACGGCAAACATACACCACGTCGATATTGCTCACCTGATCTCCGTTGGGGTATTCAAACCGCATTTTCTCGCCGGAATACACACCCAATAAAGACAGTTCCTCCGCAATCAGCCCCGTCTCTTCGGCCAATTCACGCGCGGCGGCGTCCTCGGTTCGCTCGTACAGTTCAACCGCCCCGCCGATATAGGCCCAGTCACCCGTATCAGCGCGCTTTTCCAGTAATACCTCACCGCGTTCGTTTTCCACAATAACCGAAGCGCCGCATTGCATCACCGGCCGATGCCCAACCCAACGCCGTATCTCCCGTATGTATTCTCCCATGCCGTCTCCTTATCCCTGCTTACTCTCCGGAGATGCCAGCGCATCACGCAACGGCTGTAAATCTACACCCTCCGCCTCTTCAAGAGCCTGCGTCAGTTCGTGCAGAATCTGCTGCACACCTCCAGCCACGTCGCTTTCCACATTGAGCGGCATTACGGGATCATGCACGGACAGCCGCAGCAGGAACCAGCCGTTGTTCAGACCGCCGTCCAGATCAAAGCTGATACGGATGCCCTCGCGGTTATCCGGCGCGATATGCCATCCGGACTGCCAGGTGGCATAATCCATCATCTGCTCGATAATCTGCCTTCCAGCCTGCGCAAAGTCCACGCTTGTGATTGGCAGGCGGATTTCCGTGCTTTCAACCGGCTCTTTA
>Ga0268263_1001944_pt1 | contig 15118 bp, 16 predicted proteins | sample Biomet5_FD_190358 | JGI IMG/M metagenome (GOLD analysis project Ga0268263, IMG submission 190358) | Microbial communities from bioreactor (seeded with sewage sludge) at LBNL, California, USA - Biofuel metagenome 5 (SPAdes) (version 4) | ecosystem: Engineered > Bioreactor > Anaerobic >... | reverse complement strand
CCGTCCGTGCCAAACAGTCGAGCCATCGCCCGACCAGGATCAGCGCTTGCTGTACTGCGGAGCCTTGCGGGCCTTCTTCAGACCAGCCTTCTTGCGCTCCTTGACCCGAGCGTCGCGAGTGAGCAGACCGGCCTTCTTCAGGGCCGGACGGCTGGCCTCAGCATCGACCGCGTTCAGTGCCCGAGCCACACCCAGGCGCAGTGCGCCGGCCTGACCGGTAACACCGCCCCCCACGATGGTCGCGATCACGTCGTAGGAGCCGACGACACCGGCGGTGACCAGCGGCTCGTTGACGGTCTGCTGGTGCAGCTTGTTCGGGAAGTAATCCTCCAGCGTGCGGCCGTTGATCGAGAACTTGCCGTCACCGGGGACGATCCGAACTCGAGCGATGGCCTCCTTGCGGCGGCCGGTGGCACCAGCGGCGGCGATCACAGCCGGGCGTACACCCGGCTGCTGGGCGCTGGCCTGGGCCTCGGCGCGGTAAGCGATCTCACGATCGCCCTCAACGAAGGCGACGACCTCGTCGGCCACGGTCTCTTCGACAGTCTCGGTCACGTTGTTTCCTTGGCTCACTGAGCGATCTGGGTGATCTGGTACGGCTGCGGCTTCTGCGCAGCGTGCGGGTGCTCCGGGCCGGCGTAGACCTTGAGCTTGCTGATCAGCTGGTGGCTGAGCTTGTTCTTGGGGAGCATTCCCCAGACCGCACGCTCGACAGCCTTGCGCGGGTCGTTGGCCAGCAGTTCGCCGTAGGGAACCGACTTCAGGCCGCCCGGACGTCCGGAGTGCCGGATCGCGAGCTTGTCGTGAGCCTTGTTGCCGGTCAGGGCGATCTTGGAAGCGTTGATCACGATCACGAAATCGCCGGCGTCGACATGCGGCGCGAACTGCGGCTTGTGCTTGCCGCGCAGTAGGGTCGCCGCGGTGACGGCCAGCCGGCCGAGGACGACATCCTCGGCATCAATCACGTGCCAGGCCCTGGTGATCTCACCAGGCTTGGGGCTGTACGTAGACACGGGTCTGTGACCTGCTTCCATAAGTTGTATCGCTTCGTCTTGTGCGGGGTCGACCGGTAGGGGCAGACCGCAGCGCAACAGCGCCTAAGGCTACCCTGGACGATCGAGGGGGTCAAAACCGAGCGAGCCGCAACCGGACCGAAGGCCCTGCCCGCGCCGGCGGCGTCTCAACCGTCCCGCCTATTACCAGGCATGGTGCCCCGGATCCAGCACCGAAGCAAGACGACACCTGACCGTAACGGATACCTCATATGGTGAAAGGCATGGCACAAACGCTCCAGATCCGGTACCCCGCCACGGGCGTCGAGGCTGACCTGGCGATCACGGAGGCCACGATCAAGGCGCCGGAACTGCGCAAAATCGTCGTTGACGGCGAGCCACTGGCGACCTTCGACCCCGGCTTCGTCAACACAGCGGTCTGCCACTCCTCGATCACCTACATCGACGGCGAGGCCGGCGTCCTGGAGTATCGCGGTTACCCGATCGCCGACCTGGCCGAGCACTCCACCTACCTGGAGGTCGCCTACCTGCTGCTGCACGGTGAGCTACCCAATGCCACCCAACTGGCCGAGTGGGAGCTGCGGGTCACCGAGCACCGGATGCTGCCCGACAAGCTGAAGACGGTGCTGGCCGGGTTCCCCTACGACGCGCACCCGATGACCATCCTGATGGCGTCGGTGGCCGCCTTCTTCTCCTTCTACCCCGACGCGCAGAACTTCGATGACCCCGAGGCGCGCTACCTCAACATCACCCGGCTGATCGCCAAGATGCCGACCCTGGCCGCCTTCGCCTACCGCAAGGGCAAGGCCAAGCCGTACATCAACCCTGATGATTCCTACGGCTACTGCCACAACTTCCTGCAGATGCTGTTCAAGCAGAACGAGCGCCGGTACCACGCCGATCCGAGGCTGATCCGGGCGATGGAGGTGCTGTTCATCCTGCACGCCGATCACGAGCAGAACTGCTCGACGAATGCGGTGCGCTCGGTGGCCAGCTCCGGCAACGACCTGTTCACCTCGTGCTCGGCAGGCATCGGCGCCCTGCACGGCCCACTGCACGGTGGCGCGAATGAAGCAGTGCTGAAGATGCTGCGCGAGATCGGCAGCGTCGATCGGGTCCCGGAGTTCATCGAAGGGGTGAAGGCCGGCAAGACCCGGATGATGGGCTTCGGCCATCGGGTCTACAAGAACTACGATCCGCGGGCCAAGATCATCAAGAAGAGCGTCGAGGACGTGTTCGAGGTGACCGGGGTGAACCCGCTGCTCCAGGTGGCCCAGGAACTGGAGAAGCACGGGCTGGAGGACGAGTACTTCGTCTCTCGGCGGCTCTATCCGAACGTCGACTTCTACTCCGGACTGATCTACGAGGCCCTCGGCTTCCCGCCGGAGATGTTCACCGTGCTCTTTGCGGTGCCACGGACGTCGGGCTGGGCCGCCCAGTACCAGGAGTTCATCACCGACCCGGAGCAGAAGATCGTCCGGCCCAAGCAGATCTACACCGGCCATCAGACCCGCAACTACGTGCCGATGGAGGCTCGCGGCTGAGGGCGTCCAGCGCAATCCGAAAAAGTGCTTGCGGGGGCCGAAACCGAGTAGTTAGGTAGTCCCCATGAGTTCAAAGATGAGCGCTGCCTCACTGCAGGTGTCCAGTCCCGACGACGTTCGCAACGTAGTCTTGATCGGAAACGCAGGATCGGGAAAGACCTCACTCTTCGAGCAACTGCTCAAGTCTCGCCTTGTCGGCTACCGCGGCGAGAAGGAGGACGCCGAGCGTGCCGCCCAGCTCTACCTGGCCAGCCTGGTCACCGGGGACGTCTTGGTGAACCTGCTCGACGCCCCGGGCCATCCCGACTTCGTCGGAGAGCTACGGGCCGGCATCCGGGCCGCCGACGCGGCCATCTTCGTGATCTCCGCAGCCGACGGCATCGATGGCGCGGCCCAGGCGCTGTGGGAGGAATGCACCGCCGCGAACCTGCCCCGGATCATCGCGCTGACCAAGCTGGACGCGGGCCACGCCGACTTCGACTCCTCGGTGGCCGAAGCCCAGGCCAAATTCGGCGAGGGCGTCCTGCCGACCCACGTCCCCACGATGTCGGCACCGGGCGTGATCGCCGGCAACATCGGGCTGCTCAGCCTCGAGGAGCACGACTACTCCAGTGGCGAGGTGGTCAACCGCAAGCTCACCTCCGATGATTCGCACGTCGAGACCTGGCGCGGGCCGCTGATCGAGGCGATCATCCAGGAGGCAGAGGATGACTCGCTGATGGACCGCTACCTGGCCGGCGAGGAACTCGACACCGAGTACCTGCTGGACGACCTGCGTACGGCCGTCGCCACCGCCAATCTGTACCCGGTGCTGCCGGTCGCCTCCAACACCGGCGTTGGCGTCGAGGAGCTGCTGCGGCTGATCGAGCACGGCTTCCCGACCCCGTCCCTGCACCCGAACCCGTCGGCCACCACTCCGGCCGGTGCCGAGCTGCCGGTGCCGCCGACCGATCCGTCCGCGCCATTGGTGGCCCAAGTGATTCGGACCACCACCGACCCGTTCGCGGGCCGGCTGTCGATGGTCCGAATCTTCGCCGGAACCCTGAAGGCCGAGGAACTGGTGCATGTCAGTGGGCATCATGCCTCCGCCGATGAGTCCCACCCCGCCCACGACAACGAGGAGCGGATCGGCCTGATCCAGGCCGCGGTCGGCAGCGAACTGAAGCCGCGCAGCACTGCGATCGCCGGCGAGATCGTGATGGTGCCCAAGCTGACCACCGCCGAGACCGGCGACACGCTGTCGGCCAAGGATCATCCGGCACTGGTGGAGCCCTGGGCGTTGCCCGAGCCGCTGCTGCCGCTGGCGATCCGGGCGGCCACCCGCAACGACGAGGACAAGCTGTCCGGAGCGCTGCAACGATTGGCAGTCGAGGACACCACCGTCCGGCTGGACCGTGGTGGCAGCGATCAGCTGGTATTGTGGACGACCGGCCAGGCGCACGCCGACCTGCTGCTGGCCCGGCTGGTCGATCGCTACGGGGTGAAGGTCGAGCAGGAGGACCTGAAGATCCCGCTACGGGAGACCTTCACCACCAAGGTGACCGCACTCGGCCGGCACGTGAAGCAGTCCGGTGGCCACGGCCAGTACGCGGTCTGCAACCTGGAGATCGAGCCGCTGCCCCGCGGCAGTGGCTTCGAGTTCGTCGACAAGGTGGTCGGCGGAGCAGTGCCGCGCCAGTTCATCCCTTCGGTGGAGAAGGGCGTCCGCACCCAGTTGGAGAAGGGCGTGCTGGCCGGCTTCCCGATCGTGGATGTCCGAGTCACCCTGTTCGACGGCAAGTCCCACTCGGTGGACTCCTCCGACATGGCCTTCCAGTTGGCCGGCTCACTGGCCCTGAAGGAGGCCGCGACCCCGAAGACTGTGGCCCTGCTGGAGCCGCTGGATCTGGTTACTGTGACCGTCGGAGAGGAGTACCTCGGTGCGGTGATGAACGACCTGACCGGACGACGCGGCCAACTGCTCGGTACTGATTCCGAGGGGCACAAGGCGATCATCCGGGCCCTGGTGCCGCAGCTGGAGCTGGCCCGCTACGCCATCGACCTGCGTGGCATCGCGCACGGCTCGGGCTCGTTCACCCGCGAGTTCCACGGCTACGAGGCGTTGCCGGCCACCCTGACGGAGAAGTTCGCCAAGGCCAACTGAACTCCCGGTGCCGTCCCTGTCTCTAGGGGGCGGGGACGGCACCCCGGGGATGTCACGTGCGCCGTCATCGCCTCGATCGTGCGCGCCGTCGGAGGATCGACCGGCCGCACCCTGCCCCCCGGACGACACGCGGTGTTGGTTGCCGCATGCGGACCTGACCTCGGCGGAGGGTCTTCCCGCCTCAGCCGGGGCCACTGGCGCCGGTGGCCCGGATCGCCGGGAATCTCTTCGCGTCGGTGCGCGTTGCAGCCGGCGTGAAGATCGAGATCTGGTCAGATATCGCCTGCCCGTGGTGCTACATCGGGCTCAACCGTTTCCAGCAGGCGCTGGACGGCTTCGCACACCGCGATCGGGTGAGTGTGCGGCTACGGTCGTTCCAGCTGGACCCGACTCTTCCCGAATCCTTCGATGGCAGCGAAGCCGAGTATCTGGCTGCCAGTAAAGGCCTGGACGTCTCCCGGGCGTCGGCCATGATGAGCCAGGTCGCCGCTGTCGGCACCGCGGACGGCCTCCCCTTCGATTTCGATGCGCTGGCCGTGGCCAACTCCCGGCGCGCCCACCGCCTGCTGCACCTGGCTCAGCGTCAGGACCCGTCCGGGGCAACCGCCTGGGCGTTGAAGAAGGCACTGTTCACCGCCCACTTCGCCGAGGGTAAATCCATCTGGGACGAAGACGTGCTGCGCGAGCTGGCCGCATCGATCGGGCTGAGCGACCTGGCCGAGCTCGACTCCGAAGAGGTGGACGCCGAGGTTGGGGCCGACATCGTCCAGGCCGGTCGGCTCGGCATCCGGGCGGTACCCACTTTCGTCTTCGCCGACAAGTACGGCGTCTCCGGTGCCCAACCGGTCGAGGCATTCACCGAAGCCATCGAGCAGGTCTGGAACGAACTCAACCCGAAGCCGCTGATCACACTGGCGGCAGGGTCGGACAACCCGTCCTGCGGAATCGACGGCTGCTGATCTCAGCTCGCGGGTGCTCCCGCCGCGAGTCGGTCCGGGACACCCGTAGAACGTCGAGCCCGCTCCCCCGCCGCAGAAAAGGGGACCGTCCCCTTTCCTGTGAGCCGACCGGCGGGAGTGGAAGGCCCGGAACAGACGCGCTCAGTGAGCTGCGATGAAACCGAACACCCCGTCGGCCATCATCTGAGCGGCGATCGCGCTCAGCAGCAGACCGGCGATCCGTGACGCCAGCACCGTGCCGCCTTCGCGCAGCACGGCCCGGATCTTCTCGGCGAAGCGCAGGAACAGCCACACCAGGAACATCACCACGACCAGAGCCAGACCGACGGTCACGTAGCTGGCCATTCCAGGTGCCTTCTGGACGGCCAGCATGCTGGCCGCGATCGCGCCGGGGCCGGCCATCAGCGGAGTGCCCAGCGGCACGATCGCCACGTTCACATTGTCATGCAGTACCGGATCCTCGCCGTGCCCCATCAGCAACTCCAGCGCGATCAGCAACAGCAACAACCCACCGGAGACCTGCATGGCCGGCACCGACACCTGCAGATAGTCCAGGATCTGCCGCCCGAACAGGGCGAACAGCGCGATGACGCCGAACGCGACAGCAGACGCCTTGTCGCCGGCACGCCGGCGCTGCTCGACAGTGAAGGAGTTGGTCAGGCCCAGGAAGACCGGCAGCAGACCGGGCGGGTCGACGATGACGAACAGCGTGACCGCGGTGGTGAGAAACAGATTGAGGTCGAAGACCATCCCGCCAGCCTAGAGCCCCGGGTGCTCTCGTACCCAATGCACAGCAGGCGCCGGTCCAGCCACCCCGGCCGAGAACGATCCGCCAAGCCGGCGCCCCGTCCAGGCACGCAGGAAGGGACGGGGCAGCGATCAGCCGGACAGCCGCGCCGTCCGCACGGCGACCAGGTACGAGACGACCAGCAGCCCGACAGCAGCAACCCAGCCGAACCAGAACGGCAGACCAGACCAACCCAGGAAGAAGCCTTCGAGCAGCTTCGGCGATGTCGCACCGGTGAAGCCGATCACCGCGGCGACCAGCAGCAGCGGCAAGTAGGTGAACATCCGCGAGCTGGTGTAGCCGTAGCGATACATCACCGGCAGCTGCACCCCGACCAGCACCGCATAGAGCAACGCGGCCAGCGGCAGCAGCATGCTCCACTCCTGCGGGTCGGGGCTGCCGCCACGCATTCCGCCGGTCAGCGCGACCGCGGCGAACGTAGCCGTCAACCCGAGCCAGATTCCGGTTGTGACCAGGTAGCGGGAGAGGATCAGTGTCGGCCGCTCGACCGGTAGTGAGGCGTACATCGTCTCCAGCCGGTTCTTCTCCGACGCCGCGAACGGATAGCTGGCCAGCGGCGAGGCGTAGATCGCAGCGATGATCAGCCCTCCAGTGCCCCAGGCGGTGAAGAAGCCGAAGATCAGCATCGCGGCCACGAACATGGCCAGCTGGCGCAGATAGGGACGCAGCACCCACACGTCCAGCTGCAGCGCCGCACCGAGCCCGGCGAACCGGGTTGCGGCGTACGGCATGGGCAGCGACTCGACACTCATGCCACGACCTCCTTGCTGGCCAGATGCACGACGATCTGATCGAGGCTCGGCCGCTCGATCACGGCGCCGGAGCCGAGCAGGCCGACCTCGGCCGAGGGCACCAGCGCCTCTGCGGTGGTCGAGCTGCGGCGCAGCCCGTGACACTCGATGACCGTCGGGTCGATTCCGTCCGGGCCGGTGCGGACCAGGCGGTAGGCATCGCGCAGCTCGTCGGTGGCGCCGCTGAACCACACCCGCCCCTCATGCAGGAAGGTGATCTGGTCGGCGACCTGTTCGAGATCGGAAGTGATGTGGGTCGAGAACAGCACGCTGTGCCGATCGGAGATCAGGAACTCCCCCAGGATCCCGGTGAGCTCGTCGCGGGCCACCGGGTCGAGCCCTGAGGTCGGTTCGTCCAGGACGAGCAGCCGTGCCCCGTGCGACAGCGCGATCGCCACCTGCAGCTTCATGGTCATACCGCGGGACAGCTCCCCCACCCGCGCGGACGCGCTCAGCCCGAACCTCTGCAGAAGGTCGGCGTACCCGTTGCGGTCCCAGCGGGAGTAGAACGGGGCCAACGCCTGCTCGACCTGAGCCAGCCGCCACTGCTCGACCAGGCTCGCCTGATCCAGCACGACACCGACCTCTTCGCGGAGGATCGCCGGGGCCGGCAGCCGCCGGCCGAGCACCTCGACACGACCCGAGGCCGGAGTCAGCATGCCGAGGATCGTCCGGATCGTGGTGGTCTTGCCAGCCCCGTTCGGACCGACCAGCCCCATGATGTAGCCCTCAGGCAGTTCCAGGTCGACTTGCAGGTCGAACGTCCCTCGCTGGACCCGAACCTGCTGCAGCCGCAGTGCGTAGTCGCTCACTTGTTCGCCTCCTCGAGTAAAAGGGCGTCGAGCATCGCGACGAGCTCGGCGCGATCCAGCCCGGCCAGCCGGGCGTGATCGACGGCGTGGCCGAGGGCGGTCTCGATCTGACGCAGCAGTTGCTCGCGCACCAGCTGCGAGTCGATCGGCAACACAAACGCACCGCGCCCCTGCACATTGGTGATGAAGCCGGACGCTTCCAGCTCGGCATAGGCCCGGCTGGTGGTGATGACGCTGATCCGCAGGTCGCGAGCCAGTCCACGCACCGAGGGCAGCTGGTCTCCATCGCTCAGCTCACCGGTGAGGATCGCCGCCTTGATCTGCTCGGCGATCTGCTCATACAGCGGACTCTCCGCAGTGTTGGAGATAACGACCCGCATCGGGCCTCCTTCTATCTGTCTATGAACACTATAGACAGTATGAACACTGAGGCGCCACCCTAGAATGACCGCCATGTCCGAACGCATCCACCGCGACGTGGTCAGCTACGTCCGGCGCAGCGGACGGATGAACGCAGCCCAGCAGCGCGCCTGGGATCTGTTCCACGACGCCTGGGTGGTCGAGCTCCCGGCCGGCGAGCGGATCACGTCGATCGCCACCGACGCGCGGATCGACTGGGCCGAAGCCTTCGGGCGTGAGGCACCACTGCTGGTCGAGATCGGCTCGGGCACCGGGCACGCGGTCACCGCACTGGCGCAGGCCCACCCACAGGCCAATGTGATCGCCTTCGAGGTCTACACCCCGGCCGTCGCGTCCACCCTGGGACGGCTGGCCCGGCACGGGGTCAGCAACGTCCGGCTGGTGATCGCCGATGGTGCCCAAGCCCTGGCGACAGTGTTCGATCCAGCCTCGATCAGCGAGCTGTGGACCTTCTTCCCCGACCCCTGGCACAAGGCCCGCCACCACAAGCGACGCCTGGTCGGCCCCGAGTTTGCGGCGATCGTGGGCTCGCGCCTGGCGCCCGGCGGGCGCTGGCGGCTGGCCACCGACTGGGCCGATTACGCCGAGTCCATGCGCGAGGTGCTCGACGCAGAGCCGAGCCTGACCAACGAGCACGACGGCTGGGCGCCGCGCTGGGAGCTGCGACCGGTCACCAAGTACGAGCAGCGCGGACGCGCAGCCGGGCGCGAGATCTTCGATCTGAGCTACCGGCGATGACCCGCTATCGCCTCGACCTCAGCTACGACGGCACCGGCTTCCACGGCTGGGCGGGTCAGCCCGGGCTGCGGACCGTCCAGGGCGAGCTGGAGACCTGGATCGGCCGAGTCCTGCGGCTGCCTGAACCGCCGGAGCTCACCTGCGCCGGACGCACCGATGCCGGCGTGCATGCCCGCGGCCAGGTGGCTCATCTCGATCTCGATCTGCCCGACCCCGCCGCGGTTGCCGCGACCCTGCAGCGCCGGCTGCGGGCCGCACTGCCGGAGGATGTGGCGGTCCGCGCCGTCACGATCGCACCGGCCGGCTTCGACGCCCGGTTCGCCGCGATCTGGCGGCATTACGTCTACCGGCTCGCCGACGCCGAGCTGGATCCGTTGGACCGCCTCACCACGGTCCGGATCAAGCAACCGCTCGACCTCGAGCTGCTGAACCGAGCCGCCCAGCCACTGCTCGGATTGCATGACTTCGTCGCCTTCTGCCGCTTCCGCGAGGGCGCCACCAGCGTCCGCGAGCTGCAACAACTGGCTGCCCATCGGCTGCCGGACGGACGGGTGGAGCTCCACGTCCGCGCCGATGCCTTCTGCCACTCGATGGTCCGTTCGCTGACCGGCGCCTTGGTCGAGGTGGCCACAGGCAGGCGCAGCCCGGAGTGGTTGGCCGGGCTCCTGGATGCCGAGCAGCGCAGCGGCGAGGTCCCGGTGATGCCGGCCAACGGCCTGGTCCTGGAACAGGTCGGCTACCCCAACGACGACGATCTGGCCGCCCGAGTGAGCCAGGCCAAAGCCCGACGCAGTTTGGAGGACTGATGAGCCACTACTTCCACACGCCGACCACGCCGGAACACCGCCGTCAGATCACCGCTCACTTCTGGGATACCGACTGGGAGTTCACCACCGCCGACGGCGTCTTCTCCTATGACGGCCTCGACCAGGGCACTGCGGTACTGCTGCGCGAGGTGATTCCGCCCAGCGGCGCCACACGAGCCCTGGATCTCGGCTGCGGCTACGGCGTGTTGGCGATCGCCCTGGCCAGCGCGGTCAGTTCGGTCGTGGTCGACGCGGTGGACGTCAACGAGCGCGCCCTCGCTCTGACCGCGACCAATGCCGCGCATCACGACGTGGCCGAGCGAGTGCGTCCGCTACTTCCCGAGCAGGTCGATCCGGACGTCCGCTACGACGAGATCTGGTCGAACCCGCCGATCCGGATCGGCAAGCAGGCCCTGCACGAGTTGCTGCTCACCTGGCTCCCCCGGCTCGTCCCGGGCGGACGGGCCGTCCTGGTGGTCGGACGCAACCTCGGCGCCGACTCGCTGCAGACCTGGCTGAACGAGTCGGGCTTCGACTGCCAGCGCACCGCCAGCGCTAAGGGTTTCCGCCTTCTGGAAGTGCGAAAAGCCGCCTAGAGTTGACGCACATCCTGCACCCCAAGAGTTGAGGTCCGATATGAGTGATTCCGAAGGCTTCCTCGGTGGCCTGATCGGCAAGGCGAAGGAGTTCGGCGAGAAGGCTGGCGAGCTCGCGGAAGATGCCCTTGACAAGGCGAAAGACTTCACCGGAGAGGCGGTGGACAAGGCCAAGGAGTTGGCCGGCGACCTGCCGGAGGGCGCGAAGAAGTTCGCCGACGACGCCAGCACGGCCGTGAAGGACTTCGCCGCAGACTTCCCGGAGAACGCGAAGAAGGCCGCCGACGACGCCACCAACGCGATCAAGGGCCTGCTCGACGGCGACGACAAGCCGGAGGCCTGAGCCAGCAGCCGGACGGGCATCGGTTCTCCGGTGCCCGTTTTCGCGTCGCGGCTGGGAGGTCGACCGAATCTGGGTTATGGTTCTTGAACCTGAACCAATGTGGGGGAATCCGGTGAGAATCCGGGACTGACCCGCAACCGTGACGCCGGCTTTGACCGGCCAAGTCGGAATGCTCACCTGGTTTTGGCTCAACATCAACCCGTCGAGGCATGCGGGGTGAGCCGGACGCGCGTGAGTTGGCCGGAGTCCTCAACTGCCCCGCGCGAAAGGACTCTCAGGTGTTCCAATCTCTACGCCGATGGCTTGCTGCCGGGTCTGCAGTGGCTATCGCCCTGGTCGGCCTCACCGCCGCCCCGCTGACCGCTCAAGCTGCGCCGACCATGGCCGACGCCACCAAGGCCGCCAACTACATCGTCAGGAATCTGCCCAAGGATGGCGGCGGTTCCGCCATCGCCGCAGCCCTGGGACTGGCCACCGCCGATGACTGCACCTACGCGCCCGCGCTGCGCACCCTGGTCGGCCAGCTGGAGAAGGGCGCGAAGGGGTACCTCTACCCGAGCAAGAAGCTGAACCAGGCGCGCGCCGCCAACCTGGCGATCACCGTGAAGGCACTCGGCTTGAACCCGCGCAAGTTCGCCGGCTACAACCTGGTCTCGCTGATCACCAAGAGCCTGCCCAAGGACGGACGGATCGGCTCGGCCGACTCCGCCTTCAGCCAGAGCCTGGCGCTGATCGCGCTGGATCGGGCCGAGGCCACCACGCCGGTCACCGTGCTCACCAAGCTGCTCAGCATGCAGGACAGCAGCGGCGCTTTCGGCTACGACATGGGTGGGTTCAACGCCGACCCCGACACCACCGCGCTGGCCATTCTCGGCCTGGACGCGGTCGGCAACCTGGCCCCGCAGCAGGACTTGGCTGTCGACTGGGCACTCGACGCCCAGCTCGAGGATGGCTCCTGGCCCAATGACTACTCTCCGGTGGACTCGGTCGGCCTGCTCGGTTCGGCCCTGAACAAGGCGGGCAAGACCTCCTCGGCCGCAGATGCGAAGGCCTGGCTCGGCACTCAGCAGTTGGCTGACGGCGGCTTCGCCTCCACTCGGGATGGCAGCACCAGCAACCTGATGGCCACCGCGGACGCTCTGTGGCTGATCAACGGCAAGACGCTGTCGGATGTGTCGCGGGACCTGAGCAAGTGCCCCAAGAACCCGCCGAAGCTGCCGAAGGCCACCGCGAGCTGCACCGGGGTGTGGGTTGTGGTCGATCGCGGCAACGGCCAGGAGACCGTCCGCTGCGCCACCAAGTACGCCACCGGGCTCGAGGCGTTGAAGAGCGCCGGGTTCAGTCTGGCCACCCAGGGCGGCTTCGTGAACCGCGTCCACGGCTTCCCGATGGTGATCGACACCAGCTGGTCGAAGTACTGGGGTTACTGGTCGGCGGCGCCGACCGAGGATGGCACCTGGGGTCCGTGGCAGTCCTCCGTGGTCGGTGCTGCCGAGTCGCACCCGGTGAAGGGTTCGGTTGAAGGCTGGTACTACGGCGGATACTCCGAGACGTCCTCGCTGCCGCAGCCGCCGCGGGGCTACGCGTCCGCGCCGGTGCCGACCATCGACAACAACGCGCCGAGGCTCGGCCAGACCCTGACCGTCACCACCGGCACCTGGTCGCCGAACCCGGACAAGATCACCATCCGGTGGTACCGCTCCGGAAAGGCGATCAGCAAAGCCACCAAGAGCACCTACAAGGTCGGGAAGGCCGACCTGAAGAAGGTGATCACAGTCAAGGTGACAGCCAGCGGAGCAGGTCTGCAATCGGTCAGCAAGACCTCGCTAGCTTCGGCAAAGGTCACCAAGTGAGGCATCGCCTCATCGCGGCTGGGCTGGCGGCGCTGTTCGCCGTCAGCCCGGCGGCGGCCGTCCCCGCACAGGCTGCACCGCTGCCGGCTGCAGTCAGCTGTAGTGGTGTCTGGGTGGTGGTTGACTACGGCCCGCTGCCCGGAGGCATCAAGACTGGGTGCGCATCGAAGTACAGCACCGGCGCTGCGGCGCTGAAGTCGACCTTCTCCGTGGTCATCTCCGACGGCTTCGTCTCCAAGATCGGCGGGTTGCCAAGCAATCCCGATCCCAACAAGGCCTACTGGTCGTACTGGCACGCCACCCGGCAGACCGACGGCAGCTACTCCAACTGGAGCTACTCCACCCTCGGCGCCGACGCCTACCACCCGACCAAGGGCAACGCCGAAGGCTGGCGCTACCAGTCGCTGAGCGAAGGCAAGGCGGCCCCCCGAGCCAGTGCGCCGACCGCCACCGCCGCAGAGCCCGCTCCCAGCCCGACGCCCACCAAGGCCAGCCCGCCACCGAGCAAGAAGCCGACGGCCAAGGCCACCGCGTCCGCGCCGGCAGACACGAAGACGCCAACCGCCAAGCCGGCCGCCACGACGACGAGCGCTACCGCCGCGCCCAGCACGTCCGCCCCCGCAGAAAAGGGGACTGTCCCCGTTTCTGCGGAACCGGCGATGTCCGGTGCCGCCGCTGAAGCGCCGTCCGCCACCGTCCCCCCACCCGCCTCGGGCACACCGGCCGGCACCATCGCCGCCGGAGTTGCCGTCATCGTCGCCGCTGGCAGCCTGGGCGGCTGGTGGCTCCTGAGAGGACGACGCCGCTGACCCGAGTACATCCCTGGGCATGGTGGTGCTGGGCGATCGGAATCGGGATCGCTGTCAGTGGCACCACCAATCCGCTGCTGCTCGCCCTGATCGCCACCGCCATGGTTGCGGTGGTGATGCTGCGGCGCAGTGACGCACCCTGGGCGCGCTCGGTCCGGGCGTACCTGCTGTTGAGCGCCTTCGTGATCGGAATGCGGATGCTCTTCCAGATCATCCTCGGCAACGGACGCGGCCAGACCGTGATCTTCGAACTGCCCCGGATTCCGCTGCCGGACTGGGCGGCGGGCATTCAGCTGGGCGGAGCCGTCACCGCCGAAGCCCTCACCGGCACCCTGTATGACGCATTGCGACTGGCCGTGATGCTGCTGGCCATCGGAGCGGCCAACGCTCTGGCCAACCCGCGCCAAGCACTGCGCTCGGTGCCGGCCGCCTTGTACGAGGCCTCGGTGGCGGTGGTGATCGCGCTCAGCGTCGCGCCACAGCTGATCGAGAGTGTCCAGCGCGTCCGCAAAGCCCGGCGGCTGCGCGGGGATCCCTCAGCCAATCTCAAGGCGCTGGCCACGATTGCGATACCAGTGCTGGCCGATGCCATCGACCGCTCGATGTCGCTGGCCGCCGGCATGGAGTCCCGGGGCTTCGCCCGAACCCGCGGCCTGCCCACCAAGGGCACTCTGCCGCTGATGTTGAGCTCCTCGATGGCCGCCACCATCGGGGTTTTTCTGCTGCTCAGCACCGACTACTGGCAGCTCTCGAGCCTGCTGCTGGTAGTCGGGCTGATCGGCTCAGCACTCGGCCTGCGGCTGGCCGGACGCCGGCTGAAGGTGACCAGCTACCGACCATTGCCCTGGCGCGGCCGGGACTCACTGATTGCCGGCAGCGGTGTGCTCGCCGCCGTGACCGTGCTCGCCTTGGGCTGGCTGAACCCGGACGCACTCAGCCCGGCCCTGGCTGGGCTGCTCGACCCGTCCACGCTGTTCCCGACCACCGATCCACTGGCTTGGCCGACGCTGAGCCTGCCGATGCTGGCCGTGGTCGGACTGGTCCTGGCACCGATTCCGCTGAGTCGGGCCCACACGTCGGTCCAGACCGAGTCGGTGCGCAACGACACCCATTTCCGCTCACTGCGGCCACAGGTCGACCGGGAGCTGGTCCAGCAGTGATCCGCTTCGAGCAGGTCTCGGTCACCTACGCCGAAGCCACCTCCCCGGTACTGGACCGGGTCGATCTCACGCTGCCCGAAGGCGACCTGTGCCTTGTGGTCGGCACCACCGGCTCGGGCAAGTCCACCCTGCTCGGCGCCATCAACGGGTTGGTGCCGCACTTCACCGGAGGACTGCTCCGCGGCCGAGTGCTGGTGGACGGTCGGGACACCGCCACGTTCCGTCCCCGCGATCTGGCCGATGTGGTCGGCTACGTCGGCCAGGATCCGCTGCGCGGCTTCGTCACCGACACCGTCGAGGACGAAATCGCCTACGGCATGGAA
>Ga0268263_1001939_pt1 | contig 15157 bp, 7 predicted proteins | sample Biomet5_FD_190358 | JGI IMG/M metagenome (GOLD analysis project Ga0268263, IMG submission 190358) | Microbial communities from bioreactor (seeded with sewage sludge) at LBNL, California, USA - Biofuel metagenome 5 (SPAdes) (version 4) | ecosystem: Engineered > Bioreactor > Anaerobic >... | reverse complement strand
CGATGAAGTCGGCCAGTATATCGGCGATGATTCCAAGCTGATGCTGAACATGCAGACCGTGACCGAGGAACTGGGCAAGGAATGCTGCGGCAAGGCATGGGTCATCGTGACCAGCCAGCAGGATATTGATTCCATCACAAAGGTGAAGGGCAACGATTTCTCCAAGATTCAGGGCCGTTTTGATACACGACTTTCCCTTTCCTCTGCAAATGTGGATGCTGTGATCAAAAAGAGAATTTTGGAAAAGACCGATACTGCGGCACAGACGCTGCGCCTGCTGTACGGACAAAAGGCAACGATCATCAAGAACCTGATCGTTTTCAATGACGGCGTAGAGAAAAAACTATATGCTGATGAAAAAGATTTTTCCGGTGTCTATCCCTTTGTGCCGTATCAGTTCAATCTTCTGGCGAGCGTCCTGACCTCAATCCGCACGCACGGTGCCTCCGGCAAGCACCTTTCCGAGGGAGAGCGCTCCATGCTCGCAATGTTCAAGGAATCCGCCGTGGAATATATGAATCGCACGGAGGGCACAATCGTGCCGTTCCATGCCTTTTATGATGCGCTGGAAAATTTCCTTGACCATAGCCACAGAAGCGTCATTCTGAAAGCGTATGAGAACAGCTTTATCAACCCGGACAAAAAGGAATCCGATGTTTTTGCCGTCGACGTTCTTAAAACACTGTTCATGATCAAATACTGCAACGATATTTGCAACGCGAATGTTGACAACATTACCAGCCTGATGATCGAGAACATCGACGATGACCGCATTGCGCTGCGCGCCAAGGTGGAGGACGCACTGAAGGTGCTGATGCGGCAGATGCTGGTTCAGAAAAATGGCGATGTCTATGTTTTTCTGACGGACGAGGAGCAGGAGATCAACCGCGAGATCGACAGCCAGAATGTTGAGATGGCCGAGGTCATCAACAAAGTATCCGAGATGATCTTTGAGGACATCTTCACGGAAAAGAAATACCGCTATCCCGCGTTCAACGGTCGGTATTCTTTTGGTTTTAATCAGACGGTCGATGACCGTCCGTACAAGGGAAACCAGACCAACGATGTCGGCGTTCGTGTCCTGACACCGGCAAGCGAAGTTGGCACGGACGAAACGACGCTGCGCATGATGTCCGGTCAGGGCAAAGAAGTCCTCGTGGTTCTGCCGGACGACCGCGCCTTTATGGATGAGATCCAGACCTATCTGAAAATCGAAAAATTTCTGCGGCTGAACACCTCTGCCGCCTTGTCGAAATATGAGACGATCAAGGAAGCAAAGCGCCTTGAGATGCGGGAACGCAACAGCAATGCAAAGCTCTTTTTGACGGAAGCCCTAAAGCAGGCTGCCATCTATGTCAACGGTGACCTCGCGCAGCTCAGCACAAAAGATGTTTCAAGCCGTATCAGCGAAGCCCTTGGCCGCCTTGTTGCAACGGTTTATCACAAGCTGCCCTATATCGATACGGCCATGGGTGAAGAAGACATCTGGAAAATGATGCGCACCTCGGCCCAGATGAGCCTTGAACTGGAAAGCGGCAAAGAGCCCAACATCCATGCGCTGGATGATGTTCTTCAATTTGTCGCCATGAACAGTCACATGCACATGAAGACCTCCATGAAAACGGTCAAGGATCGCTTTATGAAAGCACCCTACGGCTTTGTGGAAGATGATGTGCAGTGGCTTGTTGCGCGGCTGTTTAAGCGCGGTGATCTTTCCTTCACGGTCAACGGTGCCAGCGTGACGCTGCTTGACAAAACCGATGATGAGATTGTCAGCCTCATCACTAAAAAAGCAAATGTGGAAAAGCTGCTGATGGAGCAGCGTGTCCGCGTTTCGGACAAGGACAAGAAGATTGCCCGCGACGTGATGAAGGAGCTTTTCCATTCGACTTCCGTCAGCGAAGACGAAGATTCGATGATGAAGACCTTCCAGACCTACAGCCGCAATCTGCTGAATGAGCTGAACGTGCTGGAAGCGCGCTATGAGGAACGCCGCTATCCGGGCAAGAAGGCCATCGATCAGGGCAAAGCGCTGCTGAACAATGTTCTCCAGCAAACGGCACCGATTGAGTTTTTCCATTGCGTTGCGGCTTCTGCAGATGACCTGATTGATTTTGCGGATGACTATGAACCAATCAAGGCCTTCTTTGCCGGTGAGCAAAAAACGATATTTGAGCGCGCCTTGGATATGCTGGCGATCTATGACGACAGCAAAACCTATATCGTGGATGCAGCGCTGGAGGATGCCGTCAGGCAGATGACCGCGATCATTCATGAAACGGAGCCCTATAAGGACATCCCGAAGCTCCCTGAACTGCGCGAGAAATTTATGAACGCTTACATGAAGGTGCTTCAGGTACAGGAAGCGCCCGTCTATGCCGCCATTGATGAGGCCAGAGCGCGCACGTTGGAAGCACTGAACGGAAAGCCCTATCAGCCGCAGAAGCAAGACAACTACATCGAGCAGTTCAGGCAACTGCACGAGGAAGCATCACACTGCAATAATGTTTCTCGCCTGCGTGCCTATGCAGACCGCGCCGAGGCGCTAAAGCTGCGCTTGCTGAACGAAATGGATCAGCTCGATACGGACCTTGCCCGCCAAAAGGCTGAGGAAGAAGAACAGAAACGCAAAGCCGCCGAAGCTAAAGGCGAGGCACCGGCCACACCGGCTACTCCAGCGCCCCCTGCACCGAAGCCGAAAAAGAAAAAGCGCGTTGCGATCAAGGCTGTGACCCTTACTTCCTCCTGGCGGATCGAATCCGACGCGGACATCGATAAATATCTGGACGCACTGCGCAAAAACCTCAAAGCACAGCTGGAGGACGACACTATCGTCAGCATCGAGTTTTAATCACCCGAATGGAGAGAAATTATGAACAAGACAGCCATTAAAAACTTTGCCGTTTGGGCAAGAAACAAGCTGATCGCGGATATTACTTACAAAGCAAGCCTCTTGGGCGTCACGGAAGCTGGTATCAACGCAGCGCTGCCCCAATCCACTAAGGATGTGGAATTTTATGACATCGGCACCAAAGAGCCGTATGCCATTACGGGGGAAGCACTGCGCCAGCGTAAACAGCTGGCGGAACTCATTTCACAAAAGGCAAAAGAATCCGACTATAAAACGGCTTATCGCAGCGTGCTGGAAGAAGTAGCCTATACCTGGTTCAACCGCCTGATCGCGATCCGCTTTATGGAGGTCAACGACTATCTGCCCTCGCGCATCCGCGTGCTGTCGTCCGAAAGCGGCACCAAGCTGGAGCCGGACCTTGTGACGACGCCGTTTGAGGCGGGGCTTGCGTTGAGCGATTACGACAAAGCGGAGATCATGCGCCTGAAAACGGAAAATCAGGTGGACGAGCTGTTCCGGCTGCTGTTCATCCGCCAGTGCAACGCGCTGAACGCCATTCTGCCGAAGCTGTTTGAAACGACCGCCGACTACACTGAGCTGCTGCTGAATGTGTCCGTGACCGATCAGGACGGCGTGGTGTACCATCTGGTGCATGATATTGCGGAAAGCGATTTCGACGTCGTCCACCCGGACGAGGACGGAAAGCCCACAGGTCAGGTGGAGATCATCGGCTGGCTGTACCAGTATTACAACGACGAGAGAAGAAACGAAGTAATCAATATCTACAAAGGGATCGTAAATAAAGAGGATATTCCGGCAGCAACACAGCTTTTTACGACTGATTGGGTTGTACAGTATGTTGTCGATAACTCTCTTGGGCGATATTGGATTGAACGCCATCCCGAAAGCAATCTAAAGGATCAACTGTCTTTTTTTGTGACCCCAAAAGATGGACATATCGAACATTTGAAAGATTCAATAACACCGGAAGATTTGCAGGTACTCGACCCTTGCATGGGGTCCGGGCATTTTCTGGTGTACGCATTTGATGTCTTGATGAAGATTTACGCTGAGTGCGGCTATTCAGAGCGCGATGCTGCAAAGAGTATTTTGGAGCATAACCTGTATGGCCTCGACATTGACGACCGCGCTTTTCAACTGGCGTATTTTGCCGTAATGATGAAAGCGCGGCAGTATAACCGCCGCATTTTGGATGGCGAAACGGATTGTCATGTGTATGCCATTCAGGAAAGCAACGGTATCACGTCCGCACCAATGCACGATATGGGCTTGAGCCTGACCGAAGAGGAATATGGAATTGCTGTGAAACAGGCCATGCGGCTTGTGGAAGAATTCCATGACGCGAAAGAATACGGCAGCATTCTTAATATCACGCCCTGCGACTGGAATTTGCTGCGGCGCTTTGCTGTTGCGCGCACCGAGGAGGAAGGCGGACAGCTTGTCTTTGGCGTCCACGGGGAACAGATCGCTGCACCGCGGCTGCAGGAACTCATCAATATCGGTGAGGTCATGGCGCAAAAATACGACGCGGTTGTGACAAACCCGCCTTACTTGAACAAAATGGATGCGAAACTAAAATCATTCGTAACGGAAAAGTATAAAGAGTATTCGGCTGATATGTTCAGCGTGTTTATGTTCCGAAATTTTGGATTTTGCAAAAAAGATGGCTATGTCGGCTTCATGACGCCGTTTGTATGGATGTTTATCAAAACATACGAACCGTTAAGAAAGTATATTCTGAATAGCAAAGCAATTACAACACTTGTTCAAATGGAATACTCGGCATTTGAGGAAGCCACAGTACCAATTTGCTCGTTTGCCCTAAAAAACGGAAAGTCTGAAAATAAATCTCTTTGCTTTAGACTGTCTGATTTTAAGGGAGGCATGGAAGTACAAAAGCAAAAGGTCCTTGAGGCCCAGGCAAATAAAGAATGTGGTTATTTCTATGAAGCAGCACAGGATAATTTTGAAAAAATCCCCGGTGCGCCGGTGGCATATTGGGTGAGTTTCAAATTGTTAAAGGCATTTGAAGATGGGCGACTGTTGGGCACAATCGCCGATTCAAAGCAAGGATTGGCAACAGGATGCAATGATATTTTTATTCGGCAATGGTTTGAACTACAATTTTCCAATATTGAATTCAATGCGCACAGTATTAACGATGCCAAAAAATCAGAGAAAAAGTGGTTTCCTTACAACAAAGGTGGAGAGTTCCGAAAATGGTATGGAAACAATGATTTTGTAGTAAATTGGGAAAATAACGGATTCTTGATAAGAAATTTTAAGAATGATCAGGGAAAGATAAGATCACGCCCACAGAACACGGACTATTATTTTAGAGAGTGCTTTAGTTGGTCGTTGGTGTCATCAGGGGTAGCGGCTTTCCGCTATAAACCATTCGGGCACATATTTGATATTGCTGGAATGAGCTGTTTCACTAACAATTCATTGGAATATTTGTTGGGGTTGTGCAATTCCAAGATTGTCTTGAAAATACTCGAAATTATTGCACCGACAATAAATTATCAGTGTGGGGACATAGCAAGCATACCCGTACTCGATGGCGGAACAAATAAAAGCATTGTGGAAAGACTCACGAAATCGAATATTGTTACTTCAAAAGCTGATTGGGATTTCTTTGAAACCTCATGGGATTTCTCTGTGCACCCGCTGGTTCGCGGTGAAACCACAGTCAAGGACGCCTTTGCCCGCTGGCAATCCGAGTGCAATGATCGTTTCAACACACTCAAATCCAACGAGGATGAACTGAACCGCATCTTCATCGGCATCTATGGCTTGCAGGACGAATTGACGCCGGATGTTGAGGACAAGGATGTCACCGTCCGCAAAGCCGATCTCGGCCGCGACGTCCGCAGTTTGCTTTCCTATGCCGTCGGCTGCATGTTTGGCCGCTATTCTCTGGATGTGCCCGGCCTTGCCTATGCGGGCGGCGCATGGGACGACAGCAAATATACGACTTTTATTCCCGACAAAGACAACATTCTGCCGATCACCGATGAAGAATATTTCGAGGATGATATTGTTGGCCTGCTCATCGCGTGGCTGAAAAAGGTGTACGGCGAAAAAATGCTGGAAGAAAATCTGGACTTTATCGCCGGTGCGCTGGGCTATAAAGGCAGCACCTCCCGCGAAGTCATCCGCAATTACTTTGTGAATGACTTCTTTGCCGATCACTGCAAAGTGTATCAAAAGCGCCCCATCTACTGGCTGTTTGACAGCGGCAAGCAGAACGGCTTCAAGGCGCTCATCTATCTGCACCGCTATGATGAAAACACGATCGGCAACCTGCGTATCGACTACCTGCACCGCATGGAGCGCGTCTATGAAAGCGAAATTGCCCGGATGCAGGACGTAATCGACAACAGTTCTGCCGCCCGCGAGGTGACCGCTGCTGCCAAGCGCAAGGAAAAATTGCTGAAGCAACTGAAAGAATGCAAGGACTACGACGAGAAGATCGCCCATCTTGCCCTCGCCCGCATTTCGCTGGATCTCGACGACGGCGTGAAGGCCAATTATCGCAAGCTGCAGACCGGCACCGATGGAAAATTCTACGAAGTACTGGCCGATTCCAGCACAATTATGGAAAAGAAGCAGTGAGGAGCATATTTTGAACGACGATAAATTCAATTTGTTGAAGAAAAAGGAAATCTATGAATTTCTCGAAGGAAATGGCCCCACTTTAGTTACATTCGCTGGTGAAAAATATGGGATGCCGTATTGTACGGCATCCCAGTTAAGTGAATTATGCACTGATTTTGGAATTACTGATACTGTTGGCGGGAGCAGGTGGTGCTATGTCGAGGCTCTCCTCACAAATGCTATTGAGAGGAAGCGGTGCGATGAACTATTCCGCCTTATATTTAGCGAGAAAAGATTTGATAATTTGCAGAATATTCCATCGATGAATGATGTTGAAGCCGTTCACAAGGAAATAGTACTTCACGCAATTCAGTATATCAATCAAAGCATTCGGCTATCTCGGCATGAGCTGGTACTTGCTGATGGGCATTTCTATATGGTGGAAACCGGGAAGGCCCCGGTTATTGAGACACCAAAGCTAAATGTTCGTTCAATACCATATGTGCAAGGCCTCCGAGAACGGTGTAATGATGATCTGATGGCTGGCAATTATGATAGCGTAATAACAAAATCGAGGACGATGATTGAAGAAATACTTGTCCAAATTTTAGAGGAAAACAAGTCTTCGGAGATTGCTAAGGGTGATCTCAACAAGCTCTATAATCAGGTGAAAGTTCTTTATGGGATGCAACAATCAAAAGATTTTGATGGCCGAATCAATAGCTTGTTGAGTGGCTTGGAGAAAATTGTACAGGCAGTTGCAGAAATGAGAAATGCAAACAGTGACGCGCACGGTGTCGGGAGCCGAAGAATAGTCATACGAGAAAGCGAAGCAAGGCTTGTGATGAATTCTGCAATTACTTTTTGCGAATACATGATTTCAGGGCATGGAAAATGCAAATAGGAATATTGCGTCTACGGAGGTTTATATGGCCGAACTAAACTTAAAACAGATCACCGACCGGCTGAATGCCGAGTTCACCGGCGACACGCGCAAGCTGGTTTTCTGGTACGATGACCGCGCGGATTTCGCCGAGGACATCGACACGCTGCAGCTGGAAAACGCCAAACTGCTGAAGCTCACACCCGGCAGCCAGTTTGCGACAAAATACTTTTTGGAGCGGCAGGACAAGACCACCAATTACCTGATCTACGCTCCGTTCCCCAAGCCCGATGTGCGGGAAAACCACCTGGAGGACACGATGCTATACTCCAAGCGCTTTTTTGCCGACCGCGCCTCGCTGCTTTCGGTGGATCTCGGCATCGACCAGAAATACAAGCAAGTCATTGAAAAGCACATCAAGTTCTTCGCCAGCAAAGAGCGCACGCAGCGGTTTTATGATCTGGAAATTGAAAATTTCAATGAGGAAAACATCTTGATCGGCCTCATGAGCGCCATCTGCCGCACCCGCACCTGCTCTTTTGATGAAGTTGTCCGCGTACTGCTGACTGATGGCGACTTGCAGGACAACGCCTTTCTGGCGGAGATGGACAAGTACGATCTGCTTCCGGCCTTCTGGAAATTCTGCGAGCAGCAGTTCGGCTACAGCGACAGCAAGCCCACGCTGGAAAAACTCGTCGTCACCATGTTCGTGACCTATGCGGACAAGTACATTCAAAAGGAACTTCCGAAAAGCTGGCAGACCTTTGTTTCTTACAAGCCGGGGAACAGTATCGCGTTTCTGGACAGTCTGATGAATAACTACCTCTATCGGGAAAGTTACGATGCCCTTGCCGCCCATGTGGCGGCTGGCCTCAACGTGGAAACAGCCCTGCAGGACTATGCGCCTGAAACACTGGTGGAATGCGACTGCTTTGTGCAGATCGACGCGATCCTGCTGCGGTGGCTGGTGAAGCGGCTGGAAGCCGAAGACACCGGCGCACAGCTTGCTGGCCATGCAATCCCGGAAATCTGCGAGATGCGCACCAAAATGCACTTCGGCAGCCGGTTTGCCTTTGCGTATGCGCTGCTTGCCAGTGCGCACAGCCTGATTCTGGCGGCGCATTACAGCTGCCCGGATACGTTTAAGGAGATCGTGCAGCAGTATGTACAGCAGGATTGCCTGATCGACGCGCAGTACCGCCGCTTTTATGCAAATTACGATAAGATCGAAAACAGCGCGCCCTTTGAGCAGCTGCGCGATCTGGTCGAGAACATTTACACCAACGAGTACCTTGGCAAACAGCTCCCCCAATGGAACGCGGGGCTGCTTAGCCAGGATGCTCTTTTGGCGCTGCCGTTGCAGCGGAACTTCTATGGCCGCTATGTGCGCGGAAATAAGGACCGCACGGTCGTCATCATCTCCGACGCCATGCGGTATGAGGTTGGCCGCGAGCTGCTGCTGCAGCTTCAGGATGATCCCAAATGCACCGCGAAGATGGAGCCGATGCTCAGCACGCTGCCGTCCTATACGCGGCTTGGCATGGCGGCGCTTCTCCCGCACAAAATACTGGAGCTGACGCCGGACGGCAGAGAGCTGGCCGACGGCGTGTACTGCATGGATATTCCCTCAAGGCAATCCGTGCTGCAGGCCGCGCAGCCGGACAGCTGCTGCGTTCAGTTCGACGAGATCAAAAACAGGAATAAGGCCGCCCTGCGCGAGATTTTCACGGGCAAACAGGTCGTGTATATCTACCACGACCAGATCGACACGCGCGGCGAAAATTCCGAGGACGAGGTCTTTGTTGCCTGCGAGGAAGCGGTTGCCGAGATCGCCGAGCTGATCCGCAAAATCGCGGCCAACGCCAACACGCTCCACTTTATCGTGACGGCGGATCACGGCTTCCTTTATAAGCGCGACAAGGTGGCCGAAAGCGGCAAGATCGGCGGCGTCAGCGACAAAAACAGCATCGTCAAGCGCCGCTATATCATCGCCGACCAGCCGGTCCGCGAGGACGGCGTCTGCAGTCTGAACCTCGGCTATCTGCTGGGCAATCAGGACAGCAGAGCCGTTTCTTTCCCGTGCAGCACCAGCGTGTTCAAGGCGCCGGGCAGCGGCGGGCAGAACTATGTACACGGCGGCTCCTCCCCGCAGGAAATGCTGGTGCCGGTCATCGACGTGCGCATGGAAAAGGGCCACATGGAAACCAGAACCGTGCAGATCATGCTGGTGAGCCTCGTGCAAAAGATCACCAACCTGATTACTTCGCTCGATTTTATCCAGTCGGACCCGGTCAGCGATGTGGTGAAAGCGACCTCGTACCGGCTGTACTTTATCGCGGAGGACGGCGACCGAATCTCCAATGAAAACACCTATGTCGCCGACAGCCGGGAGGCGGACGCGCAAAAGCGCATTTTCCGGATGCGGTTTACCTTCAAAAACCAGAAGTACAGCAAGGACAAGCACTACTATCTGGTCGCCGTGGATGCAAACACCGATCTGGAGCTGTTCCGGCATGCCGTTGTGATGGACCTCGCCTTTGCGGATGACTTTGGCTTTGGACTGTAAGGGGATGGAACGAAGATGATTGACGAAAACATGGATGCGCTGGAGCAAATGCACCAGAAGCTGCGCGATCACTTTGCAGGCAAGATCGTCCGCAAAGACCTGACCAAGAAGATCAAGGAAGGGGCAAACGTCCCGGTCTATGTGCTGGAATATCTGCTGGGGATGTACTGCTCCTCGCAGGACGAAGAAGAAATCGCCGCGGGCGTCGAAAACGTAAAAAAGATTCTGGCGGAGAATTTTGTCCGCCCGGATGAGGCGCAGAAAACCCTTTCCTTGCTGCGCCAGCGCGGCAGCCATACTGTCATCGACAAGCTGACGGTGAACCTGAACATCAAAGAGGACCGCTATGAGGCCGAGTTTTCCAATCTCGGCCTGAAAGCGATCCCCATTTCGGATGAGTATCCGACGAAGTATGACCGGCTGCTCTGCGGCGGCATCTGGTGCATTGTGCAGCTGGAGTATGAGTACATAGAGGAGGACAAGAAAAACGGCACGCCGATCCGCATCCGCAAGCTGGACCCGATCCAGATGCCCCATGTGGACATCGACGAGCTGAAGGCCGGCCGCAAGGCGTTCACGCAGGAAGAATGGATGGATCTGCTGCTGCGCTCTACGGGGATGGAGCCCTCTGTCCTCAGCGTAAGGGAAAAATGGCTGCTGCTGGCCCGGATGCTGCCGCTGGTGGAAAACAACTTCAACCTGTGCGAGCTGGGGCCGAGAAGCACCGGCAAGTCCCATCTATACAAGGAAATCTCGCCAAACTCGATTCTGGTATCCGGCGGTCAAACAACGGTCGCCAACCTTTTTTACAACATGGCAAAAAAGACGGTCGGCCTTGTGGGGCTTTGGGACTGCGTGGCCTTTGACGAAGTGGCGGGTATCAATTTCAAGGATAAAGACGGCATTCAGATCATGAAGGACTACATGGCGTCCGGCTCCTTTGCCCGCGGCAAAGAGGAAAAAGCGGCCTCGGCATCGATGGTGTTTGTGGGCAACATCAACCAGAGCGTGGATGTGCTGCTCAAGACATCCAGCCTGTTTGACCCGTTCCCGCCGGAAATGGGGACGGATACAGCTTTTCTCGACCGCATCCACTGCTACATTCCCGGCTGGGAAATCCCCAAGTTCCGGCCGGAGCATTTTACAAACGATTATGGCTTCATCACGGATTATCTGGCGGAATTCATCCGCGAGCTGCGCAAGGAGCAGCAGGGCGATGCGCTGGACAAGTATTTCCACCTCGGAAAAAACCTCAACCAGCGCGACACTATCGCGGTGCGCAAGATGGTCGGCGGCTTTATCAAGCTGCTGTACCCAGATGGCGAATACACGAAAGATCAGCTGGAAGAAATCCTGAAGCTCTCGCTGGAAATGCGCCGCCGCGTAAAAGAACAGCTCAAAAAGCTCGGCGGCATGGAATTTTATGATGTCAACTTCTCCTACATTGACAACGAAACGTTTGAAGAACACTATGTTTCGGTGCCGGAGCAGGGCGGCGGAAAGCTGATCCCGGAGGGAATCTGCAATCCGGGACAGGTTTATACGGTGTCGCAGGGCAAGTCCAGCATGATCGGCGTGTTCCGGCTGGAATCCCAGATGCTTCCCGGCAGCGGCAAATTTGAGCGCACCGGGCTTGGCACGGACCGTGACCCGAAAGAGGCGTCAAACACGGCCTTCAATTTTCTCAAGGCGAACGGAAACCGGATCAGCGGCTCCATCAGTACCACCACAAAGGACTATATCATAAACTATCAGGATTTGCAGGGCATCGGCATGACAAAGAATCTGGCCCTACCCACCCTGATCGCGCTGTGTTCCATTGCCCTGAGCAAGCCGGTCGTCAGCTCGATGGCGGTGCTGGGCGAAATCAGCATCAGCGGCACCATGATCAAGGCGGAAGAACTGGCCAACTCGCTGCAGGTGTGCCTTGACAGTGGAGCGAAGAAGGTTCTGCTGCCGATCACTTCTGCGGCTGACCTTGGCAGCGTCCCGGCGGAGCTGGTGGGCTGCTTCAATCTGATTTTCTACCAGACGGCGGAGGACGCGGTGTTTAAAGCGCTGGGGGTGGAATAACAAATGTATGAGATCGCAAAACTTGAATTTGGAAAGTGGCTTTCTAAATTAGAAATTGATACTCTGTCAAAGTACGAAAAAGCATTGATTGGAATTATCCTTGACCACTTTGATGATATTGCACAGTGTGGAACTGCTGGCGGTGTTAGAGCTAAACTAATTGGTAATTATATTGAAAATTTGCATGGCGAGGTCAAGGAAGATAATCTTGTTATGCAAAGTTGCAACTATGATACAGAGCATATTATCCGGTTACACTCCTTATGTGTCAAAGAATTTCGAGGATTTGGTGTTCAGGAAGATTTTGATTTCAGTAAGCAATATACCTTTTTTCACGGTCCAAATGGCTCTGGGAAAACAAGCTTTTGCGAAGCAATCGAATACTGTGTATTGGGTACTATTGCAGAAGCATCTGAAAGAAACATACCTTTGGATAAATATATAACCCATGCTGGTTGCAAAAAAGCTACTGCACCGATTTTACTGTGTGATAAACCTGATGGAACTACAGATTACTTCCCAACAGATCTGTCTACATATAGATTTGCATTTATTGAGAAAAACAGAATTTTAAATTTTTCTCATATTGGAGCGGCAACTGCGAAGACGCAATCAGACAGAATGGCATCATTATTTGGCTTGTCAGAGTTTCAAAGTTTTATTCACGAATTTACGGACTCTTTTGACAAAAGGTATATTACATTAGAATCGGATGCACAAGAGAAATACAAAACAAAAACCGGTACAATTGAGGTTCAGAAAAAGCAGCTTGATGAATTGAATATTGAATTGGGTACCCATGAGGCAAAACTAAGCGAACTGATAACCAAATTAAATGAGCCATCTGTAAAATCATTCGAGCAAGCCAAAACATATTTATCAGATCCGGAAACGGGAGCGATTGCGAAAGCAGGGAAAATAGCAACCACGCACCATATGAATCTGATTGTGAAAGATACACTTGACGAATTGGGAGGTTCTGTCGATCGCTTCCTGACGGCCGTATCGGTAATTCAAGATAACAACCAAGCTATTTTATCCGACCTTGGAACATTGAACCTTACCGCGCTGTATGAAGATATTCTTGCCTTGAAAAGTTCATATAAGGGGACAGTATGTCCTGTTTGCCAAACGCCATTGACAGATACAGCCGTAAATCCATTTGACTATGCATCAGAGGAATTGGTGAAATTTAGAAAAATTGAAGAATCGAAAAAAACGGTGCAGACCAATTCCAAGAACGCTGTTATCAGTCTGCAAAAGATAATTGAGGAGTTAACAAATAAAGAGATTGCCGGACTTTTCAGCTCCATCGACATGGATATGATATTTGACTCTTCGCTTCAGGCAATAGATTATGAAAATATAAATGAGTCAAATTTAATATTGGTACAGCAGCTGAGAGAACTAAAAAAAGCTCTGAATGACGAAGATATGCTATTGAAACGTATTGAAGAATACAACGCTGCTGCAAATGAATCCAATAGAGAATATTCTGCAATAACTGGCGAATACCAGAAACTATTTGAAAGCATAACAACAGAAAACGGTGTGCTCACAGCATCACGGACCAGTATTTCGAAGCTTGAAAACAGTTTGGTTGCTGCTGATAAAGAAATTGAACAGCTAAAGACAGCTTCGGATAAGGAAACTCTTCAGATTGAATTCAACAAACAAATGGTCGTTGCATATAACTCTGTAATAGAAAAACTAAATAAATATGTAGAAGGATTACCCATTGAGTTGGCTAAAGACCTTTCTGATAAGGCTTGTGAATATTACAATATAATAAATCATGGTGATGCTGATTTTGAGCTGATTAAAGAATTGCATTTACCAGTTGCGGTAAACGAAAAAATGATCATTAAAATGAAAGATGGCATTGCTCAAGATGCATTACAAATACTTAGCGAAGGTCATGTTAGAATATTAGGACTGGCAATACTTCTAGCAAAAGCAATTAAAGAGAAAATGCCATTTATAGTATTTGATGACATTGTTAATTCCATAGATGATGACCATAGAGATGGAGTTGCATTGTTACTTATTTCTTGTCCGGATTTCGTAGATACACAAATGGTTCTAACTTGTCATGGAGAATTGTTTGTATCAAGCCTGGAAAGCTATGTTGATGATCAAAGCAAAATGGCGAGATATATGTTCCTTCCTGCTGACACTTTAGATGAACGTGGCGTCGTGATTAAATACCAAGATTCTTCAATACCGCTCAAAGTTGCGAGGGAAAAATATGTAAGCGGCAATTTGAAAGATTCGGCTGCAAAATGCCGGCAAGCAGTTGAATGTATAACTGGCAAACTATGGAAAAAAATTTCACCAACTACTGGTGGAATTTCTGTTCAAATACGAAATCTTCAAAGTGGACCGGATTTGAGTCAAACCGTTGATGGATTATGTAAGGTGACAAAGGGCACCAAAATATTAGGTATCGAAGAAATTCATGATTTATTAGGCAACCTTCGAGATACAAGGATTTGGGCAATTCTCAATAAAGGTACTCATATTGATTCCTCGCTGCCAGAATTTTCTCGGGTAGAAATAAGAGAATTACTTGAATTAATTGAAAAGCTCAATGATGCTGTAAACAAATTAGAGATAAAACCAACTGTAGTAGTAAAAAATAGTACTTGATTCCATCTTACGGTGGCGAAAAGAGATAGCAAGAAGCTCATGTTGCCGGGCAATTCCGGTTGGATGAGCTTCTTTGTTTTCTTTCTGCTTTTTATCCTCTTTAGCTATGCGTTCGAAATACACCATCTCTCAACTTTCCATATCGATTTTCATGTATTCAATATAGGTTTTGCCATATTGTTGCCTGCAATTTGAAAGATACTGCTCAGCTGTTGTTCTACTCGATACTGCCGCATCGGAAAGAATCCGTTACAATCAAGAGCCTTTACAATATAACAGAAAGAATTCCAACCAAGTGCTTCCATCGAATATAGGACTGAACCAGCTGTCCGCGTCAGATTGGCGACAAATTGGATGCCGCTTTTCTTCAGTATCCGCAATGCGCGCACCGGAATATCCAGGCATTCCACTGGCGTTCTCTCTGTTACGATGATTCCAAGCTGTTCATCTGGAATTATCACTGATTCCATCATGTTACCATCCGCCTTCATGAATCAGGCGTTCTGCTGCAGGC
>Ga0268263_1001938_pt1 | contig 15161 bp, 13 predicted proteins | sample Biomet5_FD_190358 | JGI IMG/M metagenome (GOLD analysis project Ga0268263, IMG submission 190358) | Microbial communities from bioreactor (seeded with sewage sludge) at LBNL, California, USA - Biofuel metagenome 5 (SPAdes) (version 4) | ecosystem: Engineered > Bioreactor > Anaerobic >... | reverse complement strand
CAGCTCTATATAGACGGGAAATTAGTCGGCCAGGCTGAGGTCCCTGTAACGACTCCGCTTGTACTCGGTCTAACCAGTGGGATTACCTGTGGCTCAGCTCATGGAGCACCAGTTACACCTGATTACAAGCCTCCTTTTGAGTTCACAGGCAAGATCTACAACGTGGCCGTGGACGTGAGCGGCAAACTGATCGAGGACAAGGAAGCTAAAACACGCATGGTCATGGCAAGGCAATAAATAATTCAGCCTTGCATATTCAATTATCCTTTTTATGAAACTAAATAAAAGGGGTGATTCTAATGAGGCAAATCATGGGAGGTCTCAGGGGTCGTGGAAAAGTAAGAGTAACGCTATAAGATGCAAGAAAAACTCGTTACTATGGAGATGACTACTGGATAGAAAACGAAGCTGGAGAGAAAGTTTTCTATGTCGACGGCAAAGCTCTTCGAGTGCGAAACACTTTGATTATCAAGAATTCACAGGGTAAAGAGTTGTATAAACTCAAAGAGAAGCTTCTCCATGCCAGGGACATGATGGATTTTCCGGGTCAGGGACATGATGGATATTCAAGATGCAGAAGGTGAAACAGTTGTGACTATCAAAAAAGCTCTGATCACACCTCTTCGAGACCGATGGATAGTTGAAGTTCCAGATGGGCCTGAAATGAATGTCCAGAGCAATATTCTGAACCACGAGTATAGGATTGAAGCTGGGAGGAAAAAAGTTGCAGAGATCTCAAAAAATGGTTTCGGATAAGGGATACTATGGAGTATAAATTGCTCCTGGCCAGGATAATGTATTTATCTTTACAATTACGGCAGCCTTTGATCAGATGGCACACGACTGAATTGAGAGATTTGAACTGAAGGGAGGAAGAATGGTTGAGCCTGTTCCATTTTTGAGTTTCCTTGAAACAATTGGTATCCTTTCGACATTGATTTTCGTACTCTCCAGCATGCTTGCCATGGGTTTCTCCCTTACAGTTCAACAGATACTTGTCCCACTGAGAAACACGAAACTGGTAATCTTCTCCATAGCAGCCAATTTCATATTCGTACCCCTGCTTTCTCTCGGGATACTTCTGATTTTCCCACTCTCAGAAGGACTTTCCATCGGGCTTTTCCTTCTGGGTACTTCCGCAGGAGCTCCGTTTATCCCGAAACTTGCACAGGTGGCAAAAGGGGATATTGCTTTTGCAGTAGGGCTGATGGTACTCCTGATGGTAGTGACTATTATTTACGTCCCGATAGTCTTGCCGCTTTTACTCTCAGGGGTTACTGTCAACCCATGGGATATAGCAAAGTCTCTTATCCTGCTAATGCTTCTCCCACTTGTAATTGCCCTGTTCATCAAAGCCAGATACGAAGAAGTAGCCAATGGACTCCTACCCCTGATGACCCAGGCTACCAACCTTTCCTTACTTGTCCTTTTTGTGGCTTTCTTTGTGGTCTATTTCTCAGATCTTACTAATGTCATCGGGACTACAGCGATTATAGTAGCGGTAGTTTTTGTGCTTGTTTCCTTTGTCATAGGCTACTTCCTCGGAGGATCCAGCAGGCCTATTAGGAGAGTGCTTGCCCTCGGAACCGCCCAGCGCAACCTTTCGGCAGCCCTGGCAATTGCCACGCTAAATTTCACTGATCCGGATGTGATGGTCATGATAATGGTAGTGGCACTGGCAGGCCTTATCCTGCTAATGTTTATAGGAGGAGAGATGGGGAAAAGGGTAGAAACGCCTGAAGAAGAGATTCTGGAGCAAGAAAACACTTTTTCAGAGCCAGGAAAGTAAAAGGAGATGTGGAAATCTAAAAAACCGATCAACTATAAGGATGAGGAGAGTGATTGCCAAAAAATTGCTCAAGTAGAAAGAGTTCAACCAGGAAGTAAGAAGATTGCCTCTAAGGGTAAGGACGCAGCCTATTAGACCAGTAACTAATCTCAAAGAGTGCTTGAATAAAGCACCTGTTCTTCAATAAATCCAGAAGAATTTGTATTCTGTCTCCAGAGATCAGCTTCCACCAGTTTAAGGTTTCTGGTCGCTTACACTTTATAACGAATATTGAAACAATCAACTGCACAAATGTGAGAGCATAACCTGAAACAAAGGGGATTTCCATGACGTCAGAAATCATAATTTTTTTCATAGCTTTTGCAGTGTTGCTCTTCTTCTTTGGCCTTGTCTCCCGAAAGATCTCAGACACTGTAGTCACAGCCCCTATGATCTTTGTGGTAGCAGGAATGCTGCTCAGTCCAGAAGGACTTGACCTGGTGAATCTCTCTTCAAGCAGCACTTTTATTCTTAATTTAGCTGAGCTGGCGCTTGTCCTGACTTTATTCTCAGATGCCTCAAAAATTGATTTGCAGGCACTATTGCGTGAAGAAAAACTTCCAGGCAGGCTTCTACTTATTGGCCTGCCGCTTACAATAGCCTTTGGGGCTATTATTGCTGCTTTTATTTTTAAGAATATAACACTTGCAGAAGCAGGTCTTATAGGAGCTATGCTTTCTCCTACCGATGCAGGACTCGGTCAGGCGATAGTTAACAATACAAAAGTACCTAAAAAAATCAGGCAGGCACTTAACGTAGAGAGCGGACTCAATGACGGGGGTGCAATTCCTTTCTTTCTGTTTTTCCTGATACTGGTAAGTGGAGAGGCACTAAAACGGCCAGTAGGTACCCTGATTGTTTTGGCCTTTGAACAAATAGGAATAGGTATGCTTGTGGGTGCAGTTACAGGGCTTGCAGGGGGTTGGCTTTCTAACAAAGCTGTAAAGGCTGGATGGATGGAAGGACTTTACCGCAAAATCGGTTTTATGTCTCTGGCTGTTATCTCCTGGCTTATAGCAGACTTGCTAGGAGGTAGCGGGTTTATTGCTGCTTTTACAGGAGGCTTAATCACGCAAGCGGCAGGTAAGATAAAAGTTACAGAAGAAGAGATCATCCTTACGGAAGCCGAAGGAAGCATACTGAGTTTTGCAGTTTTTTTCATATTCGGAATTACAGTGGCTGCAAGAATTTTTTCAATCAGCTGGCCAATATTTATCTATGCGATATTGAGTCTCACGATTATCCGTATGATACCTGTTGCAATCTCCCTGATAGGCATGAAGTTGCACACCGAAACCGTACTTTTTTTGGGCTGGTTTGGGCCAAGAGGACTTGCATCCGTTGTTCTGCTATTAATTGCCATGGAAGATCTGAAAGGGGTTGGAGGAAGCGAAACTGTAAATCTTGCTGTTATCACTACTGTTTTGCTCAGTGTTTTTATTCAGGGAGCTACAGCAAGTCCTGGAAGTGAGTGGTATGCCCGCATAGTAGCGACTCTGCCCGGTTATTCACATGGAGGTAAAAAATAGAAAAAGCTCTTACAAGCTCCGACGAGGCCACTTCCAAGAATTTATCAAATAATTCTGAAGTCAAGTACAAGAAGTAAAAGATACTGGATAGATGAATTCTTTATTCGCATCAGGAACTGGAGGGATATGAGCGGTTGAAATTGAACAGATACTGCCACTAGGTGGAGTCCTCCTGAGGCTAGCTATTATTCTTGCACTGACTATAGGAGCTATAATAGTAAGTCGATTTATTCTTAAGCATTTACTTTGGCCAGTAATCAAAAAAACAAAAACGACAGCTGATGACAGAATTCTTCGCCTTTTAGAAAATCTCCTGCTACTTTATATCATTTTGCAGGGGATGCAGGCAATAGTAAGGCTGTTCAGTAAGTCTATAGACCCTTATTTAAAATTGGTGGATGACCTCTTTTTCGTTCTTTACTGGAGCATAGGAGTCTATATTATTTTTCGTCTCATATCTATCACTTCAAACTGGTATCTATCCAAAGTACCCCTGCGAGATAGAGAAGAAATCGACCAGAGAGTAATCCGCTCGATACAATACATATTTCTGCTGGTTTTCAGCTTTTTAGCCATAATAATTCTTTTAAATCATTTTGGGATCACTGGAACCGCACTTACTGCATCACTTACTGCTCTTGGCCTCAGTGGAATTATTGTGGGTCTTGCAGCTCAGACAACTCTTGCTGATATAATTACAGGAATTGTGCTTCTCATTGACCGTCCTTTTAGAATAGGAGATCGTATTCGAATAGAAAAACTTGACACCTGGGGAGATGTTATAGAGATTGGGTGGAGATCAACTCGAATTCTTACCAGAGACAACCGTCTTGTAACAATCCCCAACTCTATTATAGGGACGGATATGATTACGAATTATTCCATGCCTGACAGAATGTTCCGTGTCGAGACTGATGTGATCATATCTTATGGCCCGGATATCGAGTATGTACGAAACCTGATTATTGAGGCTATGAAAAATGAAAAATGGATCATGCAGGAAAATCCCGTACAGGTTCTCTTACTCGAGTTCACAGAGTCAGGAATTAAGTTCAAAGCCAGGTGCTGGATAGAAAACTTCGTGGAAACAAGAATTTCAGAAGACAAACTGAATACGGTAATTTATAAAGCTCTGATAAATGCAAATATCGCAATGCCTTCTTCTGATATCGTTGTTCATTTTGCTAACCAGGAAACTGAGTTAAAAGCTTCCAAACAGAGTGAGAATTTAAAATGAAAATAAGATCAGCAAGAAAGAATAGAACATCTTCGATATTAAAGATAATCACATTCAGAAGACCCAATAAAATAAATCAATATGCATAAAATAATATGCATAAAAGAATAATTATTTAAAGTAAATTATTGAATAACAAGCTTGGGGAAAAATCTCGAAGGTTCAGTTGGGGTGAACGAGATATTTAATCGATGCTCTATCTCGGTTACTATTTTGCTGCATGCTAAGACAGCGGAGAACTTGTAGCTAAGGACGAAGACAGAAAACCCAGCTTTTTCAATATTTACAATAGCGTGGAGATGATGGTTTCGCCTCTATTGGCAAACTGAATCAAGACGCAATAAGCAACAAAAATATGGTAAAGGGGGGTTCGAGTTATAGCAACTTTGACAGTTCTAAAGTTTGAAAAAGCTGATGGTGCTGAAAAGGCACTTCGCGTGATTGAAGATTTAAGCAAGAGGCAATTGATCAACCTGCACGACGCAGCTATAGTTAGCTGGCCAGAAGGAAAAAAGAAACCGAAAACCAAACAATTAACCAGCATGACCGGAGTAGGTGCACTTAGTGGAGCTTTTTGGGGCATGCTGTTTGGACTGATTTTCTTTATCCCAATATTTGGTCTGGTTGTTGGAGCCTCATTGGGAGCACTGACAGGTTCTATGGCTGATGTGGGTATTAGTGACGATTTTATCAGGTCAGTCCGGAGCAAAGTTACAGAAGGTACGTCAGCTCTTTTCCTGATGACCAGTGATGCAGTTCAGGATAAGGTGTCAGAAGCTGCCAGAGGAATGAAGTTTGAACTAATTGCCTCTAACTTGTCCAAAGAAGAAGAAAACAAACTGCGTGAAGCCTTCGCCGAAGAAGAAGCTGCACCTGCATACTGAAATTTGAGTGAGAAACTACCTCCTCAGGAAATACGAATGTTTCTGAAATATTTCTGAAATCGAGTTTAGGGCAAGAATAACAGTTCATGAATAAATAAGAGTTCATAGGGTAGAGCAAAAATTTAGTTTCTTACCCCATTTTTGATCGATAAATCGTTCCTCAGAAAATGCAGTTTTCTGGAATTTATTGTAAGACAAGAACAATGATTTGATACTAACATATAGGGGAAAGAAGGATATAGGGGAAAGAAGGGGCAGAGAAACTGAAACACGCATGGTACTGTCACAGCAGTAAACAGAAATACTGCCTGAAGACCAGTATTCTAATTATACTTAATATACTCAGACTGCTATTGCTTCAAAACCCGGAAGAATTAACGAATAATTCGAAACTGGAGCGGAAATGACAAAAAACCATCTGCCTCCACGCATTCATGTGCTGGCAAAGCCAACAGGAGCAATTTGCAACCTTGCCTGCTCCTACTGCTTCTTCCTGGCTAAAGAAGCACTCTACCCAGGCAGCAGGTTCCGCATGTCAGATGAAGTTCTGGAAAACTACATCCGTCAGCTTATCGAAGCCCACCACAGCTCGCAGGTAACCGTCGCCTGGCAAGGGGGTGAGCCTACCCTGATGGGAGTTGACTTTTATCGGCGTGCAATAGAACTGCAGGAAAAATACAGAAAACCGGGCTTGATATTCGAAAATACGATGCAGACAAATGGCACGCTGCTGGACGACGAATGGTGCCGGTTTTTTAAGGAAAACAGTTTTCTTATAGGGCTCAGCATCGACGGTCCGCGTGAATTGCACGACGCCTATAGGGTGGACAAAATGGGGAATGGAACTTTCGACCGGGTCATGAAGGGGCTTCGACTGCTGCAAAAACACGGTGTTGAATACAATGTCCTGACCACAGTAAATAGGTCCAATGCCGATTATCCACTTGAAGTATATCGTTTCCTTCGGGATGAAGCAGGGACAGACTGGATTCAATTTATTCCGGTTGTAGAGCGAATCAATGAACAGGGGCATACTCTTTACCAGAGAGGAGACACAGTTTCGGACCGTTCTGTGCAGCCAGGGCAGTTTGGCAGTTTCTTGTGTCGCATTTTTGACGAGTGGGTAAGAAACGATGTGGGAAAGGTATTCGTGCAAACTTTTGAAGCTTCTGCACGCAGATGGCTGGGTATGCCTTCAGGAATGTGCGTTTTTGAGGAAACGTGCGGTACTGGGCTTGCTCTGGAGCACAATGGCGATCTTTACTCATGCGACCATTTTGTGGAGCCTGACTACTTGCTAGGGAATATAATGAAAAAAGAGATTTCTGAGCTTGCCGATTCGGAAAAGCAGTACCGGTTCGGGCGGGACAAACGCGACACTCTCCCGCAGGTATGCCGGGAATGTGAAGTGTTCTTTGCTTGTCAGGGAGAGTGCCCAAAGAACCGTTTTCTGACCACTCCTGCCGGAGAAACCGGACTTAACTACCTGTGCGAGGACTGGAAAGCTTTCTTCCGGCATATCGACTTTCCGATGCAGATTCTGGCAGGCTTAATTCGCAGAGGTTATCCGGCTTCGGAAGTTATGAGAGTTATGGCTCTGGAAGATGCTTTCGCCCGGGCAGGGCGCAATGATCCCTGTCCCTGCGGCAGCGGCCGAAAGTTTAAACGCTGTCATGGTCTCAGGAAAAATAACGCGAAAGGGGAAACGAGAATCAGATAAAGCAAAGGGTTCAGACATAGTCTGTATCAATTATTTGATTGTGAGAAAAACGGGGTATAGCGAAGAAAAAAATTAAATTTATCTATCAAACTTCGGAAGGTTGCTTTAAATTGCCGACCGAGCTATAAACCATTCTATTTGGAGGGTTAAGAATGGAAGAAAAGAAACCAAATATACTGGTCATCTGGGGAGATGACATCGGAATCACCAACCTTAGCTGCTACAGCGATGGGCTGATGGGATACCGAACGCCAAACATTGACAGGATAGCAAACGAAGGTATCAGATTTACAGACTCTTACGGGGAGCAGAGCTGTACTGCCGGAAGAGCTTCGTTTATCACCGGTCAGAGTGCCTTCCGTACCGGTCTGAGCAAAGTAGGAATGCCAGGAGCCAAAGTAGGAATTCAGTCTGAGGACCCTACAATTGCTGAATTGTTGAAACCGCTGGGTTATGCCACAGGCCAGTTTGGAAAGAACCATCTTGGGGACCGGGACGAATACTTGCCTACCAACCATGGTTTTGACGAGTTCTTTGGCAATCTCTATCACCTGAATGCTGAAGAAGAACCTGAAAAACGCGATTATCCACCTGAAAAAGAGTTCCCTAATTTCCGGAAGAACTATGGTCCCAGGGGCGTAATCCATAGCTATGCCGACGGCCGCATCGAGGATACCGGTCCATTGACCAAAAAAAGAATGGAAGACGTAGATCAGGAATTTCTGGATGCAGCCGTCGATTTTATCAAACATCAGCATGAGGCGGAAAAGCCGTTCTTTGTCTGGTTCAATACCACAAGAATGCATTTCAGGACCCACATCCCTGACAGGATACGAGGACAGTCGGGGCGCTGGCAATCCGCGTACCATGATGCAATGATTGAGCACGATCGGCAGGTAGGCGTGCTGCTCGATTTACTGGACGAAATTGGTATTGCCGACAATACCATTGTCATCTACAGCACGGACAACGGACCACATATGAACTCCTGGCCTGATGCAGCTATGACACCGTTCCGCAACGAGAAAAACTCCTGCTGGGAAGGAGCTTTCCGCGTGCCTGAGGTGATGCGCTGGCCTGGCAAGATACCGGCAGGCACAATTTCTAACGAGATAGTGAGCCACCTGGACTGGCTGCCCACTTTGCTTGCAGCCGCAGGAGAGCCGGATATTAAGGAGAAGCTTAAAAAAGGCCACAAAGCAGGAGACAAAACTTTCAAAGTGCATCTTGATGGTTATAACCTGCTGCCCTACCTGACTGGAAAGGAGCAGAAATCGCCCAGGATTGAGTTCTTTTACTTCTCAGACGATGGAGACCTGGTGGCTTTGCGGTACGACAACTGGAAAATGGTCTTTTTGGAGCAGCGTGCTGTCGGTACGCTTCTGGTCTGGGCTGAACCTTTTGTCCCGCTGCGAATACCGAAAATATTCAACCTGCGTACAGACCCTTATGAGAGGGCGGATCAGACCTCAAACACCTACTACGACTGGTTACTGGACCACGCGTTCCTGCTGGTGCCATCCCAGGGTGTTGTGGCAGATTTTCTGGAGACATTCAAAGAATTTCCTCCACGCCAGAAAGCGGCCAGCTTTACCGTTGATCAGGTGATGGATAAGCTTTTGAAGGGAATCGGAAGCACCTAAGTTAAAGCTTTATCTGAAATAGAAATCTGCGGGAAATGGGGATATAATAAATCAATAGCGAGCAGCTTAACTGCAGTTTGTAAAACGAAGTCCATATATATTATAAATTTTAAAATTTTAAAATTATAAAATAATACATATTTAGTACTGCATATTTATCCATTTATTTATGTGGGGGAAAATTTCTGGGCAGCCTGAAGAGAGCCATAGCTTAGACTATAATTGGAAACAGGTCCCAGTGTCACAGGTTGCCGGGATCGATAGGCTAACAGTACAATCTCCCAAATTCAATAACAGGATAAATAAGCGGCACTCAAGGGTATATGTATTCAGTAAACAAAAGGAGTGATTATTGATGAGACGAATTATGGGCGGGCTCAGAGGCCGTGGAGAAGAAAGCGTACAACGCTACAAAATGCACGAAAAACTTGTTTCCATAGGAGACGACTACTGGATAGAAAACGAAACTGGGGAGAGGGAATTCTACGTGGACGGCAAAGCTCTGCGCTTGCGTGACACCCTGATTATCAAGGATGTGAAGGGTAATGAAGTATATAAACTCCAGGAGAAGCTTCTCAGGATAAAGGATACGATGGGTGTCCAGGATGCGGATGGAAAAACAGTTGCAACGATCAAAAAAGCTCTGATCTCACCTCTTCGCGACCGCTGGAAAGTTGAAGTCGCAAACGGACCTGAGATGGATGTCCAGGGTAATATTTTAGACCATGAGTATAAGATTGAAGCCGGTAGGGAAAAAGTCGCAGAGGTCTCAAAAAGATGGTTCCGGATAAGAGATACTTATGGTGTGGAGATTGAGCCCGGACAGGACAGTGCATTTATCCTGGCGATTGCAGCTGCGCTCGATCAGATGGCCCACGATTGATAAGATAGGTTGGAGAAGAATAGTTTAGATTTTTCTTTTTTTGAATCTGCAGTTAACTTGGCAACGATAGATTTCGCATTGAGGCACACTGCAATTGTGGTTTTATTCAAGTTAAATTTGTGCGTGTGTAGAATCAGTTATAATCATTTGTATTCCTTAAGTCTCAGTATTTGCAGATAGTCCATGTCTGTTTCGCTCATAATTTCAAAGTTGAGGTGCTCATAAATTTGATCCACCTCCCGGTTTATTCTTTGAGATCTCCGATAGTCCTGGCAGAAGAAAAAGGAAAAAAGGAAAATGATATTAGGATGGGTTTAAAGTTAACTCGTTTTACCTCACCATACAGGAAATGTGTAAATTTTTAAATTTAAGTAGAAATCAAGAAGCTGTTAAAGGCAAGTTCTAATGTTCTCCAAAAATGAAAAGACACATTTTCATTTTTGTGCCCTAACAGATGATTTAATTTCTTTGTAACTGCTCAGTTGAACTTGTTTATTTTGCTTTTCGATTTCATCACACTTGTGGCAGGTACCTAGGCACTCATATTCTTTTCTATATAAAATATTATGGAAGTTAGACAAATGGGATTTTTCATGAGTATCTCAAATATACACAAATAATGAGGTTTTAGTAAAACCTGTGCATTTCCTACGTTTTTCGTACCGTTTTAGTGTAAAATTGGGTTAAAAGTGGATAAAATACACAAGTTTTACAATAAAAACTGTGCATAAACTGTAGAGTTAATTTTTTAGAGTTTTCGCGATACTGCCAAAATTTTTAAAGTGCATTTTTTCCGTTTCGTGAGGTGGCTTCTCTTTCTTCTCCAAAATCCAGAAAAATAAGATACCTCTAAGATTTCCGATAAAACATCCTCTAAGCAAAAATAAGGTCTTTTAGCGCTGAACTTTTGTTGGAAATGTTGGCGATACCCCAATGAGGAACATAAATAGAAAAATTCAATTACTATCATATCACTCATAACATAAAGACATATACAAATTATTAATTTTAATCTGAAAAAAATATAATAAATAAATTAATTTGACATAATTTCTAAAATTATAATATATAATTACAATGATTAAATAAATAATTCTATAGTTTAATACTATATATTTTTAGTCAAGGTGGAAATCTCATGGAATATAGATTTCACTCAGCTACTATTAGTAAAATTTCATCACTATTTAACATTGATGATATTTATAAAATAAAAAACCAAACATTTGATCCTATAGTTTCTGATGAAGGCTTTGTATTAAAAGAAACTTGCTTTGACAGTGTCTTCAACTTCCAATATTTGAGAAAAGTACCTTTTACTTATGGTGAATTCAATAATGGATTTATTACAAAAACAGATACAGTGATTAAAGAAACAAATTTTCAAATGGATATGACAAAGAAAATTATAGTTATATTTTCTGGGAAAAGACAAAGTGATTTTCTTTTAAAAAAGATTTCAACGATTTTTAAGATATCTTTTATTTCTTTGGACTTAAATTTTTTGAAATTAATTGATTTAATTGATGATCCGAAATTTATTGTCAGAAGTGAACAGATTGTTATCAATGGATTCAATTATCATGATTTGATGGTTGGAAAGTACATTGCTAATATAAAGGACAAAGAAATTCTTAAAACAGTAATTAAAAAATATCAACATAATGTTGAAAAAATAAAATTATCATTTGAAGATTATAATGAAAATATATCACATGTAAAAATTCATAGAAATGGCTCTTTTGTGTTTAATAATAATCGTGAAGAAAATATTGGAATTATTTTTCATTTCACTAATTTAATATATTCAGGGGATTTATAATCATGGCTAATTTAAACGGACCTGAAGGAAAAAATGTACTTGGAAGTTTTACAGAAAATGAAATCGAGTCTTTTTTTTCAAATTTTGTAAAGTGGAATTTACTTTACAGAAATGTGGATGTGAAATCGTTTCTGAAAATTGATGATGAAAAAGAGGAAAATAGAGGATTTGATTTTATTTATGAGTTGTATGAGCCTTTTGAGTCAGGTAATCACGGAATAATTATAGAAAGTAAAAAAATAGATAATACAGAACTTTTCACTAAAGCTAGGCTTTCTAAAGACATTGATTCATTAAAGCACAAAATAGAAAATGCAAGTAAATCAAGAGAACTATATGAAGACGAAATAATAAGAAATAGATCTATTAATTATTTTAGATATGGAATTTTGTGTTACAGATTTAGAGAATTTGATGAGGATAATTATCGAAAAATATTAAAAGAATATAAAATAGGTGAAACAAAAAAGGGAAAGCATTTTCCAACTATATTTATTTTATCTAATGATCGTCTAAGCTCTTTTGTATATCTAAAAACAAACTATATTAATAATTTAGTAACTAAATATTACTATCCATACTATCACATAAATCCATGGATGAGATGGGAAGAAAAGTTATCTCTTTTTTATTTATTTTCTGATATGATACCTTTTGAATTTAATGATACGAAATGCTTACTTTCTTTTGATGAGCCATCTCTGAGATCTTTCGAAATTATAGAAAATTTTTGTGGTAAATATAATCATGACCTTACAAACTTAATTTTGGCAAATGGAAACTATCAATTAGAACATATTTATAATAGATATAAAACAAGCTGGGAAAAAAGAGCAAAAAAAGAAATTTTATTAAGTTGTTTAAGCAGAGATTTTAATATTTCAACAAATCTAGCAGGAGTTTTTAAACATGCATGAAAGCAAAGAAACCAATTTGTTTAAAGACTTTCATGAACTTGAACTTTTTTTTAGTAGTGATCATATTAGACTTCACAGTACTCAAGAATATTTCAAAGAAAAAGGTATTTTTGCATTTTCGAACGAAAAAGATGCGATGGCAGGATTTGCCTCAAAATTTTATGTAGGAGCTGACTCTCTTAGAAATTTAATAAGATTTACTGGTGTAAAAGCTTTCCCAAAAATGTCTGGTTTTATATTGGATGTTATTGATAATGATACTTCACTTGAAGATCTCTATGATTATTTTAATTCTCACAAAGAAGAAGAATTTCCAAAAGTAAAGGAAGGAAAGATAACTAATGTTATTATAGATCAAAATATAATAAGTTTGTATGTTGAGTACAACATAAACGAAATTATGAGTTACAACATTTTTGATACCGTAAAAAAAGAAGCTAATTTTGAAATTTCAAAAAATGGTAATATATTTACTGTTACTTTGATATTAAATCGCAATACTGATTATTCTGTTATATATGGAATACTTAATATTATAACTACTAATGACCCTAACATAAAATTAAAGCTTATTGAGAGCGATTTATGTTTATTCCCAACTACAGAAAAAAGACATCTATTTTTTGAAGATCTAATGGAAGCATTGAACAAAAAGTATGAAGTTATAGGTATAATAAAGTACAATAGAAATAAAGCAGAAGATCTTAATACAGATGATTCTTTTGAAGATAATCACCTAAAAGGAAGTCAAGAAGTAAATCGCATGAGTATAACTGAAATACTAGAAAACCTTAGAAAACGTAGTGCTTTCTTAGAGGGAGCAAATGTCGTTCTTTATAATCGCAAATTAAAACAGTTATTTGTTGTTCAACTATTATCTAAAGCAAACAAAAAAAGATTTGAAATTGGGCTAGCAAGTGACGTTAAAAAAGTTGAGCAGCATGATACAGTTGAAAAAATTCGTACAAAAACGGACATAAATGACTTAGAATCTGCTTATCTAAATGAATATGAGAAACAAGATATTCTCAAAACAATATGGGATATTATTACTGAAAAGTTCTATGAATATAGAGTAGAAATGCTTGAAGAATCTAAAAGATTATTGGAAAATACAATAGTGTACTAATTCTTCTGTAAATTTACTTTTAAGTTTACCCACAGGTTTAATGGTAAAACCTATGGATATTCTAAAAGTTTCAGATTTCAGAAAAATTACAAAATATCTCTAGTATGCAGAATCAACATAACTTTGCTAAAACTCGTAATACAAAAATTGTTATTTCTGTTTTATCGTCTGATTATTATAATGAAAATTATCATTTCAATGCAGATTTTTCCACAAATGCCTATGTGTTTGTTTTCTCGATCATTCCATACTATATAAGAATATCCTTGTTCCCTTCGATAACCCCAACATTAAATGCAAAAATTCTATTAGAAACACATAAGTACTTTTCTCAATGTCTACAGATACCGATTAAAATAAGTGTTACTAAACGGAAAAAAGGATTTTTATAGAAAATGGACTATGGAAGTTATAGTACTTTAAATCAATTGGGAGTTTAGTAAATAGCTCCTTCTAGATTAACTCCTTTTAGATAGGCTTTTTTTAGGTTAGCTCCTTTTAAATTAACTTTTTTAAGATTAGCATTAAATAAAATAGCTTCTTCTAGATTAGCTCCTTCTAAATTAGCTCCTTCTAGATTAGATCCTTCTAGATAGGCTTTTTTTAGATTAGCTCCTTTTAAATTAACTTTTTTAAGATTAGCATTAAATAAAATAGCTTCTTCTAGATTAGCTCCTTCTAAATTAGATCCTTCTAGATTAGCTCCTTCTAGATAGGCTTTTTTTAGGTTAGCATTAAATAAAATAGCTTCTTCTAGATTAGCCCGCATAAGTTCGGTTTTTTCAAAGTTAGCTTCTGCAAGGTAAGCTTTTTTAAGATTAACCCCTATTAACTTAGTTTTCATAAAATTAGCTTTAAAAAGATCGGTTTCTTCAAGGTTAATTTCTCTCAAATAATCCTTCATAAGAGTACTATAGAGATCATCCAAATTACCAGAAAAATCATATAGTTTATATATATCATCTGTTTTTTTTATAAATAAATTAATTTTAATTTTAGAATTCATATTCATTCTAAATATATAATCTAAAGGGTTATTTTTAAAATATTTTTTCTTTAGAAAATCAAATATTGTAATTAGTCCGCTGATTGTAGAAATTATAACAATTCCTAAATTAATTATATCTTCACATGAACCAGGAAGGGTACTGCCAACTAAAAAGTATCTTCCAATGTTAATATGGATTCTTATTTTCAACTGTTTATATTCTTCAAATGGCAGTTGATGAAAATTTTGGAACTCAGATATACAGAAGATATCACAATTAAATAAATCATCAACCTCTTTTAAATTAAGGAAGTTATTATTTCTCAAATCAATATAAGGATTATTAAATCCTGCAATCTTTAAAAACAAAACATAACTATTGAGAGGATCGATTTTTTGGTTTTGATTATCAAAATAATAAAATTTTTGGTATTGTTAACTAATTATAGCTATATCTTTATTTCTATGTTTCATTAATAGAAGAACAGAGTACTTTAGCATTTCAAGACTCTTCGTATAACATTTTGTCTTTCGTCTCAACCTTGCCAGAAAGTGCCTCAATATGCCGTTATACCCTTCAA
>Ga0268263_1001932_pt1 | contig 15257 bp, 12 predicted proteins | sample Biomet5_FD_190358 | JGI IMG/M metagenome (GOLD analysis project Ga0268263, IMG submission 190358) | Microbial communities from bioreactor (seeded with sewage sludge) at LBNL, California, USA - Biofuel metagenome 5 (SPAdes) (version 4) | ecosystem: Engineered > Bioreactor > Anaerobic >... | reverse complement strand
CGGCAATATCCTGTGGGACAGCATTTCCCAGCTGGACCTGTATGCGCTCAACGGCAGTACGTTAACAGGCGCCATTCTGGATGACGAATCCAGCGCGGGCAATGGCGGAAACGGTTACTGTACCCTGTATGTCGACGCCTCTTCTCAATGGGTCGTTACCGGCAACAGCACCCTGACCACCCTGAATAATGCCGGCAACATCACCGATACGGACGGTAACCCCGTAACGATCGCGGGTACCGACGGCACCGTATATGTGCAGGGCACCAGTGCCTATACCGTAACCGTTTCCCAGTATTCAACCCAGTGTGACAACAGCGGCGCGGGCACCCTATCCGACTGGAGCACTTACAGCGCCGCGGTTGCCTGATCCATATCAGCGTACCCAAAAGAACGCCCTCCGGCCCCGCGCAAGCGGAAAGCCGGAGGGCATTTACATTTTGGAAAGGGTAGTTCTCCCGAGTTAATCGGTGATGTTTGGCCTGTCCCGTCCCCGTTACGACAGGAAACCTTTTATAATTTTCTCCTCCGCTTCCTGCTCGGTCAGGCCGAGCGTGCGCAGCTTGAGGATCTGCTCTCCGGCAATTTTGCCGATGGCGGCCTCGTGGATCAGCGCCGCGTCGTTGTGATGCGCGCACAGTTGGGGCGAAGCATCCACAAACGCGTCGCCGTCGATAATCGCGTCACACTCGCTGTGGCCGGTGCAGGGCGCGTTGCCCACGATGGAGGAGATGTAATTCTGCCGGGATTTGCCCCGCGCCACCGAACGGGACACGATGTCCACGCCGGAGTTTCCCCCGTTCAGATCCACTTTAAATTTGGTTTCCGCCGTCTGCTCCTTTTCGGTCAGCAGCCGTTCCCGGATCACCAGCCTTGCGCCCGCGTCCAGCGTAGCGCTGGTTTCGCGTACGGTTTTATCCACGCCGCCGATCTGGGATGTGTCCATCTCCATAAAGGCGTTCTTGCCCAAAAACACTTCCGTAACGGGGTCGATGCTGCGCAGACCCGCGCCATTTCCCGTGCCGATGTGTTTTTCCTCGTACTTCACCCGCGACCCCTCCGCCAGAAAGAACCGGTGGATGCCGTTGTGCCGCGCGGGCTCCCCGTTTTCGGTGTGCACGCCGCAGCCCGCCACAATCAGCACATCCGCGTTTTCGCCCACGAAAAAGTCATTGTATACCAGGTCGTCCACATCGCCGTGCGTTACGCAGGCGGGGATGGAGACCGTTTCGCCCTTCGTGCCGGGCAGAATCCGGATGTCCAGCCCGGGCTTGTCCTTCTTGGACTCGATCAGGATATGCTCGCTGGAACGCCGGCCCGCGCAACCGCCATCCTCGCGGATGTTATACGCGCCGGTGAATTCTCCCGTCCAGTCGGACACAATTTTAAGCAGTTTTTTCGTCGTCTCATTCATGGCAGACCGCCTCCTCTTTGCAGCAGGCCACGGTTGCCGCGCCGGTGGACAGAAGCTGCGTAAGCATTTCCCCGGCGGAACCCATGCCTTTGATCTGCCCGTCCGCCAGCAGCACGATTTCGTCCGCAATGCGCAGCAGCCGCTCCTGATGCGATACGATCACCAGACTGCCGGTAGTTTCCTGCCGGATTGTGTTAAAGGTCTTGATCAGCCCCGCGAAGCTCCACAGATCGATGCCCGCTTCCGGCTCGTCGAATACCGAGATACGGGCGTGCCGCGCCAGTACCGTGGCAATTTCGATCCGTTTCATTTCACCGCCGGACAGTGTGGCGTTCACCTCGCGCTCCAGATAGTCGCGGGCGCACAGGCCCACGCTGCTTAAAATATCGCACAGCGACGTTTCTTCCAGCGTTTCGCCCGCCGCCGTCTCCACCAGCTGGCGCACCGTCATCCCCTTAAAACGCACCGGCTGTTGGAACGCGTACCCGATCCCCCGGCGCGCGCGCTGCGTAACATCCAGCTCCGTAATATCCTCGCCGTCCATCAGGATCCGGCCCTCGGTTGGTTTCTCGATCCCCGCAATCAGCCGGGCCAGCGTCGTTTTACCGCCACCGTTCGGCCCGGTAAGCGCCAGCAGCCTCCGGTCGTTCACCGTCAGGCTGATGTCTTTCAGCACTTCTTTCCCGTCGGGCGTGCTCCACGAAACATGTTCCAAAACCAGCATATAAACACCCCTTTGGCGTGAAATCGGATTTCCTTTTTCGCCGTCTTCAGCGGCGAAAAGAACAGGGGGGTTACCTCCCCTACCGTTTCATTATACACCGGGTTTCGCTTTCCCGCGACCCCTTTGCCCGGTTTTCTGTTGGGGAATCCGGCGATCCAGGCGGCAACGAAAAAAGGAGCGCGGATCAGCGCCGCGCCCCCTTATGTTTACTTCTTGTTGAGGTGTTCAGCGCAATGGCCTCCGCAGTCGGAACAACCGCATCCGCAGCCTCCGCCGGTCTTCCGGTCACGGATCAGTTTGCGTACGATCAGGCTGACCGCCAGCACCAGCACGATCAGGATTACCCATGTCGCCATCTCAAGCCCTCCCTTTCACCGTCTGGGTCAGGTGTTCGTCACTGTACGGATTTTTACGCGCCAGCATATAGATGATTCCAACAAGCAGGATCAGCGCCACCGCCGTGCCCGCGCCAAAACCCGCGCCCGCCAGAAATTTGCCAATCTGAAACACGATCAGGGCTACGCCATAGGCAAACAGGCACTGGTACCCAATGGCGAAGGCCGTCCACCTGCCGCTGTTCATCTCTCGCCTGATCGCGCCCATCGCCGCGAAACACGGGGCGCAAAGAAGGTTAAAAATCAGGAAGCAGAACGCGCCCAGCTGGCCGTAGCCGCCGCTGGATTGATCAAACGCCCTCATAATCGGGGACAGTGCCTCTGCCTTTTCATCCGCCGAAAGTGCCTCGTCCTCCGCGATTTCCGCCGCGGCGTCTTCGCCATCGTCGTTCGTTACGCCATACAGCACCCCGAATACGCCCACAACCTCTTCCTTGGCCACCAGACCCATCACGGTTGCCACGGTGGACTGCCAGTTGCCGAATCCCAGCGGGTCAAACACCGGCGCCACAAAGGAACCGGCCTTGCCCAGCAGGCTCTCGTCCATATCCGGCACCGCGCCGAATACCAGCGCGTTATCCGCCGCAGACGCGTCCGCCTGAACTTCCGTGGAAACCGCCGACCCGGCGGCGGCTGTGTTCTGTGCCGGAGCCCATCCGTACCCGGACGTAAACCAGATCAGGATGCTCGCCACGACGATCACGGTGCCCGCGCGCTTCATAAAGCTCCAGCCACGTTCCCACATGCTGTGCAGCACGTTCTTCCACGACGGGGAATGGTAAGCGGGCAGTTCCATCACGAAGGGAGCGGGATCGCCCGCGAACATTTTCGTTTTCTTCAGCATGATGCCGGATACGATGACCGCCGCCACGCCGATGAAATACGCCGCCGTGGTAATCCATGCCGAGTTGTGGAACAGCGCGCCCGCGATCAGCGCCACGATGGGGATTTTCGCTCCGCAGGGGATAAAAGTGGTCGTCATGATGGTCATCTTGCGGTCGCGGTCATTCTCAATCGTACGGGAAGCCATAATGCCCGGTACGCCGCAGCCGGAGCTGATGAGCATCGGGATAAAGCTTTTCCCGGACAGGCCGAACTTGCGGAAAATGCGGTCCATGATAAATGCCACACGGGACATGTAACCCACGTCCTCCAGAATGGCCAGAAAGAAGAACAGCACCAGAAGCTGCGGCACAAACCCGATCACCGCGCCTACGCCGCCGATGATACCGTTGCCGATCAACCCCACCAGCCAGTCCGCCGTGCCGATGCCGGTCAGCCAGTTCATCACCGGAGTCTGGATCCACTCGCCCACGAAAGTATCGTTGGTAAAATCGGTTACGATCGTGCCGATCGTGGTGACGGACACATAGTAGACCAGAAACATGATCGCCGCGAAAATCGGTAGCGCAAGCCAACGGTTGGTGATCACCCGGTCGATGCGGTCCGAAACGGTCAGCGCGCCTTTGGGCCGACCCTTCTTTACGCAGGCGGCGACCAGCCTGTTCACATACGCGTACCGCTGGTTGGTGATGATGGATTCCGCGTCGTCGTCCATTTCCTTTTCGCAGGCCTGCACCGTCTGCTCGATCTGGTTTTTGATCCCCGTCGGCAGGTTGAGTTTCGCAAGCACCTTTTCGTCCCGTTCAAACAGTTTGATCGCGTACCAGCGCGACAGGTTCGCGTCCACAATATCGCCGGGGTGAACGCTTCCGTCCGCGTGGTGATGGTGCGCCGGTTCCTGCCCGTCGCGGTGAGTAATCAAATCCTCGATATGGGCCAGCGCGTGTTCCACACTCCCCGTAAACACATGCGGCTCGTCGGTCCTTCTCCCTTTGCCCGCCAGCGCGGCGGCCTTCTTCGCCGCTTCCTGCGCGCCTTCGCCCTTGAGCGCGGAGGTTTCCGTCACTTCCACGCCCAGCGCCTCGCCCAGCTTACGTAAGTCGATCTTGTCGCCATTCTTGCGGGTTACGTCGATCATGTTCAGCGCGATCACCATCGGGATGCCCAATTCCGCAAGCTGAGTGGTTAAATACAGGTTGCGCTCGATGTTGGTCGCGTCCACAATGTTCAAAATCGCGTCCGGCTGATCGTTCACCAGATATTCGCGGGCCACCACCTCTTCCAGCGTGTATGGGGAAAGGCTGTAAATACCGGGCAGATCCTGAATTGTCACATCAGGCGAGCCTTTCAGACGGCCTTCCTTCTTCTCCACCGTAACGCCGGGCCAGTTTCCCACGTACTGGTTACTGCCGGTCAGGTTGTTAAACAGGGTGGTTTTCCCGCTGTTCGGGTTGCCTGCCAGGGCGATTTTGATTGCCATGTGCCGTATCCTCCTACAGAATGTTTCTTGCTCATTTGACGTTAGATGTATCTAACCTCAAAACATTGAAAAACGGTTCCAGGGAAGCCCCATCGCCGTATTCTTTCCTTTATACCGGGCGCTTATCAGATTACCGCACCTCAATCAGTTCCGCGTCTCCCTTGCGCACCGACAGTTCGTATCCGCGCACCGTCAGCTCCAGCGGATCGCCCAGCGGCGCCACCTTGCGCACATATACCTCGGTGCCCTTCGTAAGCCCCATATCCATGATGCGGCGCTTCAGCGCGCCTTCGCCGTGCAGTTTCTCGATCACCGCGGTTTCGCCCACCTTAACGTTGCGAAGCGTTTTCATCGTTTTTCCCCCGTTCTTTATACCATCACACGCATGGCCATCGTTTGATCCAGCGCGATCCGGCTGTCTTTCACGGATAAAATCAGGTTGCCGCCCAGCATGCTTACCACGCGCACCTCTTCGCCCACCACGAAGCCCAGCTCCGCCAGGTGCTGGCGCACGTCGTCACGACCCGTGATTTTCTTGATCGTGTTCACATCGCCTATGCCGGCCATACTTAAAGGCATCATCTGTTCCTCTCCTTTCCCCCTGTTTCCGGCAGGTTGCCGACCTGCGCGCCCCGTGGTTCCGCTGCCGCCCGGGAGTGCGCCCGGACGGGTGCCCGGCTGCAAACCACGTTGCGCGCGGAATCGGCAATCGCTCTCTCCCGGAAGCGGATCAGAGGTTTGTGTTCTCTAACCGAATATTAGTTTAACGCCTTTAACTGTTCCTGTCAACCCTGATTCTTCACTTTTCTGGAAAAACATAAACGCGGCGCATCTCCCCCTGCCAATCCCGGGTATAAACCACGGGCATCCGGCAGGCAGCAGGCGCCGCGTTCCAGGAAAAGCGTTTACATCTTTTTCGCGCGAATCTCCTTAAGATAGTTATAGACAGTAAAATTGCTGACCCCCAGACGCTCCGCCACATAATCCACCGCGTTGCGGATGGCGAAAATACCCTTTTCCTCCAGCCGGGAAACAATTCGGAGCTTATCTTCCTTCTGCATATAGGCAACCGGCTTCTGAAACAGGGACACCTCCGTATCCACAACCGACTCCATCACGACGCTGATGTCCTGCGCGAAGGTTTCCTTGGGCGGTTCCGTCCCCTGCAGGCCGAAAGATACATTCTCTTCGATCAGTTTTCTGGCTACCAGATAGTCGGTCAGGTCCTGATTAAAGCACAGAGACCCGATGATATGCCCTTCCTCATCACGCAGAAAAAGCGTGGAGGAGCGAAGCACCCGCCCATCCGGCAGTACGTTCTGATAGTTCACGCTGTTTTGCGCCCCGTCGCCGCCCTCCCGCAGCAGTCGCAGCAGATAATCCGTCGCGGGGCCGCCGATTTTGCGATGGGTAACGTCTCCCTCCAGCCGCACAATGGAGCTTTCCACATGGCTCAGGTCGTGCAGAATCACCTCAAACTTGGGCCCCAGCATCTGCCGCAGGCTCGGTATCAGTTGCGCAACCGCCTCAAGGTTGGGATGCACGTTCGTTTTCCCCGCTTTCCTGATCGGAATGGTTTCTTCTCATTATAGTACGGTGAATCCGCTTCGGATACGCAGTCTTATTTATTTCGATGTTTTACTTTTGTTTCCCTGCCCATTTTGAAAACCCTTGCAGGCTGCTAACCGCAGCTTGCTTAAAAAGGTTCAGATGCTAGGAAGCAAGGGTGGCAAGGGCTTGAGCTTACCGTTTGTAAGTGATGCCCCTTGCCATCCCGTAGCTGACAACGCAGATGCGCCTTTTTAAGCAAGCTGCCCCCTTTTCGCAGTTTTCGTGCGAAAAGGGGGCTGTGTTCAAGCAGTTTTCCGATTTTTTCTGCGGGTACTGTATGCAAACAGGATGCAGCTTAACGCCATGGGGATGGCGAACACCCCGAATGCCAGTCCGTAGTCGCCTCCGGACGAGTCCACCACCTGCCCCGCCAGCCAGGGCGATACGCCCTGCCCGATGTCCGAGCCGATATAGAACGTACTGGACGCGGCGCCGCGGCGATCCGGCGTTACGGTCTTGATGCACTCCGCCTGCAGCGCTGGCCGCACAATGCCCGATCCGACCGTTTTAATCACAGCGGATACTGCGAACATCCAGATCGCGGGCGGCCTCCACAGCAGCAGGAACCCAACGATCATCAGCCCCGTACCCAGATACATGGCCGTAGCCACACCCTGCCGGTCCGCCATTTTGCCGAAGGCCAGCCGGGATATGCACAGGGTAACCGCGCTCAGCGTAAAGTACCAGCCGATGTTTTCCACGCCCATCGCGGTTCCGTACAGCGCGATCAGGCTGTTTTCCACGCCGCTGGTGGCCGAGATGGCGATGTTGATGCCCGCGTACAGCAGGCTTTCGGTCGCGATAATATCCCCCCAGCGGATACCCCGTTTGCTGCCGATATTCACGGGACGATCGTTGCCCTGAAAATCCATCGTCAGCGCGATCACCCCGCCCACAGCGACAATCAGCGCCGAAACGGTAAAGTTGATCGGGAACCCGGCAGAGTCCGCCAGCGCCAATCCCAGCGAGGGTCCGACCACGATGGCCAGCGCCTGCCCGAGACCAAAATAGCTGACCGCTTCCCCAACCCGTTCTTTCGGGGAGAAGCCGGGGATCAGCGCCATATTCACGGTACTGCTGATGCCGAACGCCACGCCGTGCAGGATGCGAATCGCAAACAGCATTGTGGTATCGGAAACCAGCCCGTACAGAAAGGTGCATACGCCCATGGCAAAGGTGGAAACCACCAGCAGCATCTTCCGGTTCATCCGGTCGCTGACCAGCCCGCTAAAAGGCCGAATTACCATGGACGCGATGGAGAAAGCGCCCGTGATCGCCCCAGCCATCGCCACCGTTGTGCCGATGCTGTAGGCGTACTTGGTCATGGTGGTGGACACCATGGAGAAACTTACGGAAACAACCAGATTGATTATCGAAAACAGAACGTACTGACAATTCAGCAGTTTGGTCGGTCGTTTTTCTTCTACGGTCATTCCTCTTAATCCTTATCCTTTAATGGAGCCGATCATGATTCCCTTCACAAAGTATTTCTGCAGGAAGGGATAAATACAAAGGATCGGCACCGTGGCAACGATAATAATGCAGTACTTCACCAGTGTTTGCTGGGCAAGGGCCGAAGCTTTCACGCCTGCGTCCAGACTGCGCTGGGAGTTGTTAATCAGGATTTCACGCAGGAACAGCTGCAGCGGCCATTTGCTGCGGTCGGTCAGGTAGATGGATGCGGTAAACCAGCTGTTCCACAGCGCCACAGCCACAAACAGCGTAATGACCGCGATCGTCGCCTTGGAGACCGGAATAATGATGTGCCACAGTATCTGCATATCGTTTGCACCGTCCAGCCGGGCGGATTCCTCCAGCGCGTCCGGAATCTCCTTAAACGACGAGCGCATAATCACCAGGTTGAATACGTTAAAGGCGCTTGGCAGCACAATCGCCATGCGGCTGTCGATTAACCCCATTTTCACGATCAACAGGTAGTTGGGGATCATACCGCCGTTAAACAACATGGTAAACGCCATAAACAGCATAATCGTGTTGCCGGGTAAAAAGCGCTTCTGGGACAGCACATACGCGGCAACCGTGGTGAGCACCAGATTAAGCCCCACGCCCGCCGCAACGTAGAACAGCGTGTTGGCATAGCCAATCACAATGTTCTGGTAACTCAGCACCGTCTTGTAACCGTCAAAGGTGATCGGCGCAATCGGCCACAGGTGAAATCCCTGCACCCGCGCCAGCGTATACGGGTCCGATATGGAACAGCTCAGCACATGCAGCATCGGCGCCAGACACGCAAACCCCACCAGCCCCAGCAGGATTGCGTTCACAGCGAGAAAAACCCTTCGGCCCATGGATTCCTTAATTCTCATTTTTTACGCCTCCCCGCTTAGAACATACTGGTTTCGGTGTAAGTTTTGCTCAGCTTGTTGGCGCCCAGCACCAGCAACAGGCTGATCACCGAATTGAACAGGCCCACAGCCGTGCTGTAGCCAATTTTTTGCTTGATAATACCGATACGGTATACGTACGTCATGATCACATCGGAGGTTTCGTAAGTGGACGGCGTATACAGCAGTAAAACCTTTTCAAAGTTCAGGTTCATAATTGTGCCGACGCTAAGGATCAGCATAATAATGATCGTAGGCATCAGCCCCGGCAGCGTCACGCTCAGCATCTGGCGGAAACGCCCGGCTCCGTCGATCTTGGCGGCTTCGTACAATTCCTCGTTGATGCCGGACAGCGCAGCCAGATAAATAATACTGTTAAAACCGATGTTTTGCCAGATATCCGACACGATAAAGATGGATCGGAAATACTGTGGCAGGGCAATATAGCTGGTGGCTTTCCCGCCAAACGCCTTCACAATGGAGGCGATAACGCCGCTGGAATTGGTAAACTCAATGATCAACCCCGCAACTACGATCATGGAGATAAAATGCGGCATATAGCTCACGGTTTGCACCAGCCGTTTATAACGCACGTTCTTCACTTCGTTCAGCATCAGCGCCAGTATAATCGGCGCGGGAAAGCAGAACAGGAGGTTGAGCAGGCTCAGAACGATGGTATTTCTGAACGTGCGTCCAAAATACATGCTGTTGAAAAAGTCTACAAAGTTTTCAAACCCGATCCATTTGCTTCCGAAAATGCCTTTCGTAAGCGAATAATCCTGAAACGAAATGGATAGCCCGAGCATCGGGAGATAGCTGAAAATGATCACGAACAGCACGACCGGAAGGATCATCCAATACAGCAATCGGTTTGAGCGGTAGTTGGCGGCGAGCAATTTCCATTTCATGCTTTTCACTCCTCCGGTCTAATCCGCAGGACGATAGACCAGTTATTGATAAGGCCAGCCCAAACGCAAACCGGGCGCACCGGCAACCCGGTACGCCCGGCGCGGTTTACGTTACAGGGCTTACGAGAGTCGTTTTAGCGGCTCATGTAGCGGTCGTACGCACCCTGATACGCTTTGATGATGTCCTGTACGCCCAGCGTATTCAGCTGATCCACGAATGCGCTGTAGTTATCCAGCGGTTCCAGACCCATGATGAACTTTACGGTCATCTCGTCCACGTAGGACTTGATTTCGGGGTAGAGGTCGGAATACACTTCCTTCTCTTCCGAATTCAAAGTCGCGTTGCTGGGGAAGGTGTAAGAATAATCGTCGTTGGTATCCCACACCTTGGCCATATCGGCGGAGGTGGATACGTCGTCGCGGCCGAGTACGGTTTCAAACGGCCACAGGATGGGGGCGGCATAGGCGCACAGCATATCGGTGATGGTGCCCTTGTCGTTCTTGGCGACCAGGTCGGTATATACCGGCAGACCATCCACCAGGTTGTAGGTCTTGCCTTCGGTGCCGTAGTTGCAAAGCATGAAGCCTTCGTCGGTGAAGAGCTGGTCGATAAACTTCACAGCCACTTCGGGGTTCTTGCACGTTTTGCTGATCGCGGCGATCTTGGTCAGGCCTGCGCCGCCCTTATAATAACCTACATGCAGTTGGTCGCCGGCGGCCTTTACCGGAGCGGGCACGGCCACGAAGTTGAAGTTCGGGTCCACCGCTGCGCCAAGGCCGTTTACGTAACCCAGCACGCCGCCGTGATCGCTGGAGGCGGAGCAGAGGTTGCTGCTCATCATGGCAACGCCGTCGTCAAAGGTGATCGTCGAGGTGAAGTCCGGGTCGATCAGGCCTTCGGAATACCACTGCGCCATCATGGTGATGTAATCTTTATAACCATCCGTCAGCGGGCCGTACATCACTTTGCCATCCACCTGATACACAGGCGTGAAGCAATCCGAAGGATTCTCCATTTCAAAGCCGAAAGCGGCGTTGTAAGCGTTGTACTTGCTGATTCCGGTGTTGGCCAGACCCAGGCCGCGGGTCATGCCCAACTCGTTTTTGCAGCGGGTAAGGTAGGTGTGCCAGTCGTCAAAAGTGACGGGGGTAGCCATGCCCAGTTTGTCCAGCAGATCCTGACGGATGATCGCGCCGCCGTAGGTGAGGCCCGGATCGTCCATGTAGGTCGGCTCGCAGAAGTAAGGCATGTTGCCAGCGTCGGTCACGGTGCCGCGCTCGCGGTAGCTGGACGCGGTGATCGCAGCCTTGTAGTTGGGCGCGTACTGATCCACCATATCTTTGAGGTTGTAGATAATTCCTTCGTCAATCGCAGCGTCGCCGCCCTGTTTATAATAGGAATCAAAACCGATGATGATATCGGCGATATTGCCGGAAGCCATCATCAGCGAGAAGCTGGTGTCCGCCTCGCCAACGGGGGCAAGCTTCAGTTCGATATGCACGCCGGTCTTTTCTTCCAGCGTCTTGAGAATGTCCATGTTTTGCAGATCGCCGATAATATTGCTGACGTCGTGGGAAGAAACATCCATCCACATTGTCAGCGTTACAGGTTCATCCGTAACCTTCTGGATTTTAGTGCCAAGTTTCGCCTTCTCGGCAATCGTGGTTTCATTCACCCCGTTGGTGGTGGTTTCCGCCAGACCGATGGATACCGTCATGACGAGGGTCAGTGCGAGTAAAATCGACAACATCCGTTTGATCATGTTTGTGGCTCCTCTCCCTGTTTCAATTCATCCGGAGTCCCGTTGGCGCCTCGGGACTCGCGTTTCTGTTTTGACTATAAGTTCTGTTGTTCATTCTGTAAATGCTGAATATTTGCGAAGCTGATGATATAAATTCTGGCCTGTTTTTTACCATATGGTAGCTTTTTTACTCCAAATGCGCTATTTTTATCCCAAAACAAACAGCCGTTTTCACAAGCCCTTTTCCGTTTGCCAGCCGAATAAAAAGCGGGGCATAAACGCATTGCCGCGTTCGCGCCCCGCCTGAATTCTGCCTGCGCCGCTATTCCTCCGGATCCCCGTCGGCACCCTCGTCGTCGTCCTCAGCGTCCTCCCCGTCGGTTCTGCCGGTCTGGAACTGTCCGGGGGTCGTGCCCTCGTATCGCTTAAAAATACGGATCAATGTCTGGCTGCTGTTGTACCCCACCCGTCCCGCGATTTCCGCCACAGTGGCTTTCTGGTCGCTCTCCATGATCTCCTTGGCTTTTTGCACACGGTAACTGTTAATATAGTACAGCAGGCCGATTCCCTTTTCCTTTTTGAAGATGCGGGACAGGTACGGCAGCGACAGGTTAAACGCATCCGCCACCTGCTTTACCCCCAAGCCCACGTCAAAATAGTGAGCCGCTATGTAATGCTCGATCTGTGTAAGTTTTCCCTGAATATCGGGCGTCTTGCTCTCCTGACGGCCCACAAGGCGGTCGATCACCTCAAAGATCACGTCTTCCAGCTCCTGCCGTGTTCGTGCGGACAGCAGCCGCGCCACCGGGTTGGTCTCTTCGTAGAAGCTGGTGCCAAGGTCCGGCTCCACCTCGTGCAGAACGTTCAGCATCATGTTCATCACGCCAAACATGCGGCAGCGCATCACATACAGCGACATTCCGTCGCGGCAGTTATAATAGGCCATGATTTCCCGGAGCATCTGCTCGCCCTGGCTGTAGTTTCCCTCCATCATCAGGCTGGTAAACTGCCTTTCGGCATCCACGATGTCGTAATCCTGCCACGCGATATCGCTGGAGAACATTGTTTCATCGTAAAGAATCACGCGTTTTTCGGTCTCCGTAACGAACTCGGCGTATTCCCGGGCCTGCAGCGCGTTATGGTACGACAGGTGCACGTTATCGATTCCGTCTATCGCGTCTCCCACATAAATCGACAGCGTAGCCAGTTCGGGCTGTTCCACAGCGTGCTTCACCATCTGCTCGCAAATCTGCTGCACGGCGAACTGTGCGTCGTTGTGAGACACGCTGTCGTCAAAGCAGAAGATCGCCGCGTAAGCGTCGTTGTTTGGCTGGATTTCACACTGGCAGATTTGCCCTGCGCATTCCGAGGCCAGCAGGTTCAGAGTGCCCAACATCGCCTTGCTGCCTTCCGGGGTGGCCTGTGCTTCCGGCGTCTCCAGGTCCACCAGTGCCGCCACAAAAACATTGCCCGTAAAAATACCGTCAAGCTGTTTCCGGCGATTCTTCTCCAGTGCGTTCAGGTTGCCCGACAACACGGAGGTAAACAGTTGCGTATTCGCAACGCGGCTAAGCTGTTCAATCTCGGTATGCATCTGGTCGTCGGCACTGAGCAATTCTCTCAGTTTGCTGCCGAGCGCGGTAAAATCATCGCTGTCTTTATCGGGGATCTGCGCCGCCTGCTTCAGCTGTTGCAGCGGCTTGTAATTATGCTTTGCCAGCAGATAAGCCGCCATCAGCCCCAGCGCAAGCGTGCCGAAAGCGAAGTACAGAAAAGCCAGCTGCATATCCGTAATGTCTTTGAGGAAGGTAGCGGAAGGCACTGAAAGAACAAAGCGGAAAGGCGTTACGGAGGAATCGGCATAGGTAACCACCAGCCCGTCGCTGGTGCCCTGGCCTTCCGAATACTGCGTGGAAAGGGCGTTATAATCCACTGGGTCACCCGCTGCGCGGTCACCGAAAATCGATCCGCTCGGCAGCAGCATATAGGCGGAACCGTTGGTGGTTTCGCTCGTTCTCATCAGCAGGTTATGGATGGAGTCCGCATTGAGTACGATAATCAGCGTAACGACCGGCTGATTCCCGCGGGCGCCCAGCGTTTGCACCATAATCATCGATTTTCCGCCGTTGAGAACATAAAAATCACGCAGGTGGTTTTGTTTCATCAGCGCCAGAAAATCGCTTTCACTCAGGCCGATGCGCTGAGTAATCACCTTGTTCAGCTGATTATCGCGGGTATAGATATGCCCGGAATCCAGCAGACATTCCAGATCGCCGCAATACGCATAGATATACTTAACAAGCGCCTGTTGCGTGGTAAAGTTAGCCAGATACTTGGCGCGTTCGTGTGTCTCATAATACTTCTGAGCATTAAAAGGAAGCGTGATGTACTTCATCCTTGCAAGGGTGGAAGAAATGTAAATCGTGTTGCCGATATTAGACACGGTCTTGAGCTGTTCATCCACTACGGTGCTCACCTGGCGAACGTTCATCCTGCCGTTTTCATAGGCTTTATGGGTCAAAGTGTCTGTTGTGTAATAATACAACGCGATCCCCGCTGTGATCGGCATCAGCAGGATAATAACGTAACAGACGACCCAAAACCGAAATGTGCGTGACTTCCAAAAGGAACTCTGCATGTTCTACTCCGTTCGTTCTCTGTGCACAGCTGCCCTCTGCAGGCCAAAAAGCGCATGATCCCGTCTCATTTATGATAGTGTTAAGGATAGCGCGGGTTCATCTCTTTGTCAATACATATACAGGTCGCCTTTTCGGGGCGAATGACAGATGATCACGATAAAACAAAGTCTCTTCCAGATTAAAAAAGGTTCATTTACTTCCGTACAGGATGTACGTACAATAATAGCAGATGAGTTTCGTTGATCCATTTCAGTGAGGAGGTTCGTGCAAAATGGAACAAACTGCCCGGTCTTTTCTCTGTCCGTCCGCAGACCGCAGCGAAGGGTACCGTGAACCGCTCTGCTTTGAACTGTCAGGCTTGAGGCTTCGGCTGACAGTCGATCAGGGAGGCGAGTACATTTTCTCGTTTTCCACAGAGAATACTGCCGCATGGGGTCCCGCGGAGAGCGATATGCCGCCGTGCTTTTATGAGTGCCTGAAACTACAGGAAAAACTATATCTCATTTCACTTCTGCCCGGTCAGGGCCGGGCGGGCGCGTGCCTGGTTGCCGATCTGCAAACCGGGCTTGCCGTGCTGGTCGACGGAATCGGCGGCTTCCTTTCCGGTCGGCTCTTCCCCGGAGCCCCACGCTTTCCCGTTGCCAGCCCATTGCTTACTGGCCATACCCTGCTGTGGCGCTATGGCGCCACACAGTGTTTTACCCAAACCTTTGGCGCCGCTTCCTTCTCCCTGCAGTTTCAGGAAAAAGCAGTCGGTGTGCGCACCTGCCGCTGTGCGGCGCGTTGCTTTTCCCTCCGGCAGGACGTCGCACTGATCGCCTCGTTTGAGTCGGGTCGCCGGGAAGCAGTGGTGATGCTTCTGGATTTATGCGCGGTACGCGCCGCCGGGTTGGTGATGTCCACGGTCGTCCCCAATGAGGTATCACCGGCCTTCCCCTATACGCTGTTTTCCGCTTTTGGCACGTTCGTCTCCCCGGAAGAAACCCCGGAAACCGCGCTGGCGAGCGCCGCCCTGCCCCACTACCAGACTCGCCTGATTGGCCAAAAAGTGTATAACCCCGTCGCACTCCGCCCTGCGGCGGGCGGTTTAAAACAATATGTGCAGCCTCTTTGCGACGAGCTTGCCGGGCAGACGCTGGATTTTCATCCGGACGGG
>Ga0268263_1001931_pt1 | contig 15277 bp, 10 predicted proteins | sample Biomet5_FD_190358 | JGI IMG/M metagenome (GOLD analysis project Ga0268263, IMG submission 190358) | Microbial communities from bioreactor (seeded with sewage sludge) at LBNL, California, USA - Biofuel metagenome 5 (SPAdes) (version 4) | ecosystem: Engineered > Bioreactor > Anaerobic >... | reverse complement strand
AGCTGCGAATGCCGTCGGCATCGAACAGGGCTCGGAACTGCGGCGACTCCAAAGTCCAGCCTTCCGCAGAGGCGCCGTGAGCCATGATCTCCAGCAGCGCACGCAGCGGCGGAATCGCCAAGCTGACGGTGCCATCGGCGAAGTAGGACTGGGCAACCCGCTGATGAGTAGCCACGATGGTGTCCAGCGAATCGGCGAAAACGTCCAGATCCTGCAGCTCGGGGCGCAGCATCTCCTCGGTGAACACCACATGCGGGTGCAGGAAGATCCGGCCGAAGTAGCGGCGCGCGAAATCCTGGGTCATCCGATAGCCGAGCCGGCTGGCCAGCACCATCCGTCCGTTGTGCTCGAAGTCGGTCAGGCGTTCCAGCGACCCCTCCGCGACCAGGGCGGACGCGCTGCGCTCGGCCTCCGACATGCGGCTGAACACCTCGGGCACCAGCATCGAAATGTCGTGATCCACCCGGAAATGCGGGCCGACGTAGCCCGCGCAGGACACCCAGCCGTCGTAGCCGGTGAGCGCGAAAGACAGCAGCGCAGCATTCAGATCGAGGATCGCCGGCAGCGCATTGAACGGGCCCTTGGTCATTGCCCCCTCCGAACCGGCACCGGTCGTCGAAGGCGACTTGCCGGTCATCGACGAGATGAACTCGGCGAACAGCTCGGGCAACTCCATGTAGTGCAGCGGGTTGTACGAGCAGAGCGCGGGCACGGCCTTCTCCGGCGGGTTGTTGCGGCGACCGGCGGCCACCACGTCCACCGGGAGCGGCAGCGGGACGTCGGTGGGCAGCTTGCGGGCCAGATGGGAGGCCAGCTCGGCAGCCGCGGTGGCTTGGGCGTTCGTCCGATCCGGACGGCGCTGCAGATAGCGCGGGTTCTTGCTCGGCTTGCCACCCACCATCCGCGGACTGGCCGAGCAGACGAAGAAGGCCGGGGACGCATCGGGGCCGGCGTCAGCTTGGCGCGAGATCAACTCCCGCATCGGAGCAGTGAACTGGCTGAACGCCACTGCGTCGTCGCGCAACTCGACCGCGTCGGCGTGGGTGAGCGGAGCGAAGTTCGACAAGAAGGTGTCCGGGCCGGCGATATCGGCCTCCGCCTGCTTGTCGTAGCCGCGGTGAATGGCGTCGTCGGGGCGCTGGAAGAGCAACTCCTCACAGTTCTCGACCAACTTGTACGAGCGGGACGGATCCAGGCCGAGCATCGTGCCGGAGACGACCACCGATGCGGTGATGTCGTCCTCGGTCTGCACTTTCACCGCCGGGCTGAAGTCGTGGCGCAAGCCGAACAGTCGCCAGCTGCCGTCGGCCTCGAAGCCGACCCGCAGCATGTTGACCATGATCTTCTCGCCATCCAGGCGCAGGTTGTTGCCACGGCGGCCATTGATGATGCCGACAGTGAAGTGGCTGCGCCAGTCAGTGCCCCACTCAGGACGGTAGAAGCGCTTGACCACATAGACCAGCTCTTTGATGTGCTGCGGAATCGAGTCGAGCCAGGCGTTGTACTCCGGGGAGTAGTCCTTCTCCGACGGCGTCAACAACTTGATCACCGAGCCGATCGAACGGTCGTCGGACAGCACCTCGCGCTGGTCGTAGCCGCGGTCCGCCGGATCGGCGAAGCGATGGGAGAAGTCGTGGGCGAGGATTTCGGCGACCGCGTCCATGTCGGCGTCGTAGTCGGGCGAGTAGGCATTACCGAAAATGAAGGCGTCGGTGATCGCCTTGGAGATCTCGGACTTGCCGCCGCCGGAAACCGTGGCCGGCTTGTGGCAGCTGGTGGCGTCCGCCGTGGTGCCGATCAGGCTCCACTGGGTGCGATCGGCCGGCTGCTGCAGCATCTGCACCCGATACCCGGTCGGAGTGAGATAGAACTTGTCAGCGCGCAGTCGCACGCTGCCGTCCGAGCCGTCCGGGTTCTCCCAGGTGACCGTCATCGTGCGCAGCGAAAAGTTGGCACCAGCGGGCACCAGCACGATGTGCGGCTGAGCCAGATCCAGGGCATGGCCCGCCGGCTGCAGGGCGAACCGCTCCGGGTTGCGGGCGATCACGTCGGCCAGCACATAGCCGTCCGGCGCACTGACCGTGTACTCCTGGCCGAGGTTGTAGGAGGGGAAGACCAGGGCGCCGCCGGCATGTTCCTCCTCGGCATTGCCGAACAGGTTCGCCGAGTAGGAGATCTGGGTCTTCACCTCCTTCTTGCAGTAGCCGAAGTAGTTGTCGGCGATCACGGTGACGATCACGCCACGCTCGTCGCGGGCGCAGACCTTGAACGCCTGACCGCCGTTGTACAGCTCGTCCGCGCTCTCCCAGCACTGGCCGTCACGGCGCTGCCGATCGGTGGCCTCGCTGATGTGCGGAAGCCCGAGTTCCTTCTTGGTGATCGAGGTCAGGTGCGGTGCCAGAATCACCGCACCGGTGTGACCGGTCCAGGTGTGCGGCGCCAGTGAGGCGTCGTTCTCCGGCAGATACGGATCGCCGCCGTTGCCGAAGATGCCTTCGACGAAATCGAGATTCGCCACCAATCCACCCGGCACGATGAAGCGGGTCTCCATCCGCTTCTCGCGCACCCAGCCGGGCACCGCAGGGGAGACCAGCGGACGCATCAGCAGCGACACGAAGCAGGCAGCCGGCTGCTCAGAGCCGGAGCCGTAGGGCAGGACCAGGGCGTCCGCGGGGGGCTGGAAGGCCAGCGCCAGCAGCCGAGCGAAGACCGACTTGGTCACCGCGATCTTGTCGTCAGGGATCGGCAGACCACCCTCGGCGATGTGGAAGACGCCGGCGGTGGTGCGGCGGTCGTTGGCCGGGTTGTGCAGGACGCCATTGGCCAGCCGGTAGCTGCTCAGCAGTGGCGAGGTGAATTCATCAGAGTCCAGGGGCAGCGACAGCGTGCGGGCCAGTCCGGGCTCGTCCAGGACCAGGGTGCGTCGAGGCAGGCTCGGGGTCAGGCCGGTGTCGGCCAGGTAGTCGTCCAGCCAGGTCTGAATCCGGGCATCCGCAGCGCACAGGCGGTCAGCCAGCCGGCGACTCAGCTCGCGCTGGCGAGCCAGAATCGGTGCCACCAGCCGGGCCTCGTCGTCATTCTGGAATCGCGACGGGACGGGCAGGCCGAGCTGGGCCAAGCGGATGTTGATTTCGGCGGTCTGGTTGTTGGCCATACCCCATTCTGACCACGATTCAGCAAGCCCGCCGCTCCGGTCTCGCCGGGGCACGCTCAAACTTGCGAAGACGTGCCGGATATGCGGCCCGCGGTGGGCAGGCGTCCACTCGTCCACCGCGGACGGATCCGACGCTCCGCCAGCTCGCCGAGCAGCAGCAGCGGGGAGAGTCGGATTGGCCTACGCATTGTCGGCACCGCTTGCTAGTGTCAGCGCCATGAGTCCAGTGGCGCAGGCCTGGCTGGAGATCGGCATCGGCCTGGTCTTCTGCTACGTGGGCTACACCGCTGCCCGCGCTGTGATCGGCCTGTGGGGTGCGGCGATCGGACTGCTGCTCGGCGGGATGGTGGACGGCTGGCTGAGCCAGCGAGTCGCCTACCTGGCCACCCAACCGTGGCTGCACTACGTGATCGTGATCGTGATGGCCGTCGTCGTGGCTTGGCTGGCATTCGCCTACTACTGGGTCGGGGTGCTGGTGGCGCTCGGCTCGCTGGGCTGGAGCCTGGGCACGCTGATGAGCGGCTCGCTGCATCTGGGCGATGCCGTCGCCTTCGGTGTCACCGCCCTGGTAGCCGGACTGGCCGTGGTCGCCGGCTGGGTGCTGGAGTTGCCGCGGCTGCTGCTGATCTTGACCACTGCGCTACTCGGCGCCGGTGCGGTGGCCAGCGGTGCGGCCGAGCTGCTCGGCTCGCGGATCAGCTGGTTCGACCCGGGCGCTTGGGGCCTTGAGCCAGTGCTGCAGGCAATCTGGCTGGGCGGCTTCCTCCTGCTGGCCGTCAGCGGTGCCATCGTGCAGCAGCACGGCAAGTCGCAGAGGACACTACGCGCCGCGTATCGGCGATGATCGGAGACTCCCATGTTGATCGTGACCAGCAATGACATCCCGGGCTACCGGATCGTGGCCGTCCTCGGCGAGGTGATGGGGATGACCGTGCGCAGCGCCAACATCGGCGCGAACATCGTGGCCGGCTTCCGCTCGCTGGGCGGCGGCGAAGTGACCGAGTACACCAAGCTGGTCTATGACAGCCGACAAGAGGTGATGAACCGGATGTGGCAGGAGGCGGTTTCGCGCGGCGGCAACGCGATCACCGCGATGCGCTTCGACACCGGCGACATCGCCCAGTCGTTCTCCGAGGTTTGCGCGTACGGGACCGCCGTCATCGTGGCGCCCATCCCGGCCGGTGAGCCCGGCGCCACCGACCAGTCGGCACAACAGGCCGCCCAGCGCTGACCGCACGCCCCCATTCCGAGGTGGCGCCACAGCCTCGGCTCAATGACCGAGAGTGACCAGGACGGCGCTGGAGACGTCCTCGTAGTCGTACTCGGGGTGGAAGACCAGCCACTCCATGGCGGCGGTGAGGGTGGCCCCGAGGACGGCCGCGGCCTGGAGCCGGGCCTGGGCCGGTCCGACTCCGGACGCCTCAAGATCGTGCACCAGGGGCGCCACGGTGATGGCTCGCCACGCCTCGATCGACTCCCGCCAGCTACGGTCGGTGCGGAACAACTCAGCCACCATCATCCGGGCCTCGGAGACGTGGTCGCGGACCAGCGCCAACAGCGCTCTCACCACCGCGGCCCGCAGTTCGGTGCCGTGCCGCCCGGCGGAAGCGAGGGCCATGGTCTCGGCCATCACCTCACCGGCATGCACCATCACCGCCTGCACCAGACCCGCCTTGGACTCGAAGTTGTAGTAGATCGAGCCCTTGGCGATCCCCGCCTTCTCAGCGATCTCGTCGATCGAGGTGGACGTCACTCCACGAGCCGCGAACAGCTCGGCGGCGGCGCCCATGATGGCTTCGCGGGTGCCGATTCGGCGGGCCACCCGTCCGTCCGTTTTGACCGGAGTGGACATCAGCGCTCTCCTAAATGCTCAGTGCCGGATGGAGCCGCGACATCGTCCAGACCCGTTTGCGGGCCGAGGCGATGGAGGTGGCCGCGAGCGACACGATGAAGATAGCGGCCATCACTACGACCGAGAACCAGAATCGGGCCTCAATCCCACCAGTGATCGACTCCCGTAGGCCGGCCACCACGTAGGTCATCGGCAGGTACGGGCTGATCGCCTGAAGGAAGGACGGGGTCGTCTGGATCGGGTAGGTGCCGCCGGCCGAGGCCAGCTGGACCATCAACAAGGCGATGATCACCACCTTGCCGACCGCCGAGCCCAGGGTGACCTGGAACAGCTGCTGCAGGGCGAAGAAGGCGGCCGCGGCCAGCATCGTGAAGCAGAAGGTCGCGATCATGTTCTTCGGATTCAGACCGATCGCGAAGTGCATCACGGTCAGCATGATCGTGACCTGGCCCAACGAGAGCAGCAGGGCGGGATTCAATGAACCCCAGGCCATCCGGAAGCCGTTCACCGAGGTCATCAGCGCACGCGTCTGCATCGGACGCAGCAGCAGCCAGGTGATCAGCGCGCCGACCCACAGGGCCAGCGGGATGAAGAACGGGGCGAAGCCTTCACCCCAGGAGTCGGCCTCCCACACATGCTCCGACTTCAAGGTCACCGGGGTGGCGACGGCCTTCGCCCGGTCGTGGCGAAGATCGACGCTGTCGTTGGGAATCTGGGTTTCTCCGTCGAAGAGCTTGCTGCCGAGCTTGCCGGCACCCTTGCGGGCATCGGTCAGACCCGAAGCCAGAGCCGGAGTGTTCGCGGCCAACTGGTCGGTACCCTCGGCGAGGGTCTGGGTGCCGGAGGCCAGCTTGTGCGCACCGGAGTTCAGCGCCTGAACGCCGTCCACCAGGGCCGGCACCTGCTGATCCAGCTGGGTGGTGCCCGAATGCAGGGCCGCAGCGCCGGTATCAAGGGCGTCCACACCGGCGGCCATCTGGCTGGCTCCGCCGACCGCGGTGGCGGCCCCGGCCGACAGAGTGCTCAATCCCGAGGACAGCGAGGCCGAACCGGCCTGCAGCCGCGTCGCGCCGGCGATCAGGCCGGGGTTGCTCGGGTCAGTGCTGGTGAAGCCGGCGGCCAGCTGGTTGGCTCCGGCCTGCAACGCCGGGATTCCGGTGGAGGTGTTGGTGGCCGCAGTCTTCATCGTGGTCAGCACGGACGACAGGTGGTCGGCTCCGGTGACCAGTGCGCTCACCTGGGCGGCGGTGGACGGATCGGCCAGCTTCGCCGCTCCGGTGCTCAGGCCAGAGGCGCCGATGACGAGCTGCTGCTGGTTGGCGTCCAGCTCGGTGACCCCGTCAGCAAGCTGGCCGCCGGGGACCAGGGCCCCGTGGACGGTGGCCCAGCCCGTCTTCAGCGAGTCGGCGCCGGACGATACCTGCAGCGCGACGCTGTGCGCTGTGGCGATGCCGTGGCTCACGTCGTCCGCCCCGGATGCGAGACCGGTCGAGCTGCCCTTCGCCTGAGCGAGCCCGGTACGAATGGTGGCGAGCTTGGCTGCAGTGGCGGGATCAGAGTCGCCGATCGACGTCTCGAGGTCGGCCAGCTCAGAGTCGAGAGCGCCGAGCTTGTCGGCCAAGGCGGTGTTTCCTGCGGACAGTGAGGCGGCGCCCTTGGCCAGATCCGAGCCGCTCGCGGTGGCGGCGGCAAGACCGGTCGCCCCGTCGGCGACCTGCTGGGTGTCAGTCAGCAGCGATCCACCGGTGGCACTGGACGCTCCGGCCAGCCAGGTCTTGGCGCCGTCCACCCACACGCCGGTGCCCGTCGCGAACTGCGTGGAGCCGTCGGCGAAGGAGCTCGCCCCTGAGGCCAGAGTGGTCAGATTGCCGGCCAGTTGGTGCGCCCCTCCGGCCAACGCGGGAGCTCCGGTGGCCGGGTCGGCGACTGCGGTCAAGCCATCGGTGAGGGCGGTGAGGCCGGACACTCCACTGGCCAGTTGCTGGGCGCCGTCACCGGCGGTCTTGACGCCGGTCAGGTAGGCGCTCAGCCCGCTGTTGAGCGTGTCGGCGCCGGTGGCGGCGGTGGTGGCGCCCGCAGCGAGCTGATCCAGGCCGTCGGTCAGAGTCGGCATCGAAGTCTTCAGAGCGTCCAGTCCGGTGGACAGCTGGGCTGCGCCGGAATCCAGGGCGCCGACTCCGGCTGCCAGCGGCTCGGTGCCGGCGGCGGCCTTCGCCGTGCCGGCGGCGAGATCGCCGGAGCCGGCAGCCAGCGTGATCGCTCCGGCGCGCAGATCCTGCGCACCGACGTTGAGCTTGTCGGCGCCGTCCTCGGCATCCACCAGGCCGTCTCGCAGGGTGAATGCGCCGTCGGAGGCGGTCGAGAAGCCGTCGCGGGCATCGCCGACGCCGATCAGCATGGTGTTCACCGCCTGCTTGCTGACTTTGGCGTCGACAGCTTCCTGAACCTGCATCATTGCCGTCTTGCCCAGGGTGGAGGCCAGGAACGAATTGGAGTCGTCGTAGGTGACGTTGATGTGGGCGGCCTTGGGATGATCTCCGGCAAGCGACAGGACCGAATCGGTGAAGTTCGCCGGAATGCTGACCGCGAAGTAGTACTTGCCGGACTCGACCCCGGCCTCTGCTGTCGCAGCGTCCACGGGGGCCCAACCGACCGAGGCATCGTCGATCAGTTCGTCCGCCACATCCTTGCCGTAGTGGCGCAGGGTGCCGTCATCGTCGGTCTTGGCGACATCGGAGTTCACCAAGGCGACTGGGAGTTCGTTCATGTGGGTGGTGGGATCCCAGAAGGCCCACACATACATCGCTCCGTACAGGAGCGGAATGAGCAGCATCACCGCGATGGCGGCGCGGGTGATCGGTTGCCGGAAGAACCTCTTCAGTTCAGTTCCGTGCGATGTCCAAGCAAACATTCTTCTATTCGTCTTTCAGCAGCGGATGGGGATCCGACAGCGGGTGATGGGTGACTGGTCAGCGGCGGGCGCGCGGATGCGCCGGCGGATCGGGCAGTCGGACGTGAGTGGGCAGAACGGCCCAGCCCAGCCGGGACAACTCACCAGAGCCGGCGGCTGAGACCAGGATGGTCACACCGGCGTCGGTCAGGCCGTGCAGTGCCTCCCAGACCCGGCGTCGGGAGTCGGTGTCGTGCAGGGCGTCGATGTCGTCGACGACCAGGAGTTCGGGCTCGCTGAGCAGCGTCAGCGCAATCCGGAGCAGCAGGTTGTCTGCTTCGTCCAGCTCGTGGATGAGCTGCTTGGACGTGAGTGGCGGGGTGTCTCCGAATACCGGCGCGCAGATCTCGGCGACCCTCCGGTCGTCAGGAGTGCGGACGATCTTGTACCAGGGCGCCAGCCACGCCTCACGCTCGCGAACGGTGGCGCCGACGGTGACCTCCTCATCCAGATCGTCCAGGCCGTGGATACCCACGGCCGCGCTGCGGCGCTGGACACCGGCGGCGCGCGCAGGCAGCCGGCGGCCGAGCACGGTCAGTTGGCTGCCGCGGTTGGGCTTCATTCGTCCGACCAGGGTGAGGAGGAGCGAGGTCTTGCCGCTGCCGGCGCGACCGGTGATCAGGTTCAGGGTGCCGGGTGCGATCGCCAGGTCGACCGGTCCGAAGATCCGGCCACGGCGTCCGTCCAACTGGAGGGCTGTGGCCTCGATGGCCAGCTCGGTGGTGGTGGTCGTCGTTTCCGGGGCGACCGGCGTCAGGGTGTTCACTGCGCTTCCTCTCTCAACACCTCCAATGTAGTTGCACTGACCGGTCATTACAAATACATGGCGCCGCTTTGCTTCCCCCTGCCTCCCTGGCTGCTGCAGACACCCCGACTGGCAAGAACGGCCGCCGCGAGCGGAGCTTCGATGAGCGAGACGGGCACTCGCGGACCGCCGGGCCGAGCACCGGGCGAGCAGCCGGCGACGGCCGGGAGCACTCAACGGACCAGCGCGGACACCCGCCGCCAGAGAACGGCTAAGTGAAGAGCAGCCCTGCGACCCGCTCAGCAGCCGCGGCGAGGTTCTGCGGCCCGGCGGCGAGAGCTGCGCTGAGCGTCTGGTGGTCCGAGGTGATCGGCACCAGGGCGGTCACCCCATAGGCGAGCAGAGCGCTGGCGTCCGGGGCCACCCGACCGGCGAAGATCACCACCGGCACCCCCGCTGAGCGAGCCACCTCAAGCACACCCCACGGGGTCTTGCCGGACATGGTCAGTGCGTCGACAGTGCCCTCGCCGGTGAACACCCAGTCCGCCCCGACCAGCTGTGGAGCCAGCCCGACGGTGTCGGCGACCAGTCCGGCACCGCCAACCAGCTCGGCGTTGAAGAAGGCGGCCAGGCAGGCTCCCAGACCACCAGCGGCCCCGGAGCTCGGCAGGTCACGAACCCGGCGCCCGACCAGCGGCTCCACCACATCGGCCCAGCGGGTCAACGCCGTATCCAGGGCGTGCACCTCACTGACGGTGGCCCCCTTCTGCGGACCGAACACTGCGCTGCTGCCACGCAACCCGAGCAGCGCATTCTCGACATCACAGGCGACCTGCACCTGCAGGGTGGCCACCCGCGGGTCGAGCCCAGACAAATCCACCCGGTCCAGCGCCACCAAAGCCGCGCCGCCCGGAGCCAGTTCGACCCCGGCGGCGTCCAGGAAACGGGCACCCAGCGCAGTCATCAGCCCAGCGCCGGCGTCATTGGTGGCAGATCCACCCAAACCGATGATCAGCCGACGGGCACCGCGGTCCAGTGCGTCCAACACCATCGCCCCCACCCCGAAGGTGGACGCCCGGGCGATGTCGAGCTCATTGCGCCGCAACATGGCCAGCCCGGCGGCCGCAGCCACCTCGATCACGGCCAGCCGACCGGAGTCCAGATAGGCGTACTCAGCCCTGACCGGACGGCCCAGCGCGTCAGTGGCGGCCACCGTGAACAGATCGGCACCCAGAGCCTCGGACAGGGCGGCCACCGTCCCCTCTCCCCCGTCAGCCATCGGCACCAGAACGCACTCGGCTTCAGGGACGGCGCGATGCACCCCGTCGCGCATTGCCTGCGCGGCGACGAGGGCACTCATCGAACCTTTGAAGGAATCGGGTGCACAAACAACGCGCATCCGGCTGCCCCTTCCAGGAGGTGGCGGGTCGCCAAAAGGTTAGGCCCGAACTGCGCCATTCTGTGCGACCAAAGGAGGGCGCGCCGAGTCGCCGCACCAAATGCGCTAGTCCCGCACGACCTAAATGCGGCCAGTCCCGCGCTGACGGGGAGCTTTCTGGCTAGGCTGAGCCACGTGGACCAGAGCTACCGCCACCTGGTCAGCCTGGCCAGCATCAGCGACGCCCTCGTCTGGTCCGGTGACCGTAACGAAGCCTTCGTCGAAGCGCTGCGGATTGTGCGCGAGACCACCGGGGCAAGGATGGCCCCTGCCTACCTCCTGGACGACCAGGTCACCCATCAGGACCTGATCGCCACGCCCGAGGAGCGAAAGCTGCTCGGTCCCGAGCTGGCCGTCATCGAACTCACCAATCGCAACGGCCGCGCCTTCGTCGGGCAGGCACCCCACTTGGTCGAGGTGTACGAAGAGACTCTGGCCTGGCGGTCGCTGGCGCCGAAGTTCCGCAAGGCCTTCCACCCGCCGGGTGTGGTAGTCCCCGTGCACGCCGACTACCGCCACCTCGGGGTGGTCATGCTGGCCTTCGACGAGGGCTGGCGGCTGGACGATCTGACCCGCGTCTACTTGGAGTTCATCGGACGGATGCTCGGCCAGTACTGGTACCGCTGGCTCAAGACGTCCCGCGAGCATGAGCTCGGCGCCCTCCAGGAGCGCCGCCGGATCAGCGAGGAACTGCACGTCGACCTCTCCCAGCAGGTGACCGCGCTCAGCCTGCGATTGCAGACCCTCCGCATCGACCTCGGCGACCCCGAGCAGGCCAGCCAGGACTTGGCGATCGTGGATCACCTGGTCAACGGCATCAAGCGGAGCGTGCGCTCGCGAATGCTCGGCCTGCGCCAGGACGAGGCACTGATTCGGGAGGGTTTGGTTCACACTCTCGAAGGCCACATCGAAGCCGCCCGCACCCGTTACCAGTTGGCGATCGAGTTGAGCTGCCCACCCGAGGCCGAGACGGTGCCGCTCCAGGTCGCGGCACAGCTGGTCCGAGTGATGCAGGAGTCGCTGGCCAATGCCTGCCTGCATGCCGACTGCAGCCGGATTCAGGTCCGGCTGACCCTGCCCGGGACGGTGGTGCGACTCACCGTGATCGATGACGGAGTGGGTCTCGAACCCGAAGAAGTGAAGAGCGATCGCCTGGGAGTGCGGGTGATGTCGGAGCGGATGGCGCTGATCGGTGGTCGAGTATCGCTCGGACGAGCCCCCGATGGGGGCACCATGGTGACCGCCGAAGCCCCGATCCAAGCCGAGCCCCGGCCATTGGTTGAGCGAACGGTGGTACGCAATGAATGAACGCGCCCAGGTCCTGATCGTCGACGATCATGCGTTGGTTCGCGACGGGTTGATCGCCCTGATCGGGCGCTGGCCGGAGTTCGAAGTGGTCGGCAGCGCCGCAGATGGCGAGGAGGCCATCACGCAGGCAGCCCAGCTGCACCCTGACCTGATCCTGATGGATGTCCGGATGCCGCGGTTGTCCGGGGTGCTGGCCACCCGGCAGATCACCGCGGCAGACGCCCACGTCCGGGTGGCCATGCTGACCATGTCGACCCTGGGCGAGGACGTCTACGAGGCGCTGCGCAACGGCGCCCATGCCTATCTGAGCAAGGACATGCCCGGCGACCGGCTGCACGACGCCCTACAAGGGGTGCTCCGCGGTGAGGCCGTACTGTCCTCGGCGATCGCAGCCAAGGTGCTGGCTGAGTTCGGCATGCCGGCCCGAAGCGCCGAGGGCCCGCTGCATGAGCGGCTCACCGACCGCGAGCGCGATGTACTGCGGCTGCTGGTGGACGGGCTGTCGAATGAAGAGATCGGTGGCCGGCTGCACCTCTCGGAGGCCACGATCAAGAAGCACCTGGGCAGCATCATGGTGAAGCTGCACGTCCGTAATCGGGTCCAAGTGGCCGTGATGGGTCTCCGGGAGGGGATCGTCGAGTAGCCGATCGGCTACCCAACTGGAGCCGGGCGGCCACTTACTCTGTCCTCACCGGCGGTGATTGGCTAGGTATTGGGACGGGCCGAGGTTGGCCCCGCCAGGATCTCCGGGCAGAACAGCCGCCAACACATCTCCCCGGGCCGAGCCTCATCGCAGCAACTGGCACCCCCTCAGTCGCTGCGGGCCTCGGATCCGTCCCCTGGCTTTGCCGGTACAACGAGTAGGAGCTTGCGGTGGCCGAGCGAGAGACGCTGCGATGCCAGCTCGTCATCATCGGCGGCGGCGCTGCCGGACTCATGTGTGCCGCTGAAGCTACTCGCCGCGGCCTCGATGTGATCGTGCTGGATCGTCGTGAGGAACTCGGCGGAAATGCCGCAGAGGCCGCCGGCCACGCCGCCTTCGGCTCGGTCGAGCAGCGAAACCGCCGGATCTCACTCAGCAAGGAGGCCGTTCAGGACGCCCTGCTGGAGATGTCGGACTGGAACGCCAACCCGTCTCTGGTCAGCCGCTTCGTCGATCGGAGTTCCGAGGTGGTCGATCGGCTGCGGGAGTTGGGCGTCCACTACGACAAGGTGGTGGCCATCGACCCGGTGCGCCAGTTGGCCACCTCGCACGTGCCGGTCGGGAGGATGCGGGCGGTCGTCGATGTGCTGTGCGGCGAACTCGAGCGGCTCGGGACGCGGGTCTACCGCGGCTTCCGAGCCGAAGAGCTCGAGGTGGCCGCCGGAGCGATCAGCGCCGTCCGGGCCAGGAATTCGGAGGGAGCCGAGCTCTTCATTCAGCCTGCCGCCGCAGTGATCGCGACCGGCGGGTATGCGTCGAACCCCGAGCTACTGCGCAGGTTCACGGGGCTGTCAAAGTCCAGGGTCGCCGGCAATGGGGCCGACACCGGGGACGGCCTGGCCCTGGCCGCGACGGCCGGCGGCCACGCATCTAGCCTGATCGGGGCCGTGTTGGTGGCTGCAACCACCAACGGGCGTCCGCTCACCGATGACATCAGTTGCGCCGCCGTCCAGCCGACACTCTGGGTTGACGCATCCGGCAAGCGGTTCTGCAACGAGGCGCTCACGCTGGCCATGTATCGGGCCGGCGACATCGTCGCCCGGCTGAGCGGGGGTTACGCCTGGTCGATCTTCGATCAGAGGCAGGTCGATCAGCTCATGCATTCCGGTGCACGGCGCGGTATGGGCTCGTCGGTACTACCGGGCAGCAGGTTGCGCGAACTCGCCGCGCAACTAGAGGAGGACCTCGCACCGGGCAAGACTGCGTTCCGCGCAAACAGCCTTGAGGAACTCGCCCAGCTGATCGGGGTCGATCAGGAGGCGTTCATCGATGAGGTGAGCCAATACCACGATGCGTGTGCCGAAGGAGTGGATCGCCGCTTCTTCAAGACCCACAGCCTCGATCCGTTGCTCCATCCGCCGTTCTATGCACTGCGGATGGAGCCTGCGGTGCTGTGCAGCACCGGAGCCATCGAGGTGGACGAGTTCCTGCGGATCCTGGATCACTACGGCAACCCGATCGGCGGCCTCTATGCCGCAGGCAACGACGCAGCCGGACCGTGGGGCAAGGCCGCAATCACCACGGTGGGAGGCGCCCCAGCAGGCTTCGCACTCACCTCAGGCCTGCTCGTGGCTGAACACATCGCCGGCTGGTGCCAGCGCCGCTGAACAGAGCGGCCAGGCCTCTCCCCTGAACGTCGCCCTCCCGCACACGCCTGCACGGACCCGTGGTGCGAGTGCGGCAACGGAATGCCCGCCGATCTGTGAAGGATGCACTACTTTTTCGACATGGACCTCTCCTCGTTCCTCGGCGGGCTTCCGCTGCACCCGCTGGTCGTCCACTTCGCCGTTGTCCTGGTTCCGGTGGCGGCCCTCGGGCTGTTGCTGCTGGTGCTGTTCGGCAGGCTGGCCGACCGGTTCGCAGTGCTGACCCTGCTGGTGCTGGCCGTCGGAACCGCCGCCGCTTTCGTTGCTAAGGAGTCCGGAGAGGATCTCGCCGCCAAGATCGGACTCCCGGCCGAGCATGCCACCTGGGGTGCGCTGCTGCCCTGGGCTGCCGCCGGGCTGTGGGTGGTCGCTCTGATCTGGTATCTGCTGCATCGCGCCGACCGCCGGGCCAACCGCGGACGCTCCGCCGCCTCCATCGGTGGCGCCCTCCTCACCGCAGCGCTGGCTCTGGTCACCGTGGCGTTGACGATCCTGGTCGGCCACAGCGGCGCCACCGCGGTCTGGTCCGGAACTGCGGCGCTCACCCCGAGCGCAACCTCGCCGACGACCCCCGTGCCGGGCGCCGGCCCGTCCAGCCCGGCCACACCGACCAGCCCGGCCACCACCAGCGCGGCCGAGGCGCTCTACCGGGCCAGCGATGTTGCCACCCATGGCGATGCGAAGTCCTGCTGGGTGACCATCAACGGCTCGGTCTACGACCTGACCGAGTGGATCAACGCTCACCCGGGCGGCCCGCAACGCATCCTGGCCATCTGTGGGACCGACGCCACCGCAGCCTTCACCGCCCAGCATGGCGGTCAGGCGGAGCCGGCTGATCAGCTCACCCAGTTCCGAATCGGCAGTTTGGGCTGAGCGTCCCGCGGGCCAAGAACCTCGCCGGCCACCTGTCGAGCCCGCGCATCCGTCGCCAAGCTCAGCCGGTGGGTTGCTCGTTCAGGGCAGCACGACTCAACGCCCGCGCAGCCGCTCGGAAAGCTTCTTCAGCTCCCGCTTCTCGGCCTCGCTCAGGCCGTGCAGGCCGGTCTCGTTGATCCGGTCCAGCAGCTCGTCCAAACGGGCCCGATCGCTCATCCCCCGCTGCTGACCGCGATCAGAGCGCTGCTTGGCCGGACGGGGCCGCCGCCGCCCGGGCGCGCCGGGGATCCACGGATAGCCGGTCAGCAGCCCGACTCGGCGTCCGATCAGGGCCACCAGGACCAGGCTGAGCGGCAGGCTGAACAGCGGCGCGAAGTCGCGATAGCCGAGCGCCTCGAACACCTCCAGCGCCACCAGCACCAGGCCGACCACCCAGGCCGGGATTGCGAGGAAGAAGCGGCGAGTCGGGTACTCGGCGATCCAGATCAGCAGCACCATGAACTGGATCATCCCGATCCCGAACAGCCCGCCGTCGAAGGCCAGCCCGACCAGGCTCACCGCCGCGGTCAGCGACGCCCAGATCCCGACCAGCAGCCAGGCCATTT
>Ga0268263_1001930_pt1 | contig 15280 bp, 10 predicted proteins | sample Biomet5_FD_190358 | JGI IMG/M metagenome (GOLD analysis project Ga0268263, IMG submission 190358) | Microbial communities from bioreactor (seeded with sewage sludge) at LBNL, California, USA - Biofuel metagenome 5 (SPAdes) (version 4) | ecosystem: Engineered > Bioreactor > Anaerobic >... | reverse complement strand
CCGCCTCGAGCGCATCCCGATAGACCGGCTTGTTCTCCCAGCCGCCGGCCGGCCCGGACAAAAGCTCCTGCCGGAAGCAGCGGTCTTTTGTGACGTTGACGCTGACGACCGACACCAGCCCGCCCTGCAGAGACTTCATCTGCTGGCGTTCCTGCCAAAGTTCCCGCTCTGAGGCCACGTAGCTGTCCATGGGAACGGAGCTGCCCACCGCCTTTGTGACCCGGCCGCTCCCATCGAAAATGCTTCGGCAGCGGACGCGCAGCCAGGAAAGCTGACCCAGAAATTTCACCCGGACGGTACATTCAGCCTCCTCCGCCCCGGCGTCGATGGCTCGGATCATCCCGCGGTACTGCTCCGCATCCTCCGCCGGCATCTGGACGAAACGGATAAAGGACTCCGGGAAATCATCCATGGAGGGCGGCAGCTTCTTATACAGCTCCGGAAGGGCCACCGCCTCATAGCGGCGAAGGGCCGGGTAATAGAAAAAATGCGCGGTACCAGAATACTTCATTGTCTCGCTGATCAGCATCTCGCGCTCCTGCAGCTTTTCCTGGGTCCGCACCATATCGTCGATGTCGTAATAGGACGCGTAGAATCGCTCCGTCCGGCTGTTCAGCGGGACGTGGTTCGCCCGGATAAAGAGCCATCGGAACTCCCCGTTCCGAAGGGAGCAGCGATATCGATACTGCAGGGGCCGCCCCTCCCGGACAGAGGCCTCGACCTCTCTCATCAGGCCCGGCAGATCGTCGGGATGAAGGGACATGACCGCATTGGTCCCCTCAAATTGACGGCGGTCGGCGCCGATCATCTGATAATATCCGTCGTTGAGATAGACCATGCTGATGGTCGCGTCTGTCACGTCGTAGACCCCGACACCGGACGGAATCAGATCCAGAATCTTCCTGGACCGCCGGATCGCCTGTCTCTCTTCTTCCATTGAATCGATACCTCCGGGTTCTGGAATATTCTCATGCCCGCATGCGGAAGAAAATGGATAAATCCCTGATTTTTGCTTATCATAGCATTTTTTTGACAAGGAAACAACGTTTTTAAGAAAAGCGGGATCCCGGTCCGCTTCCGGCGAGCGCAGAAAAAGCCGCGCGGCCGCAGGCGCCCCGATGAGTCGCAGGGGGCTCGCGGCCGCAGCAAAGCGGCAGAGCGGAAACCGGATAAAACCGGGCTCCGCTCTGCCGCGCGAAAAAAGAGATCCGCCGCCCTGCGGGCGGGCTACCGGGGAAGTCTCCGGCGGACCAGTTCCGCCCAGAGCTTTGCGCCGGTGAGCAGAATCCGGTCGTTGTAGTCGAACTCCGCGTTGTGCAGGGGAATGTTGGCCTTCGGATCGGCGCTTGTGCCGCTGCCCAGCAGCAAAAAACAGCCGGGCACCCGCTCCAGAAACACGGAGAAGTCCTCCGACGCCAGCCACGGCTGGCAGTTCCCGTCCACCCGATCCTCCCCCGCCACGCGGCAGGCGGCGTCCACCGCCGTACGGACGCAGCGGGGCGTGTTGATTACCGGGGCCAATTCGTGGGTGTAAACCACCGCGCCCTCCGCCCGGTTCATCCGACACACGCCCTCGCAGATCTCCCGCATCCGCGTCTCGATCAGCGCCTGGTCCTCCCTGGAAAAGCTGCGGACGTCCCCCAGAATCTCCGCATGGGCCGGCAGTACGTTTCGGACTCCGTCCGTAGTCACCTGCGTACAGGAGAGGACGGCGGAATGGAGGGGGTCCAGGCTGCGGGATATGACCGTCTGGAGCGCCAGGTAGAGCTCCGCCTCTACCGCCAGCGGATCGACGCCCGTGTGGGGGCTGGATGCGTGGCTGCCCCGGCCGGTGATGCGGATGGAAAAATTGTCCTCGCTGGCCATGATGCCGCCGGGACGCGTGTGGATCACGCCTGCGGGAAGAAAGGGCACGTTGTGCAGTCCGTAAATCTCGTCGATGGGGAACCGCTCCAGCAGTCCGTCGTCCAGCATGGCCCGCGCCCCCCGGCCGGGCTCCTCCGCCGGCTGGAAGATCAGCCGGACGGTGCCGCGGAAATCCCGGCGGGCGGAGAGCAGCAGCGCGGCTCCCAGCAGGGACGCCGTATGTCCGTCGTGTCCGCAGGCATGGGTCCTGCCCGGTATCTGCGAGGTGTGGTCATGAACGCCGCGGTCGGACATGGCAATGGCGTCCATATCCGCCCGGATGCCGATGACATCCCCCTCGCCCGTGGAAAGGCTGGCCACCACGCCGGTCCCGCCGATTCCGCGGCAGACCTCCAGTCCCATCTTCTCCAGGGCGTCGGCCGCCAGCTCTGCGGTGGCGTGCTCCTCGAAGGCGCACTCCGGGCGGCAGTGAATGGCGTGACGCCAGGCAATCAGCTGCTGCTCCAATTCTCTATCGTCCATGCTTCGTCTCTCCCATTTCGTCCGGTGCGGACGGCCGCGCCACTTATTCTCTGATGCGATGGAGTTTCCGGCTTCCACAGGACAGCCGCTCGCACCCGTCCTTGGTAATCACATAGTCCTCCTCGATGCAGAAAACCCCGCTGGGCTCCAGAATGCCCGGCTCCAGGTTGACGATCATGCCCTCCTGAAGGGTTCCCTGCTCCCGAATCGTCACAGACGGCGGCTCCGTGCTCATCAGCCCCATGCCGTGGCCCATTCTGCCGCAGTCATAGGTCGGCGCATAGCCGTGCTTCTCCAGCGCCCTGCCGCAGGCCCTGGCCACCTCCGCGATGGGGACGCCGGGGGCCATGGTGCCGGCGGCCTCCTCCGTAACCTCATAGATGTTGTCCTGCATCCGGCTGCGCTCCGGGCTGATCTCCCCCACGATGCCCGCCCGGCAAAAATCAGACCAGTAGCCGTTGTAGACCGCCCCCAGATCCAGCCAGAGCATGTCGCCCCGCTGGAGCCTCCGGTCCGAGCTGATGGCGCTGATGCGCTCATAGTTGCCCTCGCCGGACGTGATGATGACGAAGCCGGGATACTCCGCCCCGCCCTCCAGCATAAACCGCTGCGCCAGCATGGACAGCTCCCGCTCGCTCATGCCGGCCTCCGCGGCTTCAAAGGTCTTATCCTGGGCGTATCCGGTGGCCCGGCAGGCCCGCCGATGGCACTCGATCTCCGCCGGGGATTTGAGAAGCCTCTGGCTCCAGATCAGGGCGGAGGCGTCGCAGAACTCTGCGTCCGTCATCAGCTCCCGCAGCGCCAGCAGCAGATCCGGCTGGTAGTTGATCCTCTGCTCGAAGCCCAGCTCCAGCCCCACGCGGCCCTTGTCCATGTGCCGTTCCTCCAGCAGATCCGCCAGGTCCCGGGCGGTGGGGCCCAGGAGGCTGTCGAAATTCCGGTGGTCACAGCCGAAGGAGCGCAATCTGGCCTCTGGAGTCACAAAGGTCTGCGTATACAGCAGCGGGCGGCCGGACTGCGGAATCAGCAGAAACATCGGCCGGGTGAAAGTCGTCCACGGGGCGTGGGTGCGGTAGCCGGAGTAATAGTTGATGTTGGCCTCGGCCGACACCATCATGCCGGACATGCCCTGCTCCCCCAGCTTTTTCTGGCAGACGGAAATGCGGCTCAGGAACTCGCTTTGCTCAAATTTCAGAATCTCCATCCGTAATAACCCTCCCTTATATTCCGGATATGTCGGCTGTCCGCGGCGGACGGGCACGCGGCCGATCCGGTCTTCGGTGCCGACAGCTCCGTTTTCGCGTCGATTCGCTCTTTTTCAGCTTGATTATACTACGGGGCGGCCGGAGCACATAGCTGAATTTTGCCGACTTCTATTGATATTTTGATGAATTTAATATAAAATTAGTTAAATTCTGATAATTTCAAGTAAAATTATCAGAATTTTGCGCAAAAAGAGGAGGATGCATTTTGGAGTTTGTCCACTTCGATATTGACGAAAGTCTGCGGGAGACGACGGCGCACGGCAGGGTGGATTTTCCCGTGGCGGTCTACCTGCAAAAGGTCAGCAAAAACGCGCAGGGGTTCGTCATTCTCCACTGGCACGAGGAATTTCAGTTCGTGATTCAGCAGGTAGGCTCCACCGTATATAAGGTCAACGGCCAGGAGATGGTGCTCGCGCCCGGGGACATTCTGTTCATCAACAGCTGCTGTCTGCACACCGCCCGGGCAGTGGAGGAAAACGCCTGCTATATCTGCGTGGACGTGCACCCCCGAATGATCTGCGGGTATGGGAACAATCTGATGCAGCAAAAGTACGTGCAGCCGCTGATCACGGCGGACCGGCTCCAGTATTTGCTCTTGCGGGGCGACAAGCCCTGGGAGCAGGCGGTCAGGCAGGAACTTGCGGAGCTGGTGGCAACCTATGAGGCCCGCGCGTACGGCTATGAACTGCGGACGCAGGCGCACCTGCTCTCCATCTGGGCGGCGCTGCTGGAAAACAACCGGGAGCTGCTGCGCAGCCCCGCCGCCGTCCCGCCCGCGGCTCAGGCGCGGATGACGAAGATGACGGATTTCATCAACCGCCACTATATGGAGGACATCACCCTGCGGGAGATCGCATCCGCCGCAAATATCAGCGACGGAGAGTGCTGCCGCTTTTTCCGGCGGATGACCAGTCTCTCGCCCATCATCTATCTGACCCATTTCCGCATCACCAAGAGCGCCGCGCTCCTGGCCTCCACCGATATGAGCATCCTGAGCGTCGCCATGCAGTGCGGTTTTGCCAGCAACAGCTACTACACGGAGCGATTCCGGGAGTTTATGAACTGCACGCCCACAGAGTACCGGAGGCGTTTTTCCGCCCGGCAGTAACCGTTGCCCGAAGGCGGCGGGCCGATTGACAATCCCCGCGGATTGGCTTAGACTTTTTACAGACAGACTGACAGAGGAGGTGCCGCGGTGGAGATCAAAAAGTACGAGGTACTGCTCAACACCCTGGATAAGGGCAGCTTTATCAACGCCTGCGCCGATCTGGGCTACACCCAGTCGGGCATCACCCACATGATGAACAGCCTGGAAAAGGAAGTGGGATTTCCGCTCCTTCTGCGCAATAACCGGGGAATTCAGCTCACGCCGGAGGGGGAGACGGTCCTGCCCGCCATCCGGGAGCTGGTCCTGCTGAATGAAAAGCTGGAGCAGCAGTTCGCCCTGATCCGGGGCACGGAATCCGGCAAGGTGCGGGTCGGCACATACCCCACCATCGCCTGCAGCTGGCTGCCGCAAATCATTCGCCGGCTGCGGGAGAGTCACCCCGGCATCCAGGTGGAGGTCCAGGAGGAGAACAGCGTCAAGCGGCTGGAAAAAAGTCTGCAGGACGGCCGGATTGACCTCTGCTTTGCGAGCCTGCAGCCCGGCCAGAGCTTTGACTGGCTTGATCTGCGGGAGGATCCCTATCTGGCCGTTCTCCCGGCGGCGCATCCCCTGGCTGCCCGGGAACGGGTGCCTGCGGGGGAACTGATGGGCGAGTCGTTCTTCATGTGCAAATCCCTGGACGGCATGGACCCGGACATCACCGGATATTTTGAGAGCGCCGGAGTGCCCATCCGGGGCGGCTCCTCCTGCAATTCGGACAACACCATCGTCCACATGGTGGAACAGGGACTGGGCGTCAGCATGCTGCCCAGGCTGTTTCTGGATACGGCGATGGGCTCCTCCACCGGGAACGTCGTCACCCGGCCGCTGTATCCCTCCGCGTCCCGGCGGCTGGGCCTGGCGGTCCGCTCGTTTCGGGAGCTCTCCCCGGCCATGGAGCGGTTTATTCAGTGCGTGCGGGATGTGCTGAAGGTGTGAGGCCGAGGCGCTCCGGAACAAATATTTTGCGTCCGCATAGTGATTATGCGGAATGGTCGTTTTACAAAGACTTCAAAATCCAATATGATGATGTTATAAAAGCGTATTTTTTCAGCGGCGCTCTGCGGATGCACAAATTCGGCTGTCCATGCGCGGGAAAAGAGACAGCTTGTGAAGAAATGGAGGATGGAACATGTTTCAAAAGCTGGTTGCCATTGAACCCATCAATATGATTCCGGAGGCGGAAAAGCGATTGAATGACTATGCCCGGGAGGTGGTGCTCTTCCGGGATCTTCCGGCGGACAACGCGGAGATCATCCGCCGCATCGGCACCGCCGACGCGGCGCTGATCAGCTACACCAGCCGCATGGACCGGGAGGTCATCGGGGCCTGCCCCAATCTCCGCTATGTGGGCATGTGCTGCAGTCTCTACTCCGAGGCCAGCGCCAATGTGGACATTGCCGCCGCCCGGGAGCGGGGCATTGTGGTCACCGGGATCCGAGACTACGGAGACCAGGGCGTGGCGGAATATGTCGTCAGCGAGCTGGTGCGCTATCTTCACGGCTTCGGCGGCAAGCGCTGGATCAGCAAGCAAAAGGAGCTGACGGCCATGAAGGTCGGGATCGTGGGGCTTGGCTCCACCGGCCTGATCATCGCCGACCGGCTGCGGGTATTCGGCGCGGATCTGTACTATTTCAGCCGCACCCGCAAACCCGAACACGAGGCGGCCGGCATCCGCTACCTGCCACTGGAGGAGCTGCTGGGCCAGTGTGACGTGGTGTGCCTGTGCCTGAACAAGAATGTGATTCTCATGCAGGAGGAGCAGTTCCGTCAGCTGGGCAATCACAAGATTCTCTTCAACACCTCTATCGGCCCCGGCCATGACCCGGCGGCGCTGGAGAAGTGGCTGGAGCACGGCGACAATGAGTTTTTCTGCGACAACGCCGGCGGCGTGGGCGATCCCGCGCTGCTGCAAAACCCACACGTCAACTGCGTGAATATGGCCTCCGGCAGCACCTATGAGGCCACCTTCCGCCTCAGCGACAAGGTTCTGGAAAACATGGCTGCGTTTTTGAAACAATAAGCGAAACCGGGATGACAACATGACAATTCGGATATGGAGGAATAAACGATGACAAATCGTATTGCAGCGCTGAAGAAAATGCAGACGGAAGCCCGCCCCAGCATGAGCGCGGAACGCGCCCGCCTGGCCACGGAGGCCATCGAATCCTATGCCTTTGAGCCGCCCGTCCTGCAAAAGGCCTATATGCTCTCTCACATTCTGCGGAACATGACCGTCTATATCCTGCCCGGCGAGCTGGTGGTGGGCAACCACACCGACCGGCCCCGCTGCGCGCCGGTATTTCCGGAATTCAACTCCGACTGGATCGTGGCGGAGATCGACGAGTTCCCCGTCCGCAAGAGCGACCCCCTCCAGCTCAGTGAAAAGGACAAAAAGGAGCTGCTGGAGATTCTGCCCAAGTGGAAGGGCAAGAGCTTTGAGCAGATTGTGGAGCGCGCCCTTCCCGCCGACGTGAAGCACGCGGAGGAGAGCGGCGTCATGACGGTAGGCAACCGGGACTGCGGCACCGGCCACATCATCCCCGACTACCCCAATCTGCTTAAATACGGTCTGAACCATTACAAGGCCCGCTGCCAGGAGAAGATCGCCGAAACAGAGGTCAACTGCAAGGACGCCCAGGAGCAGGTGGATTTCTGGAACGCCGTCATCATCGAGATCGACGCCGCGGGCGCCTTTGCCGGACGGTACAGCGCGCTGGCGAAAAAGCTGGCGGAGACGGAGACGGACGCCGCCCGCCGTCAGGAGCTGCTGGAGATCGCCGAGGTCTGCGCCCGGGTGCCGCTGGAGGCTCCCCGGACGTTCCAGGAGGCTATCCAGTTCGTCTGGTTCATGCATTTGATCGTCAACATTGAGTCCAACGGCCACGGCAATTCCTACGCCCGGTTCGACCAGTACATGGGCCCCTTCTACGACGCCGATCTGGCTGCCGGCCGCATCACGGAGGAGCGGGCCGTGGAGCTGATCGAGTGCTTCTTCATCAAGAACACCGACCTTTTGAAGCTGCGGGGCAAGTTCTACTCGGAGTCCTTCGCCGGCTATCCCCTGTGGCAGAACATCATCGTGGGCGGCCAGACCCGCGACGGGAAGGACGCCACCAACGCCGTGTCCTTCCTGGCTCTGAAAGCCAACGCGGACGTTCAGACCTCCCAGCCCACCATGTCCGTGCGCTATTTCGACGGTCTCAACGAGGAGATCATTCAGGAGGGCCTGAAAATGATTCAGGCCGGCATGGCCACCCCCGCGTTTTTCAACGACAAGCTGGTGGTTCCCATCGTGCAGGATAAGGAGGGCGCCACGCTGGAGCAGGCCCGGGAGTGGGGCATCTTCGGCTGCGTTCAGCCCTGCGTCGCCGGCTATGCCGACGGCCGTCCCTCCGTGGGCTACGTCAACCTGCTCAAATGCCTGGAGCTGGTGCTCCACAACGGCGTGAACCCCGTCACCGGAGAACAGCTGGGACCCAAGACCGGCGATATCTCCGGCATCGACACGCTGGAAAAGCTTCAAAACGCTTTGTATGCCCAGCTGGACTATTTCGCGGATCTGATGCTCCGGGGCTTCAACGTGGTGGGCTCCCTCCACGCGGTGCGCCAGCAGATGCCGTTTTCCTCCATGCTCATCAACGGCTGCGTCGAAAAGGGCCGCTCCGTTCAGAACGGCGGCGCCACCTTCTCCGAATCCGGCGGCTTCGCCGTCAGCATCGGCAACACCGCCGACGCGATGGCTGCCCTGGATACCCTGGTGTTCCGCAAGAAGGCGCTGACCATGCAGGAGGTTCTGGACGCTCTGGCGTGCAACTTCGAGGGGAAGGAAAACATCCGCCTGACGCTGCTGAACAAGGCGCCCAAATACGGCAACGACGACGACTACGTGGACGGCATTGCCGCCGGCATCATCCGCCATTACCGCCATACGCTGGAAAAGTACCGGGACTCCCGGGGCGGCAAATTTGTGCTGGTGGTGGAGTCTCAGTCCATGAACGTCTCTCAGGGCAAATGCGTCCTCGCCACGCCCGACGGCCGTTTCGCCCACGCCGCCGTCAACGACAACTGCTCCCCGGTCATGGGCCGGGATATCAGCGGTCCCACCGCCTGCGTGAACTCCGTGGCCAAGCTGGACCAGAAAAACGCTCAGGACGGCTGCCTGTACAACATCCGCTTCGATCCCCGCAGCATCCAGGGTGAGAAGGGCCGCGCCGTGCTGGAGAGCGTGGTCAAGACCTACTTTAACCACATGGGCGAACACATCCAGATCAACGTGATCGACGATGCGACTCTCCGGGCCGCGCAGCGGGAGCCGGAGAACTACCGCAACCTGCTGGTGCGCGTGGCCGGATATCTGGCCTATTTCACCGAGCTGGACCGGGACGTGCAGGAGGCGCTGATCGCCCGCACCACCCACCATCCGGACTGATATGGGGGAATTGGGCTGTTATATCGGCGGCATCCAGCGCTTTTCCACGGAGGACGGCCCCGGCATCCGCACCACCGTTTTTTTGAAGGGCTGCCCGCTTCGCTGCCGCTGGTGCCACAATCCCGAGCTGCTCAACGGCGCTTTTGCCGTGCTGCAGCAGCCGGACAAGTGCATCCTTTGCGGAGAGTGCGTCCGCAGCTGCCCGGCAGGAGCTCTCACCTTCGCGGAGGGAAAAATTCGCCTGGACCGGGATGCGTGCGTCCAGTGCGGCGTGTGCGTGGAGCACTGCTGCTCCGGCGCGCTGTTCACCAAGGCGCTGGAGTACACGCCGGAGCAGCTGCTGGCCCCTATTGAAAAGGACCGGGAGTACTACGAATCCTCCGGCGGCGGAGTGACCCTCAGCGGCGGCGAGGTGCTGGCCCACGGGGCCGCCGCGCTGGCCATTGCCCGGGCCGTCGTCGGCCGCGGCATCTCCCTGGCCGTCGAAACCAGCGGATACGGCGCGTTCGAGGACCTGTCGGCGCTGGCGGAATTGTGCGACTGGGTTCTGTTCGATCTGAAGCATCAGGACCCGGAGAAGCACCGGGCATACACCGGTGTAACGCCGGAACGGATCTGGGAAAATCTGGATCGTCTGGCGGCAATGCCGGGCATGGCGGAAAAAATCATCATCCGCGTCCCGCTGATTCACGGCGTCAACGACGACCCCGAAAATCTGGCGGCCACCGCCGACCGGATGGAACGGCTGGGCCTGCGGACCATCCACCTGCTTCCCTACCACAGCATGGGCGTATCCAAGGCCCGGCAGGCGGGTCTGGAGCAGGAGACCTTTTCCACTCCGCCGGACGACGTCCTTGCCCGGTCCCGGGCGCAGCTGGCGGCCCGGGGACTGCAGGTCAAGGTCATGGGTCACGAGGACTGAGCGCGCGGAGACCCGGGGCAGGTGCCATTTCTCGAACAGGAAGCGAAATTCTTGCGCAAAAATAAAGCTTGAGAGATTTTGCGGCAAAAGCAGTAAAAGCCTGTGAAAAATGCCCATTGACGCCGCCGGGGTTTTCGTGATACAGTCGAACGCAGAAAAGGCAAGGGCGCCTGAGAGAATGTAATTTCTCAGGCGCCCCTGCTTTTTTATTTTAGAAAACGGTTCAATCCTGGCTGCGGATTTTTTCCGACGCCAGCGCGGCGTACTTCACCACCAGATCCTTGACATGGTGATACGTCTCGTCCTCCATCCGCATAGCGGGCGCAGAGACGCTCATGGAAAAGATCACCTTGCCGCCGGGCCCCCTGATGGGCGCCGCCACGCAGCGCAGGCCGGGGGAAAACATCTGGTCGTCGTAGGCAAACCCGTCGCGCTTTACCTGGCGAATCTCCGAGAGAAATTCCGGAAATGGAACCTGAATATCGGCCGTGTTGTTTTCATATACCCATTGCAGGCTCATCTCCGAAAGTTCCGCCAGCAGCACTTTCCCCAGGGCAGTGGTGCAGGAGGAATAGGAGGCGTTGAGCACAAAATTCGGGCGGAGCACATGGGGGCTTTCGACCTTGTGAATGTAGACGATCTTGTCGCAGCTGGAGACAGCCAGATTGACGGTCTCGTGCGTCTCCTGTCCCAGCAGTTCCATATGATGCGTGGCGATGTTGAAATAGCGGTTCAGACTGTCGCATTTGCGGGACAGCTCGATGAGTTTGGTTCCAATCCGGTACTTTTTCGTCTCCCGATCTTGAAAAATCAGTCCTACGAATTCCAAACTCTGGATAATCCGATACACAGAACTCTGCGGCATGCCGATCTGATTGGCAATTTCCTTGATTCCAACCTCTTGAGCATCGTTTTCAAAACAGCCGAGAATGTCGAAGGCTTTCAAAAGCGTCAGCGTATACAGATTATTCACCATAACGGATGCTCCTCCAGTAAATTTGTATTGAATTATATCAGTTTTCCCTTGATTTTACAACCGGGATTTCCATTCACAGCGAAAAAAGCCGTCAACCGGCCAGAGCGCAGGGGCCCCCCGCCCTTTTCGTCCTTTGCCGCGGAGCAGAGACCGAACTCGATCCGCTTTTTATGCGCGGGACGCGGCCGGAATGGCGGGCCTTTTTTCGCCTTTTCTGTGAAAAAATTCAGGTTTGCAGTTTAAAATGATGGTATCCGCAAATCCATTCTTTAAAATATTTCCCCTCAAATACTCGTAAAACGCCCGTGCGGCGGGTAAAAAGAAAAAACGCGGACGGTTTCGGAAACGCAAAAAGCTGAAAGCGTGTAATTTTCAGAAGTTTTAAGGAATCTTTTCCCGACTTTTTTGCTGGATTATTTTCCGTTTTTCATTTTTTTGATGTAAAATTGTACACAACGGGCAGTTGACAATTCGGGTGTTTTCGTTATAATTGACGTTAAGCGGAAAAAGTCTGCGAATTGGAAGACTTTTTTTAAGCGGATCTGCGATTCCAATATTCGGAATTTTTGGTGAGATATCGTCTGTTTGGCTGCTGTTGATTTCATACGGAATGAGGAGGTTCCGTATGTATCAAGATAGGAACTTGAGAAACAGTTGAAAAATGGGAGGGCAAAAAATGAAAAACGAAAAAACCAAGCAACCCGAGCGGGCAGCGGCGTTAGGTTCGTCACTGCTGATTCTGTTGGTATGCGTCGCGATTCTGTCCTACTGCATCATCGGTCTGGGCAAGGATGTCCATGTGCCGCTGGCTTTCTGCTGCGGCGTTCTGATGCTCTACGGCATCTTTTTCATGCACATCAACTGGACCAAACTGAAGGATGCCATGATTGAGAGCGTTGCCAGCGGCATTGAGGTGTTCATTATTATCCTCCTCATCGGCAGCACGATCGGCACCTGGATCGCTTCCGGCACGGTGCCCATCATCATCTACTACGGCCTGCAGATTTTCTCTCCGAAGTTTTTCCTGGTTTCCATTCTGGTTATCTGCTGCATCATGTCCATGGTCACCGGCTCCTCCTGGACGACTATGGGAACCATCGGCATTGCGTTTATGGGCGTGGGCGTCGGCCTGGGCGTGAACCCCGCCATCACCGCCGGCGTCATTGCCTGCGGCGCGTTCTTCGGCGACAAGCAGTCCCCGGTCTCCGACAGCACGAACTATGCGGCGGCGGTTGCCGGCACGGATCTTTATAAACATGTGCACTCCATGCTCTATACCACCGGACCTGCCATCATCGTCACCGCCATCATCTGCGTCGTCATTGGTCTGCGGACCTCCGGCACCGGCGACACCACGGCGGTCCAGGAAATCATGACCGGCCTGAAGGGCGCTTACAACCTGAATCCCGCCCTGCTGCTGCCTCTGATTATCATGATCGTCCTCATCGTCATGAAGGTCCCCGCCATCCCCACCATGATGATCGCCGCGGTCATGGGCATCGTCTTTGCCATGATATTCCAGGGCTTCTCTCTGAGCGATGCCTGCGGCTTCTTCTATTCCGGATTTGTGGGCAACACCGGCAACGCGGTCATCGACAAGCTGCTGACCCGCGGCGGTATGTCCTCCATGTACTACACCATCGGCATCATGATCTGGTCGCTCTCCATGGCCGGCCTGATGCAGAGCTGCGGCATTATCTCCGCGATCATGGCCAAGGCTGAGAACATCACCAAGACCATCCGCGGCGTTGTCATCACCCAGCTGATCTCCGGCTATGTCCTGAGCTTCATCGCGGCCGACCCGTACCTGGCCATGATCCTGCCCGCCAGAGCCTTTGCCGACAAGTATGATGCTCTGGGCGTCGACAGAATGGTCATGTCCCGTACCTGCGAGGACGGCGGCACCATCGTCTGCCCGATGGTCCCCTGGGGCACCAGCGGCGTTTATACGGCGGCCACGCTGGGCGTTGCCACCGGCGCCTATCTGCCTTACTACTTCCTGGGTTACATCAACCCGCTCTTCTCCATCATCTGCGCCTGCACCGGCTGGGGCATCTTCAAGGCCACTCCGGAAGAGCTGGAGCGTCTGAAGAAGGAGAAGGAGAAGATGGCCGGCGTCGAGTGATCCTGTTTCTGCGGCAGGCAAAACTTTTCCGTCCGCCTGCTCTTGAAATCTGAACGAGTGTGCTTGCCGGGGGGCCCCTGAGGGTCCCCGGCAGGCTCATTCCGCTTTCATGGTTCGAAATTTCCGTATTCGGTCGTATCATAGCAGCGGAACCGGGAAAATTCAGGCTTCACTGCTTTATGATAATATTGTAAAGTGGAGGAACGCAAAATGAGTGAACAGAAATTTGCCGGCAGGGTTGCCCTGGTTACCGGCGCGGCAGGCGGCATCGGCGCGGTCATCGCGCAGAAGCTCGCCGAGTACGGCGCGGACATCGTGATCGCCGACGTAAAGATCGACGAGCAGAGCGAGGTCTTTGAAAACATCCGCAAGATGGGCCGCAAGGTGCTGGGCGTGTGTGTGGACATCACCAACGTAGAAGCCGTCCAGAAGGCAGTCGCCGATGTGGTGGCCAAGATGGGCAAGATTGACATCCTGGTAAACAACGCCGGCGTGTACCCGGCCGTCCCGCTGCTGGATGTGGATGAAAAGCACTTTAACTTTGTCGTCGGCGTCAACCTCAAGGGTCTGTTCTTCATGACCCAGAGCGTAGTGAAGCAGTCCATGCTGCCCAACGGCTACGGCCGTATCGTCAGCATCAGCTCCATCGACGGCAAGAAGCCCGCCCCCGGCGTCGGCATCTACGGCGCCACCAAGGCCGGCGTTATCAGTCTGAGCAACTCCTTCGCGCTGGAGCTGGCCGGCACCGGCATCAACTCCAACTGCGTCGCCCCCGGCTGGGTGGAGTCCAAGACCGTTCTGGCCTCCGACCGGTGGAAGATGTTCCTGCCTCAGATTCCTGCCCGCCGCCTGGGCAAGCTCAGTGAAATCGCCGAGGCCGTGTGCTTCCTGTGCGACGACAAGGTGGGCTTCATCAACGGTGAAACGCTGGACGTCAACGGCGGCCAGATCATGGACTGAGCAAAGTCATTCCGCGGCTTCGGCCGCAAAAAAGCAGTTCGTTAAAACGACTATGCCGGAGAGGCCTTCTGTTGTGGAGCAAACGAGCAACAGAGGGCCTTTCCCTGAAAATACGACAATCCGAAAGGAGGCCCTCTATGGGCAGCGCAGCAAAAGAAACCCTGCGGTCCCTGCCGAAAATGGATCCGGGCCTGATCGAACAGGCCCGCCGGGAGGCACGGAAGATCGAAATTCCTCAGAGCGCCTGGTGCAAAGCTCACGGGTTTGCCTCGGAGAAAAGTTACAAGGAGACCATGGCGGCCGGCGGCCGCATCATGTACCATACGCACTTCTGCTTCGACAGCCGGGAGGCCATGGTTCGGGAGATGGCGGCGCTGGAGAAGCTGCTGGCAGCCCGCGGACTGGAGCTGGACCGTTTCGGCGTGTCCCTGGATCCGTCCATGGCGCTGCCCCCCGCCATGCGCCGGGATGATGCGGAGCACCACGGGCTGTATCTTTCCAAGCAGGCGGACTGGGATGAGGTTGCCTCGTTTTCCTTCTCTCAGCCCCACTTCGGCGACAACATGATCGGCAGCCCCGCCTCTTTTGACTCCTGCTGCAGCGCGCTGCGGGCAGGCGTGACCACGATGGGCAACATCTCCCAGTTCTTCGGCTGGGACTATCCGGAATTTCCGGACGTGGAGGCCCGAACCCGGGCCGCAGTTATGGCCATCGCCGCCATGGGCGAGCATCGGGCCGACGGCGCGATGGTCCACTCCAACCTGGACGACGGTTACGGCGACAAATGCGCCGACATGGGACAGCTCATCGCCATGGCGCTGCTGGAGCAGTATATCGCGGAGGATCTGCTGGGCGCCAAGGTGGCTCATTCCTTCGGCGACATGTTCCACTCCCCTTATAAGCGTCTGGTGTTCCTCTCCGCCCTGCGGATGATCCATAAGGACGGGGTGTTCGGCTCCATGGTGTTCACCAACAAGCTGGGCCGCCGGAAGGAGCCCATGGATCTCAATGACGCCCATCTGTGCGAGTGCATGCTCTTCGACATGGCGGGCCAGGTCCATTACC
>Ga0268263_1001927_pt1 | contig 15315 bp, 12 predicted proteins | sample Biomet5_FD_190358 | JGI IMG/M metagenome (GOLD analysis project Ga0268263, IMG submission 190358) | Microbial communities from bioreactor (seeded with sewage sludge) at LBNL, California, USA - Biofuel metagenome 5 (SPAdes) (version 4) | ecosystem: Engineered > Bioreactor > Anaerobic >... | reverse complement strand
GCCCAGTCCCTTGAGGGCCGTCACCTGAACCGGGTCCTTGACGGAAAGCCGGCGAGTGCAGTTGTTCTCGGCACCCCAGGCCACGCATGCCGCCAGCACCAGCAGCGAACCCAGCGAGAAGGAGAAGCTGCCTTCCTGCAGCGACAATAGCCCGCAAGCCACCGTGACCAGGATGATGGCCAGCCACAGCCGTGCCGTGATCCGCTCATGGAAGAAAAAGAAGGCGATGACGGCCGTGGCCACGATCTCGAAGTTGCTCAGCAGTGCGACGTTGGCCGCCGCCGCCATATCCAGCCCGTTCATCATCAGGATGGCTGCCGCGATGTCCAGCGCCACCATCGCCGCCGCATACGGCGCATCGGACCGGTCCAAGGGACGCTCGGTGCCATGCGGGACGGCCAGATGCCAGACGGTCATGCCCAGCCCCGCCCCCAGATACAGGAACCCGGCGGTCATCGTGGCCGCCATCTGACCCAGCAGCAGTTTGGACAGCGGAATGCTGACGGCATACAGGGCCGCCGCCAGTATCGCATAAGCCGTGCCGCGTCCCTGGTCATCCTTCATCTTCGCTCACCATCCTCGATATCGCGCCGATCAGCGCCTCGGCTGCCTGCGTGCTGTCAGGACCCGGGTTGAACTCCGAGATGAAGACGCCCAGGAAATAGGGCCGTCCGGGCCGATAGAAGATGCCTCCGTCATGGACGATGTCATCCAGGCCCCCGCTTTTATGGGCGACAGGCCATCCGGTGGCCAGGTAACGCTTGAGGCTGCCGCCGTCTCGGTTCTCCATCAATATCTCCAGGGCCAGCCTGCGATACCGGGCCGTCAGCGCCGGCCCGTTGCGCAGCAGCATGAAACAGGTGCGGAAGTCGTCCAGGCTGATATAGTTGTTGCGGCCCGCCCTGACGGCCTCCCAATCCAGCATGTGGCGCTGGACGGATGTCCTTCTCAGACCCAGGCCGGAACAATAGGCGTTGAGGGCGTCCATGCCCATCCAATCGATGATGACGTTGGTCGAGGTGTTGTCGCTGACGGTGATCATCCAGTACAGCAGCTCCCGCAGGCTGACGTCACGGGGCCCATAGCCGTAGCATCTGTTATCAGGCAATATTGCCGAAGCCGGCAGCGGCAGCCTGGCCGTCGATAGGTCCAGATGTTCACGTCCGACCCGGTCCAGCACGGCCATCATGATCGGCACCTTGATGGTGGAGGCCGAGACCACCCGGTCGCGGCTGAGATGGCTGATCTGCGGCCGGTCCATGGCCAGCGGCTGATAAAGATAGGCCACCTTGCCGGGGAAGGCGGCCGCCTGAGCCGCGATCATTCTCTTAAGCTTCATGTCCGTCATGACTGTTTCCTCCTATTAATGCCGCGCAGCGTCCGCAGATATCCCTTATGATCATCCGTCACGCGATAGCTTTCCAGCGCTTTGCGGATGGTCCGTTCATGCGTCCGGCCGTCCAGCCGCCCCTGTTCAAGGTACGGCAGGGCCGCGTCATACTGTTTGGCCAGGGCCGTGGCGAAATACCAGGCCGCCATCATCATCACGTAGTAATCATCAGCCCTGACGCCTGCCACCAGCCCCAGATACCGGGGTTGGAAGCATTCATCGAGGTAATAGGCCATCAGCATGCCGATGGCGAAACGCACCGTGTAGGGATGGCCGTCCGCCAGCCAGCCTTCGATGTAGGGCAGGGCCGCATCCGGATGGCGGGCGATGGCCAGCGGCCGCAGGCCGTCGCAGACCGACCAGTTGTCGACGTAAGGCAAAAAGGCCTGCAGCCTGGCCATCGTCCGGTCAAAGTCCCGGTCATGGCAGATCAGATATCCATGGGCCAGGTTCTCCTCATGATACCGGTGCGGCAGGTCTGTCAGAAAGGAGTCGATGTCCGCATCATGCATATGTGATTTGGCGATGGCATAGACACCCGGGACGCGCACGCCCAGGATTGCCTCCGGGGCGGTCGTGGTTATCAATGACGTCACGAACCGCCTGTATCCAGGTTCCGCCGCCGCCTTCAGCTGCCGGCGGATCGCCGTGACGCTGCTCATGAGGCGACGTACCGGGCGACCTGGCCGGCCATCAGGCTGTCAGCCGGGCAGAAGTCATATCCCTTCAAATCCGCGGCCGTGATCCATCGGATGGCCGCGTGCTCCAGGCACGTCGGCCGGCCGGCGGCGATTGTGCAGGCCATCAGCGTCAGATGGATCGTGACGTCGGGGTAGCGGTAGTCAAGGCTGGCGACCGTCGGGCCGGGCCGCAGGGTGACGGCCAGCTCCTCCTGGCATTCGCGCACCACGGCCTGGGCCGCCGTCTCGCCAGGCTCGAGCTTGCCGCCGGGGAACTCCCACAGCAGGCCCCTGGCCTTGGCCGCGGCCCGCTGGCATATCAGGAACCGGTCCCCGTCCATGATCAAGGCGGCGACGACTTCAACACTCATATTTGAGCTTCCTTTTAGAAATCATCTCTATATTCCATACTTTTAATACTGAATTCGACATACGATTAAAACCTTGATATAGATATTTCATTTCGTATCTGTTTTAAATCCTTCTGCTCTAGCTTTACTCTCAAGATCAAGCAAGTGCTGTGACTGAACAGAGTTTGGAATTTTGTTTGGAAGCTGACAGGCTATCTTCAATGCTGCAACATCGGAAGGGGAAACTAAATGCTTATTAACTGTGAATTCAGCCAATTCCTTCCAATAATCCGATGATTTATTGACCACTTCCGTCTGCGCATTAATTCCATTTATCACATACTGCTCCTTCTTGGCCTGCTTCTGCTGCTGATTATTTTCTGAAATATCAATTAAGCAATCAGATATTTCTTCAGGAAGTTCAACATTGATTGCCTGAATTGTATCCCAGCATTCAGTACGTTTGCACCACTGCGTTACGTTCATGATTGGACGCTCAGGATCAGTAATTTTTTCAAATACCGCTTTAGAGATAATATTCAGAGCTTCTTTCACGGGATCAGGCAATTCCTGTTTATTCCATATCAATATCAAATCTAGATCATTTCCTGGATGCTGTTTCAGTATCAGCCTTTTTAATAATGCAACAGAGTAGGTAATGACGTTAGCTCGATACCCTCCTTCATACCATGGCTGTTTTGTGATATACGAAGATAAATAGTTGAACATTATCGTTAACGCGACAGTTGATTGATAGTATCTTTCATTGAATTGTGTATTATTATTTTGCCATTGTTCATCTATGTAATTAGCAAATTGAACGAAATTCGTCTGAGCGCCTCTGCTTACTGTATCCGGATGCCCAATCCATGAATTTTGTACTTTTGCTAAATCAATTTTTTTAATAACCTGATTGGACGGATTCTTCAGCAAAAACGCACTTTTTTTCGATGGAGTCAGTTTCATTTGCTCCTGTAGATATTGACCCCTGGCACGCTCGTAAAACCAAATAGTTTCATATTGTGCGCCGTGCACAGCTGGCGCAAATGTTATTTTTGATAACTGTTCCATTTGTCTGTGGAATGGATGGGACGCAAAGAAATCAGCATCACTTACCTTATTCTGACTATTCGAAGATCGTGAAATATCTCTGATGAGACCATCGGCATCTTCTGTAGAAGTCTGAGAATCATCAATCTCAGTAAGCTTCATTTGAACATAAATATTGCTAAGATCAGCCTTATCGTTTCTTCTGGCATTATATAGTGATGCCGTTGTCTGCCCGCCATTGATAATCTGAAAATCACGGGCATATGTTATATACTTCATCTTATTGATTTCTTTTATGCTCACGTCTTTAGCTGTTACAGATATACCATTATTAAAGGCAAAGAACATCTCAGGAGATTTTAGGATTGTTTCTCGTATTTTTTTATTAACCGCAACTTTGGTTGATAAAAAAGACCTAACATTTCCTTCAAGTAGCTTAGCTCCGTATTTGTCATATATATTGGCAAGTAATTCCCCTGGAATTACTCCTAGATAGCTTTTATATTTTTGATTAGCCCCTACATTTGCTTCAATGCATGGTATTCCTGATTCCGTATACTCATTAAAATCAATCTCGATTTTTTCAACATCTGGAGATGTGCAAACCTCGAAAAGTCTAGAAAGATCCCAGATCTGAGCCTCGACAGGAACGCCGCTGAATTTATCAATTTCAATATTCTTTATTCTTGAGCTCATTTTGGCATCAGTGAATAAGAAAATGCGATACTTCCTGATGGAAGTGCAGTTTCTACTTAGTAAGTCAATTAAATCTGAGGCGCTCGTACTAATATCAACTTCCTCAGTAAAATCTGAGTTCAATGAAGCATCGACAAACAGCATCGCACGATCAAATATCTGCGAGGCCGTGGACATCACTAGAATGCGCTCATCATCGGTTCCTTCATAATCTGATACTATCAAGTTCAATGTTCTGTCGAATTCGTCAAAAGAATATCCATCTACTCTGATCTTTTTTCTTTTATACTCTCCAAGATAGTAGCATGGCACATAGTCTGGTAGAATTTCGCAGTCGATTAGATATGATGCAACGTTATCTGTAAAACAGGCACATGACCCCTCGCCTGTTGCAACAGCGGCTGCTTTCACACCGTCGAGAAAATCCTTTCTGAATTCTACCGCATCCATTTTTCCTATCCCCTTTTCCAGCAATCTATACTTGGTATGCTTATATAATATGAGCATTTTACAATCTCTGCTCTTATGCCGCCCCTAGTCACGCGCGGAAAGGATTCATCAACATTGTAATTGCTGTTTCCCGCTGTCTTATACGGATACTTCTCATATTCCTCGATATCGATGTAGCCAACCTCGTTTAATTTAGAGGTAAATAAATCAATGCAATCAGGATTCCCATTCATCTTATTGACAGTCTGCTTTACTATTGACCTGAGTGTGATTGCCCCCTTCATTTCAGGAGCGCATTCATCAATTCTATATATCCTGAGTATTCCTTTATCATTATCCGTCCCAAGTTGCTCAATTGATGATATTTCAATTTTATCAGATGCTATTCCAGTAGCTTTAATTTCATCCCAGACACCGTCATATACGAAATCCTGATCGGCTCCATCAGGCCCCACCCAACCTCGCAGTGCTGAAAACAGTTCCTTTCCAGAATCAATTACTTCGTTAAGAAACAGCAACTCACCTATAAGCCCCTTTCTCTTTTCAGATGAAAGTATGCCTTCGTTTTTCTTCTCCATCAGCCTTCGCCATTGAGCAAATCTCTTCTCCACTTTGTGAACAGCATCAATCTCATCAGTTGCATTTGAAGAATACTCAATAAGGTTACCGCACATCGTAATAAAGACATCTTCCTGCGCCTTATCAGTGAGTTGGAATGATATATAATACTTCCCGTCATCACGGCATGTACAGACGGCTTTTATGCTCTTTGACGATTCAATGTTCTTCATTTTATAATTGGAGATGATCACAAGTGCTTTGTTCTTTTCTGTTTCATATGCTACATGCCATTCCAATTTATGGTCTACATTGATAAGTAAAGAACCGCCTTTATAATAATTGATTCTGTTCCATGCCTCTTTCAGCTTTTCTTCTATTTTTTCCATAACTAATCACTTTCCTCATCATCAAACCAATTCATTTGCTCAACGCGATTGATTACATATAGTGCCGTTTCATTTCCGGCTTCATCATCAGGGAAACCGACTCCTAATCCGTAGAGGAATCTTGGGTAATCGTTCTCTGCATTCTCATATTTTGCTTGTATCACATGAATCATCAATATAGGTTTCCTGCCTTTGATTAAGTATGCCGTATCTGGCAAACTAGGCTTCTCCTGCTTTCCACTATATTTGGAGTAGAACTGCTTTTTGGCGTATTCAATCTGCTCTTTTGTCAGCCCAATCCTCGCGCATCCGCCAGATCCTACTCTCATCTTTGTTCCGCTCACCCTAAACATCTCTTCAATGACTTGTATTGATCTGTATTCAGTATGTGCAATGCTCAGCAGATTATTTCCACACTTTAGTTTTTTATCGTACGGAATACCTTCGCCATTATTTATCAATGTCACATCCCAGCCACGGTTCCATGCATGTTTCGTGACATAATCAGACAGCCCATCGCTATTGAAGCCCAAATTCCAAGGATGAACGATAATTGATTTCAAAAACTGCGCAACGCAATCATTAGATACATTCTCCCAGAAATAATTGCCGAATGTTCTGAATTCACTAGGATCCACTCTTTTACCTTCGTCATCAAGTCTCTCAATAAATGCTTCAATGGTGATACAATTCTTTTCGTTTATTGATTTTGATTTATATAATCTTGGCGTTTCAAGCAACTGTCCGGCAACAGAAACAGGTACCGTTATCGTTTGCGCTGTCCGCATTTTATTTCTTGCAGTAACAATTAAAGATCCTGGATTATACCGCACTTTCAAGCCAAAGTCTCTTGGGCTCTGTCCGGCCGCCTTCATCTTATAGATTTGATCTTTTAGGTCCTGCGTGGCAGTATAGATATCTCCATATGCATCAATCATTTCCTGAGACAGCCATATCTTCACCAGATCATCATAATTAGGTCGAAATCCGAACCAGCGTCCCATTTGCATTAATGTATCATACATATTTGTTCTGCGACAAAAATATGTTACCATCAGACCTTCAAGTGTTAGTCCTCTCGAAAGTGTGTTCCCGCCTACAACAATGACCCTCAGTCCATCTTTTTCGTGTGCGTTATAATCCAGTGTATCAGCTCCTGCAGCGGAATTTATTTTCTTAACATCAACTGGTTCAGCAGCATACAGCAGATAATTATGCAGTATCTCTGGCCAATCAATGCCTGCGATTTTGGAAAGACTGTATTTATTCCATACAGCATGCAAAGCATTTATACTTTTTATTCTTTCAGTCTTTCCTTCTGGCAGTTTTGAGTAATTCCTTAGGTCCGACTTCACCTGCTCAAGCCATCCATTCAGTATCTCAGCAATCTGTTTCTGTACATTTGTAAACCTAGTGATGTGAACCATCATCGTTCGATGCTCAGTGTTATCTTTTCTATAATCTCTAATAGCATTTGCTAACAGGAAATAGTTGGCTGCTTCATACAAATCGGCAGGAAGCACCTTTACCTCGAAATTCTTATTGTGTTTTAGAGGGATTGCTTCAGCAAATGCGCCAACATCAATGTTTTCAAGCATTTTCTGCTCGTCTCCAGAATCGGAAAAGATTCTATTTGGCCCGATATAATTATTGGGGGAATCTAATGCATATATGAAATCAGCTGGGAACAGATCATCATTAGGCTCTGGATCAATGAAGATGTTCGCAAAAGGAGTAGCAGTTACGGCTAGGTATGTTGTCTTTGTGAAGACTGATAATATTTCTCTTATAGCTTTATTGATTGCAGTTGGATCCGAGTCTTCATCATTTGTATTAATAGAGGCGTTATCAGCCTCATCATCAATAATAAGAAGACTTTTTGCTATCTTTCCATCAGACGATACATTATTATATCTAAGCCATTTGTACAGATTTGTTAGTATGCTCTTGTTTTTTTTGACTACCAGTAAAATCGGGCAGTTAACATTGCCAATTGCTAAATTATTGCTTTTCAGCACTGCAGCATTAAAATCACTTGCCTCTGATGTAAATGAAGCGATATTCTTCTCTCTGCCGTAGTTTCCAACGCCGATGATTGAATGTTTGATGGTTGCGTTCGGATTATTTAAATATGCATTGCTTGCATGCCCACACATCTCTTTATCCAATCTTCCTTGCGTCTGCTGTCTCAATATTTCCGGTATGCCAGTTAATACAATAATCACATCGTACCCAACATCTGCGGCTTTGTTTGCTATCGCAGTATAATTTGAAGTTTTACCTGATTGGACCTCGCCCAAGAGCAAGCCGCGGATATGGAAACTGTCATCCTGTGGATTTCCACATTGGTCTAGAACATCATCAGATACTTTACTGAGTTTTGCAGTCAATCTTGGGTTCCATTTCTTGTCTTGCTCTAGATACCTTTTGTATCTTTCCCAAAAGAAGAACGAAAACTTTGCGCGATTTGCCGGAAGCCACGATTCATGTTTGCTATTCGGATCAGAAAGGCAGATGCCTTCATCTAACGAAACAACTATGCACTCTCTAAGCCTTCTTTTTATATCCTTAAATTGCTCGTCCGAAACAGGCACCATTAGTTTAGTATTTTCCCTAACCATTTGTGCGCTCTCATCAAACTGCTCCTCTGTTGGCATTTCATCCTTATAGTGGTTATTAATATACGATGAGATAAAATTTTCAAGATCCTTTTCGTTATTATCGTTCATTTATTTCTCCCTCAATCTTTCTTATCTCCTCAAGATGATTGCAGAATGGAGGCACTTCTTTTATTTCATCTAGGAAGCTTTGCTTTCGTTCTACGCTGCTCATTTTAGAAAGCATAGATCTAATTGCGGCTTCAATCTCTTGGCTTGTCTGGGCTTGATCATTTTTTACGCGCTCGTCACTGTTCAAATCTATATATAGCTGATTCAGCGGCAAAGATCTTTCTATTTGAGTAAGTAATGTCTCCAACATTTTGCTGTCATTCCCAATTAATTCTTCAATCTGTCTAACTAAAGGATGCAACCTGTTAATCTCATAATAGTATCCGCCATCTCTGGCCTTCAGTCTATTCCATAAATGGATTTCATTGTCACTTACTTCGATTCGCCCTCTGTAAGTAAACTTCACCTTGCTTTTTTCGCCGATTTTCTCAATTACGTTTGCTAAATTTGCTTTCAATTCCTCAGGCGGCACAGCAGTCGACTTTTTAATATCCAAAGACCAAAGACTGTCTAGTGTGTTTGGGATGTCAACCCTTACTCTTGCTAATTTTGATAGGTCTCCTTTTCGCATCATTCGAAACCATGTTCCCCATACCAGCAGTCTCCTATTTCTATATACATAGAATCCCTGAAGTTTCGCCAGCCCATCTTTTCCTCCAACTTCCTTTATTTCATCACTAGTCATTTTTGAAATGTGAGGAAGAATGTATGGCTGTACATATATTTTCGATCCATGAATGGTATAAACTTCCTCCTGCATGGTCTGATCGCTTTTCTTTGATAAAAACGGATCAGTTGGAACAACCTCATTACCATTAATGGATATTTTCAGCTTTTTAATACCCGGTTCGCCAGACAGATAGCGATGATACACCAATGACAGATGCTCTCTGACTCTATCAATCATCTTTCCCATTGTTTGTGAAAAATCGATGACACCTGCCTGCATCCTGTCTAAATTCTGCCATACCACAAGAGTGCCTGCATCTATGCCGTTCAAATCATCAATGTTTGGAATTCCCGAAATATCGTCTCTATTATCCAATGAAATAAGCGACCATTTGCCTTCTTTTTTTACGTAATCTATATCCCATTTACGTACTTCAATATGATCTTGCTGTTTACTTGCTACAGTCAGCACTCTGCATTGGGAAAGAGAAGCTGTTTTTAAACCGAGACCAAAACGTCCCATATCATATTTATTTCTCTCAATTAACGGATTCTGGCTTCCATACTGCATCGCATTTGTCAATTCATCACCGTTCATCCCAATTCCATTATCCAGAAATGAGATATAAGCACCTTGCAGAGGGAAGAACGAAATAGAAATTTCCGTAGCTTTTGCTGCTATGCTGTTATCAATTATATCGGCAATTGCAGACTCCAAAGAATAGCCTATCGAGCGGGTTGATTCAATCAGCGTCGGTGCAATCGGCGGGAGATCGATTATTTTCATATAACACTCCTTTTGAGATCGTTCTTTTCTATTTCTCGCGTGAGACCCGCCAAGGTTTTCTTCATTTTGTTTTTTTCAAGCTTACATTCCCAGATGATTATGACCTTCCATCCATTGCTCCTCAATTCGTTCATATTCTTCCGATCACGGCTGACATTATTCTTTAATTTAGCTTCCCAATACTCATGATTGCTTTTAGGCATGGTAGCCTTTTTACATCCTTTATGCTGATGCCAGAAACATCCGTTCACAAAAATAACTGTCCTATACTTCGGCAAAACTACATCAGGGCATCCTGCGTATCGCCTGTCATTTTTCCTGTAACGATATCCTTTTGAGAACAGATATTTTCTTATAATGATCTCTTTACTGCTTACCGATCTTATATGAGACATGTTTTCATGACGCTGGGGCTCTGTGTGGTTATCCATCATTCTGCCTCTTTAATCATTTTTAATGTCCACACTTCGTATTTATTGATTGGATCTTCAGGATCGGTTATAAATACATCCGTCTTTTGGAATGCTATTGCGTTGGCTCCATATTTATCTAATATCTCCTTTGTGATCATCCCCGAACGGCTTGTATCCTTTGAAGTATCACTTACAGGCGATATAAGCTTGTCTGCTACAAGCCTTCCTTTTAGCCACCGTCCCAGAATCAGCTCATCGCCAATTGCCGCAAATTGTTTGTTATTCGCACTTGTGGTATGTGCCAAGAAGGCTTGCCCATCATCCGTGACAGCATAGAAAGGCAGTCCTTTATAAGGATAGCCATCACTCATCCGTACTGCTTTGCTTACACAAAGCTGCGTTTCGTACCAATCACGCGGTTTTCCTGTCCTAGGAGCCGCATAGCAAACATTAATGTTCGATCTTGTATAATGCTTATTGTCATCCTTCATAATCTCTGATGCTGTCGGCACTTTCAATTTAATAATAAAAGGCTCGCCAATCTCGTGCTTTTGATAATAAAGCACAGCTTTCATTGGGATATCATGCATTTGCCGCAGCATGCCTTTTATTTTAATTCTTTGCATTGTGCCCTCCATCAAGCTGGTCAGTCAATGCTGCCCAGGCTGCTCCATACAGGCTCAACGCTGTCGTATTCGATTCCGGCAAATGTTTTTAAAATAGACTCGAAAATGATTCTGGCGCCCTCAACAGGCACAGCCATGCCTATCTGTTTGCGAACCGATTCTTTACTGCCGCAAAAAAAGTAATCATCAGGAAACGTCTGCAATCTTGCCCTTTCCCTGTTGGTGAGGGCTCGAGGTTCAGACCAATGGTAAACATGCGTTCCCCCGCCGCCGGACCCAGTGATGGTATACGAAGGCTTATCTGGTTCAAGTCTTCTATATATCTGACTCAGCCAGGCCCCTTTTACATGGAGCTTAAGATCCTCCGGAAGCGAAGCCGTCCATGCGTTTTCTCCAGGTTTTATCTTTTCAAGCCGTCTAGCAACCTTATCTGACTGTCTAGTTTTCTCGTTATTAAAAGCGCTCTCACCTATCGGAGGATTTTCTATTGCCTGACTGCATGTTGTAGTTGAATACCCCTTATAACTAGGAATCCTATATGTATATGGCTGATCATCCCTAATACCAACGATAATCATTCGATGTCTGGCCTGAGGTATTCCGTATTTTTCAAAGCAGTAAAGATTAGGATAAATCTTATACCCTGCCTTTATCATATCACCCTTTATTTTTTCAAAAGCCTCGCCGTCATTCGCACTTCTGATACCACTAACGTTTTCAAATATAAACCAAATCGGATGATAAAGCTCCAGGGCATTAATCCCATATGTATAAAGCGGGCCGAATTCACCCTTTATTCCTTTTCTCTTTCCAACTGAAGAAAAATCATTGCAGGGAGCTCCAAAAGCCAAAGCATCAATTTTCCCGAGTTTTTTTATATCCAATTCATGAACATCTTTGCAAACAACACTTCCCGGCAGAGACGGGCATATATTGCGTGTATACGTGGCACATGCGTCTTGATCGAAATCGTTTGCCCATTGATGTACAATCTTCCATTCAGGCAAACCAATATCTGCAGTGATCGCACCTTTTGCTATTCCGCCCGGGCCGCAGAACAATTCACCAAGTTTAAATACCATTTTGCTCCTCTCTTAACGCAGAACATCGCCAATTATTTTTACAAAATAAACGATTATCTTATTTCCGAACATGTGTTCCATAGAAATGAGCCTGTCTATAGAATTGTGAATGCCTCCTTTTTTATCATTATATATCTTTTTTGATTTCATCAGACCATAACTGTATTCGCTCAACATCCATTCATCTGAACACCTGCAGACTGCTTTCCCATTTTAAGATGACAAATCATCACTTCTGTATCCTCAAACATCGATGCCTTACAGTTTTATGACAATACGTTTATATAAGAAAGCCGGCCCAAGATGGGCCGGCACGGAAATGATATGGATCGTTACTTCTTCGTCGCGACAGCCGGCTTGTCGTCCTGCCACAAGGCCTTGGCCCCGGCGATGACGCCCGCCAGCTGCTGCATGTCGGAAGGGATGATGATCTTGGTCGCCTGGCCGTCGGCCACCTTGGCCATGGCCTCCAGCGCCTTGATCTTGATGACCTGGTCGTTGGGATTGGCCTCGTTCATCAGCTTGATGCTCTGCGCCAGGGCGGTCTGGACCTTCATGATAGCCTCGGCCTCGCCTTCGGCCTTCATGATGGCGGCCTGCTTGGCCGCATCGGCCTTCAGGATGGCCGACTGCTTCTCGCCTTCCGCCACCAGGATCTGGCTCTGCTTCTGGCCTTCGGCCTGCAGGATGCTCTCGCGGCGCTCACGCTCCGCCTTCATCTGTTTCTCCATGGCGTTCTGTATCTCGCGCGGCGGGATGATGTTCTTCAGCTCGACGCGGTTGACCTTGATGCCCCAGGGGTCGGTGGCCTCGTCCAGGATGACGCGCATCCGGCTGTTGATGACGTCACGGCTGGTCAGCGACTCATCCAGCTCCATGTCACCGATGATGTTGCGCAGCGTGGTGGCCGTCAGGTTCTCGATGGCGTTCATCGGGTACTCGACGCCGTAGGTGTAAAGCTTGGGATCGGTGATCTGGAAGTAGATGATCGTGTCGATCTGCATGGTGACGTTGTCCTTGGTGATGACCGGCTGCGGCGGGAAGTCGGCGACCTGCTCTTTCAGCGAGACCTTGCGGACGACCCGGTCGATGGCCGGCACGCTGAAGTGCATCCCGACGTTCCACACCGAGTGGAAGCCGCCGAGACGCTCGACGACGTAGGCACGCGACTGCTGCACGACATGGATGTTGGTGACGAGGACCACCAGCACCAGGATGACCAGGATGAACACCGGCATCCAGCTTGCTAATCTGAAATAACCCATCAGTTGTCTTCCTCCTTTTCAGGTATGACGATTGCCTTGACGCCTTCGATGCGCCGGACCCTTGCCATCTCCCCCTTAGGGATGATGACGCCAGTCCTCTCGCAGCGTGCCGTCCAGGTCAGGCCGTCGATGAACACGGCCCCTGTGCCGTTGACATCATCGATCGATTCGGTGACCTTGACGGTCCTGCCGATGATGCGGTCGGCGTTGGTCGCGACCCGCTGCTTGACGGAAAACCGCTTGGCCAGGGGCCGGAAGGCCGCCAGCATGGCGGCCGAGACGACGACGAACAAGATGATCTGCAGACCAATGGCCGCGTCCAGCCAGGCCGCCAGCAGCGCCACGGCCGAGCCGGCGATGAACCATACGGATACCAAGGCCACCGTCGATGCCTCGGCGATGCCGAAGATGACGATGGCTGCCAGCCAGAACCACATCATGCCGGTCATGTGATCACTCCTCCATCAGGGCCTGTCGCCCGATGTACATGAAGTGTATCATAACGGCCCATCAATTTCCATCGGCGCACCCGGCCGGGGCCACCATGCTCAGCTGCACGCGGCCCTTTTCCTTGTCGATGCCGATGACCCAGACGGTCACGATGTCGCCCACCGAAACCCGGTCGTACGGGTTGGCGATGCGCCGGCGGGCCATGTGGGAGATGTGGACCAGGCCGTCCTGGTGCAGGCCGATGTCGACGAAGGCCCCGAAGTCCACGACGTTGCGCACGGTGCCGTTGAGCTGCTGGCCCACGTGCAGGTCGTCGATGGTCAGCACGTCGCTGCGCAATAGCGCGCCTTCGAAGCGGTCGCGGTAGTCGCGCAGCGGCTGCCGGATGGCCTCCTGGATGTCGGCCAGGGTATAGTCGTCGATGCCCAGGCCGCTGATGGCTGCCGCGGGGAAGACAGCCTCGGGATGGCCCAGCTCGCTGATGCCGCAGGCCGCCATCAGGCTCTTGGCGGCCGGATAGCTCTCCGGATGGATGGCCGTCTCATCCAGCGGCTCGTCGCCGTCCTTGATGCGCAAGAAGCCGGCGCACTGGGTGAACGTCTTGGCTCCCAGCGACTTGACCTTGAGCAGCTGCCGGCGGTCGGTGAAACGGCCATTGGCGTTGCGATGGTCGACGATGGACTGGGCGGAGGCCTTGGTCAGCCCCGAGATGTGGGTCAGCAGCTCCACCGAGGCCGTGTTGACATCGCAGCCGACGCGGTTGACGCATTTCATGATGGCCTCGTCGAGACGCTGGTTGAGCTGTTTCTCCGGCAGGTCGTGCTGGTACTGGCCGACGCCGATGCTCTTGGGATCGATCTTGATCAGCTCGGCCAGCGGGTCCAGCAGCCTGCGGCCGATGGAGACGGCGCTGCGTTCCTCGACATGCAGGTCGGGGAACTCGGCCCGGGCGGCATCGCTGGCGCTGTACACGGAGGCCCCGGCCTCCGAGACGATGGCGTAGCTGACGGCCAGGTGGTTCTTGCTGATCAGACCGGCGACGAACTGTTCCGATTCACGGGAGGCGGTACCGTTGCCGATGGCGATGATGGCCACCTTGTACTTGGATATCAGTTCCAGCATCTTGGCGGCCGCCTCGGCCTGGCGGCTGACGGGGGGATGGGGGAAGATCTTGTCGATGTGGATCATCCGGCCCGTCTCATCCAGCACCGCCAGCTTGCAGCCGGTGCGGAAGGCGGGGTCGAAGCCCATCACCACCCGGCCTTTCAGGGGCGGCTGCAGCAGCAGCTTCTCCAGGTTGGACGAGAAGACCTCGATGGACTGTTTCTGGGCCTTGTCGCTCAGCTCGGAGCGGATCTCCCGCTCGATGCTGGGCAGCAGCAGCCGCTGGCAGCCGTCGTCGCTGGCCTGGCGCAGCTGATCAGCCACCACGGTGGCCCGCCCATGGGTCAGCATCAGGCAGGCCTCGTCCAATAGCGCCGGAGCATCATATTCGAAGCTCACGGCCAAAACCTTCTCGCGCTCGGCCCGGTCGATGGCCATGATCCGGTGGCTGGCCCAGGCCGTGACCCGCTCGCGGCGGTCGTAGTACATCTGATAGACCTTGGCCTCGTCCGGGCTGTCCTTCTTGACCTTGGTGCGGATGACGCCGGTCCGGGTGATGACGTCCTTGAACCGCCAGCGCAGCTTGGCGTCATCGCTGACATGCTCGGCGATGATGTCCTGGGCGCA
>Ga0268263_1001925_pt1 | contig 15333 bp, 16 predicted proteins | sample Biomet5_FD_190358 | JGI IMG/M metagenome (GOLD analysis project Ga0268263, IMG submission 190358) | Microbial communities from bioreactor (seeded with sewage sludge) at LBNL, California, USA - Biofuel metagenome 5 (SPAdes) (version 4) | ecosystem: Engineered > Bioreactor > Anaerobic >... | reverse complement strand
TCTGCAAGAACTATGTAACACTTCAGACTTTCAACCGCGTCATACGCGAGCGGGGCATCATCAGAAAATGCTACCTGACCATCACGTCGGGAGAAATCCCAGGGGAACTGCATTTGTTCGACCGGATGATAAAGAACGAAGCCACCAATACCATCAGAGTGGTGGACAGTGCCGCGGAGGGCAAGACCATGGAAACCATGGTCAGGCCTTTGTTCACCGGAGGAGGATACACCCTCGCCGAGGTGGAGCTTGTCACCGGCAGGACCCATCAGATCAGAGCCCATCTGGCCAAGGAAGGATATCCGCTGATCGGAGATCCCAAGTACGGCGATCCGGCAGTAAATAAAGAAATGAAGAGGCGCTTCGGGTTGACGACCCAGCTTCTCCACGCATACAGCCTTGATTTCGGGCAGTGCCCGCCGGGATACGAATACCTGGACGGCAAAACCATCAGGGCAGAAGTACCTGAAGCTTTCAAAAAGGTTCAGGAAGAATTAATTGGAAAGGTAAATTACTGAAAATGGAAAATTCAACAGGGGAAAACAAATCTATCGAAAGGAAAAAGCTTGCCATGGAGTGGGTCAAGGATATAATCATTGCCGTGGTCATCGCGGTGGTGATAATACAGTTCATCAAGCCTACGATCGTCAAGGAAAGCTCCATGGAGCCCAACTTCTATGCCAACGATTATCTGTTCATAAGCAAGATGGCATATAAGTTCGACAAAACGCCGAAGAAGGGTGACGTCATCGTCTTCCGCTCAAATCTCACGACTGACACCGGCAAGAAAAAGCTGCTGATAAAGAGAGTCATCGGCCTTCCGGGCGACAGGATAGACATAAAGAACGGCAAGGTGTATATCAACGGCAAGGCGGACAAGGCTACATATACCATGAGCGGATATACATCCGGCAGCATCGAGGGACTTACAGTTCCCAAAGGAAAGCTGTTCTGCATGGGCGATAACCGCGAGGTCAGCATCGACAGCCGTTATGAGGAGGTCGGATGTGTCAGCGAGAGCAAGGTAGTGGGAAAGGCGGTATTCCGGCTGTTCCCGTTCAGCAAGATAGGCGTGATAAAAAATCCATACAATTCTAAATAGAGTCAGTTTACAGGGGAAACAGGATGAAAGAATTTATTAAAGATATAAGCGTAGCGGCAATGATCGTCTTCATAGTGATGCAGTTCTACGAGCCCACAAGGGTCTTCGGGATCTCAATGCAGCCGTCCTTCCACGAGAAGGACTATCTTGTGCTGAGTAAGGAGGCCTACGCCAGAGAAACTCCAAAGCGGGGCGACGTCGTGGTATTCAAGTCCCAGCTGCGGACCATCAATGGCAAGAAGGAGCTGCTGATCAAGCGGGTCATCGGTCTGCCGGGCGATGAGATCAAGGTCAGCGACGGCAGCGTCTACGTCAACGGCGAACTGCAGGACGACAGCTACACCAAGGATCACTTCACCAACGGCAATCTGGATGTGACCGTTCCGGCAGGTGAATACTTCTGCATGGGCGACAACAGGATGCACAGCACCGACAGCCGCTTCAGCGAGGTGGGCTTTGTCAGCTTTGACAAAATAAAAGGTAAGGTAATTTTCCGTCTTTACCCATTCAACAAAATGGGCAGGATATGAGGCTTTAGATATGGCAAAACATGAAAGAAAACTGGTAGCAAATAACAAGAAAGCAAGGCATGATTATTTCATAGAGGAAACCTATGAGGCAGGCATTGTGCTGACCGGAACCGAGATCAAATCGATCCGCGCCGGCAAGGTCAGCATCAAGGAAAGCTATGCCAAAATAGAAAACAGCGAGCTGATCCTCTACGGCATGAACATCAGCCCTTACGAGCAGGGCAACCGCTTCAACGTGGATCCGCTGAGACCCCGCAAGCTTCTCCTGCATAAAAAAGAGATCAGGAAGCTCATCGGTCTGACGACCCTCAAGGGTCTGACCATAGTTCCCCTGAACATGTACATCAATGAAAACGGTCTGGCCAAGCTTCAGATAGCAGTCGCCCGCGGCAAGAAAAACTACGACAAGCGCGACGACATGGCCAGGAAAGACGCCAACCGCAAGATGGAACAGGCCATGAAGAGACGCTGAACAAAATGTTTCTTTTTGGCTGAAATAGTGTATAATATAATCAGATATGGGGGTGTAAAGGTTTCGACGGGGGTATAGAAGTATCATAAGCGAGCCGTAGTCGCCAAGTCTACGTTAAAAGTGGCCGTTTAAAAATAAACGCTAAAAATAATAATAACAATTTCGCACTGGCTGCCTAGTCGCAGCACGCGTGTCACCTTCAGCTTACCTGTAGACTGAAGACCTGGCATCGAACATACAGGAAAACCTTGCAGGAGTTCTCGGTACTGCACGGGACCAACGAGATAGCGATTCCCCAAGCCTGCTGATGGGCGTTCGGAAAAGCGAAACTCAAACCACCAGCTTCGCTCGAAGAAAGTGATATGGAAATATTTTCGGACAGGAGTTCGATTCTCCTCACTTCCACCATACATCAAAACCCGCCTGACAGGCGGGTTTTGTCATGTCTGGTAGGAAGCGAGGAGGGTCACTCTGCAAATCGCATGAATTTCTGTACCTTTGTCACAAAGTAAAGTTTATCTTTGTTATATTTAGTAAAGGGATTGAGCACTGTGATATAATTTAATGGCAAACCACAGTTTGGTATCACGGGAGACAGACATTGAGTGAAGATGCAAGAAATGCGGTAATCGGAATAATACTGGAAAAGTACGACAAATTGCTGCGTAAGGTAGCATACGGCATAATACGCGACAATGACGAAGTAGACGACATCATCCAGGAGGTAATGCTCAGGCTGATACAGAGCCATTTCGACAAAGTGGATCTGGAGTCGGATCGCTTCAAAAGGTATATTTGTGCTGCGGTGAAAAACACTGCCATAAACGCTTACAACAAAAAGCACAGGCACGGCGAGGAGCCTGCGGATCCTTTTGTCCTGGCGGAGCTAGCCATGGACAAAGTGGACACGCGTGCCTTCGACGATGAATACGGATTCGGGCCGGAGCTGCAACTGCTCATCGGTCAGCTCGACAATATAGATAAGGAAATAATCAGGCTCAAGTACGGATGCGGATATGGAGCGAGAGAAATAGCACTTGCCCTGGACATGAAAGAGGATAACGTGCGCAAGAGGTCACAGCGTGCACTGAAGAAAATGCAGCTCATACTGCTGGAAAAGGAGGTGGACCGCGATGACAGATAAGAATATGGATACAGACATTCTGGCAGAAGAGCTTTTATCGGCATATGGCAAAGCCCTGTGCAAAAGCCAGGACATATATTTTGAAAAAATGGAGGATGGCAGTCAGCCGGATCCTGCCTTCTTTGCGGAAAAGCCAAGAAAGAAGACCCGCGTCAGATACAACCTGCGCAGAGCTATGATAATAGTCGCAATACTGATACTGGCCTTTGCCATTGCTATGGTTTCATCCACAGGATTCAGAGAGAAGATGTTTGGATATATAATGACAGATCATGCCGGATATACAGATCTCTCGTCGCTGGAGGATTCGTCCGACGATGCCGCAATGCCAGAGTTCAAGCTGGGGTATGTACCGGATGGATATAAACTATCAAGCAGTGATTCGGATGCTGAGAGCTTCAGCCTCAGCTATAGTGCGGGTACTGGTAATGATGCAAAGTATATAAACCTATCAGTTTATAAGGAAGGATCACTATCAGTTGATAATGATACTTTGAAACGTAAAGAAGTTACAGTAAATGGTTATCAGGCGTTCGTTTTTTATGATAAGGATAATACGGGCGTGCTATGGCAGGTCGGTGATTATACATTTAATATTTGGACGCAGCTGTCTCAGGAAGAGACGATAAAAGTCGCAAAATCCATCGATGTAGTAAGATGAGTGATGATACTAAAAATATCGTAAGCATTATTATTGCTGCAGGTTGATTAGCGTCTGATCATTTTGCCGTGGCTGTGCTGAAAGATAAAGAGAAAGTCGATTTGAGGAGGATTGCCGCATGAAGAAATTGCTGATATTGATGCTTATTATTTTAACTTCCCTGGGTTGTCTGTCATCATGCACATCTCCGCAGGGAAAATTTGATCCGGATTTTGAAGTTGCAGTCATGTGTTCATCGAACGAGACGGAAAACACTGACATAGCATACCTTGACAAAGATCTCAAAGTGGTACATCAGGTTTTTGGCCTGAAATATTCCGGATTTGCGATGCCTGGCAGTCCTGTAGTCGTCAAAAATGGAATAATGTATGGATCACCTGAGGGCACTATGTATGATGGCGACGCGCGTGTAACCGTTGCAACTGATCTTAAGACCGGCAGTATAAAAGAATATGAAAACAGTGCAAAGCTTGCAGGCCCTGCCCAAATGGCCGTTAATGATAAAGCATATTATGTTTGTAATAATTTGAACGGGGATTCCACTGTAGGCAGACATGATTTTAAAACGGGCAAAGAAATTTCGAACTCATATAATGTGAAAAACGATATGTGCGTAATGAATATTGCAGCAACAGATGACTATGTATTCTGTGGCGGTGAAGTTGGGAACAGTAAAAAGCAATACATATATGAACTTGATGCTGATACGCTTAAAATGTGCAGGAAGATCGAAGTGCCATATTATGCTGAGTACTTCAGCATATATGGCAGCACTCTGTATTTTCCACTTCAATCCGGAGATGCAAGCGTAAAAGATGGATACATATGTGAATACAACATCAAAAGCAATAAGCTTAAGACAGTGCCTCTGCATTTTAAAAATGAAACACGCGAAATAATGAAACAGGGGAACAGGCTTTATATTGTTGACGCCGATTATAGGGGCGGAACCACTAAAGTCAGCCGTATCATAGTATACGATACCGTTACACACAAGTTCAGTTACATCAAATTTGGCGATGATATATTGCAGGCTATAATGAAAAACGGTTTTTTGTACATCTTTGGTGATGTAAAATATGAACGGGGCACACTATATAAATGCAAAATAAACGGCAGTACGATTAAAATAGTAAAACAGCGTAAAGTCACTAAAGACGTACTTAATGGCGATTATGCCCAGTCGATATTTGTTAAATGATTATGCCGGTAATGATTTCAGAATATTACGCAATTAATTGCCTCTGGACCAATAATATACTGGTAATATATCCGCCGGTTTGGTATTATTAAATTAAGAAAGTCAAGGAGGTAACCTTTATGAAAGATGGCAATATTAGAAGGAGACGAATGATCCCAGAAGGAAATATCCACTCATTGAGCCGAATAATTATTGCGGTACTGCTGATATGCGCTTTATGTATCCCTGTTGCGGGTGCCGACGTTCACGCGGCGTCCGCTGTAGCGCAGCCAAAAGCAATAGGATGGGGAGAATACCTTGCCAATGAAAGCGAAATGGACTTCGATTACAAGCGTGCTTCTCAGGACTACTCGTATATCTATGCAGCGGATGAAAATTCTGAGCTAAGCACAGTGACTTCAGATAATCCCAAGGTGGCCACAGTGAGTGCGGTCACGAATCTGGGCAATACTGATCAGTACGTCAGAACATATGTTATTGTAACTCCGAAAGCGGCAGGTACTACTTACATGACAATTACAGATGTGCAGGGACGCGTAACCAAGATGAAGGTGGTCGTAACCAAGGCGTATTTTAAAGCCAACTTCAAGAACAACACCAATGTGTACATGACCTACGGCAGGCCGTATTATACCGTTTATACCAAGCCGTATGCAAAGATCCGTCTGACACTTGCCGGCAGGACCAGGGTCAAGAAGGCCAATAAATACGGCGAAGCAGCCTTCACGATGAATAAGGTCTACAGGATAGGAACAAAATATAAGGTGAAGGTATACTGGCACAAAATGAAGCTGTCATACAGCAAGAAGATACTCGCCAGCAAGCCGTATGCATATACCGATACTTACTGGTCGTGTAAATACTATTTACCGTTCCATTTTATCAGCATGACCAAGGGCGATAAGGTGACGTTATATATCGGAAATGAAAAGTATTCATTTACGGCGCCTTATACGACGGGCACGTATGCTTATACATTCTATACAAAGTACACGATACGCAATTACAGCAGCATGCGCGTAGTTATCAAGAACAAGTTTAAACAGAAGCTGTACGACAATACTTTCGCCATCACCTGGAACTGATCATACAGTTGCCGGATAATAGATAAAAAACAGAAATGCCAGCGCAATGAGCCGCTGGCATTTTATTTTTTATATGGGCGGGGCGTGGGGCTTCCGTATCAGATATGTCCGGATCTGGCTGGTTTCAGGGCATTGAAATGTTTTTAATTTATACATTGAAAACCACAATATGTAGTGATATAATTAATAGCATGATGCACATAATGTGGATTCTGTACATACTGATTAAGTTGTGAAAGGATTGAGAAAATGGCGATCAGTGATATTAGTGAAAATGCGTTGAAAGTACTGGAGAAACGCTACCAGGGAAAAGATGAGGACGGCAAGGTCATCGAATCTGTCGAAGAAATGTTCAGAAGAGTTGCTGACACCATAGCGAAGGCTGATGCCAGCTACGACAATTCGGTCGATACTGCAAAACTGTCAGAAGATTTTTTTGAGTTGATGACGAGTCTTCGGTTCATGCCGAATTCGCCGACTCTGATGAATGCCGGGAGGCAGCTTGGACAGCTGTCAGCATGTTTTGTGCTGCCTGTAGAGGACAGCATGGAGGGTATATTCGATTCTGTAAAAAATGCAGCCCTCATACACAAATCGGGTGGCGGCACAGGGTTTTCATTCTCAAGACTGCGCCAGAGCGGCGCGTCGGTAAGGTCTACCGGCGGAGTTGCCAGCGGGCCGGTCAGCTTCATGAAGGTCTTCAATGCGGCTACTGAAGCAGTCAAGCAGGGCGGCACACGCCGCGGCGCCAACATGGGCGTGCTGAGGATAGACCATCCGGATATCCTGGACTTCATCAACTGCAAAGCGGACAATGCCGACATTACCAATTTCAATATTAGCGTAGGTATAACCGAGGAATTCATGAAGGCGGTGGAGACGGAGAGCGACTACGACCTGATCGATCCAAAGACCAAGACCGCTGTGGGTCATCTCAGCGCTGTCAAGGTATTCGATATGATAGTCGACCATGCCTGGAAGAACGGCGAGCCGGGAATCATCTTCCTGGACAGGCTCAACAGAGATAACGTCGTGCCTACCCAGGGCGAGATAGAGAGCACTAACCCCTGCGGAGAACAGCCGCTGCTTCCGTATGAAAGCTGCAACCTGGGATCCATCAATCTTGTAAGGATGCTGAGAAAGACTCTGACCGGATATGAATTCGATTTCAGACTTCTGGGGGAGACTGTCAGACAGGCAGTTCATTTCCTGGATAACGTAATAGATGTAAATAACTATCCTCTTGAGGTGATAGGCGAGACTACCAGAGCGACCAGAAAGATCGGGCTGGGCGTCATGGGATGGGCAGATTCACTTCTGTATCTGGGGATCCCTTACAATTCGGAAGAGGCAGTAGCACTGGCTGACAAGGTCATGGGATATATCAATAACACGGGCCATGCTGAAAGTGCCAGACTGGCGGAAAAACGCGGGGAGTTCCCTTTGTTCACCGTCAGCACCTATAGAGACGGAGCGGCAATGCGCAACGCAACCATAACCACCATAGCGCCGACAGGGACTATTTCCATGATCGCAGGCTGTTCATCGGGAGTTGAACCGGTGTTTGCATACGCCTTCATCAGGAACATAATGGACGGCACGGAGATGGTCGAGGTCAATCCGGTCCTGGTCGAGAAACTGAAAGAGCTGGGGCTGTACAATGACAGCCTGCTGAAGAAAATCGCCAACGAGGGAACCATAGCGGGATGCACTGAGATACCGGAAGAGGTACGCAGAGTTTTTGTCTGCGCGCAGGATATCAAACCTGTTGATCACATAAAAATGCAGGCCGCTTTCCAGAAGCACACGGACAATGCTGTGTCCAAGACGGTCAACTTCCCGAAGGAGGCCACCAGAAACGATGTCCGCGAAGCCTATCTGCTGGCATATGAAGACGGCTGTAAAGGCGTGACCATCTACCGCGACGGAAGCCGTGAGGAGCAGGTGCTCAATATTGGCAAGGTGAACAAAAAGAAGGAGGACGAGCAGGCACCGCAGACGGACAGCGTTATGTCTCATGTGGAACCGCGTCCGCGTCCGGCTGTTACCAAGGGATTTACCGAAAAGGTGAAGATCGGCTGCGGCAACCTTTATATAACTACTAATTACGATGAGAACGGTATCTGCGAGGTATTTACCAGTACCGGTAAAGCGGGCGGCTGCCCGAGCCAGAGTGAGGCGACGGCCAGACTGGTTTCAGTAGCCCTGAGAAGCGGCATCTCCATCGAGGAGGTCTATGACCAGCTGAAGGGCATCAGATGTCCGTCGACTATCAGGCAGCAGGGAATGAACTGCACATCCTGCCCGGACGCCATCGCCAAGGTAGTCATGAAGGTCTCCAAGATCATCGAAGATGAGTCCAGGAGCGGCATCTCCAATTCCATAGTAAAGGAACGGGAGATGATCAAGAACATGAAGGCTCCGGTACCTGGCAGCGTTGAGATCCCGGCTACATCCGGAGAGATCCATGTATGCCCTGAATGCGGCGGTCCGGTAGAACATGAAGGCGGCTGCGTGATCTGCAGGAACTGCGGATTCAGCAAGTGCGGCTGATCAAAGGCGGCGTCTGCGGGCAGACAACATACAGGTCTCTTTAAACTATACCGCAAACAAACTCCCTCTCAAATAAGCTGAGAGGGAGTTTTTCTATGGAATATCGGAGCTTTAAGCATTTTAGACGCTGCTCTTGAGTATAACGAAAAATTTATGACAGTGGCGGCTGAATATCAGGAGTGGTATAATATGAGAAACGAATTAACGCGATAGTATGGTAAATGGAGATAACATCGACATGGGGATTTTTAAAGGGCTGATCTGGCTAATAGTATTTTTGCTGGTATGTGCCGTCTGCATAATTGATTTTTGGGTGGGCGGCGCGTCGGAGGCTGATGGCGCCATGAGCTTCAGCACTTTATGGTTCCACATTATCATTCCGACAGCAGCTGCGTTTACGGCGTTTATGTATGGCATAAAAAGCAGCAGGGCAAAGTGGCTTTATGTGGTATTCTGCGCATTTATGGGAATATTACTTGTCTGGGTCACTTTTAGCCTTGCCGCCACGTTTTCATCAGGACACTGGAATATGCCGAGCCTCAGGGATGCATACATTACAGCATTTCCGGCGTTTATCGGCATGTTCATGAGTCATACGCTCGTGTACTCGGGCAAGAATATCTGATTATGGAAAAGCACGGGATCGTTACACCAGTTCCATACGGATGAGCCATCTGGCAGCCATGGTTTCGTCGGTCAGAAGTTTGCCGGTGTAGCGTCTGAGGAAGATGCTGCTGCCGCCGTGGGTCTTGATGTTGTCAGCGATGAACAAAGTCAGTGTCCTGCGGTTGGCCACCTTGGCTACGCCGCGGATTATGTCCATGGCCGGCAGGTCACGCAGTGACTTGATGGATGCGAATGACATGTCCACGTCAAGTTCCATCTCGGAGCGGGCTGCGGCAACGGCCTCTGCCATGGAATCCATGAATTTTTCACGACTGTAGAGGATCAGAGGATCAAGGTCGAATATGCGGGCCGTTACGTCGGCTGCTGCCAGATCCCTTTTATCGAAGGCTCCTTTGAAGAAGGAAAAGAAATCACCGTCGTAGGCACCGAATTTCTTCATCGTGTGCTGGTAGCCGAGGCGCACCGTGCGTTTGGAATTATTCGGATCGAAGACCAGAAAGTCGCCCAGATCCCAGTTGCTCTTGATAAGGGTCACATTGTCCACGTTTTCAGCCTGATCCGGGTAGTATTTCCCGGGAGCATTCATGTAGACGGCGATGCAGTCGGTGGCGCCGTGATCCAGGGCCATGGGAATCGGCAGATTGTTGCTGTAGCCGCCGTCGATGTATTTGACGCCGTCGACCTCGTAATAATGGACAGCCGGAAAAGCCGCCGAAGATGCTACAATGTAGTCGGCAAGTTTTCCCTCGGGAATGTCGCTGATCCATAGCGGACATGGCTTGAGGGACGGAAATTCGGTGGTCAGCAGGCCCAGTTCTATATGGGAACTGCGGACCGCGTCTTCATCCAGATATTTTTCGACGAGAGCTTTAAGACTGGTGACTGAAGCTCCGCCTTTTTTGATGAATTCCAGGGCAAAATCTTTGGCCGTGGCATCAGGGCTGACATCGAAGACCATATCTGTAGCTATCTGTTTCCAGAGGCTGTTGGCTTTGTCCACGTCGCCCTGAGCGACCAGGGCAGCATTGATTGAGCCTACGGAGACACCGCAGACCATGCTGAATTCTATGCCCAGCTCAGTAAGCGCCTGCCAGACCCCGGCTTCATATGCACCGCGGGATCCGCCGCCGCCTAAAACTAATGCAGTATTTCTTTCCTTCATCATTGTTATTTCCCCCGTTGATATGTTATAATATACAAAGTGTTTATCACATTATAACCCAAAAGGAAGGTCGGATACAAGATGGATGAAAGATTGAAAAAAATAATCGACGAGAGCAGCAATATCGTCTTTTTCGGAGGCGCCGGTGTGTCGACGGAGAGCGGTATCCCCGACTTTCGCTCGGAGAGCGGACTGTATCATGCGCAGCAGGTTTACGGATATGCGCCTGAGACCATGCTTTCTCATACATTTTACAGAAAAAACACGGAGATGTTTTTCAAATATTATAAGGAGAATCTCATACATACCGATGCTGAACCGAACGATGCCCACAAAGCGCTGGCGAAGCTGGAGCAGGAGGGCAGGCTGAAGGCGATAGTGACTCAGAACATCGACGGACTTCACCAGAAGGCCGGCAGCAGGAACGTATTTGAACTTCACGGCAGTGTGCTGCGAAACTTCTGCGAGAAGTGCGGCAAGGCTTATGATCTGGACTATATAATGAACCCGGCCAACTGTGACGACGGAGTGCCGTACTGTACCTGCGGAGGCAGCATCAAGCCTGACGTGGTCCTGTATGAGGAATCACTGAATGAGGACACAATAAGTGGAGCGGTGGAGGGCATATCGCGAGCCGATACACTGATCATCGGCGGCACTTCGCTGGTGGTATACCCGGCGGCGGGACTGATCAATTACTTCCACGGGAAGAATCTGGTGCTGATAAACAAAGACAGCACACCTTATGACAGCCGTGCGGATCTGGTGATAAACGACTCCATAGGAAAGGTAATGAAACTTTAGATGAATGTACTTGTAGTTAATGATGATGGAATTAATACGGCGGGGATAAAGGCTCTGACAGCAGCTTTATCCCGGGTCGCAGATGTATATGTATGCGCTCCAGACGGGCAGCGCAGTGGTAAAAGCCAGTCCATAACCATCGGACAGACAGTATTTGTCGAGCCGGTGGAATTCCCTTTTGCAAAGGCGGCACTTTCTACTACGGGGACGCCTGCGGACTGCACCAAGATAGGCCTGCAGTTTTTTGCTGAGAAGGGACACAAAATAGATATGGTTTATACCGGTATAAATCACGGAAGCAATCTGGGAAAGGATACCCTGTATTCGGGGACCGTTGGCGCGGCCATGGAGGGCGCTGTCAGCGGATGCCATTCTGTTGCCGTTTCCGTTGACAGCCATCAGGCCAGCCACTTTGACGTGGCATGTGAAATGGCCGTCGATGTCATGGATTTTGTCATGAATGAAACGAGTGTCGACACCATTCTCAACATCAATGTGCCTGATCTGCCAAGAGAAGAAATCAGGGGAATAAGATACACGATTCTGGGTAATAGATACTATATAGATAAATTTGATGCCCAGGAAGACGGCGGATACAAGCTGGATGGGGAACCTTGCGATCTGAGTGATGTATCCAAGGAACTGGATGTGACTGCAACGACGGACGGCTATGCCTCCATCACGCCGCTGCATTTTGATTACACTCAGTATGGGGAATTGGAAAAGGTCAGGAACTGCGGACTGAAAATACGCGGCTGACAGGAGGAGACTATAATATATGGATATTTTCAGGCATTGCTTTGAGAAATTGACTGAGGACGATATTAAAACACTGAAAGAATATTTTGACGGCTATGATTACCGCGGCGCAGGATACACTTTCCTGGCCAACTATATATGGCGCACCAGTTACTGCCTGTGCTGGGAGAGAATGAACGATTATCTCTCTATTGCCGGGGCGGACTGCATGACCAGAGAGCCTAACGCCATAGTGTCCATGCCCTTGACCAGGGATGGCACCTATGACAGGGACAAACTGCGTGCAGTGATACTGGAATCGAAGAAACGCTTTGATGAAAGAGGCGTTGAATTCTCGGTAGAGCTCATACCAAAACATATGGTGCATTTTCTGGAGGAAGCTTTTCCCGGTGAAATGGTGTTTACCCATGACAGGGATGACGACGAGTATGTATATGAGAAGGAAAAACTGATCAATCTTCCGGGAAGGGCGCTGCACAAGAAAAAGAATCATTTGAATTATTTCCTGAAAACCTTTAAATATGAGGCCGGACCCATTACGCCAGGAATGCTGCCGCAGATACATGAGCTGATCAGTCGCGTCAAGGATGAGAGGAGCTACGGCGAAGAGGAACTGGAGAGTCTCCTTGCTGAAGAGGAAGCAATAACAGAGATCCTTAAGTTCATCGATGATCCGAGGGTATATACTGTGGCCATAACGATCAAAGGAAAGGTGGAGGCCTTTGCCATCGGTGAGAGACTCAGCCAGGATACGGCTGTGGAACACTTTGAAAAGGCGAATGACGATATCCGGGGGCTGTATCAGGCTATTTGCAGCGAATTCTGCAAGCGGCTGCCTGAGGAGATCATATTTGTGAACCGAGAAGAGGATATGGGACTTGAGAACCTGAGGCAGGCAAAAGAGGCCCTGAAACCTCATCATATGGAAGAAAAATATAAGGGTTGCTTTTTGTATACAAGTGTAGTAGAATAATTGTGACAAGAATTTAACAATCAATGAATAGTCTGATAATTTGCCAATTTGGCTTGTTAATTATAAGGAGGTACACTAGAAATGAAAGAAGTAGTAATCGTAGGTGCTGCCAGAACAGCAATCGGAACCTTTGGTGGTTCGCTTAAGAGCGTTCCTGCCAGAACTCTTGGAGCAACTGTTATTAAAGAGTCGATCAAGAGAGCAGGGATCAAACCTGAGCAGGTTGAAGAAGTCATCATGGGCGACGTACTGCAGGGTGGTCTTGGACAGAACGTAGCAAGACAGATGTCTCTTGATGCAGGTCTTCCAGTAGAAGTACCGGCGATGACAATAAATAAGGTCTGCGGTTCTGGATTGAGAGCAGTCGAGCTGGCAGCACAGATCATCAAGGCTGGCGATGCTGATATCATCGTAGCAGGTGGTGCAGAGAACATGTCAGCAACAGCTTATGCAGTTCCATCAGCAAGATGGGGCCAGAGAATGTTCGACGGCAAGATGGTAGATATGATGGTAAATGACGGACTTTGGGACGCATTCAACAACTATCATATGGGTATCACTGCTGAGAACGTTGCTGAAAAATGGGGACTGACAAGAGAACAGCTTGATGAGTTCTCAGTTGCTTCCCAGAACAAAGCTGAAGCAGCAATCAAGGGCGGAAAATTCAAGGACGAGATCGTTCCTGTTGAGATCCCTCAGAGAAAGGGTGATCCTATCGTATTCGATACAGACGAGCATCCTAAATTTGGTTCAACAATGGAAAAGGTTGCCAAGCTGAAGCCGGCATTCAAGAAAGACGGCGGACTCGTTACAGCTGCAAACGCATCAGGAATCAACGATTCAGGTGCAGCAGTAGTAGTTATGTCAGCTGAAAAGGCTGCAGAACTGGGACTTAAACCACTGGTTAAGATCGTATCATACGCATCAGCAGGTGTTGATCCTAAGATCATGGGAGTTGGACCTGTTCCTGCTTCACAGAAAGCTCTGGCTAAGGCTGGACTCGAGATCAAGGATATGGATCTTTATGAAGCTAATGAAGCATTCGCAGCACAGTCAGTTGCAGTAGGAAAAGAACTTGGATTCGATCCTGAGAAACTGAATGTAAATGGTGGAGCTATCGCACTCGGACATCCTATCGGAGCATCCGGATGCAGAATCCTCATCACTCTGATCTACGAGATGATGAGAAGACCAGAAGCTAAGAAGGGTCTTGCAACCCTCTGCATCGGCGGCGGCATGGGTACTGCAGTAGTAGTAGAAAAGTGCTAAGCCATAATTGATCATTAGATGAAAAAATCGGATGACGCAGGTCATCCGATTTTTTATGGAATCATATAAGGCTGATGGTTAATATCAGATCTTTTTATGTCTGTTCTGGTAATCAGGATTCCATTCTTTGATAAAACTCATCAGTATGGCGATGATCATATAGCTTACCATGATACCGATAATAACTATAAGAAAGAACATCATCATGACTGCCAAACTTCCGTTAAGTGACAAAGCGCTGAACGCGTCTAATATTCCCATGATACCCATTTTCCTTTCCCTGTTGTTTCCCTTTTGAACTTTATTATTTGCACCCTCTATATATATAAACTGTTCTCGAGGCCATTTTGTGACATGAATTTATAAAAAAATGTGTTTTTTTGTAAATACAATTTTAAAATTAAGACTAACTTAAGATTACGGTAATACTGGCGATAGAATAGGGTGCTATGATGTGGATTACAGGGGGGATATCATGAAAAGCGGAAAGAGATTGATAATACTTATTATATTGCTGGCGGCAGCAGCAGTTGCCGCTGGTTATTATTTTGTCCAGAGCATGGAGGCCAACAGGGTCCCGACCATCTCTCTAACAGGAGACGATTCGGCAACCCGGGTTTATCTTGGAACAAAATATAAAGATCCGGGTTATACGGCCACGGACACCGACGGTAAAGACATTACTGCTGCAGTAAAAGTTAAGGTTCCTGACATGAACAAAACGGGCAAATATGTGGTCAGGTACTCTGTAAAGGATTCGGCCGGCAGAACGGCTTCGGCCTCCAGAATAGTCCGAGTGGTTTTTGCTGAGCAGACTAAGGCGTTCGGGGAGAGAGGCCTTGCAGTGCTCATGTATCATAAGGTGTATGACGAAGCAAATCCTCCTGCCCATGTGGATGCCAACTGCATATCCAGTAAAAATCTCGAGAGCGAGCTGAAATATCTGGTGGAGGAAGGTTATTATTTCCCTACCTGGAAAGAAGTCAGGGAA
>Ga0268263_1001924_pt1 | contig 15354 bp, 16 predicted proteins | sample Biomet5_FD_190358 | JGI IMG/M metagenome (GOLD analysis project Ga0268263, IMG submission 190358) | Microbial communities from bioreactor (seeded with sewage sludge) at LBNL, California, USA - Biofuel metagenome 5 (SPAdes) (version 4) | ecosystem: Engineered > Bioreactor > Anaerobic >... | reverse complement strand
ATTTTAAGCAGCAGGTGCGCGGTAAACAGCCTGAAGAACAGGCCGTAATCGTGAAAAAAACCTGGGCGGATGTTGCGCAGAAGATGTCGAAACTGCGTTCCGACGAAGCCGGTTTCGCGGTCATTCTCGGAGACATGGCCAACGTGATGAAGGAATGCGTTCCCCATGGCAAATGGACGTCCTTTGTACGCGAGCATTTCAAGGGGCTCGAGCTTAGAACGTTGCAGGATTACCAGAAGATCGCAACCGTCCAGCGCGTGGAACGCCATTTGGACCTTGGCGTAACGAAGCTGGTTAAGCTCGCCTCCCTGGTTGCGAAAGGAAATCTGGCCAGCGAGGAGGACCCCATCCAGGTCATCCTTGACGCCGCCAGCGCCAAATTCAACTACCAGTCGGACAACTACGAGCTGCTGGCTAACGTCGCTATTGCGAATCACCGCATCGTCCAGGCTGGTCTTCGGGTGGACCCGGCGGCGCTGTTTACCTTCGTGGAAAGTGGCTACGCCCTTGCTGGGAAAGACATCACGGAGATGGCGAAGATGCAGGAAGTCGGCCTTGATCCTACGGAGTTCCTCCGGGAGGTCGTCAAATACGCGGGCGCCCGCGTTTTTCGGCTCACCGGAGCGATCAAGGGTAAAGCGGCGCCGGACGAGACTCCCCCGGCAATCCCGGACATCAACACCACTCTCCAGCGTACGAGCGACGCTATCATGCTTGCGCTCGGCCGGGGGGAGCTCAACCCTTCCAATTTTGATCGCAGCCTTTTCAAGAAGTGCAAGAGCCTCCTGAATGACTTGGAAAAAAAGGTTTTCGCGGACTAACCCTTTGCGGCTCCCCTGGCGTCATGCCGGGGGAGCCTTTTCATACAGGAGATGGTTATGCGCATTTTCGTTTCGTCGCCAAAGACTGATGTGCTGGATGAAATACTCAAGCGCTGCCCCGGCATGAAGCTCAACGTGCTGCTTACAATGGCAAGAATGCCTGGCAACTTCCCTGGTTTTTTAGAAAAGTATAAGGGTATTATAGATAAGCTTGCGCTGGATAGTGGGCCCTTCAGTCTTGACAATTCGGCCCTTGACATCAGCCCGCAGCAGTTGTTCGCACGCTTTGTCGGGTTTACCAAGGAGTCTGGACACCATTTTGATCTTCTCTTCAGCTTTGACGAGGAATTTGGACCGAATGGATTTGAGGTTAACAGCATGCATCTCGCAGAGCTTGAAGAGCGTGGGGTGAAAGTTATTCCTGTTAGCCATAACGTCAAGAATCATGAGCTGGACACGTTTATCAATGCTGGCTATGAGTACGTGGCTATTGGCAAGCAGGATGGCAAAACAAGCCCCGAGGTTCTCTTCCCTGCTGTTTTCAAGTTGCACCATCATGGAATAAAGGTCCATCTTTTTGGCATCACGGATTTTTCACTTATCAGCGGATGTCCTGCATGGTCCTGCGATTCAAAATCATGGCTTGATGATGCGAAGACCGGGATTGTTCGCTTCTGGAACCCCATGAATCCTGGAATTGACAAAACGGACCTCATCTATTTCCCCAATGAGCTTGGGAAAAAGAAAGGTGGGACCTATGTGTACAGCAGTTACGAACACATTGATGAGTTTACTAAATTCATCAACAGCGTAGGCTTGACGACATACGATCTTATAGGCACTGAAGGAGAACGATATCGCGAATTCCTTGGGATGCTTTACTATAAGACTATCGAAGGAATAGTCACCGATATGCACTTGAGCAATCCACTCTTCTTGTAAGATTCTTCAAGCTCGAACCGTTAGGAAAGGGGTGGCCTTTGGGTCGCCCCTTTTGTTTTTATCAATCATGGACTCGCAACCGTTTGTCATCGCTATTCGTCTCCAGCATTTGTCATCACCAAAGAAACACAACATTACAGATATTACAAGATGTGAATCAAGAAATTTCGTTTCAATTCCCTGTCGCATGGCAACGTTCTCAAATCAACAAAAACAACAAAGCTGGTTCATTATGGATAAAGTGCAAGAGTTTCAACGAAGTGTAGGCGTCACAAAATCAGATGAATTTAACAAAAAACAGTTAGCGACACACGCTATCAATGGAGGGTTGCTTTGTGGACATGGTTGTGCTTATTGTTCTACGCCTTCTTTACTACGGACCCATGCTTTATTTCGAGACATGGGCATTTCTTCTTTTCAATATTTTGAAAATGGTGGGTCTGTAGTCGATCCATGGACAGCAATTCGTGTTGGCCGCCAGATTGGCAATCTCAGCTCTGATGATATGGTCATGATCAGTACGATTACAGATTGCTGGTCACCCGAAGCACAGAAATATAATCTCGGTAGAAAGATCCTTGAACAGGTTCTTGTCAATTCGAAGTGCCAGGTCAGAATCCTTACAAAGAACGCTGCCGTTCAAAATGATTTTGATCTTATAAAACAATTTGGTGATCGTATTCGAATTGGGTTAAGCATCACAAGTCCAGTATCGAAAGAAAACATCATGAAATTAATCGAACCAAATGCTTCTTTGATGTCTGAACGTATTGACACTATGAAAAAAGCTCACTCCCTTGGAATTAAAACCTTTGGAATGATTTGCCCGGTACTTCCTGGTATTGGAAATGATCCTGAAAGCTATGAACAAATGCTTTCTTCTGTTTTGGAATGTGATCCTGAAGCTATTTGGACAGAACCGTTGAATCCTCGTGGACCTGGAATTGCTCGTTGCATGGAAATACTAGACAAAAATGGTTATGAAAGTATTGCTGCTCAATTTGATATGATTAGAACTTCTACGTTGCACATGTTTTATGTCGAAAACCTTATCAATATGACTACTGCGGTTGCAAAACAATTAAACTGTGTCGATAAATTGAAAATATTGGTTTACTCGAACGGCGATGGTTACAGAGTTGACGACCAGGCTGTTATTTGGTTGAAATAATAATTTAACCTTTAATCGGAAGAGCCACTTGGTTGCCCCCAGGTGGCTCTTTCTATTTCTATGGAGATTGAAATGAACATGCCAACAAATAATGCAAATCCTTTTTCCGCAGAGAATCATTCGCAATTAGAAAGCAACAGTCAAAAGACAACAATAGAGCGCGTAAACATCAAAAAAGCAATTCCCGAAGCACCGGTATCTGTCAATTGTACTCTTCCCTTGCACTACACCTTTTCTCCTAGCAAAGCCATCAAAAGAATCATCGATGCCAAACAAAATAAAGATGAATTTATTGTTCCGTGTCCACTTTTCATTACCAGCAGAGGAATTGACATAAAAACACAAAAAGAAACTGTAGAATTGTCATGGATACGGGACAACGAATGGAAGTTCAAAGAAGTTGATCGTAGCTACATTTGTAAACACACAAAGATCGTCGACTTAGCTGATTACGGTTTCCCAGTCACTTCTGATTCTGCAAAACAAATAACATCTTACCTTCAATGGTACGAAGCAATAAATTTTGAACATATTCCTGTAACAACCAATACTTCGCAGATGGGATGGAATAAAAAAGAGCACTGCTTTCTCATTGGAAATGATTGCATAGCACCTTCTTCGGAAATCGATCCCAACGAAAAGACTTGCCCCTATGAGCGTCAACCTTATAAACCATATCGATTTAGAGCAACAGATACTGGTGAACAGCAGCTTGTCGAAAGCTTCCGCATAAAAGGCACATACGAGCAATGGATTGAGGGTATAAATACTATTTTTGAGTTTCCAATAGTACTGTTTACATTCTATACATCGCTAACCGCTCCGTTCTTAAAAATATTTGAATGTAAAAACTTTTCGTATGAAATTTCGAGTCCTACTTCTACTGGAAAGACATTTGCGCTTGAAATTGCTGCATCATGTTGGGGTAATCCCCATGAAAGTACCGGTGGATTCTTCAGAACTTGGAGAAATACGAGTACGGCTACTGAAAGAATTTTACAGTCTGTCAATGGCATTCCAATTATTTTTGATGATACTAAAAACGCTCCTGGATATGACAAATACGGAAAGTCGTCAACACCGCTCGTTGTAGAAACGATCTACATGGTATCTACTGGCATAGGGAAATCAAGAGGGACACTGTCAGGAACTGAAGAAAACATTTCCTATAGTACAATTATGATGTCATCTGGAGAATCCCCGTCGATAGACATGACAAACGATGGGGGATCAAGAGGGAGAATCATTTCTCTTTGGAGTTATCCCTTCAAAAAGCAATCAAAAGAAATTCGCAACTACATTTCCAAGTTAGATGATATTCTTAGTAACAACTACGGGCACGCTGCAAGACATGTTGCAAGTTTTATTTTAAATCACAAGAATGACTGGTACATATGGAAAGAAGCATACAAAGAAATTTGTCGAGTGCTGTCAAACAAAGAAAATCTAAATGGTGTTCAAGGTCGCGTCAGTGAAAATATAGCAGCAATTGCAACAGCTATTCCTTTAATCCATGCCGCAATGCCAGAATTACGAAGAGACATAGACCTGAAAGCTATTATCGATGGAATCAGTGAGCTTGCGCACAAAGAATCTATTTTGGAAGACAATGGCTCTAGATTTATTCAAATATTGTCAGACTATATCATGGGGAATACCAATAAATGCTTGACAAAACTTGAATCAAGTAAACCGGGACAAATAGTTTTGAAAGATTTTGAGATCTATACTGACTATGACGGGTCCGACTGGAGCTTTATTGGGATAAGCTCAGAACTATTTAAGCATCTCATCAAAGACAATCAATTAAATAAATCTGAAGTATTAAGAACATTAAAGACGAAAGGACTCTTAGATGTCAATAAAAGCTCTAAAGGAAGTCAAAAACAAGTAGTCATCACCAGCAACTCTGCTGGCTCCATCAAGAAGAATCTCTACTGTATCAAGAAAGAAGCCTTTAAAGCTAACGATATCGACTTCACCTGTCAAAGCTGTTGATATCAATCTTGTTAATCATATAAACTCATGTGGTGACGTAGTACTAAAATACTAACTCAAGTATTAACTTGTTTAGTATCAAATTTTATATTTATTTTATATATTTACAACAAAAATACTAAAATACTAAATTTATATATAACCATTAAATTAAAAAAATCTTCTCCTTCTTTTTTAAATAAAAAAGGTGGAGGGGTTCCCAGAAAAAGTTAGTATTTTGTATCAAATCTATCTATTTAATTTTATTTTAAAAATTTTGAACCCCTGGAGAAAATACTAAAAATTGTTTTTAGTATTTCTCCGGGAAAAGAAGGACTGAGACATGTACTATAAAAAGCTTCTTCATCTTTATAATTTGCCTGAAGATTGTTTCAATCTATTCCCAAAGAATAGTCATTCGATTAGGATTAATACTGTTTCAAACAATAGTTCAATAGATGATGCTTGTGTAAATGACTCGACTGACGATTCAAACCAAAAAGTTTCTTTTCAAGAAAAGAACGTCAAGTCAATTGAAACTAATGTTCCAACCGACCTTGTTAGCAATTTATCTAGAGCTGGAATAGTCGATTGCAACAACTGTCAGTTCCTTGATATTAAGGAAATATGTCCTGGCGAAAATGATTATCGATGCTGTTTCATGGATAAATATCTTGCATCAACTGAAGTTCAATGCAACAACTTTGAACAAAAATCAGAGCAAACAATTGAACCTGAAATAGATGACTATACTGGATAGTACCGTTAAGGTACTGATTTTGCGGTAAACACCTTGGGGGAGGCTACTATGGCTTCCCCCATTCTTTTTCTTGGGCAAAGGATGCGTAAAAAAGCCCCTCGACAGGAGGGGCTGCTCCATAGACCCCGACCGGGCAGTTCTGGACGCCATCGAGCGCGGTTTACCCATCCCCGATCCCGACATGGTGACCGCATCTGTCCAGGTGGCGCACACCGGGAGCACATCGGATGCGCCAGCCAACCTGGCTCCACCTCAGAGCGCTTCCGGCATCACCGTGTCGGAACTTGGGAAGAAATACCTGGATCACATGCGGGCATCTGGGCGAACCGAGAAGCACATTCGCAACATCGAACGGCTTCTGGAGAACCAGTTCGTCCCGGTGATCGGTGACAAGCCCGTCGACGCTTTGACCTACCAGGGGGACATGGTTCCGTTCATCCTGCACTTCAAAGGGGTCAGCGGGAGCACCGGCAAAGAGCGGTCTCAGTACACGGTGAACAAGTACTGCGATTACCTGAGCTTCATCTTCCATTTCGGGATCGACAACGGCTTCACCAGTGTCAACCCGCTGAAGAACTGGAAGAAACCCAAGGTCCAGCCCTGGGACTTGAAGCTGACCCTGGACGACGCGAAGAAGATCATGGCCTGTGCTGAACCGCACCTGAGATGGGCTATGGAGGTGTGCTTCAACCTGGGCACTCGACCGGGGGAATCGGAGCTCCTGTCGCTGCGGTGGGAGAACATCGATTTCACCGCCGGTACCGTGCGTATCTACGCTACCAAAACCAAGACCTATCGGACGGTCCCGATCAATCCCTCCTTCCTGAAGCGTCTGGAGGAAGAGAAAGCGTCGAGCCAGTCCGAATATGTCATCGAGTACATGGGACGGAAGCTGACGACGATCCGAAAGGCGTTCAAGCATGCCTGTCAGCGTGCCGGAATCACCTACTCTACTCGGATGTACGATCTTCGGCACCTGTTTGCGACCACCTTGCTCAGCAAAGGTGCTGACCTGGCTGCTGTATCCAAGATGATGGGGCATGCCACGGTCAAAATGACGGCGGACACCTATTACCATTACATGGAGGGAGAAAAGGAACGAGCAGTAAAGTTATTACCCGTGTTGGAAGTGGCTTAATCGTGAAGGACGAGGAACCTGACCAGAGATTCCTCGTCTTTCTTATTTGTCTAACCCAAAACAACATAAAGGAATTATTATGTCTATTAAGAAATGTCTGTGGGATCAGTCCCACGAATTCGATGATGAAGGTGTTACTTATCGCCAACTTTGCCCATCGTGCTACCATACAGTCTTCGTAGATATTTTCAAGAACATCATCAAGTGGGATGATTTTGTAGAAAATATTGAAAAAGCAAAATCAGCATTTACATACGTTAGCGCGTTAGACACCTTCTACAAAAACAATATTGTGAAATTTTCAGCAACAAAGAGTGACGACGAAGAGGTAGAAAAACATTGCTTAATATGTAACGAAACGTACAAAGTCACAGCGAATAACGGCTATAAATATCTTTGCGAAAGCTGCGTTCACAAGTATTACTTTCCTCTCAAGCAGTCTCGTAGTGTGAAAGAAATCAAAGAGCTTATACTTAACCTGAAGAAAGTAATCCATAGCACTGACCAGCTCATGGACAAATTGATTGAAATTGCGAACGAAAGCTAAACCAAGGAATAATCCAGACTAAACGCTTATGGAAAGACGAAAAATCTCTAGCCAAGATATTTCGTCATTGTTTTGTCAAAGTGGCATCGTTACAGGTGGACTTCCTTGCCCCGGAGGTCCACCATTTTTTAACAGAGGTGCACGTGTTCACCGTCAGCGCCCGGGATCGGTGCCAGTGACGCTGCTGGACCGTTGAGGCGTAAGATACCCCTTAGGGGACTGAGTGGGAACAACGGTGGCGGTGCCGTTGTCGACAATAATCAATAAGCACAGACAGATAAAAAATGCAGGGAACTGCACGGACCGAAAAAGTGCTGTTTACACGGTTTATCGGAGGTCAACAGACACAGAGTCCTGTGATTTTCACGTCTATGCCAGCTATCCAGAAATGAAATCACTGGTAATTTCATGGAGAAAGCTGATTTCAGTCAATTTGACCAGTCCCGATGGCAGGAGTCTGCGATTTTGACCATGGGGAAGGACCAAAAACGCGGTTTCCCACGTTTTTGCCCCAGGACAGTTCCTGGCAATGCCAGTAACAGGAGCATTTCCAGAGAAATACGTTTCAACTCATCGCATTCTCGCCATTCTTCTCGATGATATTGAAATGTTTCGGGATCGGTTTATGAGCAAGCAGGGAGAGGAGCAGAAGGTGAGCGACGGGTTCAGAAGCGTCGTCGGGACCGGTGCTCGGCAGAAGCTGAAGGAGACAGCAGCGGTGTAGGTGGGAAGGTGGACCTCTGGAGACGGAGGTTCACCTTTTTATCGATGATGGAGCCATGATTGCCTCTCGGCACCGAGGGCTTGAGAAAAAACGTGTTGCTGGTTCCATTTTTATCCTACTTGTGGCATTAGGGTGGGAACCATGACCACCATAGCCGCCGTCGATTACCCAAAGGAGGGAGCCATGCAGACCGATTCTAGCAAAGATTATGCTTTGTCGCCCTGGTGGCGCAAGGGGGTTCTGCTTGCACTGGCAATCGGGTTTTCCATAGAAATCATAATTACTTTTTATTCTTACAAAAATATCCCACCCATTCCAGAAAATGTCGTAAATCAAGCAGGAGAGATAATTTTCACAAAAAGTAATATCTTAAATGGGCAGCAAGCATTTTTAAAATATGGATTAATGGAAAATGGCTCTATATGGGGCCATGGTGCCTATCTTGGCCCTGACTTTTCAGCTCAATACCTCCACGAACTTGGCCAAGATACAAGACAGCTTATTGCCAAAACACAGTTTAACAATGATTTTGACAAACTCCAGCCAACCGAGCAACAATCAGTTATAACTGAAACAGCAAAACTTCTTAAAGAGAATAAATTCGACCCTGTTCAAGACAAATTGATATTTAGCACAGAAGAAATATTGTCTTTCAAACGACAAATAAAGCAGTGGCAAAACTACTTTAGCGATGAGGTTTCAAACGGTGGATTACAAAGGCAATACATTTCGGACCCAAAAGAGCTGTTTGACTTAACATCTTTTTTTGCATGGACAGCTTGGGCATCTATTACCAATCGACCAGGGAAAAATTATTCTTACACCAATAATTTTCCTTATGACCCTGAACTAGGTAACACGCCAACAAGCGAGACAGTGCTTTGGAGTGCGTTAAGTCTTATCACACTTCTTACTGGAACAGCGCTGGTTTTATTTGTTTTTGGTAAATTCGACTACTTGGGCTGGAAAGGCTCTGGTGAACACATCCATCCGCAAATGCTTCCCGGCGTTTCAAGCCCAAGTCAACGAGCAATAGTCAAGTATTTCGTGGCAGCTGCCCTTCTTTTCCTCGTGCAGGTTCTCGTTGGAGGAGCAACCGCCCATTTCAGAGCCGATCCTGGTAGCTTCTATGGTTTTGATTTAACAACAATTTTTCCGAGCAATATTTTACGCACATGGCATTTACAGTCAGCAATCTTTTGGATTGCAACAGCTTTTGTGGCAGGAGGCCTGCTTCTTGGGCAAGCTCTCGGTGAAAAAGAACCCCGGGGACAGACCCCAGCTATACATGCGTTGTTTGGGGCACTAGCATTCGTTGTCATCGGCAGTTTTCTTGGTGAACTGGCGGGGATACATCAAAAACTCGGCGATCTTTGGTTTTGGTTCGGTCACCAGGGATGGGAATATCTTGATCTTGGCCGAGGTTGGCAGATATTGCTTGCAATAGGTCTCATTGGTTGGGTCATTCTCTTACTGCGCAGTGTCATGCCCGCTTTGCTCGATGAAAACCGGCGAGAAATCTCGACGCTCTTTCTGCTTGGAGCCTTGGCCATTCCTGTTTTCTACCTGCCAGCGTTTTTCTTCGGTTCAACGACAAATTATACAATCGTTGACAACTGGCGGTTTTGGATCATCCATCTATGGGTAGAAGGTTTCTTTGAACTCTTTGTGACCATTATGGTTGCTGTTATTTTTTTTCGACTCGGAATGGTTACACGAAAAACAGCAGTCAAAGTCATCTATCTTGATGCGATATTATTTCTTGGAAGCGGCATTGTTGGAACAGGCCACCATTGGTACTTCAGCGGCCAAACAAATCTCAACATGTCTTTATCAGCTCTTTTCTCTGCCATGGAAGTTGTACCTTTAACTTTACTCACTTTGGATGCTTGGGATTTTATTAAGTTAACAAGGTCTCAATGTTCTATATGCGGGAAGCAGATCAACATCCCTCATAAATGGGCCTTTTATTTCTTGATGGCTGTAGGATTTTGGAATTTTGTAGGCGCGGGAATATGTGGCTTCCTAATTAATTTACCCATCATCAGCTATTTTGAAGTAGGAACCCTTCTCACCCCTAACCACGGACATTTGGCGCTTATGGGTGTCTTCGGCATGGAAGCCCTAGCGCTCATGGTCCTCACATTTCGCCAAGTCTTGTCGGATGACCAATGGGCTGGGCCTGAACGGTTTATTCGCATTTCCTTCTGGGGTCTCAACATCGGGTTAGCCCTAATGGCCGGCGGGAGTCTATTCCCTGGTGGCGTACTTCAATTCTTTGACGTTTTGCAGCACGGGTATTGGCACGCTCGTAGCCTTGAATACTTAGGGAAAAACCTAACCCGTACCATCGAATGGGCGAGAATGCCAGGAGATGTGATCTTTATAGTGGCTGGGGTCGTGCCAATGGTCATTGCAGCAATTATGACCTATTTCCGTATGAGAGCTTCAGCTTTAACCAACCAACGTAACTTGCAAACTTAAAAACGACTCAACAAAAACTATTCAGAAAGGGAAGATGCAACAGGTGCGTCTTCCCTTTTTTAAATATCACAAACAACTCAATCAAGCTCTAATATTTCTTTCAGACAAGCGGCGTTGTTAAACTTTGTGTCTTTTGCAGAATAAATCAAAGTAACAACACCATGGGAAGATTCATCTCTAAGCTTCTGAAGAACCTCCGAGAGCAAAGGACTACTCAACTCGTCGCGATATTTTTCTTTAAATTCTTCCCATTTTTCAGGATCATGACTGAACCAAGTCCGAAGAGCCGTGCTCGGTGCTAGCTCTTTTAGCCAACCATCAATTCCAGCTTGTTCCTTGGAGACACCGCGAGGCCAAACCCTATCGACAAGATATCGCTTCCCATCATCGGGCAATTTTATTTCATAAATACGCTTTATTTTAATCATCTCGCACCTTTTTTTGACACTCAGTCAGCCTACTTTTCGTTTGATTTTGAAAAAATAGCTTGAATCAATTTTTCGACATCAACACGAAGCTTAATATCTTTAAAAAACTCATCTGGTAACGACACTAAAAGTAGGTCAAATTCATTCCGTGAAAGCTTGGTCTTTTTCCAAAGTCGTAAATATTCATATTCCTTCCTTGATATACCGAGTAAAACCCAAGGTTTTTCTTTTCCGTACAAATTCCCCATACTATGTACCGCCTAAGCGAACAACAGCACTTTACAATCAAGAATTAAAAACAGCAACTCCGGATCATTGGCAGGTAAATGTTCGACCTTCTACCTATTTTTTTTACTATGAGAGCAGCAAAATCATAGTTTAAATATATCGCTTAATAAGGCCCGCCTCATTATCGATGAAGCGGGCCCCTATTAATCCGGCTGATTAAAATTGATCTTGGACACCTGTCGGATCTTTAAACTCCAATTGTGGCTGAATGCCAAGCTTCTTCGTTCCGCGATCCTCTAAATATTTTGCAAGCTCCAAGTCTACTTTCAAGGGGACATCAACCCCGGCTTTCGTCAAAGCTTGACGCAAGTAACCTTCAGCCTTAACCGAAAAAGCAATTGAATCTCCTAAAATGCGTAATGCTTCGGTTGGATTATGAAAACCAACAGAATTTTCTGCTCCAATAAACAGGCTCCGATAAAACGCTTCTTCATAATAGTCCTTAGCCTTGTCATATAAGGCTTGATCTATTGTTTTTCCAGAAGCTTGAGCCTTATGCACCGCCTCGAATAGCTTAGCAGTTGTTGCAGTTGCATTGCCAGCCCGAATTTGGAGTGAAGCAGTTCGATCCTGAATGGCTACAACTTGCTCTTTGAGCCAGTCAGCCGTTTCTGTATGACATTGCATGCAAGCTTTCATGTCATTCTTAAGTGGACTCATGACTCGATGGTCTGACACTTTATGAACACCGATCTTGGTATAAGGCATATGGCAGTCGGCACAGGCTGCCCCAGCTTTCCAATGAACGCTGTTATTTGAAAAAAATTCAAATTCAGGATGACGAATGAAGGCCAGCTTAAACCCTGTTACTTTTTGCGTCCATTCACGATATGAGGGATCGCTGCGGAGTATTTTGATGATCCCCTCTATGGTGATATTACCCCATTTACCGCTCTGCCATGGGAAGAATAAACCAACAGATTGCATCTCGGCATTTTTTGGAATACTATATGTGACATGACATTGTGCACAGACAACAGTGCGCATCTCTTGACGAGTTAATTGTTTCCAATCGACACCAATAGATTGGAGCGCCGGGACAAGAGTGAAGTCCCGTGAAACTTTTAACGACATATCTTTGTTGTCATGGCAATCAATACAAGCCACTCCCAATGTTTTGAATTGCTCAGGAATTTTTCCTAAAATATCTTTATATGGAGCTTTATAATACATTTCGCCCAATTCTTTGCGAAGTTTAGGCGCATAAGGCGTTTTACAACTCAAACAAACGCCACCAGATTTTAAACGAGATGTGTCAACTTCAAGTTGATCTCGTATCATATTTGCATGGCCTCTGGGTTCGTTATACTCAACACCAAACCCCCAGCCGTTAAAAAGAAGCGCCATATAAGGATACTCTGCCAACTTATCATAAGTAATACCATCAGCATCAAATCCACGCTTGTATTTGCTTTTTCCGGCAGGCTCTGGTTGTTCAGTTTTTTTCCAAAGTTCATATTCTTCAGGATAAACCTTTCCCCAGACAGCAGGATCAATTTCTCCATCCGGGATACTTGTGGTCTTGACGGGTTCAGGCTTTGGTGGTGAGCACGCATAAGGAATAAACAAAAACGCAAGCCCCCCCAGAATCAGAATGATTTTCAGAACCGTTTGACCACGCATAACATCCCCCCCTGGCTAAAAGACGTTTTTAGTTATCGAGTTTCAATAGAACCAGTTCGAGCATGAGTAATACGACGGTGACAATCCCAGCACAATCGCCCGTTATCGATCATTTCTACAGCAGTCTCATGGCACCGTTTACAATTATTATAAACAACCGCTTTCCCATGCTCAGAAATCCTTATATTATCTGGGACATGCCCAGAATTGAAGACAATAACGTCTTTCATTCCATCAATGGATTTCCAAAAATAATGAAACGCCATATTTTGATTTGGCAAATGGCATTCGTTGCACGCTTTTCTGCGGTGCGCTCCTTGATGAAACCACGCTTCATATTCTGCTTCCATGACGTGGCATGATGCGCAGAATTCTGGAGCTTCTGACTTCGCTAGAAGCTTCGGTGGACCAAAGGCTAGAAAAGCACCGAGCCCTCCGAGAATGAGCACAACAAATACTATCTTTGTCAATTTTGTCATGCATCCCCTTCCTGTAAAGGATTTATAAGCAATGAATCTGAGTGTCAAAGAATTTTATATGTTAACACCTGTGACAAATCAAACTTCCCTCTCATTTTTATTCACGATCTTGTCAGCATTTCTTAAATTTTTTAATTCCACATACGCATATCGAGTGGACGTATAGTGGTTGCAAATAATCTCACAAACAATCTTCAACTTATCACAAGAAAATTCACTCTTCGACAAGAAGTCTGCTGCGATTGGCGGGCCACATTCTTCTTGAGTTTTTGCATTATTATAGCCTAATTTTTCTTCAAAAAATTTTATCCCATATCATACAGCGGAGCAGAGGCAACAACATCGTAATCACAATCAGAATATCTTGCCATAGTACTTTCAGAATACCGCAAAACTTCCAAGGCATGTGTCATACCTCGGTAGTCCTCACCAAAGAAATCAATTAAAAATTTTACAATTTTTCCTTTGGTGTAGTCCATAGTATGCCTTCAGCTTTTGTATTTCCAGTATAAAATTCAAAACAACAAACCAGAGTCGCGAAGAGGAAACTCTTCTTCATGGCCATTATCCAGAATTATACACACCAAAGATGAAGCCGTTACCCTGAACAAAACATTAAACGATATTAAACCAGGAACCAGCACGAATAATTTGACTTAAGTCAAGGAAAAATTCCAATTAGCGTTAACACTTAGATTTTATACACAAAAAATATTATACCGACACCAGCGAGAATCTATACCAACGCAAACCCCCTGTTTTCCGGGGAGCTCACCGAGAATTCGCTTTCCGGCTTGCCCTTCCAGTCTGGCATTGATATCAATGGATTCAATGCAGCATACCTGAAAATATTGGAAATGCAAATCTTCATTATCCTCTTTAGCAACTCCCCGGAAATCAAGTGGAATGCTGTTAGGTTCGGAAATTTTCTGTTAAATGCCGGAGAAGAAGTAACAATTTTCTTGAACGGACCAGGAGTCGATCTCTATGAAGGAGAATCGGAACAGTTTCCGATTGCTGAAGAAGCAAAATTATTCGCTTTGAGTGAGGGTATGCTAGCAGCTTGAGGGAAATGTATGCTCATCCACGGTGTGGATGAAAGTGAATACGTCAAGCAGTCCAATATGAAGACGCTTTATGAGCAAGTAAAGCTTGCTGACAAAATTATTAGTTACTAACCAACGGGAGAAATTTGGCATGCAAAAGTGTGGGATTATTCGATGTCAGCTCACTGAAGATATGTGCCCAGGTACAACTGATTTTAAGGTCACGCGTGAGGGCACCTTGGCGTTCGAAGAGACTGGTTCAGTGGAAATAGTTGGATTCCTGTCTTGTGGTGGTTGTTCAGGAAAGAAGGCTGTCACGAGAGCAAAAATGCTTGTTGAACGTGGAGCAGAAATAATTGCCTTCGCATCTTGCATGAGAAAGGGAAATCCAATTGGGTTCCCTTGTCCTCATTTTCAAACGATCAAAGAAGCTGTAGAAAAGAAGGTTGGACCTTCAGTAAAGATCATTGATTGGACGCATTAGACACCGCCTGCTTGATATTTAATTCTTTTTGAGGCAGGGAGACACGATGCGTATCCCTGCCTTCATTTTGAATAATCAGAATCACATTCATGATTTTAACGAAAGCAGTGAAAAACACTGTGCCGGTATGGCAGACTTCTGCCATTGACCAGGATAGTCCCATCAAAAACGCGGGGAATCGCGTATTTGCCTATCCTTGGTACCTCAGTTAGCAAACCACCGCCACAGATGCGCCAACGGCTGACCAAAGCTCCGCCAAAGTCCGATTCTCAGGTCGATAAAAAGAAGAAGACCCCGTTGGCACTTCGCCAACGAGATCACTTTGTGATAGGGGCTTTTGGAAGGATTTTAAGGGGTTAAATCACGCTTGTGGTGTGTCAAGCAAGCGCTCTCCCCCTGAGCTACGGTCCTATAAACAGAATCAGGGAACAGGCTAAATGCC
>Ga0268263_1001923_pt1 | contig 15357 bp, 13 predicted proteins | sample Biomet5_FD_190358 | JGI IMG/M metagenome (GOLD analysis project Ga0268263, IMG submission 190358) | Microbial communities from bioreactor (seeded with sewage sludge) at LBNL, California, USA - Biofuel metagenome 5 (SPAdes) (version 4) | ecosystem: Engineered > Bioreactor > Anaerobic >... | reverse complement strand
CTGCAACTGAGGCATCAAGGCGATGGCCGTGGCGAACGCAGCAAGCGAACGCAGACACACGGTACGCAAGGTCAGCATGGCGGTACATCCCTTTTGTCGAGTTGTCCATCGCTGGTTGGGCGACGGTTCCCCTCTCGTACCTGCCAAACTCTGCCCTAAGCCTCGTGGAATGGTCAATCCCTACGAATGGATAATGTCGATATCCGAATGGGTACCAGTACGAGTCACCCGTATGGGGGGATACTGCCCAGATCCGGGCATTTCCTGAGATTCCTCTAAACGAGTCAGGCGCAACCTTGGCGGTGTTCACGGATTGCTGCAGAATTCAACCCATGACCGATTCCGCCACCGGTCGGACTTCATTCCGCCCCGAACTGACCACTGGGTTCGCGCTTGCGAACGCCAATTTCGTCACACACCGAATAGCTGTTGGCGGAGATCTGTCGGCGAACTTCGACCTTGCCAGGGGGCAGCTCCATGAGTTGTTCATGGAGGGAATCACCCACATCATCGACGTCCGCGACGAATGGAGCGATGAGCTGTTGGTCCAGCGCTGGGAGCCAGCAATCCGGTACTTGCACCACCCGATCGCCGATGACGGGCGGAAGATTCCGAAGGCGTGGTTCGACACCCTCGTGGAATGGGCGCACGATGCCCTGACGGACCCGAATGCCAGGCTTCTGGTGCATTGCCATATGGGAGTGAACCGGGCGCCGTCGGCGGCATTGGCGATCCTGCTGGAGGCCGGGATGGGGCTGCGTCCGGCCTTGGAGGCGATCCGGACGGCACGTCCGGTGGCGGCCATCGACTACGCCGGAAGCGTCCTGGAGTGGTGGTCGGCCCGCTGTGGCCACGACGCTGCCGCCCGTCGCAACCTCCGCCGCGTGCTGCAGCGCTGGCGCGCCTCCCGGCAGCTGGATGTGGAGTCGGTGATTCGGACGATCCGCAGCACCCAACAGCCGTGCAACCGCTGGGCGCTGCGGCTGTCCGAAGGCCAGCGGCTGGCTTTGGTCGACCTGGTCGAGCGGACTCCCGACGTGGCCGCCGGGCTCGAGGTTGGCGGACCGCGCTGCGAACTCGCCCAGCTGGACGAGGTGCTGCTGCTCACCACCGAAGGGCTCTGCGGACGCGCGCTGGTGGTCGGACCGATCGAGACGACCGACTCGCTGCTGCCGGTGCAGGTGACCGAGTTGTTCGAGCCGATGCCGGTATTGATCCCCGATCGGCTGGCCGGCTGGCTGATCGGCGACGGGCCGGTGCTGCGCCTCCTGCACGGAGCCGACTACGCCCAGCTCCTGCACTCCGATCCGCGGTCGTTGGCACTGGGTGCCTGAGATTGTTGGCGGGCGTGGAATTTCGTCCGCTTCTCCTTGACCCCTTCCACCTCGGCAAATAGCCTCCTTCTAGGTGAGTCGCACCCCCGGGGCTCCCTGCCAGAAAGGCGATGGCTGTGCAGCCGAAACTCCCCGCTCTGATCGCAACCGCTACCGCGCTCGCCCTGGCCGTCTCGGCCGCGCCCGCGCACGCTGAGGCCCGTTCCGGGGGTGACAGCTTCATCCGCACATCGGCAGCCGGCCCGATCGGCACTCCCTTCACTCCGCGCAGCCTGGACGGCACCAAGAAGGTGGACGTGATGGTCGAGCTCGCCGGTGACCCGGTCGCCGTCGTTCAGGCCAAGGCCGGCAGTCCGCTGACCAGCAGCCAGCGCACCGCCGTCAAGACCAAGCTCCGCAAGGCCCAGGACGCTTTGGGTGGCGGCATCTCGGCCAAGGGCGGCAAGGTCGTGGCCAAGCTGCAGAGCGCCTACAACGGGATCCGGGTCCGGATCGCGGCCAACAAGGCGTCCTCGCTGGCCGCCCTGCCCGGGGTGACCGCCGTGCATGCGCTGACGCCCAAGACCCTGGATAACACTGTTTCGGTGCCCTTCCTGGGCGTGCCGCAGGCCTGGCAGTCCACCGGCAAGACCGGCAAGGGAGTCAAGGTCGCCATCATCGACACCGGCATCGACTACACCCACGCCGACTTCGGCGGGCCGGGCACCGAGGCCGCCTACACCGCAGCCCACGCCGACGCGGCCACGACTCTGCCGGCCGACAGCACACTGTTCGGGCCGGCCGCGCCGCGGGTCAAGGGCGGCTATGACTTCGCCGGCGACGACTACGACGCCGACGGCACCACCGGCTCGGCCACTCCCGTGCCGGACGCCAACCCGCTGGACTGCGAAGGTCACGGGACGCATGTGGCCGGCACCACCGGTGGTGGTGGCGTCACCGCGTCCGGGGCTGCCTACACCGGGCCGTACGATGCGTCCACGCCCAGCAAGGACTTCAAGGTCGGACCCGGAGTGGCCCCGCAGGTCGATCTGTACGCACTGAAGGTGTTCGGCTGCACCGGGTCCACCGATCTGTCGGTGCAGGCCATCGACTGGGCCGTCGATCACCAGATGGATGTCATCAACCTGTCGCTGGGTGCACCTTTCGGTCAGGCCGCTGATCCGGATGCGGTGGCAGCCTCCAATGCGGTCGCCGCCGGCGTGGTCGTGGTGGCCTCTTCCGGCAATGAAGGCGGCAACCCCTACCTGGTCGGTTCGCCCGCGGTTGGTCAGGGCGTCATCGGAGTGGCTGCAGTGGACAGTTCGAAGACTTTCCCCGGCGCGAAGCTGGACCTGGGTGCCAGCACCGTCGAAGCGATCAACGCCAATGACGGCCCGCTGCCTGCGGGCAAGCTGAAGCTGGTGAACGTTCCCGACCAGCCAGGTACCTCCGACGTCAACGAGTCGCTGGGCTGCTCCGTGGAGTCCTTCACCGAGGCTGGCATCACCCCTGGTGGCAAGCAGATCGCGGTGGTCGGCAGGGGTACCTGCTCGCGGGCGGCCAAGGCGATCTACGGTCAGCACGCCGGTGCGGCCGCGGTGATCATGGTCAACGCCGATCCCGGCTTCCCGCCCTTCGAAGGGCTGATCACCAGTAATCCTGACGACGGCACGCCGTTCCGCGTCACCATCCCGTTCTTCGGGGTTCCCAATGCCGACGGTGTCGCCCTTGCGGCCGCCGAGGGCGTCGAGATCGGCTTCGCCGCGACCACGGTGACCAACCCGGCCTACCGTGCCGTGGCCGATTTCTCCTCCTCCGGCCCGAGCACGACCGAGTCCGGGCTGAGCCCGAATGTGGCTGCGCCGGGGGTCTCGATCCTGTCGGCAGCGGTCGGCACCGGCACCGAGGGCCAGGTCGAGTCGGGCACCTCGATGGCCGCTCCGCACGTCGCCGGGGTGGCCGCCTTGGCCGTCCAGGCTCACCCGAACTGGACGGCTTCGCAGGTGGCTGCCTCCGTGGTCAGCACCGCCGACTCCGAATCGGTCGCCGGCTACCAGGTGACCCAGTCCGGCACCGGGCTGGTCGACGCCATGCAGGCGATCAACACTCAGACAGTGGTCACCGGCGACAGCTATCGCACCTCGTCGGGCAAGATCCAGGAGGCGACGCTCAGCTTCGGCTTCGCCGAGCCGTCCGTGGTCTTCGCCGGGGTGAAGAAGATCACCATCAGCAACCTGAGTAATCGATCGGTCACTTATCGGCTGAGCACTCAGGCGGGACCGCAGTCGCGTCGGGCGACCGTAGTGCTCGGCACCAAGAAGGTCACGGTGAGGGCCCGCAGCCAGGTGAACATTCCGGTGCTGCTGACCGTCCCGGCATCCGGCATCGGCACCTCGTTGGCCGGCGACGACCAGTTCAGCTTCGCCCAGGTATCCGGGTCGGTGCTGGTCAGCTCCGGTGCGGAGGTGCTCAAGGTGCCGTACCTGCTGGTGCCTCGCGCTCGGGCGCGGGTCGACGCCCGACTGGTCTCCGACAAGCAGTTCAGCTTGTTCAAGGCGGCCAACTCGGCGCCCAAGAAGGGTCACAAGCCGATCGTGGCGCTGCCGGGCTACAAGCTGAACATGAAGCTGACCAACTACGGTGGGGCGCTGTCGGCCCTGGCCGATGTGTACACCTGGGGCCTGGCCGACAAGGCCAAGGATCTCCCCAAGGGCTCGGTTGCCTCCGGCTATGACCTGCGGGCTGCCGGCGTCCAGTCCTTCGGGGACGCGGACAATCCGTTGGTGGTCTTCGCGGTGAACACCTACGACCGCTGGTCGAACGCGGCGAGTGTCGAGTTCGACGTGGACGTCGACACCGACAGGGACGGCCAGTCCGACTATGTGGTGATCGGCTACGACTCCGGCTACATCCGCAGCGGCGAGTACAACGGCCTGACCGAGGTGTTCGTGATGGACGCCAAGACCGGCGACCTCGTTCCGTCCGGCTATCTGGCGCAGGCGCCGACCGACTCCAGCACGATCCTGCTGCCGGTGGACGCGTCGACGCTCGGCCTGACCGCGGCATCGGGGCCTTTCACGTACACGGTGTCGGCCTACACCCAGCTCGGCCTGGGCGAGGACAGCTTCTCCGACTGGGCCAGCTATGACCCGTTCCACAAGGCGTTCGAGGACTCCGACCAGGTGATGGTCCGACGCAACAAGACTGCCAAGCTGACCGTGGTGGCCAACCAGGCCGCCTACGCCGCGCAGAAGCCCAAGGGCCTGATGGTGGTGTCGCTGGACAACAAGTCCGGCTCCAGCGAGGCCGCGCTGCTCAGCACCCGCTGAGTGGCCGGCCGGGCGCCGCAGCTCAGCGGCGCTCGCAGAGCTTGGGGGTGTTGGTGCTGCCGAAGCGATAGTCGTAGCTCTTGCCGGCAGCCTTCACCTGCACCCGCATGCCCTGGACGAGGGCCTGAGTGTACATCTTGCCGGGCTCGGGACAGCCCAGTGAGCCATCGTTGAAGGTCAGCGACTCGGCGCTGACCAGTTCGACGGCGTCGGCGGCTACGCTGCGCCCAGCCAGATCGTCCAGGATTGCCTGCCAGCGTTCCGGGGAGACCGATCCGACGGCGCTGGGACTGGTCGTCGGCAGCGGGCTGGTGGTCTGGAATGGCGGACGAGCGGACGGCGTGTCCATCGGGACTCCTTGGCTGGCGCACCCGGTGACGAGCAGTGCGGCGGCGGCCAGTGCCGGAGCCCAGCGGTAGCGCACAGTCATCACCGAACCTCCTGTTCGGCTCCAGCCTACGTCGGTGCGCGGAACAGCGGCAGGGTGCCGGTCAGCGTCAGCGGACGAACAGCCGGCTGATCCGGCCCAGCGGGGCGTCCGGCGGGGTGGCGCCGGTGAAGGCCCACTCGGGATCGGTGAGCATCCGCGCACCGGCCAGGCCGGCCACCATGGCGATCGCGGCCAGCACGGTGGCCACCCCGTTCTGCATGGCCAGCACCACATTCGACTGGTCGAAGTAGAGCAGCGTGCGCAGCGCGGCCGCGCCCGGGATCGAAACCAACAGGGTCGGCACGGTCATGATGATCTTCTCCATGTCGAACAGCTTCCCGGCCAGCGCGCACAGCAGGCCCATCAGGAAGCAGCCGATGAAGGTGGCGACATACTCCTTCACCCCGTAGCCGATCATGATCAGCCGGGGGACGTTGCCGAGCATCGCGATCACGCCGGAGGCGACCGCCATCCAGAACGGGGTGTTGAACATCATCGCCCAGCCGAAGACCGCGAAGAAGCTGGCCGCGAGCATCGCCAGCCACAGCACCACCGGATGTCCGATGATCGGCGGCACCGGCTCGGGTGCGGCCCCGGACAGGCTGGCCACCAGCCAGACACCGATGGTGATCGCCAGCACCACCAAAGCGGCGTAGGTCAGCCGCGGCAGGCCGGCCAGTAGGTCGATCCGGGCCAGGTCGAGGCCTGCGGTGACCAGCGGGAAGCCGGGGATCAGGAAGATGGCCGCACAGATCAGGCCGGCCGCGAACCTCGCACTGGAGCCGCCCATGGCCAGGTCGAGCAGCTTGCTGAAGCCGACATACAGGCCGGTGGACACCGCGGCGGAGGTGAGCACGACAGCCAGGTGGTTCAGTTGCCGGCCGGTCATCAGTCGGTGCAGCCAGTAGGCGAGCGCGGACGCGGGCAGTACCGCCAGTACCTCGCGCCAGCCGCCGTGGCCGAGCACGGTGATCGAGGCGCAGGCGATCGCGACCAGCGGAATCAGCACCCAGCTCGGATACAGCTTGGGGGTGTGCTCGATCCGATCCAGCTCGGCGTCCACTTCGGCAACGGTGGCCCGCTCGGGTAGGTGCTCGGCGAAGTCTTTCAGCATCGCGATCCGGTGCGCGTTCACCCCGGGGGCTGCGACCTCACCGACCTGAGTGCGGAAGGTGCTACGCCGCCGGACGGTCAAGGTGATGTCGGTGTAGGTGATCTGCGCCTGCAGTTGGCGCAGCCCGACGGTTCCGGCCACGGCGCGCATCACTTCACGGACCCGCAGCCCCGAGGTGCCGGCGCCGAGCATCATGATCCCGGCCCGCAGCACGACATTCGAGCGCCGGATCAGGTGCCGAGGCTCCAGGGCGTCCTCGTGTTCGTGCTCGTCGAAGGACCCGTCGCTGCTCACAGGGGTAAACCTAGCCAGCCGGACGCCTGGACCCGGCCCGGTCCGCTCGGTGTCGCCGTGGTTGGGTGGCCGGCCTATGGCTGTAGGTCGGCGGTGTTCACGACCGCGGCCACCCGTCCGGGGCCCTCGTGGTCGGCCCAGTACAGGCTGGTGTGGGCGATCACGTCCGCCGGGGACGGGTTGCCCCACTCGGTGAGGTCTTCGGTGGTGTGCGCGTCGCCGACCAGGATCGCGCTGTTCGGACGGCCTGTGAAGGTGCTCATTCGTGCTCCTCTCCTCACTTCGAGGTTAGGCCCCGGCACGGACACGCTGGGCTCGGAGCTGTTCGACGGCTCCGCGGGCAATCCGTTCGGACTCGACGACCTCGAAGCCGACGCTTGGCAGCTGCAGAGACGGACGCCGCGTGTAGTGCTCACCGCCCAGTGGAATGGTCACCGCCTCCAGCAGCCGCTGCCCCAGCCGGACCCAGCGATCGGTGGCAATCACGTGGTCGGCCAGCAGCAGCTGCCCGTCCGGTCGTAACACCCGGGCGAACTCGGCCAGCACCGGCTCCACCCGAGGCACCTCGCACAGGGCGAAGGTGCACACGACGGTGTCGAAGCTGGCATCGGGATAGGGCAACTGCCGGGCGTCCGCGATCTTGAGGAACATGCCGAGTGTGCGCTGGTCGGAGCGCTGTGCGGCCAGCACCAGAGCGTCCGACTCGCGGTCGACGCCGTGTAGATCGAGCCCGGGCGGGTAGTGGGCGAGGTTCAGCCCGGTGCCGACCGCGACCTCGAGGGTGCGTCCGCGGGCCCGGGCGCAGATCCAGCGCCGGGTGTGCGGGAAGTAGCGCCGTTCCAGCCGGGTCATCAGGGTGTCGAACTGGACGACCTTGCCGGTGGGCTGCATGCGTCCATCTTTGCTCGGACGGGCGTCCGCCGCCCGCGAATGGGTAGCTGTTCGCCCGCTCGGCCGCAGAGAGCGGACCACGGTCCGCGAGCCGCGTCGCCGCAGAAAAGGGGACAGTCCCCTTTTCTGCGGCGCCTGATCCGAGACGGATGGGCTCGATCTCCCCGCCGGTCACAGCATCTCGGCTTACCATGGCCACATCGACCGCCGGCCGAAGGGCTGTCCCCCCTCGTCCTGGGGTCGGCGCCGGCCGCAACCGAAGGGAAGGGGCAGCGATGCTCTCCGCCAGGTCAGCCCGATGGGTGGTGTTCACGGCGTCCGCGCTGCTCGCGGGGACGCTCAGCGCCACGCCCGCGCAGGCGATGCCAATGCCGCTGCCCGCCTCCAGCCCGGCCGCCGTGGTGCTGCCGACAGCCACCACGGCCACCAAGATCCTCAGCCAGCCGGGCAACGGCAGCACCAACCGCTACGGGGTGTCCACCAGCACCAAGTTCCGGGTCACGGCGACCGGCACCAAGCTCGGCTACCAGTGGCAGTCCCGGACGCCCAAGGCCAAGAAGTGGACCTCGATCAGCGGAGCGACGTCGGCGAGCTTCACCGCCAAGGGCAGCAAATGGCCTAGTGGCACGAAGTTCCGGGTGATCGTCACGGGCAAACGCGGCACGGTGACCTCGTCCGCGGCCACGCTGACCGTCCGGTTCCCGTCCAAGACACCGGCCGCCGACGCCCAGAAAGCGTTCGGGCTGACCGGGCTGCGCCAAGGCGTCGATCTGTCGGCCTACCAGTGGGCGCCGAAGAAGAAGGTGAAGCTGGCGGCGGTGAAGAAGTGGTCGGGCTCGAAGGGCTTCGTCGTGTTGCGGGCCGCGTCCGGGGCCAAGCCGATCAACCAGAAGTACACCGAGGCCTGCACCGGAAAGTCGGCCAAGACCGGGAGCAAGCCCGTCGACAAGGACTGTGCCTACGCCACTCTGGCCGATCAGGTGACGTCGGCCAAGCTCGGCTTGGGCCACTACTGGTTCAACGGCTGGATCGACACCATCGACACCACGCCGGGCAATGTGTTCTCGGCCGGTTACACCCCCACTGCCACGGCCAATCAGTTCGTCGCCTGGCTGATCAAGGACGGCAACTTCACCAAGACGAGCACCGATCCGATCGTCCTCGATGTCGAAAAGGGACGGGCCTGGACCACCACCGCGTCCGGCAAGAAGTACAAGCTGTCGCTGCGGGCCTGGAACGCCAGTGAGGTGTCGGAGTTCCTGGTGGCGATCAAGGCCAAGCTGGCGGGTGCGGGCTACCCGGCCAACCTGTACGTCTACATGGGTGCCAACGCGGCCAATGTGATCGACGGCGGCGAGTACGTCTGGGGGCCGGTGGCACCGCTGGCCCGGCTGTGGGTGGCATCGTGGGGTAAGGACAACGGTCGGGTGCCGGACACGCAGCCACTGACCGGGCCGTGGGCCGAGTGGTCGATCTGGCAGTACAGCTCGAACCTGCGGATCTCCGGCTCCGGGGTGGACGCCTTGGACGCCGACATCGCCAAGGCCGACGCCTGGACTCCGCGCGCCGACGGCTGAGTGCTCCGGGTCATCCCTCTCCCCGGTCGGCCCGGCCTCGTCCCCACCGTCCGCTGCCGAAGCCAGCTCTTGCTGCCGAAAGTACGGCAGCAAGGATCCTGTTCGGTGGCGCGAACCGGGTCTGGTGGCGGCGCTAGAGGCGGACCATCCAGCGCTCGGGCTGAGCCAGCGGCTCGAAGCCGTACTGGGCGTAGAGGCCGTGGGCGTCTGCGGTGGCCAGCAGGATCCGGCGTAGTCCGAGCGGTTCCAGGTCGTCGGTGATGCCGGAGATCAGACGCTTGCCGACGCCGCGTCCGCGGGCGTGCGGGGCGACGATCACATCGCAGAGCCAGGCGAAGGTGGCCCCGTCGGTGACCACTCGGGCATAGCCGAGCTGGGCGCCGGTCACTTCGTCATGGACGCTGTAGTTGCGGGAGCCGTCGATGGCGGTGTCCTGGGTCTGGCGGGATCGTCCCTGCGCCCAGTAGCTGAGCTCGCTGATCCAGTAGTGGACCAGGGCCCGATCGATGTCTTCGATGCGGTTGGAGAAGCGCAGGCTGTCCGTCATGGGCCGCAGCCTAACCGTCCCCGGCGCCGTCGGACGCCTTCGTTCTACGCCGAACGCCCCTACCCAGGCAGAGGCGTTCGGCGAGGAAGGGAGGACAGGGCTAACCGAAGGTGGCCGCGGTCTGTGTGCCGAGGAGGAAGTCCACCGTGATTCCTACAGCCACCACGGCCACGGCGACGACTGCCAAGACCGTGTACCCCCACCAGGGGGATCGGATGCGTCCCCAGATGCCGAGGGCGGCAGCAAGTACGCCGGCGATTGGGGCAAATGGCGTGGTTGGTGCAAAGGCGACGAAGCAAACTGTTACCAGCAGGGTCACAGCTGCAACGATCTTGAGGGGTCGTGCAACGGTGGGCGACTTGCCGCCCGCCTCCAGAAGATCGGGATTCATGTCTTGAGCCGTCCTCAGCTAATCGAGCATGACATGCTGCCAGCGTAGCTGGTTCCGTTGGCGTTGAGGCGCTGCTGAAGGCAGGGAGTCTCGTTCTGGATTACCCATCCACCGGCTCCGAGAGCGAAGTGCCATTGGACTAGACCTCGTCCCTCCCAGCCTACGTTCTTGGTCGTCTTCGTAGGGCTGGAGCTCTGGGACCATCCGATCGCAAGTATGTTGTAGTAAACGTCAAGAATCGATACTGACTTGACCTTGCCACTCGACACGCACACCTTGGTCGCTTGCCCGAACTCCACTAGATTCACGCCGACTAGATTCTTCACCCAGCCTTTCGCGGACTTCTGATAGCAGCCCGAGTATGCGGCTGGAGTCAGGAGTGGCTGACCATTCAGCTCCGTGTAGGTGGTGGCAATGGTGACGGACGCCGCATTCGTGTACCGATCGAAAACGGCCCGGTCGCTGGCCGGAAGGGCCAGGTAGCTGGCCTTCGGGTCATCACTAGTGAATACCGTTGACGCCAAGGTGGCGGCGTACCCTGCACCCGTATCGGCCATTGGAGCGGCTGGTCCGGGTGATGCGACGGCAAGTGGGGAACTCGCGAATGATGCGAGGGCAACGGTTGCTGCGAGGGCAATCTTGAGGATCTTCAACATGGCGCTCTTTAGTGATGGACGTAACTCCGGGCCAGGGGGCGGGACCGAGTCATGCGCTGGCCCCGACCCCCTCGTCAGAGTGCGCCCACCGACGTGCCGCTGGTGGTTGATTCGGAAAGATGGCCGCCTTCTGTCCGCCAACGAGCGCGGGTGAGTAGCCGGGTAGTCCGATCGTGGTCTGGGCGGAGGAGCAACGCTCGGCGTCAGGGGCGGACGTACTCGGCGAGATGCTGGCCGGTGATCGTCGAGCTGGCCGCGACCAACTGGGCCGGAGTGCCCTCGAATACCACCCGTCCGCCGTCGTGGCCGGCGCCCGGGCCGAGGTCGATGATCCAGTCGGCGTGGGCCATCACCGCCTGGTGGTGCTCGATCACGATCACCGACTTGCCGGCCTCGACCAGCCGATCCAGCATCCCGAGCAGCTGCTCGACGTCGGCCAGGTGCAGGCCGGTGGTCGGCTCGTCCAGCACGTAGATGCTGCCCACGCCAGCGAGTTCGTTGGCCAGCTTCAGCCGTTGCCTTTCCCCACCGGACAAGGTGGTCAGCGGCTGGCCCAGGCGAAGGTAGCCCAGCCCGACATCGGCCAGCCGGGCCAGGATCGCCGCCGCCGGAGCCAGCTTCGCTTCGCTGGCGGAGAAGAACTCCAGGGCGTCGGTCACCGGCAACGCCAGCACCTCGGCGATGTCCTTTCCGGCCAGTGTGTACTCCAGGACGGACGGCTGGAAGCCCTTGCCCTCGCACTCCTCGCAGGTCACCGGTACCCCGGCCATCACGGCCAGATCCAGGTAGATCACCCCGGCCCCGTTGCAGGCCAGGCAGGCGCCCTCGGAGTTGGCGCTGAACAGGGCCGGCTTCACCCCGTTGGCCTTGGCGAAGGCCTTGCGGATCGGCTCCAGCAGCCCGGTGTAGGTGGCCGGGTTGGAGCGGCGCGAGCCCTTGATCGCACCCTGATCGATGGCCACCACGCCCGGACGTCCGACCAGCCCGGAGTCGACCAGCGAGCTCTTCCCCGAGCCGGCTACTCCGGTGAGGACGGCCAGCACGCCGAGCGGAATGTCGACGTCCACGCTGCGCAGGTTGTTGGCGTTGGCGCCACGAATCGGCAGGCTTCCGGTGGCCGCACGGACGGACGGCTTGAGCCGGGCCCGGTCGTCCAGGTGGCGACCGGTGAGCGTCCCGGACGTCCGCAGGCCGGCCAGATCGCCGGAGTAGGTGATCTGGCCTCCGGCCGTCCCCGCGCCGGGGCCCAGGTCGACCACGTGGTCGGCGATCGCCATCACTTCGGGCTTGTGCTCGACCACCAGCACCGTGTTGCCGGCGTCGCGCAGCCGCTGCAGCAGGCCGTTCATTCGGGCGATGTCGTGCGGGTGCAGCCCGATGGTCGGTTCGTCGAAGATGTAGGTGACGTCGGTCAGCGACGAGCCGAGATGCCGGATCATCTTGATCCGCTGCGCCTCCCCGCCCGAGAGCGTGCCGGACGAGCGGGCCAGGCTCAGATAGCCCAGCCCGATCTCGGTGAAGGAATCCAGAATGTGCCGCAGCTTGGCCAGCAGCGGCGCCACGCTCGGGTCGTCCAGCCCGCGCACCCATTCGGCCAGGTCGGTCAGTTGCATGGCGCAGACATCGGCGATGCTGAGCCCTGCGATCTTCGCCGAGCGGGCCAGCGCATTCAGCCGGGTGCCGTCGCAGTCGGGGCAGGTGGTGAAGGTGATCGCCCGCTCCACGAAGGCCCGGACGTGCGGCTGCATGGCCTCCACGTCCTTGCTCAGGTAGGTCTTCTGAATCTGCGGAATCAGGCCCAGGTAGGTGACGTTGATTCCGTCGATCTTCACCTTGGTCGGCTGCTTGTAGAGCAGGTCGGCCAGCTCCTTGGGGCTGAAGTCGCGGATCGGCTTGTCCGGATCGAACCAGCCGCAGCCGCGGTAGATCCGTCCGTACCAGCCGTCCATGCTGTAGCCGGGGACGGTGAGCGCCCCCTGGTTCAGCGATTTGACGTCGTCATAGAGCGCCGACAGATCGAAGTCGTTGATGTTGCCCAGCCCCTCGCAATGCGGGCACATGCCGCCCTGGACGGTGAACGCCTTGCGTTCGACGACCTTGCCCTGACCCTTCTCGATCTCGATGGCGCCCTTGCCCGAGACGGTCGCGGTGTTGAACGAAAAGGCTTGTGCCGAGCCGATCTGCGGGGTGGCCAACCGGCTGAACAGGATCCGCAGCATGGCCAGCGCATCGGTGACGGTGCCGACCGTCGAGCGCGGATTGGCCCCGATCCGCTCCTGGTCGACGATGATCGCCGTGCTCAAGCCTTCCAGGACGTCCACGTCCGGACGAGTCATGCTGGGCATGAAACCCTGGACGAAGGCCGGGTAGGTCTCATTGATCAGCCGCTGCGACTCGGCGGCGATCGTCCCGAAGACCAGCGAGCTCTTGCCCGAGCCGGACACCCCGGTGAACACGGTCAGCCGCCGCTTGGGCAGATCGAGATCGACCCCGCGCAGGTTGTTCACTCGCGCCCCGCGGACCCGGATCAGGTCGTGGCTGTCGGCGGGATGCCGCGCTGCTGCCGTCATCGGTTCCCCTTGGCTCGGGGACGGCTCGGTGACCGTCCGGACTGTTGCCTCAGCCTAGGAGCCGCCACCGACGGACGGAATCAGCAACCCGCGCTCAGTGTTCGGGGGCGCCGACGGTGACCAGCCGTCCGTCCGGTTCGACCAGGAGCGCGGCATGCTGATCGAGAGTGGCCAGCCAGCCGACGGCTGACGGTCCCTTCACGAAGGCAGCGGTGGCATAGACGTCGGCCCAGGTCAGCTCGGGGCCGATCACCGTGGCCGACAGCAGGCCGTCCGCCGGGGTCCCGGTGGCCGGGTCGACGATGTGCGCCCCGCGGGCGGCCGTCCCCGACGTGGCCACGGCACCGGTGCGCAGGTGCAGCACGCGCAGCACCCGGCTGCGGTCGCGCGGGTCCTCGATGGCGACGACCCAGTCGGGAGTGTCGGTGCGCATGCAGGAGACGGCGATATCGCCACCGGCGTTGATCATCAGATCGTGTGCGCCGAAACGGCGCAGCCGCTCGCCCAAGCGCTCGGACGCCTGCTGCACAGCCCAGCCCTTGACCAGCCCGGTCGGGTTGAACCGCAGCACGCCGGCGGAATCCGGTAGCCAGGCGGAGAAGGCGCCCCCGGTGCGCTGGCCGGCCAGCTCACACAGTGCGGCGACGTGCCGCAGTCGTGCCGGGGCATCGGTGAGCTGGTCACGTCCATCGCGCACCCGGCTGGCCGGGCTGTCCGGAAGCCAGATGCTGAACAGCTCCTCGTCCGCGCGCAGCTCGTCGAAGGCCTCAGCCACAAGGTCGGACGCCTCACCGGACTCGGCCGCCGGGCCCCGCAGATGAATGCTGATCGGCAGCGTCATGATCTGCGCCACCCAGGCGCGCCGCGGCAGCTCGGTCGCCGCCGCCGGGGTCAGCGTCACGGTGCTCATCGCAGGTGCGCGGCGTCGATCGCCGATTGCAGGGAGCTGATGTAGCCGTCGCTGGTCACTGTCGCCCCGGAGACCGCGTCGATGGTCGCGCTCTGCGCGTCCACGACTTCGGAGTTCAGGATCGGGATGGCGTAGGCGTTGATCTGCTGGTCGTGGCGGTTGCCGTTGGGGTACTGGACCGCATCGGCGCTGGTGATCTTGCCGTTGGTGACGATGATCTGCACCTGGACGTCGCCGAACCGGGTGGCGGCCGGATCGCCGGTGTAGGTGCCGTCCGAGCCGCTGTTGGGCGTCGTGCCGCCGGAGTTGCCGGTGCCGGCGTTGGTGTCGGTGGTGGCCTGCTTGGCCGCCGGGGAGTTCGTGGACGTGTGGTAGCTGAACAGCAGCACCAAGGCACTCACGGTGCTGGCGATACCAATGACGATCTTGCGCATGGAGACCTCCTCGGTTACCAGCTGAAGCGTTCGGAGTGGATGTGTTCGGCCGGGACTCCGCAGTCGCGGGCGGCCTTGGCTGCGGCGTCCATCCAGGGGGTCGCGCCGCACAGATAGACGTCGTGATCGGCGACGTCGGGCACCAGCTGGCGCAGTCCGTCCACGTCGCTGAGCACCCCGGCGCTGCTCGGCATCCACGAGTTGCGCTCGCGGCGGCGATGGCCGACGACGAAGAAGACTCGGGCACCGCGGGAGGCGGCCAGCTTCTCGATCTCGCGGGAGAGCACCAGCTCGTCGTCGCTGCCTGCGCGGTAGATCAGGGTGACGTCGCCGGGCGCCTGCGGCAGCTCCTCGAGCAGGGCTCGCAGCGGGGTGATGCCGATCCCGGCCCCTATCAGCAGCACTTTCCGGCGAGTCCGGACGCCGCCGTGCAGCCGTCCGTACGGCCCTTCGATCAGCACCCGACTCCCCCGGGCAAGCGTGCCCAACTCGTGGCTGCCGTCGCCCAGATCCTTGACGGTGATCCGCAGTTCGCACCCGTTCGGGGCCGCCGACAGCGAATAGGGGTGTGCACGCGTCCAGCCGGGGCGACCCAGGAACCGCCAGTTGAAGAACTGGCCGGCCGCAGCCGGCAGCTGGTCGAGGTCGCGTCCGGCGATGCGGACGCTGACCACGTCCGCGCTTTCGCGGCGGACGCCGGCCACCCGCAGGTCATGGTGCAGGCTGCGGTACAGCGGGACGAGCAGTCGCCAGCCGATGATCGCCACGACGGCGACGATCCACAGCCCCCACCAGTAGAGAGTGGCCCAGGGGTTGTTCAGGAAGTCCTGCCCGGTCCACAGCTGGTGCGGCAGCGCCAGGCCGACGCCGAGGTAGGCGTACAGGTGAATCAGGTGCCAGG
>Ga0268263_1001920_pt1 | contig 15390 bp, 12 predicted proteins | sample Biomet5_FD_190358 | JGI IMG/M metagenome (GOLD analysis project Ga0268263, IMG submission 190358) | Microbial communities from bioreactor (seeded with sewage sludge) at LBNL, California, USA - Biofuel metagenome 5 (SPAdes) (version 4) | ecosystem: Engineered > Bioreactor > Anaerobic >... | reverse complement strand
GTCCAGGACCGGGTCGGACTCGCCGTACACCATCGCGTCCAGGACGGCCGGATGCTCGCGGATCACTGCCTCGACCTCGCCGACGAAGACGTTCTCGCCACCGGACTTGATCAGTTCGCGCTTTCGTCCGGCCAGGTAGAAGTAGCCGTCGGCATCCCGCGTCATCAGGTCGCCGGTGCGCCACCATCCGTCCGCGGTGAAGCCGGACGCGGTGAGCTCCGGCTGCCCGTGGTAGCCATGCATCACCGCAGCTGAGCGGCACACGCCTTCGCCGATCTCGCCGTCCGGAACCGGATGACCGGCATCGTCGACCACCCGCATCTCCATCAGCGGCATTGGCCGACCGATGCTACGAATCTGCGGCTTGCGCTGCAGCGCCATCTCCTGGGTCAGCACCAGGCTGCAACCCAGGCCGGCCTCGGTCTGGCCCCAGCCGTAGTTCATCACGGCATTGGGGAACGTCCGATAGATGTCGGCGACGATCTCCGGGCTGGTTCCACCGGCAGAGCTCTGCACCAGGCGCACCGAGGACAGGTCGTAGTCGGAGATCGTCGGGTGCGCCATCAACCGCAAGTAAGTGGTTGGCGGCAACAAGATGATGTAGCTGACCCGATACTGCTGGATGCTGGCCAGGATCTGTGCGGGATCGAAGGACGAGCACAGCACCAAGGTCGCCCCCAGACTGAGTGCGCTGCCGAACCAGGAGTGGCCGCCGTGGTGCTCCAGCGGGCACTGAATCAGGACCACCTTGGCCTCGTCGGCGAACATGCCGTTCGAGCCGTAGACGCCTTCGAATTCCGTGAGGTCGGCGCGGTGGGTTCGCTCAGCGGCCTTCGGTGAACCGGTGCTACCCCCGGTGAACTGGATGCGAGACAGCGCCTCGGGATCGCGGAACGGCTCGGGCTCGGCATCGCTGAACTCGGCCAGGAGCGTGTCCAGGTGCTCGGTGCCGTCGGCAGCCGCATCGACGCACAACACCGTGCGCAAGCCGGGAACGTTGGACCGGATCGCCTCGACGGTCTCGGTGAAGCGGCCGGAGAACAGCAGCACCGAGGCGTCCGATGCCTTCAGGAAGTACTCCAGCTCCGGTGCGATCGAGCGGGCGTTGACCGGCACCGCGACGGCGCCGAGCTTCTGAATGGCGTAGTAGAGCTCGATCAGGGTGGCGCAGTTGGGAAGGAAGTAGGCCACTGCGTCACCCGGCTGCACGCCGCGAGCCCGCAGCAAGCCACAGATCCGGTTGATCCGAGCGTTGGCGGCCGCATAGGTGTGCTCGACTGCGCCGCAGATGATCGCGACCCGCTCCGGGTGTGCGCGCGCGGCAGCCACGAAGGGCTCAGCAACGTTGGCGAACCCGGCCAGGCTGGGCCGCTTCGATGCGGGAGGTAGCGCGTTCATCACAGCATCCGGCTCAGCCTTGGTCCGTTCCGGGCTCCGGGAAGAGACCGCTGTGCGCGCAGAACGGCGAGGCAGTCGCCTCGGTCTCGAGCATTGCGTCCAGGCCGTCGTCGTAGCCGGAGTTGATCATGCCCTTGGTCAGCTGAATCGACAGTGGTGGCATTGCGGCAACTTCTCGCGCCAGCGCGAGCGTCCCCTCAGCCAGTTGAGCGGCCGAGAGCACCCGGTTGACCAGCCGATAGCCGGCCAGATCATCAGCGCCGAGCACCTTGTTGGTGAACAGCAACTCCTTGGCCAGCTTGTCGCCCACCAGCTGGGGCAGGAACTTGGCCAGCCCCATCTCCGGGACGATCCCGATCTTGCAGAAGGCCGGGATCACCTGGACCCGCTCAGACACACAGACCAGATCACAGGCCAGCATCAGCGAGAAGGCGCCGCCCACGGCATAGCCGTCGACCATGGCGATGACCGGCGTGGCCATCCGTCGCACCTGCCGGATCACCTCGAGGTAGGGACGCAGCGTCGCTCGAGTGTTGGCCAGGCTGACCTGATCGGGCGGGATCTGACGCAGATCGCCACCGCTGGAGAAGTTGTCTCCCTCCCCGCGCAGGATGACCACCCGAGTCGCCGGGTCGGCATCGGCCTGCCGAAGCAGCTCCCCGAGCCGGACCATCATCGGTGCACTGATGGCGTTCTTCTTGCGCGGCTGGTTCAGCACCAGCGCGGTGATGCCGGGCTCCAGCTGCTCGGCGTAGACGGTTTCGTCCATGATGGGCTCCTTCCTCAGATCCGGCACGCGGCCAGATAGCCGGCCTTGGTGGCGTCCGCGATTCGTCCCGGATCAGCGCAGTCACCGGCTTCATAGACCTCGACGCCCGTGGACTGCAGGGCATCGAAGAGTCCTCGGTTGGATTGGAATCCGAGCGTCACCGCGACCGTCTTGGCCGGCACGCTGACCGCTTGGTCGCCCGACGCGCTGTGCTGCATCACTTCGACGGTCTTCGGCGTGATCTCGGTGATCTCGGCGCTGGTCAGGGTGGTGACGTTCTCGGCCTTGCGGAAGGCACTGACCACATGGAACCGGTCGCTGCCGCCGACGTCGTAGCCGATCTTGGGTCCGCCCTCGACGATGGTGGTCGTGCGTCCGCTCTCCATCGACAGGTGACCCAACTCGCAGCCCGGGAGCCCCCCTCCGATGATCGCCAGCGGATTGCCCAGGGGCCACGGGCTGCGCTTGCTGAGCACCCTGGCGAAGGTCGGGGTGTAGTAGAGGCGCAGGAACACCGCCCCGCAGTTCCACATGATCTTGTTGATCAGGCCGGCCTTCTTCGGCGGATGCCCGTTCAGCATCTCCAGGAAGTCATGCGAGGTCACCACATTCTTGCCGTCCGCACCGGGAACGTCGATCCCCTTCGGGTCACCGCCGATGGCCACCACCACGGCGTCCGGACGCACCTGGCGCACCAGCTCGGGCGTGACTGGGGTGTTCAGCACCACCTTCACCTGCGGGTGCTGGCGTAGCTGCACCGCAAAGGAACGCAGCAGCCGTTCGTGCAAGGGACTGAAGATCGAGCTCATCTTGACCGATCCGCCGACCCGCGGACCCGCCTCGTAGATGGTCACCTCATGCCCACGGTCGGCTGCGGTCATCGCCGCGGAAATGCCGGCCGGGCCGGAGCCGGCCACCATCACCTTTCGCGGTGCCGTGGCGACAGGCACGGTGAGAGTGTCCAGCTCCGCGCCCAGCCGCGGATTGGCCGCGCACTTGGTCAATGGAAGCTCGCGGCCGACAACGTCATCAATGCAGCGGTTGCAGCAGATGCACATCCGCAGTTCTTCGGGACGATCCTCGACGACCTTCCTCGGGAAATCCGGGTCGGCGATCGAGTACCGCAGCCCACCGATCAGGTCGGCCTTGCCTTCGCGCAGGATGCGCTCCATCACCACCGGGTCGGTCTCCCGGTAGGCGGTCACCACCGGTTTGGTGGCGACGGTCTTGATCTGCTGAGAGATCCAGGACCAGTGGCCGTCGGGGATCTCCTTGGTGGTGAGCGGGACGCTCGACTCGTGCCAGCCGACCGCCAGGTTGTGCAGATCCATACCGGCCGCCTCGAGGAACGGAACCACCTTCAGAGCGTCCTCAATGGTGTGTCCGGCGCCGTGCTCACTCTTCACGTACTCCACTGGCGACCAGCGAACAACGATCGGGAAGTCTGGGCCGACCATGGCGCGGATCTCCGAGATCACCTCGACGGTGAGCCGCACCCGGTTTTCCAGGCTGCCGCCGTACTCATCGGTGCGATCGTTGGTGGCCGGCGACAGGAATCGGTTGAGGATCCCGCCGACACCGGCCATCACCTCGACGCCGTCCCAGCCCGCCTCCTTCATCACCCGCACACAGTTCAAGAACTGCTTCTTGAACAAGACGATGTGCTCGGCCTCCATCCGACGGAACGGGCCCATGAACTTCAAGATCGTGATGTCGGACGGGCCCCAGGCAACCTCGTCCTCGTCGGCCTTGGTCTTCCAGTCGTGGACGAAGTAGGGCTGACCGACCAACAGACCGCCGTGCTTATGGACGACCTCGGCCATCTGGCGTAGGTGCGGAATGCACGTGTCGTCATAGCAGCCGGGCATCGGCGAGAGCCCGGGGTGCTCGACCGAGCGCTCGTGAGGGCTCAGTGTCTGGGTGATCAGGGCGGTCTGGCCGGCCGCCCGCTGCTCCAGATAGTTGAGGAACCGCTGCGTGGGGCGGGAGTTCTGGTCGGTGTAGCCGGCGCCCGGCGACATGGACGTCGTCATCATGCGATTGCGCAGGACCACCCCGCCCACCTGCAGTGGTGAGGAGAGGAGCGGAAACTTCATACCCATCAGGTGCTTCCTTCTTGCCGTTGAGCCGCTAGCCGCGGCGGTACTCGATGCCCATCTCGCCGCGCGGGTAGTGCCAAGAGGCCAATGCGGTTCCATGGGCGAGGACGTAACAGGTGCCGCATTCGAAGCAGCCGGCGTAATCAAAGTCGAGGCTGCCGTCGTCATTGAGCCGGTACAGCCCCGCCGGGCAGCCACGAACGAGGAGTTCGAGGGTCTTGCGGGGCACCCCGGAGGTGTCTGCGAGCCGAATGTGCGCAGAGTCTTCGTCGACGTTGAAGCGGTCGACCGCGAGCTTGGCTTCCAGGCTCATCGTGTTCCCCCTAAGCGGTTGGCGGTGCCGCGGACGCGACGCGCTGCGCCGCCAGAGGCCCCGGCGACAGAGGCCCGTCCATTGATTGCGCCGAGCCCGCGCCACCCGTCCCTGACAAGGCGCCCGAAACCGAGCGGTCGCGCAGCTCTGCGCAATGACCTGGTGATCGGTTCAGGTGTGCTGCCGTCCACGGAGAACAGTGACAGCATGGCGGTTTCGGCCAGCTTCGGGTAGTCGGTGAACATTCCTCGGGTCTTGTCGAGGAACTGTGGGAATCGGCGGTAGAAGGCCAGGTCGGTGAGGACGAAGCTGTCGTCCAGCCGACTGCGGTACTCAGCCAGGGAGCCGGCCGAGAAGTCCTTGCGAGCGGCTGCGGCGATCACTGTCTCGGCGGCGATCCGTCCGGACTCGATGGCCAGGTCCATGCCGCGGATCGTGTAGCCGGTGTTCAGCCCCAGGCCGGCGGCATCGCCGAGCAGCAGGGCTCCGTCATGGACGATCTGAGGGATGGCGTCATATCCGCCTTCGAGGGCAAGGTGTCCGCCGTACTCGATCAGCGTGCCACCCTCGATCAACGGCGCCACCACTGGGTGCCGCTTCAGTCGTTCGACCATCTCCGGAACTCGGACCTTGCTGTACTCCAGGTCGCCGACGGTCGTCACAATGCCGACTGACACGGTGTCCCGGTTGGTGTACAGGAACCCGCCCCCGATATGGCCGTCGGTGCAGTCGCCGTCGAACACCCACGCGCAGCCTTCACCGGGAGCCAGTCCGAATCGCTGGCTGACGACTTCCTCACCGAGCTGGATGACCTCCTTGGCTCCAACCGCGTAGTGATGCGGGTTGGGCTCGTCGATCAGGCCGGCGCGCCGGGCCAGCAGGGAGACCGCGCCGTCGGCGAGGAGGACGACCTTTGCGCTCATCTCCTCCTCGCCGGCGACGACACCTGCCACTCGACCGTCACGCAGCAGCAGGTCGTCCACTCGGATCCCGGCGATCACGCTCGCCCCGGCAGCCTCGGCCTGATCAGCGAGCCAGCTGTCGAATGGCGCCCGCAGAACCGAATAGGACGCGGAGTCACCGCCGAGTTTGCCGCTGGCGAACTCAACGGTGGTGGCGCTCTCCTGAGTCAGCAGCGAGATGCGCTCCTTGGTGATCATCCGTTCGAGTGGAGCCTGGTTGGCGAAGTCCGGAAAGACCTTGCCGAGCGCATGGGTGTAGAGCCGCCCGCCGGAAAGGTTCTTGCTACCCGGGGTCACGCCGCGGTCGATCAGGACCACGTCGAGGCCGGCCCGAGCGAGCACGGTGGCGGCAGTGCTCCCGGCGGGCCCGGCCCCCACGATGATCGCGTCGAACGCGTCGTCAGCCATGCACTCCTCCACCTCTTTGGGAAGGCCGAAGCCTGTAGGTAATTTTCAGACTGTTGCCGTCTGAAGTTATTTCAGACACTAGCAGTCCATAACCGAAACGCGCTACCGTTCATCACGTGGCGCGTGCACCCGGCGCGCAAAAAAGGGGGACCCCACCTTGCCCGCAGAACCCGGCAGCGACCTCACCTCGACGCACACCACCCGGCGCGTCGGCCGCCCCCTGGACGAGACCGCCGAGGCCCGGATCCTTCGAGCGGGGATCGACCTCTACGGCCGCGAGGGCTGGCGCGGCACCACGATGTCGGCCATCGCCAAGGAGGCCTGCGTCGGCAAGGCGCTGCTGTACTCGCGGTTCAGCAACCAAGCCGAGATCGTGATCGCGGCATTCGAGGCCTACATCCCTGAACTCACCGGGGAGTTCACCGGCATTCGCGAGCTTCTCCTCGCCGAGGCCAACCGGATGGCCGATCTCTACCTCGGCGAACACTCGCTGGCCCTGCAGCGGGCACTCATCGATGCCTCGGCCGGCGTGGACCCATTCCCGCAGATCACCGAGGGCATGTCTCTGCGCACGGTGATCCCGATGCGCGCGCACGTCCGGGCCGCGATCGAGCGGGGCGAGTTGCCACCGTGGACGAAGGTGACCTCGCTGCTGGACGTCATCGAAGGTGCGGTCAGGATGCACGTCTTCGCTGCCCCGCACCTCACCGACAAGGTACGTGCGGGAATCCGCGACTACACCCGCACCCTGGTCGACGAGCAGCTGCTCCTGCTGACCAAAGTCGGTCCACTGCGCGGCTACCCAGATCCGGACTGGCGACCGAAAGCCATCGGCCAGCCTTCACCGGCCGTCGCCCGCGACAGGATCTGACTCGGGCCGCTCAGCCGAATGCCGAGATTTCGATCTTTCCCATCCTCATCAGGGTGGCGTAGGCGTCCGGCCCCGACATCAGGTCGCCGAGGTTGTCCGGGACCAGCTGCCAGCTCAGCCCGAACTTGTCCTGACACCAGCCACACTGCTCTGCCTCGGGAACGGCGCTGAGCTCGCCCCACCAGCGGTCGAGTTCTTCTTGGCCATGGCAGTACACCAGCAGTGAGACCGCCGGGGTGAACGTGAAGTCCTGGTTAGCGGCGTCCATCGCGGCCAACCACTCCCCCAACAGCTGGAAGTCGGCGAACATCACCTCACCTGAGCTCGGACCAGCCTCGGCCGGGTAGGTCGCGATCGTGCCCGGACGTCCGCCGAACAGGCCGAGGTAGTAGTCGATCGCCTCTTTGGCGCGACCCTGGACGGTACTGCCAAACATGATCGAGGGAATGATGAACGGTCGCGGCTCGCCTTCAGGGTTGGTCAGCATCAGCTGCCAACTCACACCCCACTTGTCTTCGACCCAGCCGTAGCGACGGCTGTAGGGGTACTCCTGCAGCGGCATCAGCACGCTGCCCTCGGCCGTGAGCGCCTCCCACAGCTGGTCCAGATGCTCGAGGGCCTGATCGTCGCTCGACGGGTCGAAGTTCACGAAGAACGACACAGACGGGTTCGGACGAAACTCCGGACCGGCGTTGATGCCGACTATCCGGTAGCCGCCGAGCTCGAACTCGACGGTGACCGGCTGTCCGGCGAACTCCTTCTGAAAGTCGGGCAGACCCTCATCGGGGTAGCGCTGGACCTCGACGATCCGCGCATTGGGGAAGACTGATGCGTAGAACTGAGCCGCATCCTCGGCGGTGTGGTCGAACCAGAGGTTCGGGACGATCTTCTGCATGGCTGGGGTCCTCCCATGTGCGACGGCATCGTCGCTGCCAATCTCACCCCGCGCGACGCCGGAGTCAATGGGTTCGCGCGACCGACTGCGCTGGGTTGGCAGTATTTGGCAGCCCCGGCTCAAGCCTCCTCCTGCCCGGGAGTGCCCTCGCGCAGCCGGCGCGAGAGCGCAGTGATGTCGTGGGGCAGCCGCAGGCGGGCTCGCAGCTCCCCCTCGCGGGCCGGCCGCCGTTCGACGCGGGTTTACCGCCGGATCTGGCAAGGTCACCGCGCTGCCCCAAGCTCACCGCGGGATTTCCGCCCGATCTCGCCGGCAACGACCCCAGCTTGACGGAGGAAACTCCGCATCGAGCGAACCGGCCACTCCAGACAGCCCAGGATCAGGCGGAAACTCGGGTTCGAGTCGGCCCCGACCGTGCGGGATCCGGCTGCGCGGCCCCGACCGCCCACGGGCAGTCCGCGGACGGCGATCTGCGCTGGCCGTCGGGTCGAAGACGCCTCAGCGAATGGCTGCTGGCCCCGCGGCAATGGGGACGGCACCATCCCGGTTCACCGCCGTGCCCCTGGTGGCCGGCCAGGCGATGCGCCACCACAGCGCCGACCGGCTGATCAACTACACCAGCGGGTTCGTCCGGTGCCGCCGGCACGGGCGCCTCTGGCTGATTGGCGGCATGAGGCCGGCCGCTCCAGGTGCCTCACCCCCCCATCACGGATGCTTCTTGGTGTTCAGCCAAGCCCGCTCGGTTGAGCCGTCGTACAGGACAACGACAACAGCGTCGTCTCTGCGCTCGCTATCCGACACCCCCGCCGCCTCGAAGAACTTCTGGCGCACTTCAGCGGCAGTCAGGTTCGTGCCGCCGTCGTTGTACCAGTAGATGATCAGCTCAGGGTGATATACGCCGCCATCGTCTGGGCGGACCCTCTCCTTGCCGAGAGACTCCGCGATATGCCGCCACCACCACCGATCCGACTCACCGAGTGAGCACCCGAAGATGATGAACAGCTGAGTGTCGTCGAACAGATGCTCATATCGGGGCACGTTCTGCGCCCAGAAGGGTTTTGCCAGCCGAAGCGACTCATCTTGGTTGCCTCGCCGCGTCGGAGGCTCATCGATACCGAACAACAGGGAGCGCGGAACGCTCTGATGCCCGTGCGGGTGAACGACTTCTGTCATCAGGTACGACGAGAAGTGATCCCCTGGACGGACTCTCGCGCGGGGGATGCCCTTCGGGTTTCCCTTGAAGTCGAAGTTGCGATCGACTGTTCTATAGGGAAGTGGGTCGAACTGGTCCTGATCCAGATAGATGAAGTCGTCCAGCAGCGGGGTGTAGTTGAAGTTCACGAACAAGAAGTTGAAGATGGAGTAGTTGCCGACATCTGAAGGGAACTCCATTCGTCGATAACCTGCGGGCGGCAGGTCGCCCAGGAACTCAGATAGCGACTTGATCGCCAGACCTCGATCCATGGAATCGACACCCAGGCTGGCGAGAAGGGGGCTCGGCACCGCGAGATTGAGGAACTCCGAAAACTGGCCTTGCATCTCACGAAGTGCGTGAGCAAGATCAGTGGGCCGAAGAGTTCCGGCGGCGAGCAACTCCCCCACAATGCGCTCGACGTCGCTCCAGTCCTCCTTGCCCGCCTGCCGAAGGCCCTCCATCTCGTGAAGTATTGGGTTCGCCGAGTTGAAAGAGCGAAGCTTCAGAAAATGATAGAAGGACGTGTAGCGGGTGTCTATCGGTGCGTCGTAGTCGTGTAGCACCTGAACATCGAAGCCATTCCCCACAAATGCCATCACGTTATGCTGAACACCGGGGGCATCGAAGCCGGCATTCTTATAGTCACGGTGCCCCATGTGCATCCTTCGGTCATCGCTGCGCTGACGGACACCCTTGAGGAGAGAACCACTGGGCGCTAATGCCCTACGCTATCGAAACCCCCACCGGTTCGCCGGCAGGACATCATCGAAAGTGACCATTCCTTGCCGAAGAGCCGTCGTCGCGACTACGGGCGTTGGGCGCACATCCTGGCGTGCCGCTGGACATCTGCATTGCCACCGGCAGCGCCGAGGCGATCGAGTCACGGCTGTGGAACCCCATCTCGGCAGTGCTGGTCAGCACCTGGGGGCTGCGGCACCACCAAGCCACCCGAAGCCGCGCCCGGCGATTGGCCGTTCCGGGGCGCGCTCCGAGTGGTGATGGAATACCTGTCCGGACTGCTGCCGCGCTAGTCAGCGCACACTTCGTCGCAGACTCGACAAGTCAGGCTGCCCGGCGCGAACCCGTGCGACGTCCGGCCTGACGGGAGAACGCAGCCACGCCCTGGCTCGAGGAGCCGGTGCGCTGCGGGCTGCGTGAGCGTCCCGGTTGATGCGAGGACGTCTTGGCCGACGAGCCGTTCCCGGCTCCACCCTGGCGAGCCGGACGTCCGGAGCCGAAGCTCGAGCCCTGTCCACTGCGCTGGCGCGAGCCACGTCCACCACCGGCATGCGCCGGAGTGCTTTCGCCACGGCGAGCTGCCGCGGGAGATGCCTGGTCGGGAGCCACCAGTTTGGCGGCCGGGCCGGCCAACTCGCGCAGCCGCGGATCGCTCGGGGCGACCGGGGTCGGGGCGACCGAGATCTTGGCCGCCCTGACCAAGGCCTGGAAATCGCGGCGCTGCTCGGGCAGCACGAGGGTGACCACCTCGCCGGCGTGGCCGGCGCGAGCCGTCCGTCCGGAGCGGTGCAGGTAGGCCTTGTGCTCTGCCGGCGGATCGACGTGGACGACCAGCTCGATGTCATCGACGTGGATGCCGCGCGCGGCGATGTCGGTGGCCACCAGCACCCGCACCTGACCGTCCGCGAAGGCCTTGAGGCCACGCTCGCGAGCGTTCTGGGAAAGGTTGCCGTGCAACTCGACAGCCGGTATGCCTTCGGCGGTGAGCTCGCGAGCGAGTTTGCGGGCCTGATGCTTGGTGCGGGTGAACAGCAGACGGCGTCCGGTTCCCGAGGCGAGTACCTGAACGACCTTGCGCTTCTGAGTCGCATCGGCGACCAGCAGCGCGTGGTGGGTCATCGCCGCGACCGGGGACGACTCGGTATCGACGCTGTGCACCAGCGGACGGCTGAGGAACCGCTTGACCAGCTTGTCCACGCCGGCATCAAGAGTCGCAGAGAACAGCATCCGCTGCCCGCCGGACGGGGTGGCCGCGAGAATCCGGGTCACGCCGGGCAGGAAGCCGAGGTCGGCCATGTGGTCGGCCTCGTCGAGGATGGTGATCTCGATGGCATCCAGGCTGAGGTGGCCCTGCTTCATCAGGTCTTCGAGGCGGCCGGGAGTGGCCACGACGATCTCGATGCCCTGACGCAGCCGCCGGACCTGGCCGGACTGGTTCACGCCGCCGAAGATCGTCATCACGCCGAGTCCGGCGATCCGGGCCAGCGGCTCGACGGTCTCCAGGATCTGGTTGGCCAGCTCACGGGTCGGTGCCAGCACCAGCCCGCGCGGAGCGCCCGGATGGGCCTTGCTGCGGCGAGCGCCGTCCACCATGCCGCCGAGCCGGGCCACCAGCGGCAGCGCGAAGGCCAGGGTCTTGCCCGAGCCGGTGCGTCCGCGGCCCAGGACGTCGCGTCCGGCCAAGGTGTCGGCCAAGGTGGCCTGCTGAATCGGGAAGGCGGAGTCGATGCCGCGCTTGGCCAAGGATTCGGCGAGCACGGCGGGAACACCCAGATTCACAAAGGAGGTCTGGGCAGGTTCAGAATGAGACAAGAAAACTGCTTTCGCTTGATTGGTTCACCACTGTCCAAGGTCGACCCGCGTCCTGGATGGCTGAACCATCGGCGCGATGCTCGATTGTGGTGCGATGAGGAGTGCGACTACCGCACTCACCTGTTCAGTGTCCCACACCGGCGGGTCCGGGCCGAATCGGCAGGCCAGCCGGTGAGTCCGACCCGCCGTGATCGATGCGCCGACTCCGGCGGCGAGCTAAGTTCGGATCATGAGTTCTGGGGTCAGTACGTGCCCGACCTGCGGCACGAAGAATCGCGTCCCGGCCACCGCCACTGGACGCCCGCAATGCGCGTCCTGCCATGGCCCGCTGCCCTGGCTGGTGAATGTCGACGACGCTGATTTCGCCGCGGCGACCAACACCAACCAGATCGTCCTGGTCGACTTGTGGGCGCCCTGGTGCGGACCGTGTCGAATGGTCGCACCGATCCTGGAGCGCCTGGCCAGCCAGTACGCGGGCAAGGTCAAAGTCGTGAAGGTGAACGTCGACAACAACCCCCGCACCTCGGCCCGTTTCGACGCCCAGAGCATCCCGACCCTGGTGATCCTGCGCGGCGGCAAGACCGTCACCCGCCTCGTCGGCGCCCAGCCCGAAGCCGTCCTGAAGAAGCGGATCGACGCCTTGCTGGCGTCCTAGGATTTCGCGTCCCGACGGCTTCTCACACCGCCAGGCGATGAGGCAGAGACTCCTCCGGCCACGTCAGACGGCGGACTATCGTCGGGGTATGCGCGCGATTCAGGCAATGCGGGCCGGCGGCCCGGACGTCCTCGAACTGGTCGACCTGCCCGAGCCCACTCCCGGGCCGGGCGAGGTCGTGGTCAAGACGGTAGCGGCCGGCATCAACTTCATCGACACCTACCGTCGCAGCGGCATGTACCCGATGCCCTTCCCGCACATCCCGGGCAGCGAGGGCGCCGGCACTGTCACCGCCGTCGGCGAGGACGTCACCGACCTGGCCGTGGGCGACACCGTCGCCTGGGCCGACTGCCCTGGGTCCTACGCCGAGTTCGTCCGCGTCACCGCCGCTCGCGCCCTGAAGGTACCCGCCGGAGTCGACCTCGACGTGGCTGCCGCCATCCCCCTGCAAGGACTCACCGCGCACTATCTGGCCACCTCGACCTACCCCGTACAGGCCGGCGACACGATCCTGGTCCATGCCGGCGCCGGCGGCGTCGGACTCCTGCTCACCCAGCTGGCCACCGCTCGCGGCGCCCGGGTGATCACCACCGTCTCCAGCTTCGAGAAGGAGCAACTCTCTCGCGCCGCGGGTGCCGTCGAGGTGATCCGCTACGACCTGTTGAAGGATCTCACCGCCGAGCTTCCGGGCATCGTCGGCGACCTCGCCGGCGGCGGGCTGCCAGTGGTCTACGACGGCGTCGGGCGCTCGACCTTCGATGCATCCCTGGCCTGCCTGCGTCCGCGGGGCCTGATGGTTCTGTTCGGCGCCTCCAGCGGAGCGGTGCCGCCATTCGACCTCCAACGGCTCAACACCGGCGGCTCGCTGTACATCACCCGACCCAGCCTGGGCCACTACATCGCCACCACCGAAGAACTGCGCCGCCGAGCCGACGAGCTGTTCGCCGCCATCGCGAGCCACAGGCTGAATGTCCGAATCGGCAACCGGTTCCCGCTCGCCGAGGCACGCGCCGCACACGAAGCCCTGGAGGGACGCGCAACCACCGGCAAGGTGATCCTCGAGGTGGGCGAGGTCTGACGCCCGGCCAGATTGTCCAGCCTGGCGATGAGTGCGGCCCTCCCGGAGATGCTGTGCCGCTGAGCCTGCAGGCTTTCGTGGGCGCGCACCTCCACCACCGGGCCAGGTGCCACTGGAGACGAAGCCGGCAGTCATGCCCTGTCCCGGTTCCGCGCGTCGCGGCGTCAGACCGTCCGCGTCACTTTGGCTAGGCCGACTGGCAGATCCGGGTTCAGGCCCTTGCGCAGCGCAGTGCGCAGTGCAGTCGCCTGGACCGGGATGATCTCCACCAGCGCCGCCAGACGCGAATCCACGTTAGCGATCTCGACGCGATGCACTTCGGCACCTAGCCCGGCTGCAGCGTCCAGGAAGGACATCACACTGGGCCGGGACGCTGGATCGGTGGTGAAGCCGATGACCGGGAGACCGGCGACAACCTGCCCGAGTGGTCCGTGGGTCGCATCGGTTGCCGACCATCCAGACGCCGAGAATCGGCAGGTCTCCATCAGTTTGAGGGCCCCCTCCTTCGCGCTGGCCATGCTGTAGCCGCGGCCGATCAGCATCGCCCTGTCGCTACGTTCCAGCGAGCCGATCATTCCAGGCCCCCCACGCTCGTCGGCGACCAAGGATGATGCCCGCAACACCGCCTCATCGGCGGCGCGCTCCAGTGTCGACCATTGCTCGCCGGCGGCCAACGAGAGCAGAAGATTCAGCGCCAGCACCTCTGCGGTATAGGTCTTGGTGGCCGCCACAGACCTCTCGACTCCAGCGCGCAGATCCACATGGACGTCCACCACGCTGGCCAACGCACTGGCTGAGTCATTGGTCAATCCGACCACTTTCACGCCGGCGGCGCGGAGAGACCGGACAGTCTCCAGCAGGTCGGGTGACTCGCCCGACTGAGACACCGCGATCCCGATTGAGCGCGGGTAACTGATTGCGCTGTGGTAGACGGTCGTGGTGCCCGGAGTGGCAAGCTGCCCGGGGATCCGCAGCACGTTGTGCGCTAGATACTGGCCGTACTGCGCCGCATGATCGCTGGATCCGCGAGCGACGAAGACGAGGAGTTCGGGCTGCTCGGCGCGGATCAGCTCGGCCGCCGCCACCAGGTCGCTGTGGCCGTCGGCGACCAGGTCCGCCCAGCGCTGGGGCTGCTCGGCGATCTCCGACCGCATCCATTCACCTGCAGGCAGGGTCATGCCGCCAGTCCCGTGATCATGGCGACAAGTTCGTTGTGACTGGTCTCGGACAGCTTCTTCGTGGCCACATGGGTGCCGCGCCGCAGCACCGCAACCCGATCGGCCAGGCGGAAGACCTGCTCCATGTTGTGGCTGACGATCAGGATGGCGGAGCCGCGCTCCTTGAGCTTGAGGATCAGCTGCTCGACTTTTGCTGTCTCGGCGACTCCCAATGCTGCCGTCGGCTCGTCGAGCAGCACCAGGCCAGAGGCCCAGTGGGTAGCCCGGCTGATCGCGACCCCCTGGCGCTGGCCGCCGGAGAGGTCACTGAGGACAGCCTTCGCCGAGGGAATTCGGACGTCGAGGGTGTCCACCAGCGTCTGCGTCTGGCGAGCCATCTCCTTGCGGTCGAGTCGTCGTAGCGGTCCCTTGGTGAGCTCCCGACCCAGGAACATGTTCATGTAGACCGGCTGGTTCTGCACCAGGGCGAGATCCTGGTAGACCACTTCAACGCCGTTGCGCTGTGCGTCGGACGCGTCTCTGAAGTTCACCCGGCGTCCGTTGATCCAGATCTCGCCCCGGGTGGGCTGGTACACCCCGGAGATGATCTTCACCAATGTCGACTTACCGGCGCCGTTGTCACCAACCAGTGCCACGATTTCGCCGGGCGCGACGTCAAGGTCGAACTTCTTGACGGCGACCACACCGCCGAAGCTCTTGTGGATGTCCACCAGCCGCAGCGGGCAGGCGACAGCCTCGGGCGCACTCTCAGTTGAGATGGTCATGGCTACTCCTTGCTCTGGTCGGTCGGGAGGGTCAAGGACTGTCGTGGCGAGCCGTCGGCCGACCAGACCGCCTCAACGTGAGGCTTACCGATGGAGATTCCCGAGATGGCGGCGGTCAGGGCCCTGGTAACGAATGCCTGGGCCCTGAAGCCGAAGATGACGGTGTCTCCGACTCTTGCCTGATCAGGACTGTCGACGGGAACGGTCGCGTAGTAGTCGATCGCTGCCGGCGACGGCATCTCGACGCCCAGCGGA
>Ga0268263_1001916_pt1 | contig 15434 bp, 6 predicted proteins | sample Biomet5_FD_190358 | JGI IMG/M metagenome (GOLD analysis project Ga0268263, IMG submission 190358) | Microbial communities from bioreactor (seeded with sewage sludge) at LBNL, California, USA - Biofuel metagenome 5 (SPAdes) (version 4) | ecosystem: Engineered > Bioreactor > Anaerobic >... | reverse complement strand
TCCTTGGGGGTGGTTACGCCGCATTGTCTCCCCGGCGGATGGGTCGGCGCTGAGGTTTTTCGCCAGTGACCCGAATAGTGCTGCCCAGCGCTGCACGAAGGCGGCCTCGCTGAAGGTCTGGGTCGAAGCCTCGGCCGCGGCCGACATTGCCGTCTGCCGCTCGGGATTCCGCAGAACGCGGATGATCGCATCGGCCAGTGCGCGCCGGTCGTTGGGCCGGACGAGGTAGCCGGTCACACCGTCCTGGACGATATCGGCCGGGCCGTAGGCCAAGTCGTAGCTGACCACCGGGCACCCGTTCTGCAGGCTCTCCACCAAGACCAGGCCGAAGCCTTCGTATTTGCTGGTCAGCAGGGAGAGCCCGGCTCCGCGGTAGACCGCGACCGGGTCGGTGGTGAAGCCGGCCAGCTTCACGCTGCGGCTCAGTCCGAGACGGCGGATCTGCGCTTGCAGCGCACCGGACAAGACGCCCCGGCCGTAGATCTCCAGCCGGGCCTTCGGGACGGCCTTGACCACCTGTGCAAAAGCGTCGATGGCGTGGTCGACCTGCTTCTGCTGGTCGAGCCGGGCCATCATCACCACCCGCATCGGATCGCGCTCGATCGGCTCGCGCTGCTCGGGTTCGGAGATCGAATGGGGAATCACGTGGTAGCTCGGGTGCGGCCCGAAGTGGGCTTCGGCTTCGCGCTTTTGCCGGTTGGTCAGGAACACGATCGCGTCGACGCCGTCGCTGGTCAGCATCGGGGTGTAGATCGGCCGGATCCGGTGCGGGTCGTCATAGGGCGGACGCAGGTGGGCATTGTGCAGCACGTGGATCTGGCGGACGTTCGGACGGCGGTAGCCGAGCACCCACTCATCGATCCGGCGCGCCTCGCAGGTCAGCATGGCCGGGCGGCCGCCGATCAGCCCGTCCAAGCTGGCGTGAATGATCTCGTCGTAGGAGCCCAGGTAGCGCTCGGGACGTCCGGCGGCATCGAAGCTGGTCACCCGCTCCGGGCTGCGCACCTTGGTCACCGGATCGACCGCCCACCAGATCCCCAGCCGGACCGAGCCGTCCCGGCGATGCAGCAGCTCTTGGCGGGCCACCCCGTAATACCTGTCGAAGAAGACGGTGCGTCGCTGCTCGCCGTTGGGCCAGTACTCGTCACTACGGACCCGGTTGCGCGCCTCGTCGAACCAGTCCAGGACGATCGGACGCCCGGCGTAGTCGAGTCGCTTGGACAACCGGTGCACGCCGTGCTCGAAGAAGTGGAACTGGCCGGCGGCCTGATCGTGCTCCCAGGTCATTCCCGGTTCCTCGAACGGGCGGTGCCGATCTTCGGCGGATAACTCTGTCGGGTCCGGGAAGTAGTCGTGCAGGCTGGCCGCGGTGACACCTTCGGCCAGTAGACCGCGCTCGCGCAGATCATGGCTGATGTCGTCCAGCTGGGAAGAGTCGTAGGCGGTCACGATCGTCGAGCGACGTCCGCCGCGTTCCCACAGCAGCCGAGTCTTGGTGAGGATCGAGGCGCTGCGGCCGGCGTGGTTTCGGGGGAGTACATCGACAAGAAACACATAGTCGACGTCCGGCAGTTCAGCCTCAATGCTCATACGCCCGACCCCCTATTCTTGGCACATGATACCGACCGGCCTGCGAGCCAACGCAGGCGCGGCGGCCTGGGCGACAGATCGGAGAACTGGCCAGTGGTCAGGGTAATCACCTACGGCACCTTCGACCTCTTTCACGACGGTCATCGGCGGTTGCTCGAACGTGCGAAGGCGCTGGGCGACTACCTGATCGTCGGGGTGACCACCGAGAACTACGACGACTCCCGAGGCAAGCTCAACGTTGCCCAGAGCCTGATGGACCGGATCCGCAATGTGGTGGATTCCGGGCTCGCCGACGAGGTGATCATCGAGGAGTACGAGGGCCAGAAGGTCCAGGACATTCAGAAGTACGGCGTCGACATCTTCGCGATCGGCTCGGACTGGCTGGGCAAGTTCGACTACCTCAACGACTACTGCCAGGTGGTCTACCTCGAACGCACCAAGGGTGTCTCCAGCACCCAGCTGCGCAATGAGAGCGCCGGGGTGCTGCGGATCGGTGTGGCCGGTGCCGGACGGATCGCCGCCCGGTTCGTGGCCGAGGCCCGCTTCGTCAGCGGCGTCAGTGTGGAGGCGGTGTACTCGCGGCGGTTCGAGGCGGCCCAGGAGTTCGCCACTCAGCTGGAACTGGAGTGGGCCAATGAGCACTACGCCGACATGCTCAAGCACGTCGATGCGGTCTATGTGGCCACCCCGCATCACACGCACTATGACTATGCGCGCCAGGCGATCGAAGCCGGCGTGCACGTGTTGTGTGAGAAGCCGATGACGCTGAGTCGTGAGCTGACCGCTGACCTGTTCGCCCGGGCCGAGGCGGCCGGGGTGGTCCTGCTGGAGGCGGTGAAGACCGCCTTCTCGCCGGGCTTCCAGCGGATGGTCGCGGTGGCGCGCAGCGGCTCGATCGGTCAGGTCCGGTCGGTGGATGCCACCTTCACCAAGCTGATCGGGTCGGGCCGCGAGTTGCAGGGCGAGGACGGTGGCAGCATCTCCGAGCTGGCCACCTACCCGCTGCTGGCGATCGTGAAGCTGCTCGGCACCGGCTACACCGATCTGCGGACGGTGTCGCTGCGCCCCGACGGCGGTGAAGTGGAGGTCTTCTCCAAAATCGACCTGACCTTCCCGCACGCGGTGGCCACCGCGCGCACCGGGATCGGGGTCAAGGCCGAAGGTGAGCTGATCGTCGCAGGTAGCCGGGGGTACATCTATGTCCCGGCGCCATGGTGGCTGACCGAGTACTTCGAGGCTCGCTTCGAGGACTCGCGGCAGAACAAGAAGTACTACTACAAGTTCGATGGCGACGGGCTGCGCTACGAGTTGGCCGAGTTCGCCTCGATGATCCGCAGTTCGGCTCCGGAGTCGTTCAAGCTCCGGGCAACGGAGTCAATCGCGATGGCGGATATGATCGAATCCGCCCGAACGGGCGCAGTGTTCATTCACTGAGAGTTCACCAAAGTGTAAGGAGCGCCCGTTGAGTCTGGGGCAGACCTTCCCGTTGAGGTACGCGACCAGGATCACGGGTCGGCTCGGCAGGTCCAAGAACAAGCTGGTTCGCGGCACCTACGGGGCGGCTCGGACGGCCGTGCGCCGGGTGGTGAATACGGTCAGCCCACTGCAGTTGGGCTGGGTCGGCGCCCTGCAGACGGCACGCTGGGTCGATCAGACGACTTTCGAGATCTCCGGCTGGTCCTTCGAACGCGGCATGGATCTGCAGGCCCACCCGCCGGTGATCTCGGCGCGGCTGCACAGCTTCGGGCAGCCGGACATTCTCGGCACCGTCACCGGCTATGACGAGCCGCTGGCCAATACCCGGATGCGAGACGGACGCCTGAACTACACCTCGGCGGGCTTCGTGGCCCGGTTCGATGTCGGCGAACTCATCCAGCGGGCCTCCCCTCGTCCGCGCGACTGGCGGGTGCTGGTGGACGTCCGTTCCGGTGCCGCCAAGGCCAGCGGTGGCTTCACCCGGCGGGTCCAGCTCGGCTCGGCCAACCACCTGTTCGCTCGGATGTTCGATGCGGTCCAGATCGCTCCGGGGTGGGATCAGCGGCGCGGACTGGTGCTGCGGGCTGAGCAGCCCGCCGTGGTCGCGGTGTCCGCCGAGCTGAACGGACGCGATCTGGTCGCCCGGCTGCGCCTGAACGGCATCGAGTTCGGCTCGGCCACGCTGGTCACCCCGCAGGCGCAGGTGGCTCTGACCGGGGCCAGCGTCGACGGCGTGGTCCGGGTCACCGGCACCCTCGCGCCGGTCGACCCGCATGGACTGACCAGCCTCTGCGATCCCGACGAGGACGAAGGCATCTTCTCTCCGGAACTGGCCGCCGAGACCATTCCGGTGCTCAGCGGACGGATCGTCGTGAAGGATCCGCACGGCCACGCGCACGAGGTGGCCACCACTCTCGACCCGGACAGCATGGCGGCCTCCGAGGCCCTTCCGTTCTGCTACCCCGGACCGGACGGCACCCTGCGGATCCGCGACACCGCCGCCATGCTGGTGGTGGATGAACTCAGCGTCGAGGCCGAGCCGAAGCCGACGCTCAGGCTGCGCGGCCGCGCCCTGGGCGACCTGGTCGGCTGCACGCTGGCCCTGGTCGGGCCGCGGGCGATCCGTGATCTTGAGCTGAACCTGCACGATGACGGCTCCTTCGAGGCGTCCGGCTCGCTGTTGGCCTCCACCTGGGGACAGCCCGACTCACCGCCTCCGGCCGGTCGCTACACCGTGCGTGGCCATACCCGTGACGGTCTGTGGTTCCGGGTGTCGGCGGCGATCCCGTTGACTCAGGACGTGCCGAACGTGGTGGACCTGGATCGATTCCGGGCAGTGATCGGCGTCGGGGAGGGGCGCCGTCCCTCGATTGCGGTCGAAGCGCTGCTGCGGCCCAAGGAGATCGGCGCCTATCGGCAGGAGAGACTGGCCCGTCACTACCAGCGGCCCAGCCAGCCGATCAGCGAACAGTTCTACTTCGAGTCCTTCGGCGGCACCCAGGCGACCTGCAACCCCTTCGCGCTGGACCGTGAGCTCGCTCAGCGGCTGCCCGACGCTGCGCGGTTCTGGGGGGTCAACGACGCCTCGGTGCCGGTGCCCGACGGCGCGATCCAGGTGGTGCGCGGATCCGAGGCCTGGTGGAAGGCGCGGCAGAGCTCACGCTTCGTGATCACCAACGAGTGGCTGAAGAACAACTACTGGCACCACCCCGAGCAGGTGGTTCTGCAGACCTGGCACGGCTCGATGCTGAAGCGGATCGGCCTGGACCGAGCGAGCATGGATCCATTGCAGCGCCGGGTGCTGCTCAAGGAGCGGGCCAACTGGGACTTCCTGCTCTCGCAGAACGCGCACAGCACCGAGATCCTCCGCAGCGCCTACGCCTGGGACAAGGAGATCTGGCAGGAGGGCTACCCGCGCAACGACGCCCTGCTCACCGCCGACCGTCGCGCCATCCGGCACAGCCTGGGAATCCCCGACGACAAGATCGCCGTTCTCTACGCGCCGACCTGGCGGGAGAACCGCACCGAGATGGTCACCTTCTTGGAGTTGAGCAGTCTGATGGAGGCGCTCGGCGAGGACTATCTGCTGCTGCTTCGCGGTCACTCCCGGACCCTGAACGCCGGCGTGGACGTCCGACAGCCCGGCGTGCTGGACGTGACCAGCTATCCGAATGTCACGGACCTGTTCGTTGCCGCCGACACGATGATCACCGACTACTCCTCGGTGATGTTCGACTACTCGGTGACCGGCCGGCCGATGATCTTCTTCGTGCCCGACATGGACGACTACCGCGACTCACTGCGCGGGGTCTACTTCGATCTGTCGGAGGTGGCCCCGGGGCCGGTGCTGGCTACCCAGAACGAGGTGGTGGACGCGGTGCGGGCCATCGAGTCGAGCGTGCCGACCTATGCCGAGCTGTACCGGCAGTGGCAGGCCCGGTTCAACACCTACGACGACGGCGAATCCGCCAAGCGGGTCATCGACCGGCTGCTGGCGCTGCGCTGAGCGCGAGTCAGGGCAGCGTCGTGGTGGCCCGGACCAGGTTGTGATCTGAGGGGATCACGCCGACGAAGTCGCCGGAGGAGTCGACGTCCACCACCGTCTCCCACTCGGGCACCTCGATCTTGGGGGAGACCCAGATGTAGTCCAGATAGGTGCCGTTGATATAGCTGAAGCTCGGCGCCTTGCGGGCGTAGCCGTTGTAGCTGGAGAAGTTCGTCCGGATCCGCTTCTCGACGATGGCGCCGGGGGTGGTCTTGGTGGTGCGGTAGGCGTTGCCGATGGGGTCGATGAAACCGGCTGCCCGCATCGTGTCGTAGGGGCCGTTGGCCGGCACCGTCCACTTGTGCGAGTTGAAGTCGCCGACCACGTAGGTGGGCAGACCGCGGCCGGACGCCTTGACAACCTCCAGGATCTCGCGGGTCTGCTGCACCCGCAGGGTGAAGTAGGTGGACGAGCCGCTGGCATCGGCCTTGCTCTCCAGGTGGGTGTCGGCGAAGAAGAACCGCTTGCCGGTCGCCTTCTGCTCAAAGACGGCCCAGGCCACATACCGGTCGCCGCCGGTCGTGCCGACCCGGGAGAGCAGCTTCGACCCCTGGTCGACGAGACTCAGCGTCGCACTGTTGTAGACGATCTTGGTGCCCTGCGAGGCGCCCTGGTCGCGGTAGGCGCAGTTGGTCGGGGTGGATGACTTGACGCAGTTGTTCCGGTTGGTGTTGGTGAGCTTGTAGGGGCTGCCCAGCCGCTTGGTCAGATCCTCGAACTGGGACAGGCTGACCGGCTTGCCATTGGCGTCCTTCAGCCAGCCCTGGGATGCCTCCTGCAAGCCCAGGACATCCAGCTTCTGGGCGAGGATGTTCTTCACCACCGCGTCCCGGCGCTGGTACCAGGTGCCTTCATTCGGCAGCGCGGAGTAGCAGTTCGCGCATTTGATGTTGTAGCTGCCCACTCGCAGAGTGCTGGCCGGGGCCGCGGTCGTGGTGGTGCTCGCCGGGGCCGAGAACGAGCTGAGTGCGCTCGAGTTGGTCTTGGCTGCAGCCACCACGCGCAGCCGCACGTGGTAGGTGGTCTTCTCGGCCAGCCCGGTCAGGGTCGTGGTCGTGCCAGTGGTGAACACCGACTGCGCTGCACTGAAGCTGGCGCTCTCGGAGTAGTCCAACTGGTAGGTCAGGCCGCTGCCCCGGCTCTTCCAGCCGGCCGCGATCTTGGTGGCGCCGGACGGGCTGACCTGCACCGATGCCGGCGGCAGGTAGCTGGCCGCGATCGAGGTGAGGGTGGTGGCGCTGGCCGCGGCCGAGTAGGGGCTCAGATTCGTCCCATCGGTGCGGATCACCCGTACCTTGAAGTAGTAGCGCTTGCCGGAGCTGAGCCCGGACAGCTCGGCCGAGTTCGTGGTGATCCGCCGGTAGCTCGCCTTGCTCATCGACGAGCTCGTCGAGTACTGCACGCGATAGCCGGGTGCGCCCGGGACCGCGGCCCAGGCCAGTGCCACCGAACTGCGCGCCGTAGCCGTGACCGTCAGCGATCCGGGAGCAGGCTGACTACCGCCGGAGGTGGCCGGACTCCCGGCATTCTTGGCGGTGGTTGCCGAGACCGCCCATGAGTAGGCCGACAGGTTCGTCCCGGCCGAGTCGATCACCCGCACCTTGAGGTAGTAGGTGGTGCCGGCGGCCAAGCCGGAGAGGGTGTAGCCGGTGCCGGTCACCCGGACGTAACCGGGGTTGCGGAAGCCGGAGTCGGTCGACCAGCTGATCCGGTACCGGCCGGAGTCACCTCGCGGCGCCCAGGTCAGGGCCAGGCTGCTCGCTGACGACCCGGTCACGGACAGTCCGGACGGGCTGAGCCAGCGGTAGCCGGAGTGGGCTGCCGTCTTCGCCTTGACGGCGGCGGAGTACTTGCTCAGGTTCGCCCCGCTGGAGGTGATCGCGCGGACCTTGAAGTAGTAGGTCTTGCCCGCCGTCAGCCCGGTGATCTCTCCGGAGGTGCCGGTGAAGCGAACATAGTTCGCCTTGCTCATCGACGAGCTCGTCGAGTATTGGATCCGGTAGCGGGGTGCGCCCGGACTCGCCTTCCAGCTCAGGGCGACCGCGCTGCTGCTGGTGCTGACCACCCGCAGGCCGGATGGTGTCGCGACGGCGGCCTGCGCCGGTGCGGCGACCAGTGCAGTCAGCAGCATGGCGAGCGCGGCGATCGCGCTGACGATGCGGGCACGAGTGGGGAAGTTCACCTACCAGCTCCAGTGGTCATCCTGCGGAAGGATTTCCACGATAAGTCGGGGCTCCCGGATCGGGCTACTGCCCGGCTCCGAACCCTCAACCGCCGCTAAAGGCCTTGTTACTGGGCGACAGCGGTCATTGTGGCCCGTTCCGCATGGAGTTCGCCGGTCAGGTTTCGGGCAGCCAGACGGTGGCGCGCACCATGTTGTGGTCCGACGGGATCGTCCCGATGAAGCGGCCGGAGGAGTCCACCTTCACCACGGTCTCCCACTCGCTGACCCGCATCTTGGTGACGAAGATGAAGTCCAGCTGCGTCCCGTTGTCGTAGGAGAACCGGGGCGCATTTCGCTTGTAGTCGTTGTAGGTGGAGTAGTTGGTGCGGACCCGGTTCTCGACGAAGGCAGACGGCGCGGCGCTGTGGCTGCGGTAGGCGTTGCCCAGCGGATCCAGGAACCCGGCGTTCTGCATCATCTCGTAGGGCTTGTAGCCGCCCGACATCCACTTGAACATGTTGAAGTCGCCGACCACTATTGCGGGCGTGCCTTCAGGGGCCAGCTTCTTCATCGTCGACAGCACTGTGCTCGTCTGCCGAACCCGGACTGCTTTTTTGCTCTTGCCCGGCTCCAGATGGGTGTCGCCGAATACGAAAACGCGCCCGGTCAGCTTGTGCCGCAGCACCGCCCAGGCCAGGTAGCGGCGGGTCTTGCCGCCCTTGGGCAGCGGAGTAACCCCGGTCTTGACCACCTCGATGGTGTTGGTGTTGTAGACGATCCGGTTGTCCACACCGGCCCCGCCGCCAATGTCGTGGTTGATGGTGACCGCGTAGGGCGCGCCCAAGCCGTTGACCAGATCCTGGTACTGGGCGACCCGGCGGCCCGGCAATCGACCTTGTGAGGCCTCCTGCAGGCCGATCACGTCCGGCTTCTGGGAGAGGATCGTCTCGACCACGGCCGGCTTTCGCTTCGCCCAGGACGCTTCCTTGCCCTGGCGGCAGCTGGCGCATTTGATGTTGAAGCTGGAGACGACCAGTGGGACGTCCTCGGGGGTCTTGACCTCGGTCGGCGCCGACCAGTCGGTCATCGGATCGCCTCCGTCGGAGACGCCGCGGACGCTCAGATAGTAGGTGGTGTCCTTGGTCAGCTTCGCGAAGGTGCCCTTGGGCTCGTCCATCGTCTGCGGATCGTCCGGGCCGGTCGGGGTCTTGCTGATCGAGGCCTGATACCTCAGGTCCTTGCCCAGGTCGGTCCAGGTGGCACTGACCGAGGTGGTGGTCTTCTCTTTCACCGTCACCGCCGGCGGCGGCGTCGGGAAGTGCGAGGACGAGGTGGTGAAGGCCAGTGGGCCGCTCCAGTCGCCGATCGAGTCACCGTCGGGCTGACAGCTGGCCACGCGGACGAAGTAGTCGGTGCCCGGGGTCAGTCCGGTCAGCACGATCGACGGCTCCCGCGAGGTGGCCCGGGTAGCGTCAGCGAAGTCGGACGTGGTGCTGTAGTCGACGGCGTAACCGTTGGCGGCCTCCACCGGCGACCAGGCCAGAGCGGCCATGGTCGGACGCTGACTGACCGTGACGGTTGCCGGCGGGGCGGGCAGCGGATCGGCCGATGCCGAACTGGCGGCCTGGATGCCGACCAGCATTGCCAGGGTCACGGACACGGAAACGAGTCGGCCCAGTAGCCGCCTACGTTTCTCCATTGCGTCCTCCACAGAAACGATGATCGAGCCCCTGAACACCGGTCATCGCTGAACCAGAAATTTAGCATGCTCTCAGGTTTCTGCCGAGGGTGCCGGTCGGGCACCGTGCGGCCGGCCCGCCCGAGAGTGGGGCTCACGCGCGGTGGCAGCGCGGGGACGTGCGAAAATGGCGCCCATGTTGTCCCTGCCTTCGTTGCTCAGCGAGCGCGTCGCGGCTGTCGCCGGAGTCGATCCGGAACTGCGCCCTGCGACCCGTCCCCAGTTCGGCCACTATCAGACGAATGTGGCGCTGCGCCTGGCCAACGAGCAGGGTCGTCCGCCGCGTGAGGTGGCCGCCGAACTGGTCGCCACGATCGACCTGGCCGATCTGTGTGAGCCGCTGGAGGTGGCCGGGCCGGGTTTCATCAATCTGCGGCTGCGCGCGGACGTCCTGGCCTCTGTCGCCACCGCCGCGCTGGTCGAGCCCGGGGCCGGAATCAGCACGGCTGAGCACCCGCAGCGGGTGGTGGTCGACTACTCCTCGCCGAATGTCGCCAAGCAGATGCACGTCGGGCACCTGCGCTCGACGATCATCGGCGACTGCTTCACCCGAGTGCTGCGCGCCCAGGGGCACACAGTCATTCCGCAGAACCACATCGGCGACTGGGGCCGGCAGTTCGGGATGCTGGTCGAGCAGATCCTCGACGAGGGCCTGGACGCGTCCAGCCTCGACCTGCCCGGTGCCGAGGCGCTCTACCAGCGGGCCAACACCCACCTGAAGGAGTCCGAGGAGTTCGCCGATCGGGCTCGCGAGCGGGTGGTCATGCTGCAGGCGGGGGACACTGAGACTCGCCGGATCTGGCAGCAGCTGATCGACGTCTCACTGGCCGGCTTCAACGCCACCTACCGCCGGATGAACATCCTGCTCACCGATGCCGACCTGGCCGGGGAGTCGATGTACAACGCCGACCTGCCGGTGGTCGCCGCCGACCTCGAGGAGCGCGGCATCGCCCGGGTCGACAACGGCGCCTTGGCCGTCTTCGTCGAGGGCGCGCAGGCGCCGGCGATCATCCGCAATGCCGCCGGTGGCTACGGCTACACCTGCACCGACCTGGCTGCGGTCCGCTATCGGGTCGGCACGCTGGGGGTGGACCGGATCATCTACGTGGTCGGCTCGCCGCAGGAGTACCACTTCCACCAGATGTTCGCGGTGGCCCGGCTGGCCGGCTACCTGCCCGACTCGGTGTTGGCGGAGTTCGTCGGCTTCGGCCAGGTGCTGGGTGCCGACGGCAAGAAGTTCTCCACCCGCGAGGGCACCGCCGTCACGCTGAACTCCCTGCTGGACGCGGCAGAGGAGCAGGCGGCTCCGCCGATCGCGCTGGCCGCGATCAAGTACGCCGATCTGTCGTCCGGCCTGCAGAAGGACTACACCTTCGACGCCGAGCGGATGGTGGCCACCACCGGCGACACCGGCCCGTACCTGCAGTACGCCCACGCTCGGGCCAACCAGATTCTGCGCAAGGCCGAGGCGGAGGGCTACACCTACGAGGCCGTCACGGTGCTCACCGAGCCGGCCGAGCATCAGGTCGCGCTGCTGCTCAGCCGCTTCGGCGAGGTCGTCGCCCAGGTCGGGGAGACCCTGCAGCCGCACCGGCTGTGCGGCTACCTGTACGAGCTGGCCGGCGCATTGAGCGTCTTCTACGAGCAGTGCCCGGTGCTGAAGAGCGAGGGCGAGGTCCGCTCGTCCCGGCTGGCGCTGTGCGCGGCCACCAAGAAGGTGCTGGCCACCGGCTTGGATCTGCTCGGGATCGAAGCTCCCGACCGGATGTAGCCCACCCGAACCTCCGGCTCCGCAGCTCACCCCGCAGAAAAGGGGACAGTCCCCTTTTCTGCGGTCGCTTTCCGCGGGAAGGTACCGCTGGTGGCTGAGCCGTGAGCGATGGATCGCCGGTGGGTCAGTCGAGGTACTGCTGGCGCAGCTCGATCCCGATCTGGGCCGCATCGAGCTGGGCCAGGGCGTCGTCCATCATCGTGGACGGGTAGGTTCCCACTCCGCGCAGTTCAAGCAACCTGCTGCGCTGCGCCTCGATCACCGACAGTCGCACATCGGTGAGCTCGGCAGCATCGGCCCGCTGATCGTCGGCCTCGGTGTCGGAGCGCTCGAGCCGGGCTCTCAGCTTCTCGACGAGGGCAGCGGCTCGCTGGTTGCCGCTGGTGGCCAAGCGGTCGAGGGCGGCAGCATCCAACTCGGCCTGCAAGGCGTCCCACTGGCCCGGGTCGGTGCCGGTCCGGCCGTCGGCCAAGCCCAGCCGCTTGGTGAGAGGCAGCAGAGTGAGCCCCTGGATGACCAGGGTGCCGACGGCGACCATGGTGGCCACCAAGATCACCAGCGACCGGTACGGAACCTCGGACGGCAGCGTCTGTGCGGCTGCGATCGTGACTGCCCCGCGCATCCCCGCCCAGACCAGCACGCCGCCCTCCCGCCATCCCAGGCGTTCGGCGGCGAGATAGTCCAGGTCGGCCCGGCGCCGGTCGAGCATCCGCTGCCACTGCCCGACCCGATCTCGGGGTGCCGAGGTGCGGCGAGAGCCTTGCCTCCGGATCGGCCCATCCGCTCGCGGAAAGCGCTCTCCGCCGGCTTGGCCTGCATCCAGACGTGCCTGGAGCTGCCCGATCCGCTCTCGCCCGGACTCCGCGCGCCGGTGGCGCCGGGCCAGCTTCCAGACCGACCAGGCCACCATGCCGGTGCGCAGCACCACGACGACCGCGCCGAGAGTCACCGCCAGGACGGCTGGCAGGAGTAGCCCGGACTCACCGGTATCGGCGGCCAGCGTTGGGAGCTCCAATCCGACCAGGAGGAATACCGCGCTCTCCAGGATCAGTTCGATCGTCTTCCATACCGAGCGTTCGGCGATCCGTACCTGGGCACCCATCCAGGCCGGTGTCCCGTAGCCGGTGACCAGACCGGCCACCACCGCAGCGACCAGTCCTGAGGCACCCAGCTCTTCTGCCGGCAGATAGGCGACGAAGGGGATGATCAGCGACAGGGCCACGTTCGCCGATACCTGGCGGATACGTCCCCGGACGACGAGGTTGAGCCAGCCGATCAGCCCCCCGATGAGGACGGCGCCGGCCACGGCCCAGACGAACTGTCCGGCGACCTGCAGCAGCGAGACGCCGACTCCGACCGAGGCCACTGCGGCGCGCAGCAGGACCAAGGCGGACGCGTCGTTGAGCATGCTCTCGCCCTGCAGGATCGTGACGATTCGCTTCGAGATGCCGGCCTTGCGGATGATCGAGGTCGCGACCGCGTCGGTCGGGCTGATCACCGCGCCGAGCGCGATGCCGACGCCCAGCGGCATCCCTGGAACGACGGCGACCCCGATCAGCCCGACCACCACTGCGGTGATCACCACCAGCAGCACCGAGAAGACCGAGATCGTCGAGAGGTCGCGGCGAAACTCCATCACCGGGGTGTCCACGGCGGACGCGTACAGCAGCGGCGGCAGGATGCCGCCCAGGATCAGCTCCGGTGGGATCGCGACCGGCTCCACCATCGGCAGCAGGCTGATTCCGAAGCCCAGAGCGACCAGCAGCAGCGGGCTGGCCACTCCGATCTTCGGAGCGAGCGTGGACGCGGCGACGACCAGCAGAACGCCGATGATGGCGACGACTTCCAACTCCATGCGAGCACTGTAGGCGGCGCCACCGCGGCGCCGGTGGATCAGCTGCTCACCGTCAACTGTCGGAATGCCTTCGTGGTGATGGTGGTCGGGCTGGTGCCCGTGGTCTTCCCCGACTGGTCGTCCACTCTGACCTGTGGCAGCGAGGGACCCCAGCCGAAGAGCCGCACGTCCACTCGAGGAGCCGGACGTTGGTAGGAGCCTTCCGCCGTCCAGTTCACAGTGAGGCCCCGATCATCTTGTGAGGTCACGAAGGTGGAGAGCAGCGACTTCCCATCGCGATATCCGAAGCCATCGCCCTCGTCCTCATAGAGTCGGCTGGTCGCTTGTCCCCGGTACAGCTGCAGGATCAACCGATCTAGGGGTTGGCTCGTCGATTGCCGCACTGGCCACAGTGGCAGGACGGTCCCGGCTCGAACGAAGAGTGGCAGGTCGAGACCGGCCGTCACGCTCAGCGTCCGGCCTCCGGCGAGTGGCGTCCCACTGCCATAGCGGTACCACGTGCCCGGCGGCAGGGCGACCATCCGGCTGCGTGCGCCCTCGGTGAGAATCGGCGCGACCAGCACGGAGTCGCCGAGCAGGAACTGGTCCTCGATCCGGCGGTAGGCAGGGTCATCGGGTCGCTCGAAGAACATGGGCCGGACGATCAGGCTCCCGTCGACGGTGGCTCTTTGCACCTGGGTGTAGAGATACGGCAGTAGTTGGTAGCGCCGCTCGATGACGACACGCAACTGATTGGTCATGCTGGTTCCGAAACTCCACGGCTCCCGCTGCTGTGAGGTTCGTGCGGAGTGGGTCCGGAAGAACGGCATCATCGAGGAGACCTGCATCCAGCGCAGGTACAGCTCGGCCGACGGGTTGCCGCGGAAGCCGCCGGCATCCGAACCGGAGAACGGGATTCCCGAGATGCCCAGATTGCACAGCTGAGCAATGCTCATCCGCAGGTGATCCCAGTTGGCCAGGCTGTCACCATTCCACGTGCTGGCGTAGCGCTGGACACCGGCGTAGCCGGCGCGGGTGATGACGAAGGGCCGCTTGTTCTTGTCTGCCGCGATCAGGCCCTCCCGCGTGGCGCGGGCCATCTGCATCCCATAGACGGCGTGGCCGCCGCCGACATGGGTGTTGCCACCACCCTCCCAGGAGTGCTCGACCAGGTCGGGAAGGGTCTTGGCATCATCGAAGGTGCTTGGCTCGTCCATGTCGTTCCACAGGCCGTCGAAGCCAGTGCCGGCGAAGCTGCGGACCTGGCCGGACCACCACGCCCGAGTTGTGGGCTCGGTGAAGTCCGGGAACTCGCTGGGGCCCGCCCAGACATCTCGGACGAGGCGTCCGCCGTCCGGAGCCGCCAGGAAGTGTCCGCCCAGGCGTCCGGAGGAGTACGTCGGGTACGACGAGTCGACCTTCACCCCGGGGTCGAGGATTGCCACGCTGTGAAAGCCGATCGCGCGCAGGTCGCTGAGGAGCTGCTTCGGTGCGGGGAATGCGGCCTTCTTCCAGGTGAAGAGGCGGAAGCCGTCCATGTAGTCGATGTCGAAATGCAGGGCATCGCACGGGATTTGCAGCTTCCGGAACTTCGCCGCGACGGACCGGAAGCGTGCGGCGTTGGGGTAGCTCCACCGGGACTGGTGATAGCCCAGTGCCCACAGTGGCGGCAGCTCTATGCGTCCCACCAGTGCGGTGAAGCGCTCGACCACCTGCTGCGGTCCGGAGCCGACGATCAGGTACACGCAGGCCGGCCCGCGATCGGACTGGATGCTGAGCTCACCGGAGTGTGTGCTGTCGAGATCCACCGAGCCGCGGGCCGGGTTGTCCCAGAAGATCCCGTAGCTGAGCGTGTCGCGCTGCCCGAGATAGAACGGGATGCTCAAGTACAGCGGGTCGGCTCCCACCGGATACGAACCGGCGTCGTAGTTCCACATGGAGATGACTCGGCCGCGCAGTGAGAGCGGCAAGGCTCGCTGGCCCAGGCCGTGGCAGGTCTCATCGGCAGGGATCCGGAGCCGCCAGCTGAAGCCGCCACTCGATGCGACGAACCCGTTGTCGGTCTCTTCGACCACCGACTCACCAGAGCCGTTCTGCGCGCTGATCGCCCCGCTCCGTCGGGCGACGCTGACGTGGAGCTCGTCGGTGTGCAGGGTGACCAGCTCGTCATCCTGGCTGACCGTCGCGGCAGTGGCCGGCAGATCCTCGGGAATGGCATAGGAATAGGGAAAGGTCTGGCCGGTGACTGGCGTGATTCGGATCCGGACGACGCCCGCCGCGACAGCGACTACCGATACCTGACCGCGTGCCGTCGCC
>Ga0268263_1001914_pt1 | contig 15435 bp, 14 predicted proteins | sample Biomet5_FD_190358 | JGI IMG/M metagenome (GOLD analysis project Ga0268263, IMG submission 190358) | Microbial communities from bioreactor (seeded with sewage sludge) at LBNL, California, USA - Biofuel metagenome 5 (SPAdes) (version 4) | ecosystem: Engineered > Bioreactor > Anaerobic >... | reverse complement strand
GGCGAATGACATCCTTACCCGGCTTGCAAACATCCGGTAATGGGTTCCAGGCTCCATCCTGCGGGGACGGTTTGCGGAATTGCAGATCGTCCCCGCTTCTTTTTTTGACATCCTTGCAATCCCTCCTGGATTTCGATATGCTCAGTTCAAGAGAAAGAACAGGAGGTCTTGATGATGAAGTTACTGCTGAAAATTCTTTGTGCGCCGGTGATTGCACTGCTCTGCATTTTTGTCTGGCTCTGTTCCGGCCTGCTCTATTGTACCGCCTGGGTCTTCGGAATTATCTCCGCCCTGATTGGAATCTTGGGAATAGCGGTTCTGGCTACCTACTCTCCAAAGAACGGCATCATTCTTCTGGTAATCGCTTTTCTGGTAAGTCCGGTTGGCATTCCCATGGCAGCCGCGTGGTTGCTGGGTATCATCCAGCAGATCAGGTTTGCGATACAGGACAGGGTTTATCAATAATCAGGCTGTCAGCAAAAGACGAGAGGTGTGAGCCTCCCGTCTTTTTTTACATATCCGGTTTGTAATACATAAGGAATTCCTGCCAGCTTTTCTGCGGGTCGATTTTTGAAATTTGCGCTGGGTCCCGTTCTGTGAGAACCGTCATAGCCTCCATGATTTCTTCGGTTGTGAAAATATTGGGGCCGTCAATGTCCTGACGCAGCAATCTGCGAATCTCATCGCTCTGCATAACACGAAAATCGTATTTCATCGAAATCGCCTCCAATATCTATATGTCTTTTGAAGGCTGTTTCTGGACAATTATTTTTGAAAGAAGGGAAAGAAAAAATGGCGACCACTCGAATTATCTCCATGCACGTGAACAAGGGGGCAACCGTCGCACAGTGCCTCAGCGACCGGACGGGTTATGCAAAGAACCCGGAAAAGACCGACGACGGGACTTATATTTCTTCGTATGGATGCGATCCGCACACTGCCGACGCCGAGTTTCTTTTTGCCAAAAGGCAGTATAAATCCATAACCGGGCGAGAGCAGAAAAGTGATGTGATCGCATATCAGGTGCGTCAGTCTTTTCGCCCGGGAGAGATCACGCCGGAAGACGCGAACAAGCTCGGTTATGAATTTGCCTCGCGGTTTCTGAAGGGAAAGCACGCTTTCCTGGTCTGCACTCACGTAGATAAACACCACATTCATAATCACATCATCTGGAATTCCACGACGATTGATTGCCGGCACAAGTTCCGGGATTTTCTCGGTTCTGGCCGAGCAGTGGCAAAGCTCAGTGACATTATTTGCTTTGAACATGGGTATTCTGTCATCGAAAAGCCGAAACGTCATACGCGGAACAGCTACAATAAATGGCTCGGTGAACAGGCAAAATCCTCTCACCGCGAGCAGCTGCGCAGCGCCATTGATGCGGCACTGGCCCGGAAGCCGGAATCCTTTGAAGCTTTCCTTTTGTTTATGCAGGCTGACGGCTATGTAGTGAAACGGGGCGCAAATATTGCATTTACCGGTCATGACCAGAAGCAGAGCATCCGGCTCCGCTCCCTGGGCGATGGATACTCGGAAGCCGAGATCAAGGCTGTCATTGCAGGTGAACGGCAGCACACGCCCAAACAGAAGAAATCTTATGAGCAACCGGCGCGTTCGTTCAATCTGCTGATTGATATTGAAGCGCAGATGCGAGCAGGAAAAGGCGTCGGTTTCAAGCGGTATGCTGGCAAGTACAATCTCAAGGAAATGGCCAAGACAGTCAACTACCTCACCGAAAAAAAGCTGCTTCAATATGAAGATCTTGCCGCAAAAACCGCCGAAGCGGTTGATCGCTACAATGCCTTGGCGTCGCAGATCAAGTCAGCAGAAAAACGTATGGCAGAAATTGCGGTTCTGGAAACGCATATCGCAAATTATGCGCGCACACGCGCGGTCTATGATGGCTATAAGAAGTCGGGCTACTCGAAAAAATATCTTGCTGAGCATGAGGCGGATATTCTGCTGCACAAGGCGGCAAAGAAAGCATTTGATGAACTGGGTCTGAAAAAATTGCCGACCATAAAAAGCCTTCGCGCCGAGTATGCGGAGCTGCTGTCAGCAAAGAAAACGGAATACCCAGAATATCAGGCTGCCAGAAAAGAAATGAAAGAGCTGGCAATGGCCAAAGCCAATATTGATCGAATCCTGGGGAAAACGGATCAGGTTGATGAAAAGGAACCGGAGCACGGGAGACAATAAGCCATTGGAAAAAACGTGGATGTCTGCATCAGAAATGATACAGGCATCCACGCTCTTTTTTGTTTTTCTCAGCTCAGTAAGCTCAGCATTTTAGCGTCCGAAGGATGCGCAGCCGCATGATGAAATCATGCGATCAGAGGGGATGGGGGGCGTCGCCCACAACAAGCAAAAAGCAAAGTGGGGCCCGCTTTGCCCTGCTTGCCAGACTGTTATCTCATTACTTTTTCCAGCAGTGAAGTATAGCTATCAACTACATCATAGACAACATTATCTCCACTGATTGCTCTGAAGTGTTCTCTGGCACAATGAATTTTAGACTCTTCAATCAGGCGCAGTTGCATGGATGACATAGAGCCTTTTGTTTCTGCTACAAAATAAATGTGTTTGACAGCGCCTTCATGAAATGCTATCGCCCAGTCCGGATTATAATGGCCAACCGGGGTAGAAATATAGAAACCATCAGGAAGTTTTACATAAACGGCAACGCTGTTATTTGTATCAAGATCTTTGGCAAAATCACGCTCATTTGTTGAATCGTAAACGATATGATCGTACAGATGCTTGTTTGCCTTCATTGCATTTGTTCCAAGTTTTCCTTTGATTGTCGGTTCAGTAAATACATCAGTTCCATAATGATCATCCATCACGCTGTAGGTAATATGCTCGATAATCGCAGTGGCCTTCTCATCGTTTATAAGACCGGCAGCTTTGATAATGAACTCTTCTGGATTGTACTTGAACTGGTCAAACGTAGCTTTCTGGATTCCCGTAAGAATCTGAATAACTGCCTTACGGGTTAGCCCAGTCTCTTCGACCAGCTTTCCTACCAGATCATATTTCACGCCTCGATTAGCCACAATAGCTTTCTGTGTACCATAAGTTCCGGACTCTTTCTTAACAAACGCGTCGCCGGACTTCAGTTGCTCCTTTGACTTAATCTCTTCCATAGTGCCGGTTTCGACTTTGAAATAAATCTTTGCTACACGAAGTTTACTGTCCAACGCAGCGATAGATTTCTGGATCAACTCATCTGTATCGAAATCCACCACATAGACAGATTTTGCATTAATCCTCGACCAGAGGGCTTTGAACTCTTTACTGTTCAGCTTTTCCTCATCCACCTGAAGCTCTACATTATTGCTGCGAGCATTTTCAGGTTTCATCGCATTAGCATCGTAGATGGAATCAATAATCTCCACAACAGAGCTTTCACAGCCGGAAACTTCAGCAGGCAATTTCAGTTCTCCGTTTGCTTTATCCTGATAATATTTATCCGTGAGGGCTCCCTTTCGATCCACATAACGGTTTACAGTCATTTCATACATAATGGCAGAAGCAGTATCAGAATCAATGACGGTTTCGTTCCCCTGAGCATCTGTAATCATACGGTTCAGGAACAGATCGCTTGTAATTGCACGCGGCCTGTCCTCGACTGCCTCGGCAATCTCAGACTGCAAGCTTCTTGCAAAACTCTCATAGCTTTCACTTGCAATTACCGTCAGAATATTGACGTTCTGGACATCATTGCCAAGTGCATTTACGTCCATGCGGTCACCATCCTGATTGACGCAAAGCCGCATGCCACGACCAACCTCCTGGCGCTTTCTCACTTCGCTTCCGCTGGATTTAAGTGTACAAATCTGAAAGACATTCGGGTTATCCCAGCCTTCACGCAATGCGGAATGTGAGAAGATAAAGCGTACTGGAGAGCGCTTTGGGTCTCTGTCCAGAAGCAGCTCCTTATTTTTCATAATCAAGTCATAAGCAGAAACATCTTCAGAATTTTCAACCTTCTTTTTTCCTGCATATTCATCAACCATTCGGCCTTTTTTATCAATGGAGAAATACCCGGCATGTGTTTTTTCAGCCGGAATTACCTCAAGATATTTTACGTATTCTTCATCGCCAATTTCCCGCTGAAGATTACTTATGATGTCGTTGTATTCCTCTTCGAACATTGTAGCAAAGAGGCCGTTCTGAGGCTGACCTGATTCATCATAGATTCTGTAGTGATCTACCTCATCAATAAAGAACAGAGATAAGACTTTGATGCCTTTATTATAAAGTTCCCGTTCTCTCTGAATATGAGAGAGGATCGTTTCTCGAATTTGAATACGGCGCAGCTGCTCCTCACTGACTTTTCCAATCACATCGCCAGCAAAAAGTTTTACGCCATTCAGAAATTCAAGAGAATCATCCCTGCCATCAATTGCCTTAACCACAAAGCCGACTTTATACTCATCCAGTTGATTTGAATTATCATAAAGGTTAAAGCCGATTCCTACCGTTCTGTTTACCTTCCGGATTCCAGTTGCTCCCTTAAAATCGAACTGAATGGTCGCCGTCGGAGCCGCCTTGGAAAGGTTAATACTCTCCAGATAAACATAACTTTCTGTTGCTGTTGTTCCACTTTCCGTAATGCCCTTGACCGATATCTTCTTGACAAGTTTTTTGTTATAGGCGTCCATCGCATCCAGCCGATAGATCAGGTTATAGTATTCCTTCGGCGTCGCGGAATAACGCAGCGTCATCAGCGGCTGAAACTCCTTCAAGCGTTCTTTTGTCTGTGCTCCTTCCACTGACTGCGGTTCATCAATGATCATAATTGGATTTGTTTTCGCAATAATATCAATCGGCCTGCGGCTGCGAAACTCATCAAGCTTCATATAAATGCGGCGGGCGTCCTTGCCCTTAGCATTAAATGCCTGTGAATTGATGATCATGACATTGATAGAACTGTCAGAGGCAAAGCGGTCAATTTCTGTGAGCTGTGAAGAATTGTAAATGAAGAAACGGATCTTCTTTCCGTATTCCTCAGCAAAATGCTCCTGTGTTATTTCAAAAGATTTATAGACGCCTTCACGAATTGCAATGCTTGGGACAACGATAATATACTTACTCCAGCCGTACTGCTTATTCAGCTCATACATGGTCTTGATATAGGTGTAGGTTTTGCCAACACCGGTTTCCATTTCAATGGTCAGATTGAATTTACCCTCCAGTGTTCGTGAAGGCTCAATCTGATTATTCCTCTGGATTCTTTGCAGATGTTCTAAGATCACTCCGTCGGAAAGTTCTGGTACAATCTTTCCGTTAGACCAACCGGTAAAATCTTTCTCCTCATTTATGCCAATCTGATAATTTCCTGAACCTCTGTCCATCATATAGGAAGGCGTCAGATATGGCTGCCCGGCAAAGATATCAACGACCGACTTTGCTGCATCTGCCTGAAATTTCTGATGTTTGAATTGCAGTTTCATCTACTCACCCCCTTACTCCACTTTGTTATCGAAGCCACGATTTCGTCCTCGTACTTTACCCTGAAAATTGTTCTAAATGCTCCAAGGGAATAAATAACCTGTTGTGAAAAAATGTTGCGTGGTATATCTGATGTATTAACTTCTATTCTTCTGCTGTGATAAAGGCCGTCTTCGTCCGAAATATTAAATTCATATTCACCAATAATATTAGCCAAGCAATAGGTTTGACTATGCCTTGCTGGAACAAGGACTTCATCTCCTACATTCATCTCTTTTGTAAATGAAAATAGCATTCCTGCCCAGTTGGCAATTGTAGTTCTGCTCTGATTGCCTTTTTCCTTGATTACAAGTTGCTTGAAGTCTTCTCTTGTCTCAAGTCCGTTAAAATTTATTTTATACCCTTCCCAAGGAAGAAAAATTCTACCACTGTTCATGAACTTCGGAAGGTAAATAGATCCTATTCCCGCTCGTATTACCCAAATCATAATCTATCTCCCGTCATCAAATAACTTTGATTCTTGTATCAGGTGCCATGAGCTTGAAGATTTCACCAATATTGATTTTTGCGGGACTATTCATGAAACTGCTGTCACGAAACACGACCCGCAGTGGCTGGCGTTTTGCGATAATTTTTATTACTGACTCTGGTACATTCTGATTGAAACAAGCAATCAAATCTCCGCCATTATAAGTATGCACCGTGCAACCATCAATCTGCTCGGAAGTATACGGCAGTGAAAGCGGAAGTCCCCATTCCAGCAGGCATCCAAAGAGCAAGTCAAGGTCTGTGCGGTCATCCTTGATATTGGACTCAAGTCCTTTCAGCATACCTTGATCATATTCATCAGCAGCATAATAAACGTCTTTCATATTAGTATCATCAAGCTTTAAAACTCTAAAGCCACCATCAAATCGTGCCGAAGGATTATCATCTGCAATACGCTTTGCTACTCTTCTAATGCGTTCTTTTCCTATATCAGATATTGTTTTATAACCCGCTTTATATGCTTCGCTATCCTCCTTACACGGTTCAGGAAGCTGTACCATAATAAATTTTCTATTACCACCATCTTCGACATTTAAAGACATAACCGCATGTGCTGTAGAAGCAGTACCTGAAAAGAAGTCAAGCACAATATCCTCATTTTCCGTTGAGGACATTAAAATTCGTTTTAACATTGCAACAGATTTTTGACCTTTAAAGTCTTGATCAATCCCCAATATTTTTGAAATCTTTTCGCCAGAAAACGACACTATAGCTATGCTATTTAAGTCATCATACTCATTTGAATTCCAAGTATCTTCAATGGGATATTTCTCAGGACGATTACCATGATTAATATATTCCAACAGTTCCTGCTGACTACTCTTATCTAGACCAAGTTCTGCCATTTTTGCAGTAATTTTGGGCTCTTTTTTTACAAGTGGCTTAAAGGTATCATTTGTAAGATACTTCTTGATAAACTTCATCTTGCTTGCATTCTTCGAGTAAAAAAGAATTGTGTCATGATTTCGGATAAAGTTTGGTGCTACTGTTTTGTAGCCTGAAAGCCAACCTATTCTCCATATTATTTCTCGCTGGTAATTATCTGAGCCAAACACTTCATCCATGATGAGCTTTAGCGCAGCCGTTTCATTATAATCTATGCTGATAAAAATCATTCCGTCGTCACTGAGCAAGTTACGTGCAAGCAGCAAGCGAGAATACATCATTGAACACCAGTCCGAATGGTATTTTCCTGCAGCTGCAGAATTCTCTCGGTCATAATTGACGTTTCCATCTTCATTAAAATAACCAATTCCCTCATCATATTCATCGCTATTCATGATAAAAGAATCAGGATATACGAAGTCATTTCCCGTGTTATAAGGTGGGTCAATGAATATCATTTTTATTTTGCCAAGATAGCTCTCCTGCATGAGCTTTAACACTTCCAGATTGTCACCCTCAATATAGAGGTTCCCAGTGTTATCCCAGTTGACACTTTCTTTCTTGCATGGACGTAGAGTCTTCCTGATTGGTTTATTGGCTTCTACAATAGAAGCCTTTTTGCCAACCCATGTCAATTCATAGGCCTCGTCGCCGTCAATCACTTCATCTGAAAGCATCTGACGCAGAAGTTCAAAATTGACAGCCTTCTTCGGCTTGCCGTGCTCATCCTTCGTTTCAGTTATACAGTTAGGGAACAGCGCAGCAATTTTTTCTACGTTCTGCTCGGTCATGTTCTGTGATTCCATTTTCATCTTATCCATTTGATTTTCCTCCAAGCAACAACTTGTGGCTATCGTAATCTATTAGATTTATTAAATTGGAAATACATTCATATAGCGTTTGGTGAACGCTTTCAAGTACAGGCAATTTTTCATCAATATCTATTTCAACCGGCGATTTGAAGTCCCTAATTGCATACCTGTCATAGGGTAGCTGAAGTGTTCCCGTTTTGCTTTCTTTTCCAGTTAGCATTATGTAAACTGTAAACGGATCTTCTGGTTCTGAATATTTATAATCAATGCCGCCTTTATGCTTTATGTAGTTTGACCAAGTTCTAACTTCTTCTATTTTTGCGAAACAGGTAGTCAATTGGTCTCTTACATCTTTCAGGCCTCTTTCCTTCAACTCCCCAACAACAATTTCGTATGTGCATAGAGACATAGTTTTTTTCGCATCCCATGTTTCATTATATTTGTTTCCTTCCCGATCTATAGCTGAAGTGTAAAGATCATATGCCCAGTATACAGCCTGAAGTAGCTGGTCAAAAGTATTTGAATACCACGTTGTAGCAGTACCAAAATAAGTACACCTAAACAAATATTGTGGAATATATCCGCATGCCCAATGAAGGTTAAAATTCGTATCAAGAATCTCGAGACTCTTCATTGTAAAAAATCTTCCTGTTTGGTGGCAATCCATTGCCTTTTTCATAAAATATTGCGAAGCCCTCAAAGAAGGATTCGGAATAATCATGTAGGGATCAAAGCGTACAAACTTCATGGCGTTTGCACGATCAGAGTATTCTTCAATAAAAGCCTTGAATAGCTTTTGCGACCCGCGATAATCCACTATGCATGCTTCTGTTTCTTCTTCTGACGCATTTGGATGTCTGGAAATATATTCATCAATTGATTGAAATTCTTCTTGAGGCCATTTAATTTTCAAGAAGGACTCACATTCCGGTTCTGTTTTTGCAGTAAACGAAATAGTGCTCATTTACAACTCCTCCAGTCTCTTAGTTAGGTCTTTTAATTCCGTATTCATCTGCATCTGCCGGTTCAACTGTTTTTCCTTCCGGATCTTTGTTTGCAGTTTTTCTATCTGTTTTCGTAAACCTTCTGCTTGCTCGTCTCGTTCAACAGATTTTTTTAGTGACTCTGTCTGACTGCTCTGCAGGGCTTCTCCAGCAATCTGCCGCACGAAATTCTCGTAAACCGTCTGGATATTTAGTCCTTCAAGCTTTATAGGAAGCTCATCCTCGAGCATCCACTCTGTGTGGTAATACTTATTGACCTTAAAAGCGGCCGTTCCGGAGCCTGCTGCTTCCTTATATCCGATCCATGCCTGAAATTGGTTCTCATACTCTAAAATAAACAAGATATGGTATGGTATCTCCCGGTCTATCTGCTTCAGCACAGCCTCATCCAGTTTTGGAATATTGAGTTTTACTTCAAAGACCTCTATTTCCGTAACATCCTTACCCTCAGCAAGGTTCACCGTAGATGCAGCAATCTTGTTCGCCCAGTAAATTACTTTAATTTGGTCAATGAAACTGCGTTTCAGCGCTGGACTGACGTTCAGGTTATCATAAAATTTCTGTTTCGGGATTCGCTTATTGAATTCCGTTGACTTTGGCAAGGCTAACATAAGCTTCTCCTTTTATTTTACAACCAGGAAACAAATCAGTTCAAAATCATCGATCCCTGAAACCTCCGAAAGCAGGGCAGAGGTTCCTCCGTTTCTGAATAGGCTATCAATATCGCTTTCTTCCTTCGCGTCCATAATAGAGTTGATTGCTTCCGATAGCAATTCTGACATCTGCGCCATGTTGCGTCCGTCGTCTGTCTCTGCGTTGAATTTCTGATATAATTCCTTAATCGGTTCCGACTTTCCACGACAGAGAAGGCGAACGGTATCCAGTAATTTCTTTGGATTCAAATAATCACAGACGATTTCTCCATCTATGCCAATGTACACCATGTAAAACGGATGGATTCGATTGAGGCTGTCGATATTTACTCCATTGTTGCGGTTCTTCAGAACAAAAATTACGCCTTCCGGCAGCTCCTGTGTTTTCGCAACCACAGAATGAAGTCCAAACGGTTTTTTCTCCAGATCCGGATGTGTCTTGATATACTCCAGCAAGTCGAGTCTGAACTCATTCAAGCCGAGATCCATAATTGAAATGCCACTCGACATATCCTCTATATCAACGACTTCGTCCTGCAACTTTTTTAACTGCTGCTTTCTATACTCCAGATCACCCTGTTCCTCCGGGCTGATTGGATTATCGTCACCCGTAGAAGTCATCACTGATATTTTCATTCGAGTCTCAACTCGCGCTTTTAAGTTTATATACTCATCCAAATCCAAATCCGGCCAGAAGTTAACAAGCTGTATCTGCGCGTTATGACTGCCAATACGATCAATACGTCCGAAACGCTGGATAATGCGTACGGGATTCCAATGTATATCATAGTTAACGCAATAATCGCAATCCTGTAGATTCTGACCTTCTGAAATACAATCGGTTGCAATCAGAATATCTATATCCTTTGCACTACCGGGCATCAGGACATCTCTGTCTTTTGATACAGGTGAAAAGCAGGTCAGAATGTTATTGAAAGTCGGTTTTAATCCTTTTAGCGTTGTCCTACCTTCAACAGTGCCGCTGATCATAGCTGAATGCAGACCATATTTTTGCATGGCAAACAGACTAATATTCTCATAGAGATATTCCGCCGTATCCGAAAACGCTGAAAAGATCAGGACTTTTTTATTCCCGAGATTTATAGGATTCTCAACTTTTTCCGAGATCAGTTTCAATAATGTCTGGAGTTTTGTGTCATGCTCAGGCGTAATATCCGCTACCATCAATATCAGAAGTTCCAAGGTATCTGCATCATGCTGAAGTACATTTCTCCAGCTCTTGTAATCCATATCTGCAAGGTCAATTTTGACTTTTTTCCCAACTGTAAAATACTCCGTGTTCTGATCTTCCATATCAAAATCAGAAACCTCAGCTTCATACATATCGATATTTGTGCTGCCATTTTTTTCATACTGGTCGATTGCATCTATTGTCTTTACAATAAATGTACGTATGCGGCCAAGGGTAAGCCGAAAAGAAGCGACAGAACTTTCCAGCCGTTTTAGAAGGTTTACGCTCATAAGTCTGCGGATGCCCTCTTCACGGCCAGACTGTGTCAGGTTATTGCCCTTGTTATGTGTCAAGTCAATATACTTCTGCATCTTGCTTGGAAAGATATATACTGAAGGCGTATATATTTCCAATTGCAGCTGCGAAAGCTGTTCATAAATTTGATTATAGTTGATTGCACTCGGAAGGTCAGTAAGGCTTGGCCTCTTGGTAATGGGCTTACGTCTCTCCGGAAATTTACCGATCTTCTCTGTATTGTAATACTTCTCTATATGTTTTCTGGAACGGGCAATGGTAACGGAATCAAGCACTTCAAAGAAATCAAAATCAAGTGCTTTTAGTAGCGTATCTGTTGTTCTTTGTTCTATCGGCAGCTTGCTCCATGCGTTAAACGCTGTTTGTGCCTGTCTGAATATCTCATCAATAGACTTGGAAGTATTGAGCTTTTCATCGATCAATTCAGGCGTACCTTCATAGGCAAGTGCCAGCTGATTTTTCAAGTCAATAAAGCGATTGTTGACCGGAGTAGCCGAGAGCATCAGGACTTTTGTACGGACACCTGCGCGCACGACTTTATTAAGCAGTTTAAGATAACGGTTTTCTTTCTGATCCTCTCCAGAAACCTCTCCACCATTTCGGAAATTATGCGACTCATCAATCACGACAAGATCATAGTTACCCCAATTAAGGCGGTCAAGATCAAGACCGTTTGACGAACCGTGCTCACGGGAAAGATCAGTATGAAAAAGTACGTCATACCGTAGCCGGTCGGCTGCGATTGGATTATTTACATAGTTATCTTTATATGTATTCCAGTTCTCAGACAATTTTTTGGGACAGAGAACAAGAACAGATTTATTCCGATTCTCATAATATTTAATAACTGCCAATGCAGTAAAAGTCTTACCGAGGCCGACACTATCCGCAAGAATGCAGCCATTATATTTTTCAAGCTTATTGATGATGGCAAGGGCAGCATCCTTCTGAAAATCGTAAAGCATATTCCATATTTTGCTTTGCTTAAAGCCCGTCGCCTCATTTGGAAGAACATCCTCTGATAAATCTTCAAGGAACTCGCTGAACACATTGTACAAGGTAAGAAAATATATCAGCTCTGGTGAGTTCTCATTGTAGGCGGTCGTAATGTTTTCAATAACAGCATCCGTTACATCTTGCAGCTTTTCTTTGTCATTCCAGAGCGCATTAAAAAGCTGCATATACTGGGTCGAGAACGGAGCTTCCATGCGGTTGACCATGTTATAGCTGTTGTTACCACGCTCACAACCAATATCAATAGTTGAGAACCCGTTCAACGGCATATATGCTGCCTGTTCATCTGTTGAGTCTACAGTCATAAATCCGCCCATATTTTCACCGGTTGTGTTGGATTTGAATTTTGCTTTTCGACATATCCAATCTACACATTCCTTTGCAATGGCCTTTTGCGTCATTTCATTACGAAGTTTAATTTCAAATTCAGTTCCATATAGGCTTTGTTCTCTGGAAAGTCGCGGAATATAAAATTCACGTTTCTGTTTTTCTACCTTTTCTTTTATAAAAGTAGGAGATGTAAAGATAAAACGAAACTCATCAATTCCTTCCAGTTGCTTTTTTAACTCGTTATAGGCATACATTGAAAAGCAGGCCGCAGCAACAGAGACCTTGCTGTTCCGCTTTATTGTTTTTGCCATATCGTCCCGGACAATTTCTGTGACATTATCGAAAATTTTCATAAATCAACTTGTCCTTTTCTCTTTATATACTTTCCGCTTTTTATCCTTGCATCTTTAGGTTTTTTGGCATCATCAGGTATCATATATACAAGGCCAAACCTCTTTGCTCCATCTATGCGTCCCTCTCTACAATACTCTCGAACTCTTTGTGCAGAAATACCCCATTTTTTCGCTATCTGTTCTGCCGAAATGAATTCCATAGCATACCTCCGGAAAGTGACAATTTACAAAAAAGCCTTGCATCAGCTGCAAGGCAAGTCAAACAACGGCAACTGGCTGCCATCCCAAAAAGGAACAGGCCCTTTAGCTTTGCGCCCCTGCCTTTCGGCAAGTTTGCTAATAATTCAATTATCAATATTATATTTCGAGCGCGAAAGGAAGTCAAGCAGTACAAATGATTTTATTTACACTTCAAAATACTAATTTTTGAAGAATTGCATTATCATGTAATTTCCTAATTATCCAAATATCTCAATGCATGGCACATTGTTTCGCTGCGCATATTCCATAGTGTTTTTTGTCCCGCCGGCGCTGCCATTGAAAACCGCAATAACCCTGTTGGAGTGATCCACCATCCATTCGTTTCGCTTCTGGTAGCTTGCGTAAGAAAATGACGGAGATATGCTTTTTACCAGATCAGCATGACGAATGATCTCGTTATACACATCGGACCATTGCGAAGACCAGCGATCTCCGAATTCCGGAAATGGAAGCGCACAAATCAAGTGAAGACCAGGAAGGACAGTTTTCTTTTCCAAGACGATCTGTGCGGCCCAAATATCAACGCCCATCGCCATGCCGGAAATGAAGGTACGATACCCATCTGAAATTGCGTTGTCTATCGCTGCTGTCAGATCTGCGGTAATTTGTTCCTTGCTGCGCAGCAACTTTTCGGGCCGGTGCCCTGTGAAGCAGCAGCGATGGCCTCGCATCTCGGCTTCCGTCATTTTTTCTCTCGCCTCGACATTATAATTCTCTTTGACTTTTGTAAAAACGTATTCTACGTTTATGGATTATTATAATGTTCTCTCTCCGTAGTTACAATAAAAATATCGAGAGATATGACTTTATTGTGGAGGAGGGAGAGTATGGAGCTGGACTATAAAGCTATCGGTAAGCGCATTAAGATCGCCCGTATCAACGCAGATATGACGCAGGAGCATCTTTCTGATCTTATCGAATTATCTCCTTCGCACATGAGCAACATTGAAACCGGCACGGCAAAAGTCAGTTTGACCACCATGGTCAGAATTGCAAATGCGCTGTCCGTCACAGTTGATGATCTGCTATGTGACAATCTGGTTCATGCGAAAGTGCAGTTTGAGCAGGATATTCAGCAGATGCTTGACGGCTGCAGTGAGCTGGAAATCAGGCTTGTCAAGGACTTGATTGAATCCACTCTGAATACGCTGCGCAGGGATGCCAATCTCCGCAATAACTAAAATAAGTTGAGGCCGAGCGGTTGTTCCGTTCGGCCTCAATTTTTTATACTCTTTTTGCTCTCAGGAATCATTTGAAAAGGATACTGTTTCTTTACCTGAGAAAATCGCTCCGATGGTCCACATTCCGAAAACCGTAGCCAAGTTCATTCAGGTGAGCAATCTTCAAAGCCACCAAGTTGATATCCGTGCCCATGCAACGGGCAATTTCTTCTGCTGAGTAATGATAATCGAAGATGTAGTCAAGCACCTCATTGCTGTCCAGAAGGATTTCCGATGCGACGATGTTCGCCTCGTATTCCGGCTTCGTCGTCATATCATAAAGCATGAATTCCTGGAGCCCATCTCCCTTTGCCAGATACCGGTGCAGCTGATCATGGCCGATTTCATGGGCGCAGACAATACGAGTCATACGCTGATTCAGGTCCTTGTTCAGGAAGATAAAACGATTCCGCTTGATTACGCGATACATGCCCTTAAGCGGGCCGAAATTATCGCAGTATAAAACTTCTATTCCTATGTCCTCCGCAATTTCCAGCGGATCTCTTGTACCGAAGCGCTTGACAAGTCCTTCGCCGACCTGTGTGAGACGATCCATGCTCATCGCTTTACCCCCTCTCATGTAAAGTTCTAACATATGAGGTGTACCATATTTGGTACTTAGCATTATTTGTCGGCAGATGAGTCCTTGAGGTACTTCTTCGGCGTGTATTTTTTATTTTTCTCTTTTGCAATCCAGTATGCCTTCGTCAACGCCTGCATCGCGCCGTCAAGAGCTTCATCATCGAGCCGGCCGCCTGCAAATGCCGCGGTAACGTCGCTGACCATAACGTCGATGTCCCGCGCGGCTTTTGCTCCACCCTTTTCCTGGGCCTGAACGACAAGAATTCCACTGGTGCCAAGCAGCGAATCGACCGAGGTGTTCAGAGCTTCCGCCAGTTTTTGGGCAACTTCCATATTCTGTGGCCGGCGGGTACCCAACTCGTAATTCTGAATGGTTCTGTCAGATACCCCGACCTTTTTTGCCAATTCAGTTTGTGTCAGTCTTGCCTCTGATCTTTTTTCCTTCAAGCGCTCCTTGAAGCCCATAATCTACACCTCATTTCGGAATATTTATCAGCACGAACACTTTTTCTTAAAAACTCATTGACACGAACAACCGTTCGCTCTATAATTGCAATCACAAGCACGAAATGTTGTTCGTGAACTAATATTATCACCTGAAATATTGTATGTCAACAGCTTTGCCAAATATTATTTCATTGTGTGCATGAGCGTTGACCGGAACGGAGGGCCTGTATGGAAAGATCAATCCTTCATTCGGATATGAACTGCTTTTATGCCAGTGTCGAAGCGATGTTGGACCCGGCCCTGCGCGGCAAGGCAATCGCCGTTTGCGGCAGTCAGGAGACACGGCACGGCATCGTACTTG
>Ga0268263_1001913_pt1 | contig 15442 bp, 7 predicted proteins | sample Biomet5_FD_190358 | JGI IMG/M metagenome (GOLD analysis project Ga0268263, IMG submission 190358) | Microbial communities from bioreactor (seeded with sewage sludge) at LBNL, California, USA - Biofuel metagenome 5 (SPAdes) (version 4) | ecosystem: Engineered > Bioreactor > Anaerobic >... | reverse complement strand
TCGCGTTAATGAAGTCATAATGCCTATAAGCGTCTTCGCTTTTCTGGAAGATATAACTTTCAAATACCGAGATAATCTCATATTCGTGCTGCTCATACAACGTGTCAAAGCGGATCATCTGGTGCTGCCGATAAAACGCTTCATCTTCGAATTTTGTCAGCGGCGTAAACATCGTGCCGTTCTTCATATGATGCCCGTAGATGATCGTGTTCGTGCTAACAGGATCGAGGCTGCATCGCCCGTCGATGAACGGTACGCCGCTTCGGGACTTATTTCTGTCGAAATCATGTGACAGGTAAAAGTTGTCCTCATCGACCGAGTACATCACAGGATAATTAATGGTTGTTCCGTCAACCACAACCCAGCCTGCCATGTCCGCATTACGCGCATACAGCGACGCGTATTGTGGCAGCATACCTTCCTCATCCGCAGTCGGCTCCGACTCTATCCCCATATTGGCGCTGGTGGATGACGACGGCGAATCAATATCCGACACGATATGAGCCAGCTCCTTAAACTGGTTATCCTCGTGGGCATAATCGCTGTAATCAATCCACAACGCAGCTCCCGCAATGACAAAGAGCGCACTCAGGAGGATAAAGAGTATCAATTGCAACCGTTTTCTGACTTTCTTATTTTTCTCCATAAGCAAAATTCCTTATTAGAAGACGAGCGGGAAGCAAAGCTTCCCGCCCATTTCAACCCATAATTGTATCGTTTTTACCGATGCTGAAGGACTTTGTCCTTCAGCAGCTTGAACCATACTAGAGCAAGCAGTCCCGCACCAGCGATGCCCAGAAGAGTCCACCAAATCCAGTTGGAACTGGTGTCGCCCGTTAACGGAATGTTATCCGCGTCGTACAAGGTGAACATGTACGATGAACAGTGATCCTGCTTGATCACAACATACCCATCGGAGTCGACCTTTGCGGACATCATATACGTGAACTTGCCCTGCTCCGTGTTGTAGTAATAGTATTTAAGCGTTTCGCCCGCATATTTTTTTCCGACAAAGATGCGTATCTGCGCTTCGCCCGGCAGCTTGCCGCTGTGGTTGAAGTCCAGCATCAGCACAAAATCGTCTCCGGCCTTTGACTTAATGACGGCGTAATACGAGCCCGAATTAAAGCTGACGCCCAAATCCATGTCGCCATCGAAGTTAGCCGCTGACATGCTACCTGCAGGGAATGTCATGGTATAACCGTTGCCCTGCATCACAACAGGCTTGTCCTTATTTGCCTTGATCAACGCATCAAGCTGTTCCTTAGATATCGTATCCGAGCCATCCGTCAAATCAACCATGACCTGATCCTCTTTCTCCACGATGTCCTTTTCGTCCACATAGCCCTTTGCCACAAACGACGCGTTGATGGCCGTCGCCTTAGCGGGCATGGTGAACGTCGTGCTTGCGACACTGGCGTCAGCAAACGTGCCGCCGTCGCTTGTCGTCCACTTCTCAAACTTGTAACCATCTTTCGGTGTCGCAGCTATTCTGATGACAGCGCCCGGTTCGTAGCTACCGCTGCCACCCACCGTAATACTGCCACCCGCGCCTGCTGTGATAGTCAGGTAATACGTCGTCTTGGCGAAGCTGGCCACAATCGTATGGCTCTTTTCAATATCGCTGAAGGTGTAGGTGGATATGGCTCCCTTATCTACGCCATCCACTTTGACCGACACGATACTGTAGCCGCTGTCTGGTGTGATGGTAAACATCTTACTACTGCCCGCTGATACACTGACTGCGCCGCTCGGACTGATGCTGCCGCCCACGCCCGCCGTAGCCGTGATATTATAGTTCGTCACGCCGCCCGCCGTGTAGGCCGGAATTTCAATCTTAATCGCTTCGCTGACGCCCGCCGTACCCTTGGCCACGATATAGATATCCTTCGCCCCTGCCGTTAGGGTATTCAGTGTAATCGTCTGTTCGTTGGTATCGCAGGCTGTTCCAGCACCAGTCGTGTCAATGCTTGGGGCAGCTGCTCCCTGATCGACAATCGCATAATAGTAACTGCCTGCTTTGCTTGATGTGAACTTGACCGTTGCATCGCTGTCGCTTGTACGGCTTATTGTACCTGCCATCAGGGTCGGCACGGTATCCGCCACATAAGCATCAATATCGATTTTGATCGGCGTGCTGACGTTACCCGCCGCATCCTTCACCGCAATGTAAATATCCTTTGCACCCGCCGTGAGGTCTGTCAGCGTAATCATCATTTCGCTTGTTCCGCAGTTTGCTCCAGAGCCACTCGTGTTAATCGTCGGCGCATTGGCGTTATCGTCTACTATTGCGTAATAGTACTGACCCGCCTCGTCTGACGTGAACTTGACCGTCGCGTTGCTGTCTCTCGTGCGAACGGCTGCGCCCGGTGTCAGCGTCGGCGCGGTTCCATCCGGCTGAATATACGCGTCTATGTCAATCTTGATAGGCGTGCTAACCATGTTCGACGCATTCTTGACCACGATGTAGATATCCTTCGCTCCCGCCGTAAGACTATTCAGTGTAATCGTCTGTTGGCTGGTCGCGCAGACTGTTCCAGCGCCTGTTGTGTCAATGTCAGGGGCTGCCGCGCCATCTTCCACGATTTCGTAGTAGTACGTACCCGCTTCGTCTGATGTGAACTTCACTGTCGCGATATTGTCGCTTGTACGAACCGCTGCGCCCGGCGTCAGCATCGGCGCATTAACTATACCTGCCAGAGTATTCATCTCACGCTGCGATATCTTTCGGCTATATATCTTGACTTCGTCGACGAGGCCTTTGAACGGAAATATTACACCGCCTTCCTCAACCACCATACGGCCTATTGACAGCGGTGCGGTCACATCATGAATGCTTCCGTTCGCCGTTTCCTCTTTAACCATGGTTCCATCCACATAGAAACTGAGTTTTCCACTGTCCATGGTCACCGCCACATGATGCCACTGGTTATCATCGACCACATAGCCGCTACCGAAATCACCCACACCGCCGCTCGATGTCTGAAGATCCGGTGAGTAGAATCGCATTGTGCCATCATTAGCAATATAAATTTCGTAATGACCACTTGCCTTGGAGTTTTTCGCTATTAATACGTGCATGTTCTCCCGGGCGCTCTCTGCCTTCATCCAGCTTGCAATCGTGAAGCTATTCCCGACATTGGCTTCGCTCGTGTTGATGATGGCGCTCTGCGATCCGTCACCAGTGAAGCTCAGTGCACTTCCCGATTTTCCGGTTGCCCACTGCACATTGGTAAGCTTGCCGTCCTCATGTCTTCCGGCATCATCTTTGAATGCAGTGCCTGTATTTTCGTCCAGCTTCCAGTAACCCAGTAATCCAAACGCTATGTTCGCCTGATAGTTAACCATCACGTTTTTGGCGACCGATGCATCCTTAACTCCCGTTATGGAGAGTTGATACGTAGCGTTGGTATCCATCTCATCGATTTCCAGCGTCACCTGTGTCTTGTCTGCGTTCAGCGTTGCAGACTTTACCAGCAGCTCTGGCGATATCGTATAGGAAGCCAGATTCTCTGCGGTGGCCGTATCCACCTTTTCATTAAACGTGACCGTCAGTGATGTTGTTCCGTTGACATCCACGCTCAGAACCTCCGGCTTGGTCGTGTCAGCAGGTGTTGTCACCACATCTTCATTGCTTGCAGCCGAAACTGTCAATCCGTTGTTGACCGCATACACCTTGTAGGTATATTGTGTGGACTCGCTAAGATTCGTATCGGTATACGTGGTCTCAGTGCTGCCTGCCCGGCCTACCTTAACGCCATTACGATATATCTCGTAATTCATAATGCCCGAATCCGCATCCTCGGACGCATCCCAGGTAAGGCTAACCGTTCTGTCGTCCAGCGCCGTCGCCTGCAGATTCTGAGGTGCCGTGGGCGGCGTGGAATCTTGCACCGCATAGTTCCAGCTTGTAATGCCCGTTACGCCTGTTGAGCTGTTGACCGCTATCTTTCTGGTTTCGCCTGGTTCCAGCCAAATGAAGTTATCCTCAGGCCTGAATGTATCCGACACGTCGGCACACTCAAAGCTCACATTAATTGCTGGATATTCGCCCGTATTCGTAATCGTATAAACGTTGTTATTAACCTCGTACTCCAAGGTCGTCTTAGGCATATCGAACAGACACCCTTGCTTGGCTTCATAATTAATATAATAGAAGTTACGTGCAACAAGTTCTTCGCCCTTGCTGACACTCGTAACGATATACAACGGTGCGCTGTCGGTCTGTTCTGCCGTAAGACTGACAGTGCCCAGCTTTTGCACATTGCTGATACTACCGCTGCCGGTCATATCAACATCCTTAACCACTTCACCGTTGGCATTGTAAACCTTCGTATTAACTTTCCAGCTGCTGTTCTTTAGCTCGTCAGCATCATCCACCAAATAAATGGGGATATCCAGAGGCTTGCTGTTATAATTGACTGCATCCAGACGCGCGATTGCTGTCAGCGGTTCAAAGGAGTCCTGCACCACATAGAATGCATATTTGGGCGATCCGTACCAGTCCACTGTGGACCATGACGCCGCCGGATAATTGTCATTCAGCTTGTACATCAGCGCACCCGTTGAGTAAGGGAAACGTGTCCGCGCTCTTTCCAACGTATAACGCACACCGACCGCCTGCGCGATTTGAGAACCCATAACGGCGTTTTTCATCGAATTCAGCGGCAGGAACAGTTTCACATGCTGAAGCTGTCTGCCCAGATCGCCCGCTTTGTTGAACATGGGCGTATGATAGGAGATCACGCCATTGGCTTTAATCGCCCACTCATCAGTGCCCTCAAGCGCCTCAAGCGCATCCAGTTCTTCCTTCGGTGTATACTTTAATATCGACTCATAGTTCGGGAAACAATCGACGCCAAACTCTCCCCAGAAGGTGGCTTCCAGCGACATATTGACAGATGGATTCTGCCCACCCCAGCTCGCCGAATAATCGTGTCGGCTGCCGCCGTAAGGATCCTGGCGGTGCCACGGTCTCGTGCCGTCCAGTTCGAGCGTCAATTTGCCCATCTTGTTTAATACTGTCGGATCGTAAGCACCGGTTCCCTCTAACGGGGCACCGCCTTCGTTACCGCCGCACCACAGGAACAGCGAAGGACGGTTGCGCAGGCGCAAAACATTTCTCTCCACCGTCTCCAAAAGAGCATCCTCCGGCTGGTAGACATAGCTGTCCCACGCGGTCGGCCATTCCTGCATAACGGTAATACCGTACTCGTCACAAAGGTCATAGAACTCGTCCGTCTCGACCATACCGCTACCCCATGCGCGGAGCATCTGAATGTTCTGTAGTTTTGCCATCGACAGGTACTTGTCGTAATTCTCTTTGGTAAATCGCATCAACGAGTCTGTCGTGCACCAGCCCGTTCCCTTGAGGAACGACTCCTTGCCGTTGATGATGAACTTCCAATTATAAAGATCCTGGTTTTCCGCTGCACCTTGAGGACCTGCCGGTGCCATCTCTATCGTCCGGATACCAAACGATGTTTTTTCATAATCCACCGCTGTTTCCCCGGATTTGAACACCAACTCGAGGTTGTACAGGTTCTGGTCTCCCAAACCGTTCGGCCACCACAATTGGGCGTCGGGTATATCAAACTGCAGCCGGACATTCTTTGTGTCCTCAGTCGAGGTGACCGGATATGCAAAGGTATAGGATTCTCCGTCGAAGTTCTTGGGGCTAATCTTCCCCACCAGCGTGCCCGAGAAGCCGGCTTCCGCGGTTAGGTCGACGCTGAAATCCATTGTTCCGTTCGTATTTTTGGCAGCAATAAATGGATTCACAATTTCCACATTGGGAACCTTTGTGAGTTTCACAGACTGCCATATGCCCAGCGGCGGTATATACGAATAGTGCCAACCATATGAGTTGTTAAATATAACGGTATCAATCCATCCCAGGTTAAGCCACTCGTTTCCACCGCCGAAGAACGTGGGCATCTCTCCGGGTTTTCTCGCCCGATTGGGTGCTCCATTCAGATGGATAACAAGCACGTTCTCTCCCAACTTAGCAGCGTCGGAAATATCGAAATCCGGTCCGCCGAACATACCCACATGGCTGCCCAGCTTTTGTCCGTTCAAATAGATAGTTGCCGATTCGCATATGCCTTCAAAGCTCAGCCGGACATCTCCCGCAAGATCACTCTCGGATAAATTGAATGTCTTTTTGAACCAATAATCCTTGAAGCTTGCTTCGCGTGCCGCCTCGTCATTGAGCGAATCGTATGGGTCTTCCAGCAAACCGTTGTCCATAAGCGCCGTATGGACGCTGCCAGGCACTGTCGCGGGTATCGCATCGGTCCACTCAGTCGATTCGGTGAATTCCGACAACAGCGTCTCTCTGGTTTGTTCGCTAAGCGCCTCTATTTCATACACCCGAACGTGGTTGGCGCCGTTTAAACTGCCGTCAGCGTGCGGCTTGGTGATATCCATCTTAATATAACGGATGGGAGCCGATGTTACCTCGTATTCACATATATTGTCCGTGTTTCCAACTTCGCTTCCAACCGTTGTCCATGTTGTACGGTCTACGCTTGTCTGTACCGTATAATCCGACGTGTTCAAATCAGGCGTGGAAGATGCTGCCCCATCCGCACCGATATGATAGATCTTGATTTTGTCTATGCTTTTTTCTTTCCCTAAATCAACAATTGCATATGCGGAAGGGCCCGTCTTTACAGCAAAGTTGGTTACCCAGCAATTGCCTACCTGTCCCGACCAGATACCATTTGTCAGGAAGGATGCATCATAGTCGGCAGGCAACGAATTACTATTCGCCTCGACACTGCATCCCTTAGCCACGTTTGTGAAACTGCTGTCGACACGAATGACTTGAAACTCGTATATTCTAGCCTTGTTGTCCGGTACAGGCTGAGCGGCACGCGCTGCGTCCTCCAGCACCTCAACCTCGTAAATTCTCAGATGGTTGTTACCCTCAGCATTGCCCGGCTGATGCGGTTCGCTCACCGAAATACGGATATACCTGTATTCCCCCGGCGTGCTGAGCTTGATATCGGTCAAGCTTGCAAGATTGTTGGTTTCTTCATGTATTTGCGTCCAGTCTGTGCCATTGACGCTGCCGCTCACGGTGAACGCTTTGGTATTCAGGCCTGTCACGCCGATATGGTGAATGCGTATCCTGTCCACATACTGCGTTTTCTCAAGATCTATTGTCGCCGTCACATTGGGGGACCCGTCGTCTATGTGGCTGTAGTCCGTCACCCAAGCGTCTCCAGACTGGTTGACCCATGCGCCATCAGTGAGGTTTACGGCGCCCATTTCCGATCCTGCCAAGTAATCCGAATTTGCGGTCACAGCTTTGTCCTTGGCTATATTGATGTACGTGTCTGTTTCGTGCTCAAGCACTTCAATTTCATACATCCGCACATAGTTGTTTCCGGCTGCGCTGCCGTCAGTGTGCGGTTTTGTGATATCAACCTTCACATAGCGGTACGAAACAGGTTCTGTAAGCTGAAACGAGTTGACCGCCTCCTGATTGTTTTGAATGGAACCAATCTCCGTCCATATCGAGTCGTCGTCGCTGCCAAGCAACGTATAATCCGACGTATTTAGATCCGCCGTGGATCCGGCGGTACCGTCTGCACCCACGTTATATACTTTGATCTCGTCAAATGTCTGAGTTGTCTGCAGATCGATTACGGCCCATACACTATCATATCCAGCCTTATTTGTCACCCAACAGTCACCGACCTGATTGGCCCAGGATCCGTCGGTCAGGTTTGATATGCCCATGTCGCTGCTTGCGAGTGTATCTGAATTGGTGGTCACCGGCTTATTCAGCGCATGGTTAATAGTAAAGGATTCAATGTCTCCAATTTCCGGGGTAACCATCGCATCGTTCGGGTCAGTCACATACAGCCTGAAATAGCGATACTCCACCGGCGTATCCAGGGTGACCACAGTTTCTTCCTCGGTATTGTCCTTGATACTGCGGATCGTATTCCACGTTTCTCCGTCGGCGCTTCCCTGAATCTCAAAATCCTTTGTGACGAAATCTCCGGCAAAATGTTTGATAACGAATTTGTTGGCCGTTACACTTTCCGCCATATCGATACTGGCCCAGTGCGCACCTGTACTGTCATCGGATATCCAAGCTTCGCTGTCTTTGCTCCATTTCCCATCGAACAGGTTATCCGCGCTGCTTAAAGCGCTGTCACATGCGACCGTAAAACCCATCAAGCGGCTAGCCACACTGCCACCTGCAGCCATATCCCAGGTTCCGTCCAGCGATACATCGGTGGCAACCGGCACAACGTCGCCCGAGCCCTGTGTCAGTGTGATAACATCGGGCACTGCATCCATTGGCGAGTCACCCGGCTTGAGATAATCCTCTATCTCTCGCTCGTCTAGGCTTCTCGTGGCCGCATATGTCGGCAATGGAAACATTCCAAATGCCAACAAGGCAGCCATCAGCAAAAAAAGTGTTTTTTTTACGTTTCGCATATTACCCTCCATTGATTTTTATTTTTTGAAAGGCTATTTTTGGGAATCACTAATACAAGAATAAGAGATAATCCAGCGATATGGAAACGTTTCCATATCGCTTAAATTGATCCACAACATAAATTGATCTTCGGTACATTAAGCTAATTCAATGGCTTGATAATATCATGTTCTTTTTAAAAATTCAAGTCTATTTTATCGTTTTATTTTCTTTTATTCTTTATTGCTATCGTTTATTGTGTTTTTTCTATCGTTTCATAAAAAGCCCACAGCAAGATACAAACATGGTGTTCCCAAATTGTGTGACTATTTCTCTTCCACCCTTTGATTTGCAGCTGCAATGCATGCAACTGCAAAAACATCCCACAGGGTACAGTGAATGGTAACGGACAAAGCAAAAGCAACTTATATCACCGTTCCATCTCTCTGCTCCCTTTCGCCCTTTTCAATTCCTCCATCACCTCCTGCGGAATTCTATCCAGTAGCCGTTGTTGGGCTTTCAGGGAACGCCGCATATAAACCGCTTCCATGCTCAGTTCCGTATACCGTTCTTCTTTCTCGCTCAGCTTCTGTGCCAGTACCGAGCTTGTATCCACCAATTGATTAATATAATTCTGCGTCCCCTTCACCTGGGCAGTAAAACGCTCCGCCTCCGGCAGCCACATCTCCAGAGCTTTCAGTGCCTCCTCGCGTTTCTTACCCGCATTGAACATGGTAATGTCCTCCAGTGCCTGTTTTATTATTTCAGCCTGCACATCCAGCCTCTGTGCCTTCTTATAGAGCCAGACGGGTATATGCTTTCTGTGGGTTTCCATTGCCGAAGCGCCGCGTTCTAGTTCGTTCCACCTCGCTGACATGTGCTCGTGGAATTTCGTCTGCCACTCTGAAAGTGTCTTCTGGTTCCCCATAATCGTCTTGGCGGATAACCGTTTATCAGACGTTAGGGGAACCAAGCAAACGTGCATATGTGGGTTCCGCTCATCCATATGAACAGTAGCCGCAAATACGTTCTCTTCACCCATCTCATTCCGTATAAACGCCAGCGCCCGTTCAAAATACTCACGTTGTTCAGCGGAAGATCGCACCGCCATGAACTCCGGACTCGCCGTGATCAACGACTCGATCATCAGCACGCTGTCCTTTCGGACGCGGCATTTCGCTGCTTCCACCCGCTTCATTATCTCGGCATAGTACCTATGCTGCGGCTGTATCAGATGATAATTCTCAGCCGTTTTTACTCTGTCAATGTCCGGGTTACTTTTGTACTGTTCCTTGTGTCGTTCATTGTGAGCCTCCATTGAATTGATTGACCCTTTTCTTCTTTTTGCGAATCGCATAATGGCATATGGCGTAAAGCTTCTCCTTTGCAGTGTTCTTGTCATGCACCGATATGGTGCAGATCCTTGTCAATCAGCGTCATTCATGAACCATCATGGTTTACATCTCCTGATGCATGTATTCCTTGTTCAGAACACCGCTATTTTTGATGTGCCCGCAGCGTTTCACCACAGAAACACCGCGTCCCATCACTGCTTTGAGCAGCTCGATCGGCCTGCAACGAACGTCAGACCGATCGAGCCACGACGGACAATAGCGGTGTAACACACTAGACTTTGCACGCAAAGTCGTGTGCTCTGCGAGGCTGACCGTCCCCACAGGTGACGGCTGGTGACGGCAGTGACGGTTGTTTCCCTACCGGGACTCCGGTGTCACAACTGTCACAACCGTCACTTCGCAGCCGGATCAACCGGCTTTTTCCGGTGCGGTTGTACCGGTACTCAATACCGTTTTCGGCCAATGCTCCGTGATGCTGATTCAGTAGCTTCGTGACCGCGTTGGCTGCTGTTGTGGTATCATCCATCTCATCAAGCAAATCCGTGGCACTCCCGCGCCATTCGTCTCTTCCCGCCATGAAGCTTACCACCCGGGAAATTAATTCCGGCGTTTCGCGTTTGTGCACGTCTTCAGCGGTTTCACAGGAGATACATTCCCATATGCAGTTTTCAAACTGCAGAGTTAGCTCCAAATACTCCACATCTCGGCCGGTGACATACAGCTTGGCGACATTGTCGGAACGTTTGTCCTTCTCCAGAACATATGTGGTATCCACTCCGCCGGTCAGTCCCGTCGTGCCGGATACCATCTTGAATGGATCTTTGTCTGAATGTTTACGCAGATGGTGCACCAGCATAATCGCTACCCGATGTTTATCGGCAATCTGCTTAAGTTCGCAGATGTCCCGGTAATCATTCGCATAGGCGTTGGACGATACATCCATGCCACGCACACGCTGCAGTGTATCGATCACAATCAGCCTTGTTCCCGGTTCCTGCTTCAAGAAGTCTTCAATCTGCTGCTGCAGACCGGTACCAATCTGATCAGCCATCACTGCGAAATGCAAATTGCTAGGTGCTGTGTCCGTGATCTCAAACAATCGATTCTGAATCCGGTTAAACGTATCCTCTAGGCACAGATACAGAACGCCGCATTGGTTGGCTTGATGTTCCCATACCGGCTCTCCAGTCGCGACTTTCAGGCACAGCCACAACACCAACCAACTCTTACCGATCTTCGGACTGCCAGCAAGGATATGCAGCCCACGCGGTATCAGCCCGTCCACGATGAACGGGACGGGCTTGAGCGGCGTGGCCAGCAATGTTTCGGCATCGATGGTTTTCAGCTTTGCGCTCATACCGCTTCACCGCTTCTGCGTTCAATCCATTGGATGAAATGCTCTTTACTGACCATCATGCGTTTACCGATACGTAGCGTCGGGAATCCTTCGCTGTGCATCAGTTCGTATGCACCGGCTCTGGAGATACCGAGCGTTTGGGCGATTGCGTTGGCGTTGAGCATAATCGGCAGTTGATCGTAAGACGTTTTGGTTGCTTTCATGGTGGCTCCTCCTATTCTTTTGTCAAAGTTCTTTTCTTGCCACTGCTTTGCTGGCAATTCCGTTGTTATGATTCACTCCCCCCTTCATATAACGACTATCTATCTATGTCGTGTTATTCTCCGTATTGACACAATACATGACGCCTGATATGATTTCAATAGAGTTAGACAACATTTTAAACGACTAATCATTATCGTTTATGGGTGATATCAATAGTCGTTTTTCAGGAGTGTTATATGGTGTATTATGCAAGGATGTCTGAAAACAAAATGGAAGTAGTCATTGAAGGGCAGCAAAACCAACTGCGTCACCAAAGGGAAGTCTTAATCGGTCAGCAACTGCTGGATTTTATATATTATGATCTGAAAAAATTGAACGAAGCACTTGACCATGCATACAGTCTTGCAGCACATGCGAAGAATCCAAACTTCGAAGGAATACTCAGCAGGCTGGATATGCAAAACATCTATCTGCGCTTTTTTGTTGAATTGCTGCTGGACACAATCTTCCATGAAAAATCCAACACAAAGGCTGGTTTTGAAGCACTGCGAATTCAATTTCCGCAGGAAGTCGATTTCCTTAAGCAGAGTGATAAATTCGAAAACGTCATGTATCGCACAGTATCCAAAGCGTTTTTAATCGGTGTGTTTTCCGTTCATGCGCTGGGTATGCAGACCTTTATGAAGCAGCAGCTTGAGTTCTGTATGGATGGGAGCGATGAACAATACCGACAGCTTTCTCCCACTGAAAGGCTTTATATCTATGAGCAATGGCGCAAATCGAAGGGAGAGCAACCGCTGTATTTTGAGACGAATACTTTCTTTTCCCGGCTGGTGATCAGCGAAGAGATATCAACTGACGGGGATTTCTCTATCGAAGAGTTAGCTGACAAGCTGAAAAAACAAAAGCCGCAGATCGCCGAAATGACTGTGCTGCCTACCGGCTGGGCTCTCATGCGCTTTGAACTGATGAAGATGATATCGTTGGGTGTGCCGATAAGGAAGTGCGCAAACTGTGGGCGTTATTTCATACTGGACGGCAGAAGCGATATTGAGTATTGTTCACGCCCCCTGGCTGACCAGCCGGGAAAGACATGTCAGGACGTAGGGGCGCTCAACAAATACATGGATAAGGTTCATGCTGACCCGATTCGTAAGGAGTTCCACAAGGCTTACAAACGCAACCATTCGCGCGTTCGTGTCGGTACAATGACGCAGGCGGAATTCCTTGAATGGTCGGACGAGGCCAGAGAAAAGCGTGATCAATGTATTGCTGGCGAGCTAAGTAAGGATAAATTTATGGAGTGGGTGAACATGGATCGGAGATACGCCAAAAGACAGTGACCAAAATGTCGTACATCTTATTTAGGGACACGCTGATTTAATCGGGCTAAAGATAGATGGCTGTGGTAAAATAGAGAAAAAACACAGCGAGGGCCATACAGATGAAGCAGCAGACATTTTCAGATATAGAGTATTCCAATCGCCGGAAGAAGACGAAACGGGATGAATTTTTGGAGATTATGAACGAGATCATTCCTTGGGACGAGTGGGTGTCCTATATAAAGCCGTACTACTTTGACGGAAGCCGCGGGCGTCCGCCAATCGGGATTGAAAAGATGCTGAGGATGTATCTGCTGCAAATATGGTTCAGCCTATCGGACGAAGGTGTGGAGGATGCCATATACGACAGCTATGCCATGCGAAAGTTTATGGGGATCGATTTTATGGAGGAGCAGGTTCCGGACGCGACGACGCTGCTGCATTTCCGCCGGCTGATTGAGGAGAGCGGGCTTGGCAAAGCATTTTTTGACGCTATCAACCACTGCCTTACGGAGTGCGGGCATATGATGAAGGGTGGAAGCATTGTGGACGCGACGCTCATCAGCGCGCCGTTCTCCACAAAAAACGCCACAGGAAGCCGCGATCCGGAAATGCATCAGACAAAGAAGGGAAACCAGTGGTACTTCGGAATGAAATGCCATATGGGAGTCGATGCGGGGACTGGCTATATCCACAGCATAACAGCGACCGCGGCGAACGTGCACGATATCACCGAAGCGTCAAAACTTATCAGGGCGGACGATGAAGTTGTCTACGGAGACGCGTCATATGTGGGGCTGGACAAAAGGCCGGAAATCATAGAGGATACCCGCAAATCACAAATTGATTACCGTATCGCGCAGCGTCCGGGGAAGAAACGAGGTATAGCGCCCGGTCCTGCTCGTGACTGGTATTGCCTTATGGAATATCAAAAAGCCTCGGTTCGGGCCAAGATAGAGCACGCGTTTCATATCATTAAGAATACGTTTGGTTTCAGCAAGGTCTGTTATCGAGGGATAGCGAAGAATCTGAATCGGTTATATATGCTGGCTGTGAGCGCAAATCTGCTGATGTGCGCACGAAGCGGAGGTTGGCGCAAGCAGTCTGCGTAATTCAGCGAACAAGTGAGCCCTTTTCCGGGGATGCCGGCCGGAAAAGGGTAATCAAAAGTGCAATATAGCAGCCCGGCTAGTATATTTATCCATATATCTGCACTGCGGGGCTAAATGCTCTTGTTAATCAGCGTATCCTTAGTACAATTGAATAAAGCGGGCTTCAATTCAATACAAGGAGGTTTAAGATGGCTACTATCAGTAAACGCGGAGACAAGTATCGTGTACGTTTTGATGTTTATGAAAATGGGCAACGCAAACAACGTAACAAGTCTTTCGACAAAGCCAAGGACGCTAAGGCGTTTGCCGCTGAAGTCGAGCATGAACTTCAAACGGGTACTTACGCCAATGCTGGTAAGATCACTGTTGAAACATACCTCGATCAGTATTTTGATACCTATTGCGCACACATGCGTTCTAATACCAAAACAGCGGCGATGGGTTACATGAAAAAGCACATTATTCCATCGGTCGGGCAGATGCGTTTGAAAGACTTGACCACACTTCAGATTCAGCAGATTTATAATAAAATGCTAACAACTGAGTTCAAAGCAGCGAAATATAAAGCTATAAATAAAGAGGAGGTACTTATTAGCCCTGCCAAGACATACAGCCCGAAGACAATAAGAAATGTGCATGGCGTACTCTCTACGGCTTTAAATAAAGCTGTCAAAACCAACCTGCTGACGCACAACCCATGTGATAATATTACGCTTCCGAAAAGCAAAAGCTTTGAATATGTTATTCCGGAGCGTGATGAATTGAAGAAGATAATTGACGCAATTAAAGACACAGAACTTTATGAAGCCATTTTAACCTGTGCGATACTTGGTATTCGCAGAAGCGAAGTTATGGGGCTATATTGGTCAGATATCGATTTTACGGAAAAGACGATTTCGATAAACCGCTCTCTTATCTACGTCGAGGGGACGCACAGCCTTGAAATTGGCAAACTAAAGACCGAGTCCTCTATCGTACACTACCTGCGCCGGATGTGCTGTTAGATACGCTCTCAGAGCTTTACAAACAGAATGCTTCCAATGATATGAAGCAAGCATCACCTCTGATTTTCACGAACGAAATTGGAAAACCGGTACGCCCTGCAAAGCTGACCAGATGCTACAAACAGGCCGCAGCAAAAGCGGGGTTCCCAAAGATGCGGTTGCACGACCTTCGGCATACAGTCGTGACATACTTAATTGAATCGGGCCTGTCTCCAAAGACCGTTCAGGAGTTTGTTGGACACACTGACGCACGCTTCACCCTGAAGCAATATGCGCATGTCGTCAATGAGAGCAAGCGTAAATCCTCACAGGTCATCAGTGATCTTTATTTCGGGAAGTAAAATGTTTTGTGTCCAAAATGTGTCCAGTCGCTGAATTTATCAACATCATGATAAGAGAAAACCCCGTAACCATCGAGGTTTCGGGGTTTTCGTCTGGCAGCGGAACTAGGATTCGAACCTAGACAATACGAGTCAGAGTCGATAGGTGAGGTTCCCGAACGTACATTTTAAGCGGGTTTTGGTAGTGTAAAATAGTTTGTGCTTTTGCCAAGAACCCCTTAAGGATATAAAATAGAAAAGGGGTATAAAAGCATGGGACTGTTGACCAAAGAGCAGATCAGAGAATTGATCAAAGAACGGAATATGA
>Ga0268263_1001910_pt1 | contig 15449 bp, 15 predicted proteins | sample Biomet5_FD_190358 | JGI IMG/M metagenome (GOLD analysis project Ga0268263, IMG submission 190358) | Microbial communities from bioreactor (seeded with sewage sludge) at LBNL, California, USA - Biofuel metagenome 5 (SPAdes) (version 4) | ecosystem: Engineered > Bioreactor > Anaerobic >... | reverse complement strand
GACCAGCACCAGAATCGGAGCGCGGATAGGAATCAGGCCAAAGACGAATATCTGCGCATAAGGGTTGAAGACGGCAAAGAGCAGCAGGATCGCATAGATCGCTCCCGAGGCGCCGACAAGCACGACATTGGTACCGGCAAGAAGATAGGAGAGGAAACTCAGTATACCGCTGAAGGTACCGGTCACAAGATAGAACAGAAGGAATTCCCTGCTTCCCAGCTGCCGCTCCACCACCGAGCCGAAGATGAAGAGGCTCAGCATGTTGAAGAACAGATGGGACACGCTCCCATGGACGAACATGTAGGTCACGAACTGCCAGATGTATCCGTGCAGGATGAACGAAGGGATCAAGGCAAGGTAATATTGCAGGTTCTGCACGACGGAAGTCAGCAGGAACACGACAGCGTTCACGATGATCAGTTTCTCCGTCACGTGTGTCTGGTTGTACGGCAATGTCCGCATCCGATAATATCTCATGCTTCAAAAGTAGGATTTCCCGGCCTTGTCGTCAATGGGAATCATTGTCTGTGCAATATCTGCGCACTTTTCACTCTTTACACACCCAAAAGGCCAAAAACCCCGAAATCAGGCTTGAAATAGTTGGCACGCTTCCTGCTATACTATAGGCAGCAGAGCAAAAAAGTTTTTTTCATTTCAAACCTCCTTTTGAAAGGTGCCTACGACGGGCACCTTTCTTTTTGCCCAAAGGAGACACACAAAAGCGGGATTAAAAGAATTCATGGCGAACATCTTTGTTTTCACCACATCCTCAGGTGTGCAAAAACGTCCAACTGTAACAATTTTTCACACCATGTTTTAAGGAAACAGTGGGACAAAGAGGCAAAAACGGCTCTTAAGGTTCGATTTGGCTCCATTTTGAAGTTGGCACGACTCTTGCAATATAGATGGCAGAGCAAAGAATTCCGTTTTTTTCAAATCAAACCTCCTTTAGAATGTGATTTCTTTTGGCACTAGCAGCCTCTCTCCCCACCCCACAATGTTTTAAGCTGCTAGTGCCTCTTTTATGTTCTAATCCTCTACAGTTTTTCACAAAAGAAGAAATGGCTGATTGCCTTCGCGACACCATCGTGCAGATTGTCATCCGTCACATAGCAGGCAACACGTTTGATTTCATCCGTCCCGTTTCCCATGGCGACAGGAAACCCAGCTGCTTTCAGCATACCGAAATCATTGTCATAATCACCGAACGCCATCACTTGGGATGGTGAAATATGATAATAGGAGGAAAGCACCGGGATGACATTCGCCTTGTCGACATTTTTCCTTGCAGTCTCGATGATGACGGGTGAGGAAGCGAAGATATGAAGTTGTGAAGAAAGCTCACACTCCATCGCCTGACGCAAGAGAGCCAGTTTCTCAGGATCTCTTGACTTCGGGATCACCTTGTAGCAAGGATGCCCGCTCAGCTCCCAACCGTCCAGAAGTTCGATGAGGTCACCCACTCTCCCTTTCTGCTTGTACATCGCATATTGCGCCGCATACCACTCGCTGTCCGGAGCGACATACCACTGGTCACGGTCAAAGACAATGCACTCGATGCAATATCTCTTTGCTATCTCCACGATGCTTTTCGCCTGAGAAATCGTAATCGGTTCGCTCACGATGCATTTCCCGTCCACCTCCACATAGGCACCGTTGAAACAGCACAAGGCGACAGGAATGCCGAGTTGCTCCTGGAGTATCGTCACCCCAGAGCGGAACCTGCCACTGACAATGGCAAAAGGAATGTGCCTCTCCTCCACCACACGCCGTATCCAGGACCTGTTCTCTTCTGAGATTTCACCTCCATGCGACACCAGTGTGCCGTCGACATCGGAGCAGATGAGCTTGCAATCAATCATCCTTTCACCGCACCTGCAGTCAAGCCCTTCACCACATATTTCTGGAAGATCATCGTGAGTACGATGGCCGGCAACATGATGGCAACTGCAGCGGCCATGACGGCACCCCAGTCAACCTCCACGTATGAAAGGAAGTTGTAGACAGCAATCGGGAGCGTTCTGGTCTTCTGCTGGCTCAGAACCTGGCTGAACATGAAGTTGTTCCAGCTGAAGATAAAACTCAACGTGGTCGCCGTGACGATGCCGGGTGTGGAAAGCGGGATGACGATGGACAGGAATGTTCTCTGCCGGGTCTCCCCATCGACCATGGCGGCTTCTTCCAGTTCCAACGGAACGGAATCGAAATAAGGACTCATGACCCAAACAATCAACGGAAGCGCAATCAACATGTGCGACAGGATCAAGGCGGTATAGGAATCCATCAGATGGAGACGGGAGAAAACGATGTACCATGGCATCAGGAACGAGATGCCGGGCATCAATCTGGCGACCAGAATGAACATGGAGAGTTTCTTCTGCTTGTACCGAGCGATCGAGTAGGCGGCGGGAAGCCCCAGCACCAACGATAGGGAAACGGCGACAAGCGCCACGATGAGGGAGTTCTTCAAATAGGTGAGGAAATCCTGCTCCACGAATACCCTTTTGAAATTCTGCATGGTCGGATGGAAGATGAAGCGGGGCGGCCATGCAATGATGTCGACCTGTGTCTTGATGGAACTCATCACCATCCAGACAAACGGAAAGAGGATGGGAACGATGATGACGACAAGGAGGATTGGAAACAGTATACGATACGCCAACGATTTTTTCATGCCATCCTCCTTACAGTTCGAACGCTTTTCTCAGCTTCACAACGCCGAGGCTGAACAGCAACACGATAATGAACAGGATTACCAGCATCACGGAACTCTGGCCCATCCTGAAATACTCAAAACTGTACTTGAAGGCAAGGATGTTCAAATTCTCAGAGGAATACCCCGGGCCGCCTCCCGTCATTGCATAGATGATGTCGTAGGTCTTTAGCGCATCAATCGAGCGGAGAATTACGGCGGTAAGGATGGTCGGCATCAGCATCGGCAGCGTGATCTTGAACAATATCTGCCTGCTGTTCGCACCATCGACCAAAGCGGACTCGTACGGTTCGGTGGAGAGTCCAGCAAGTCCTGCCATGACGATCAAGGTAATCATCGGCGTCCACTGCCAGATGTCCACGAGGATCAGAGAAGGCATGACCGTAGCAGCATCGGTCACCCACCCGGATTGTGGCAATCCCAATTTGCTGAGCATGTAGTTCAGGATGCCGATTGTAGGGTCGTAGAAAAGGTTCCATACGATGCCGATAGCCACCGGTGTCGATACCAACGGAAGCAACAGGATCGTCTTGATGGCACCCTTACCGAAAAACTCATGGTTCAGGAGCAAGGCAATCGCGGTGCCGAGGAGCATCTCGATGATCACGGCTCCAAACGTGAAATAGAACGTCCGGCCTAATGCGGCGAGAAACCGAGGCTCCTTCAACACTGCCAGATAACTTCCAAGTCCGACGAACTTCAGCGGCTTGCCGCTGGTGAGCGTCCAATCGGTGAAACTGAGGAAGAATGTGTAACAGACGGGAAATACCATCAGCACGACCACGAAGATGACGGCCGGTAATGGGAAAATATATTTGAGGTTCCTTTCGAAAAAACCTTTCTTGATCATGCAATCCTCCTCAAAAACAGCAAATTCCAGGCACGGAGAACATCCGTGCCTGGATGATGCAACTACAATCCTTTATTTCTTATACTCGCCATCAGTCTTCAGCAACTCATCGACAGCCTTTGCTTTCTCTGCGGCCATCGCCGGAATCTTGTCGGAAGTTCCCTTGGAATTGATGGACTCAATGATGACCTCACCAATCAAGTCACGGGCGGCACCGACGCTGCTCATGTACGGACGGTCATACGGATACCCGTTCTTTGCCGCAATCGCCTGGGATTCGACAAGTCCGGGATTCATCACTGCGAGCACATCCTTGTCCTTCCAGACGGAATTGCGCGCCATCGTGATATCCTTCATCATGCCCTGCTTGGCAAGATCCTGACTGGTTGCCCATGCGACGAACTGCTGTGCAGCATCCATGTTCTTGGTCTTGCTTGCAATTGCCATACCCCAAGAAACGACGATGAACGGATTACTCCGCTTCGGTCCTGCGGGGAAAGCCGCGACACCGACATCAGCCTTGGGAATTACGGTCTTTGTCGGATCAACAACCTGTCCGTAGAAGACGGACGCATCGGTCCACATGGCGACTTTACCAGCCTGGAAGACCGGCATGATGTTTTCCCAAGACATGCTGGTGATGCCCTGCGGTCCATAGCTTCCGACCAGTCTGCCATAGTAGCGGATGGCTTCGATCGCTTCGGGACTATCAAACACGGCATGACCGTCTTCCAGATATCTTCCACCAAAGTTGTACACATAGCTGGACATCTGGGTGACACCTGCATTTCCTTTTCCGCGGGATGCGATACCGGCGACACCATCCTTGTTCAGCGCTTTCGCTGCCGCTTCCAACTCATCGAAATTGGTCGGAACGCTGAGACCGGCGGCTTTGAGCAAGTCTTTCCTGTAATAGAGGACTTCCCATTCCGTCACGAGCGGGACGATGTAGGAGACATCACCTTTCTTTCCGATATCGACCGTGCTTGCAGGATAATCGGAGAAATCATAGGAAGTGAGCGGCGCATACCAGCCGTTCTTCATGAACAGCAGACCTTCCTGCAGAGGACGGGTCATGAACACGTCGACCGTCGAGGAACCAGTGGCAAACTCGGTGGTGAGCTGCTGGGTCAACTGGGCTTCCTGCAACTGTTCTACCTTCACCTTGATTCCTGTCTTCTGCTCGAATTCAGGAATCTTCTCCTTCAGCAGGTTACCATACGGGTGGTTCGCCAACATGACACGAATCTCCTGGCTCTTCGGCGCAGCAGCCGTAGCTTCCTGTCCGCCTTGCGCAAATACTGAGACGCAAAGCAAGGACAGAACAAGAGACAAAATAACAAGTTTCTTCATACAAAGCACTCCTTTTCTCTGAATACTAAGGACAGTATGGAACGGGTTTTCCATTCTGTAAATAAATATTTTTTTATTTGCATGAATTTATTATTCATACTATACTGGCAAAGAGGCCTTTCATGGAAATCATCAGCGCTACCTATGCGATCAAGAGCAAATACGCCGAGTTCAGAGGAAAAGAGAAACAGATTGCCGACTACATTCTTGCCCACCCCCATGATTCGGTGAACCCAAGCATCGAAGAGCTGGCCCACAGCATCGGCATCAGCGAGGCGACGCTCGTTCGTTTTGTCAGAAAACTTGGTTTCCAAGGCTATCAGAAATTCCGTATCGCCCTCGCCCGGGAATCGATTACGGAGAACCAGCAACTCTTTGAAGTGGAAGTGCCGGAGAAAGGCGATGTAGTCGACCTTGTCTTCAGCCATACCATCAAGGTGCTTCAAGCTACCCACGACTTGGTCAACAGGAAACTGGTTGGAACACTAGCCGAGAAACTTGTGAAAAGTGGCACCATCTTCCTCTTTGGCCTCGGCGGATCGAATATCGCCGCACGTGATGCCTTTCACAAGTTCATCAGGACAGGAATCCATTGCTCCTTTGCGGAGGATTTCCACATGCAACTGATGCTTGCCTCCCAGTCTACAGAGAAGGACATCGCAATCCTGTTCAGCCACATGGGCTCGAACTACGATATCCTTTCCATTGCAGAGGAACTGAAAGCCCATGGTTGCCCGTTTGCCGTCCTGACGAGCTACACATCATCCCCGCTTGCGAAGATGGCGAACATGGTCTTCAAGGTAAGCCCCCTCCACAGCAATGTGGTCGCCGAGGCATTCACCGCCAACGTCGCAGCATCGACCTATATCAACGCACTTTACATCGAACTGATGCAACAAAGAGGAAAAGAGGGACTTGATAGTCTGGACAATATGCGAGAAGCAATTGCAAAACGGAGAAGTTGAGGAGAAACAGTCATGAAAGCATCCATTGGTTTGATCGGTCTCGCAGTGATGGGAGAGAATCTTGCATTGAATCTGGAAAGCAAAGGTTATACCGTCGCCGTATTCAACAGGACGATAGCAAAAGTCGATGCCTTCTTTTCTGGCAGAGGAAAAGGAAAGAAGTTAATCCCGACCCATTCCCTCGAAGAACTGGCTTCTTCCCTGGAAACGCCACGGAGGGTCTTCCTGATGGTGAAAGCGGGAGAACCTGTGGACGAGATGATTGACACGCTGTTGCCGCTCCTCTCGAAAGGGGACATCATCATCGACGGCGGCAATTCGAACTATCAGGACACCAACCGAAGGGTACAGGAAGTTGAAGCGAAAGGGATGCTGTACATCGGTACCGGAGTCTCCGGAGGGGAAGAAGGGGCCCTGCGCGGTCCGGCGATCATGCCGGGCGGCAGTCCAGCGGCGTGGCCAATCGTCAAGGAGCAACTCCAGGCAATCTCGGCGAAAGTGAAAGGCATGCCTTGCTGTGACTGGATTGGAAGTGGCGGTTCCGGACATTTCGTAAAGATGGTTCATAACGGCATCGAGTATGGCGACATGCAACTCATTTGCGAGATCTATGACATCATGCGTAAGTATCTTCACCTCACTGCAGAAGAGATGCAAAAAGAATTCCTCGCTTGGAACAAGGGAGAACTCTCATCCTATCTGATTGAGATCACGGCAGACATCATGGGACACAAAGACGAGGATGGCTCTCCTCTTGTCGACAAGATACTGGACACTGCAGGGCAGAAAGGAACGGGAAAGTGGACAGGCATCGAAGCCCTGAATCAAGGCATTCCGCTCACCCTGATCGTCGAAGCGGTCTTTGCACGTTGTCTGAGCAGCGAGAAAACGGAACGGGTGGAAGCAAGCAATCTTTATCCTTCCATTCCCACCGTTTCCCTTCCGAACGACAAGAAGACATTCCTCCATGATTTGGAAGACGCACTATATGTAGCAAAAATCATCTCCTACGCCCAAGGATTCGAGCTGATCAGAAAAGCAGGAAAGGAGAACGACTGGAATTTGCAACTCTCCAACATCGCCTTGATGTGGAGAGGCGGCTGCATCATCCGATCATCCTTCCTAGAACGCATCAGTGAAGCTTATGCAAAAAATCCCGCATTGGAGAACCTAGTGCTCGACCCATACTTCTGTTCCGTTCTCAAGACGAAAGTCGCTGGGCTACGGAGAGTGCTCGCGGTAACCGTCCTCTCCGGCATTCCCGCTCCGTCCCTCTCTGCGGCGCTTTCCTGGTTCGACGGATACCGGAGCGCATCCTTGCCGGCCAACCTGCTGCAGGCACAACGCGACTACTTCGGTGCACACACCTATGAAAGGACCGACCAGCCAAGAGGTTCCTTCTTCCATACCAACTGGACGGGGCACGGCGGAAGCACCGCATCAACGACGTACAACGCATAGGAGAAAAAACATGTTGAACATCAAGAAGAAAACAAAGGACTGCATCGATCTCGCTTCCATGGGCGCCCTCGTCGTCCGTCTCGATTCCGGAATCCGTCCCCTCGAATATGCAGATCAGCTGGAAATGCATGTTTCCGGCGGGGAATTCAATGTTGCCGCAAACCTGGCGCAGGCTTTCGGGGAAAACACCGCCATTCTCTCCGCCATGGTCGATTATCCTATTGGCCTAAAGATTGAGAGCGAGGTACGGAAGATGGGAGTCATACCCTTCTACAAACGGTTTAAGTTCGATGGAGTTCGTGGACCGAACATGGCCCACGTCTACAGCGACAGGGGACAAGGAGTCCGGGCACCCGTGGTGTTCTACAACCGTGCCAACGAGGCGGCCGCGCTCCTCACAAAAGAGAGTTTCGACTGGGATGAAATCTTCTCCCACAACATCCGTTGGTTCCACAGCGGCGGCATCTTCAGTTCGCTCTCCCCCACCATCCCCGATTTGATCATCAAGGGTATGCAGGAAGCCCACAAGTATGGTGCCATTGTCTCGTTCGACCTGAACTACAGGGCAAAACTCTGGGCATCCATCGCTTCTCAAGGCGAGGATCCCGAGAAGAAAGCGCAGAAAATCCTCTCCCATATCGTCGAGAACGTCGATGTTCTTCTTGGAAACGAGGAGGACCTGCAACTGGGTCTTGGCTTGCAGGGGCCGAAGGTGGAGAAAGAGAGCAAACTTGATCCTTCCGCATTCTATGCGTTGATGGATGTCGTCGCAAAACGGTATCCGAACATCAAGGCTGTTGCGACCACCATGAGGGAAGTAATCTCGACCAACGTGCACAACTGGAGCGCCGTGCTCTGGATGGACGGCAAGGGCTTCCAAGCACCAACGTGCAGGCTTGATGTCTATGACCGTGTCGGCGGAGGCGACGGATTTGCCGCTGGGTTGATTTATGGGCTTTTGGAAGGCAAACCGTATGATGAAGCATTGAGGCTGGGATGGGCGCACGGAGCATTGCTCACCACATACCCTGGGGATACCACGATGGCGACCCTTTCCCAAGTAGAATCTTTAGCCCATGGGGCTACTGCGAGGATACAACGATGAAAGCACTGGTAATGAAGGAATATCTCCGTTTGGAGTATGTCGATGTTCCAAATCCCGTCATCAAACATGATGACGAGGTATTGGTCCGTATCAAGGCCGCTTCGATCTGCGGCAGCGATGTCCATGGATACGATGGTTCCACCGGAAGACGGAAACCGCCAATCATCATGGGGCATGAGGCAAGCGGTGTCATCGAGAAGGCCGGGAAAGGCGTCCATGCGTTCCATGTAGGAGACAGGGTCACTTTCGACTCGACCCTCAACTGCGGGCACTGCGAATACTGCAAGAGCGGGCAAGTCAACCTCTGCGACAATCGACGGGTTCTGGGAGTTAGTTGCGACGAATACCAGCAGGATGGAATTTTTGCAGAATATGTCGTCATCCCAGAACACATCTTGTACCATCTTCCGGACAATGTCGATTTTCTTCAGGCATCGATGACCGAACCGACCAGTGTTGCCGCCCATGCTATCACCCTTGCTCCTCCACTCATGGGAGAGAATGTGGCGGTCATTGGTACCGGCTTGATTGGGCTTCTGCTCATCAAGTTGCTTCGTGGTGTCGTGAATGGAAAGATTATCGCATTCGACACTGATGCCAACAGGCTTGCCAAGGCGAAGGAATGCGGAGCGGACATCACCATCGATTCCAAGGACACTGATCTTTTGGACCAAGTCTCCAAGGCGACAGGCGGCAGGATGGTCGACCGTGCCTTTGAGGCGGTTGGGCTTTCGGCAAGTATCGGCACCGCCATCGATGTCGTGAAGAAAGGTGGCACAGTCACGTTGATTGGTAATGTCAGTCCCAAGATTGAACTTCCGCTCCAGAAAGTTGTCTCTCGGCAACTCAGGTTACAGGGAAGCTGTGCCATCGCAGGCGAATACCCTCTGGTGCTCCGCATGTTTGAAAGCGGTGCATTGCAGGTGAAGGACCTAATCAGCAAGGAAGCTCCTCTCAGCGAAGGACAGCTGTGGTTCGACAAGCTGTACCATCGTAAGGACAATCTGCTCAAGGTCGTCCTGATACCGTAAAAGAAGGAAGGGAAAATGGAAACCATACGATTTGCGATCATCGGTTGCGGCAAGGTATCCGCCCTCCATGCGAAAGCGTTGGAGAATGCGAAAGGATGCTCTCTTGTGGCAGTCTCAGGCCATCATCTGGACAAGGCCGAGGCCTTCGGCCACACATGGAACATTCCTTCATATGACGACATCACCCGCATGGTCAGGGAGCAAAAGGTGGATGTCGCCGTCATCACCACGCCTCATCCCATCCACAAAGAGAACGCCATCACCGCACTCAAGGCGGGCGCGAATGTCCTGATCGAGAAGCCGATGGCCGTGACGGTCGCCGAATGTGAGGAGATTCTTGAAACTGCAGGAAAACTGGGAAAGAAAGTCGGCGTTATCAGCCAGAGGCGGTGGTATCCCGCATGCATGCGCATCAGACAGGCTATCGACGACGGTAAGATCGGCCAGCCGATGCTGGGACAGCTCACCATGCTCGGATGGCGTGACGAAAAGTACTACTCCTCCGATCCGTGGCGTGGCAAATGGGATACGGAGGGCGGTGGCGTCCTGATCAACCAGTCACCCCATCAACTCGACCTGCTCCATTGGTATCTCGGTCCGGTGAAAGAGGTGTTTGGATTCTGGAAGAACATCAACCATCCCTATATCGAGGTGGAGGATACGGCAGTGGCATCCGTCCTGTTCAAGAGCGGTGCAATGGCAAGCATCCTCGTCTCCAATTCGCAGAAGCCCGGCATCTACGCAAAGGTACACATCCATGGCGACAAAGCCTATTCCACTGGCGTGCAGACCGACGGAGGGGCGATGTTCATCGCAGGGATGAGCGGCATCACCGATCCGCCCATCAATGACCTCTGGACGATTCCGGGAGAGGAAGGCAATCTCGACCTTTGGAAAGCGGAGGACTCCAAGTTCTTCTCGACGATCGACGCCACTTGGTATTTCTTCCAAAAGCAGGAGGAGGAGTATGCGAAATCACTCCTTACGGGAGAAAAGATGATGTCCGACGGCATCGAAGGCATGGAGACGGTGCGTCTCATCGAAGGCATCTACAAATCACAGAAGAGTGGCAAGCCTATCATCTATTGACCTTTTCCGTTAGGATGAAGGTATGGGCAACACAAACAGCAGAAGAGACAAAGCAGATTCCTACACACTCCGCGCACACAAGGAAGGGTATCCGGCGCGGAGCGTCTATAAGCTGGAAGAGATACAGAAGAATTTTCATCTGATGAAGAAAGGGGATAAAGTGCTCGATGTGGGAGCCGCCCCGGGTTCCTGGACGCTCTTTACCGACCGGCAGATACTGAAAGGCACGGGGAGCATCGTCAGCGTCGACCTGAATCCACTCTCCATCTCCCCCATCCCGCCATCCATCACGGCATTCGTCGGAGATGCGTTCTCCAAGGAGATCAGGGCGAAACTCGTCGAGCTCGGGCCTTACGACACCATCATCAGCGACGCCGCTCCGATGACGACCGGAAACCGCTCGGTGGACACTTCTCGTAGCGAATATCTTGCAGAACAGGTCGTCATCCTTACGAAGGAACAGTTACGTGTCCACGGGAACATGGTATTGAAAATCTTCCAAGGAGGAGGGCAAGTAGAGATCATCCAGCAGATGCGTGAGATTTTCACAAAAGTCAAACCCTTCAAGCCACAGGCCTGCAGGGAAGACTCTTTTGAGATTTATCTTGTCGGACTGGATAAGAAAGAGACAAACTGACGCTTACTCGCCTTTCTTGAAGAGATGGACATCAAGCTGGTCGTACGGCACATTGATGCCGGCGGCGGTGAGCTTGCCATACCATTCACCCTGGAATCTCCACTTCACCGCCCAGTAATCGCCAGGTTTCGTCCAAGGACGCACCAGGAAATCAATGGCACTGTCTTCCAGATTGTCGACTTCCACGATCGGCTGGGGATTGGGCAACACTTCAGGATAGGAGGCAAGCATGGAGAGCAGGAGCGTCTTCACCTTGCCGATGTCCGAGCCATAGGCGACGGTAACGGTCATGTCGACACGGCGTTTGTCCATGGAGGAGTAATTCACGATCGGATTGCTCCAGACCAGCTTGTTGCTCATCGTGATCTTCTTGTTGTCCGGGGTAAGCAACGTGACGCAACTCATGTCCATGTCGGTCACGGTCCCGCTGTAGGAGCCGCTGTCGATATAATCCCCAATCTTGAACGGGGCGTTGATGACGATCATCATGCCGGAAAGCAAGTTCCCGATGGTCTCCTGGAACGCAAGCCCCAAGATGACTCCAGTCACTCCAAGACCTGCAAGCACAGGCGCGATGTTGATGCCCATGTGTCCAAGGAACCAGACGGCGATCAGGATCCAGGAGATGATGGTAACCGCCTTGCAGACGAATGCGGCCATCAGGTTGTTGATGTTCTTGCTTCGAGCGAAAATCTTCTTGAGCACCCTCACAAACCACATCACGAGCAGTCTCATGATGAGAACCCACAAGATACCGGTGAACAACGTAGAGAAGAACGCAGGCCATCCCTTGGATGACCAGTTCTGCAGGCTTTCCAGCATCAGCTTGGTAATCGAACTCTCTTCTTCCGCAGCCGTGGCTGTGGCATCAAACAACAACATATCGCACAATCCTTCCTTCTGTACAAACCTAGCAAATACCTTGGGAAAAGACAACAAGTCGAGGAGATACAAGCCCCAATCAATCATGCAAGAAAGTGACTGACAATTTTTTGCATAAATGTAAAAATCTATCAAGAATCAAAAATCGAGGCTTCCCTCATGGAGAAGGAAATTATAGACATCCATCGTCGCTATACCCTTCTCATCCCTACTGACGTTCATAACATCCTGCACAATAATGATCTTCTTGAAGGAATCATTAATCTCATAGAGGGATTTCTTTTCTTGCCGTACTTTCACATCGTCTTCCATCCTATAGGCGGATTGGATATAATAACGCCTGTTTCCCAGATTCGCCACAAAGTCCACTTCAAGTCCATTGCGCATCTGTTTTCCGTTTGCATCCTTTCCTCTTTGGAAGACTGTTCCGACATCCACGGAAAAACCACGATATCGGAGTTCGTTGAAGATGATGTTCTCCATAACATGGTTCCTTTCAATCTGACGGAAACCAAGTCTTGCATTTCTCAAACCGACATCCTCGTAGAAGTACTTCATCGGAGTGTTGATATACTTTCTTCCCTTGATGTCAAATCTTTTTGCCTTGCAGATGAGAAACGCCTCTTCAAGGCAATCAATGTAATGCTTGATGGTGTTAAGGCTGATTTTCGAATGCATTTCGCTCTGAAACGTTGCAAGTATTTTGTTGGGATTGGTGAGAGAACCGATATCAGAGGCAAGAATATCGATGACATCTTCCAACTCCTGTGTTTTCTCCAGATGATTCCTCTCGAGGATATCTTTCAGATATGTCTCGGAAAAAAGATTTGTGAGATAGGAAACTTTCTGCTGTTCACTCTTCATCGTAAGGATAAGAGGCAATCCACCATAGGTCAAATAATCGGCCCATCCATGATAGACATCACCTTGGTAGACCGACATGAATTCTCTGAACGTGAGCGGATACACATGTATTTCGTCACCTCGTCCACGGAATTCAGTGATGACATCCTTGGAGAGGAACTTTGAGTTGCTGCCTGTCACATAGATATCAAGAGTATCGATATGCAACAAAGAGTTGAGTACGCCTACGAAATCATCAAGCAACTGAATCTCGTCCAAGATGACATAATAATCACCTGAATCGGAAATCCTTGACTTCACATAGTTGAGCATAACATCAGGATCCCTGAACTTCTCGTTTTCCCGCATGTCAAGTGCCACCGAGATGATGTGTGAATCCTGAACACCATGGCTCACAAGATAATCTCTGAAGATATGGAACAGCAAATAGGACTTACCGGCCCTTCGAATTCCCGTTACCACCTTGACCATTCCGTTATGCATACGGTCTACCAAAAGACCAAGATATTTTTCCCTAGCTATTTCCATGGAATTATTATACAGCAACAAAAACAAATAGCCAACGACAATACTGACAATTATTTACATTATTGTAAAAAACTGTCAGTATACCTTTTAGCCTCATTCATCAGTGCAACGATGTCATATAGTGAGGCAGATAGGTTATGCCATCCTTGACCTGCAGATCCCCGGTGTGGAGGACATAGGGAACATCCAACTGCTCGGCATATTTCACACGAAACTTCTTCAACGAAGAGAGTTTTTGCTTGATTTCACTTCAATCGGCGATATGTTGTGCCTGTTCCCGATGCCCGCTCCCCCAAGCAGGAAGCCAATCTCCATACGGGATGTTCTGTCTTCCCGGGAAGAGTTGGTGTAGAAGAAGAGTTTATGACCCCGTCGACAAGCATCTGGCTGACCATATTCTCCACAATCATGCCCATGTTCACTTCCAATTTGTCAAACAGAAGTTTCTTGTAGATTTCCGAACTTACTTTTCCGTTCTCACCAAACACCTGACTGACCAAAAGGCCCGTGTCCCCCATGTATCATTTGAGGATGGTACGGCCAAGGTTCAACCCAAGTCCCAGCGTGGGTTCCGTGGCTTTGTAGCAATTGTTGACGATCATCGCATCGGAAATCCAGAACAAGGCCTCCTTATACTCGTCGAAACGTGCTCCCTCTTTCAGAGAAAAGAGTTTAAAGTGTCGGCTTTGGTTTTTCAATTGTGACGGCAGTTCGTCAAAGATTGCCTCTACTTTCATCCCATATCCTTGCGCATGCTTCCGAATGTCGTCCCTGTTCAGGTCAAGGATTTGCCTTTTCACCAGTTCTGCCGCATCAAAATCGGACGTCTTCACAAAGGTTTCCACGACCTGCGGCATGCCTCCAATGATAAGGTAGAGCCGGAACATATCCATGGCTTTTCGGTGCAACGCTTGCCCCAATGGTTTCCTTTTGTTGTAGCAATCACGAATGAGATCCATCAGCACGTCGTTTCAGTTTCCATTTGCTCTAAGGAATTCCTCAAAATCCATGGGATGCATGTCGACATGTTCTTCTTCGGACGGAATCAGGATATCCTTGACGTTTTCCTTGATGGAAACAAGAGAACTCGTCTCAATGTAATCATATCGTCCATCGGCAACAAAATACTTGATCGCACTTCTTGCTCGTGGAAACAACTGCACTTCATCAAAAATCAGAAGAGATTCCCGTGGATAAAGCTTCATCCCATAGTATGCGGTCAGTTTCAGGAAGAACAAATCAAGATCACACAAATCAAGAATTTATACACCCTGCAATACTACACAAATCATGAATTTTATACTATTTTGAGCCACAAAAAAGGGTGTCATGACCCAGTCATGAGCCACAACACCTTTTTCTTTCAATCGCTCTTCGTCACGAAAGCAACGTATGCAGCTTCTTGGCGAATGCCACAGGATCCTTCGGCATGACGCCTTCCGTCAGCAACGCCTGGTCGAGCAGCACGGAGCAATAGTCATCGACCTTGTCTCCGGCACCCTCGATCTTCTTGACCATCGGGTCATCGACGTTGACTTCCAGAATCGGCTTGACGTCATCGACAGGCTGGCCCATCGACTTGAGCAGTTCCTGCATCTGGGCGTTCGGCGCATTCTCGTCCATCACGATGATGGCAGGGGAATCGGTCAACCTGGTACTGACGACGACATCCTTCACCCGGTCGCCCAACGACTTCTTGATGATATCGATCAAAGACTTCGAAGCTTTCACCTTCTCGTCCTTTTTCTCATCCTTCAAGTCATCCATGCTTCCACTCTTGTTGATAGCCTTGAGCGGCAGTTCCTTGTAGGTTCCGATGGAGTTCACGGCGAACTCGTCCACCTTGTCACCCATGATCAGAACCTCATAGCCCTTCTTCGTATAGGCATCCAACAGCGGACTTGCCTTCAGCGTAGCCTCATCGGTTCCGATCAGGTAGTAGATTGTCTTCTGGTCGGCAGGCATCCTGCT